>Ga0193705_1000325_pt1 | contig 10669 bp, 8 predicted proteins | sample U3m2metaG_FD_143045 | JGI IMG/M metagenome (GOLD analysis project Ga0193705, IMG submission 143045) | Soil microbial communities from a riparian zone of the East river system, Colorado, United States - U3m2 | ecosystem: Environmental > Terrestrial > Soil > Riparian zone | place: USA: East River... | reverse complement strand
ACCTAGGTCCCATTGAAGGATCACTGCCAGTAAAATCACCCATAATTCCCAATACATAATCAAAATCATTTAATTTCTTGAGAATTTCAAGTGTTAATCTCATATGCGTTACATAGTGTGTGCCTTTATCATATATTCCAGGAACTGTGCCAGTAGTTGCTAATATGTGATCTTTACACTTTTGTGAATCTGTTCCTACTTTTGTAAAGACTTCTACGGTGTACATTGGTCCCTTATTTTTATTTTTTACTGGGTCTTGGTACATGCGTAAAACCAAATCGTGCACAAGATATGGATCTACTTTAGGAAATATTTGGTCGTACGACGCTTCAATCTTCTCCTTTTGATTTCTAAGTCCCTGGAGTTCGTAAAATGCTGTAGAATTAGTATCTCCTTGTTCTTCTCCTTCTTTACTTATTTCAGTCATAAAACTTTCCTTCACCGTTAGTTCTATAATGAAACATATAACTTTTTAATACCATACATTGGTAACTATGACTCCATTTCTAACCGGTACCTGCACACCATCTGCATGTGGGACCCATGAAAGGAAGTAAGCTAATAAGTCCTATACCTAGCAGCATTCCAGCTACACAGATTTTGTATTTTGTTATCTTGAACATATCTATCTATAGTTTCGTCTGGCAAGTATTACTATTATTGTCAGCATTCTTTTTTAGAAATTAACAAATGGTTTAATCTATCAGTAATGATAGTGACTGACTGAACAGTCATCATCTCCGTGGAAATTCTAACACTTTGCCTTACCCGTCATAAATAAGAGCAAAAGACTCTAACTATGAACTGGTATTTGAGAAATAAGCTTAGAGTTTCCGCATTCCGAGCTAGATTATAGGTTAACAAACATGTTTTTGTAATCGCACTTTCTATATTCTAATATGTTGAATGTCAAATCGATGGTTCTAATACTCGTCATAGTCGCTGCAATCGCTGTGATCTTCTTTGTCCTTGTCCTAACTAGACTCCCTGCTGATTTCATTCAAATCCTCATGACCAACCGACTTGCACTGCATGAATTATCCGAGCTCGTGTTTTAGTAATATATGAAACCCATGGCCGTGACAGAAGGCTAAAGAAGCTCCTACGTGCAATTATGGTGTGAATAGAGAATTAATAATAGTCATCGCTGGAATTGCTTCGTGTGTCATTGGATCGTCATATCAAATAGCTCTAGCACAAAATCAAACCTCTGGGACATCAAATTGGCTGAGACATGAAAATTCTACTTATGGATTCAAAGTAAGTTATCCATCGGACTGGAAAATAGAACAGCTTAAGAACAATCCAACAGCTGTGGTTAGATTTGTTAGCGACTCAAAGCAAGTGGGAATTCCAGGCAATCCTATGCGGGAAGTAAGTGTTACTATCCGAGTGGAAAATGTAACTAAATATCTAGATCCAAATAATTTGAAAGTAAAAAGTTTAACACTAGATGATTATATCTCAAATAAGAAAAATGAACTTTCCCAATCTGCGTCTGGAATGAGTTTTACATATCTAATGGATAATAAAACCCAAATTGCAGGACATGAAGCATGGAGTGTAGAATATATGATTAATGTTGAGCGAAAGCAGGCTTCATATATTCTTGGCAATTATGTTATTAATGATGGGAAACTTTATACGATCGAGTTTTCAGCCCCTCCACTAAAGGTCCCTGAAAATTTGCCAACGGCACAAAAAATGATTGAATCATTCCAGTTTACAAAGTAATTTATATTGATTATTCAACTTCCTGTGTCTCGTAGTTAAAGCTGCATACTATTTCATTTCAACAAAATGCAATAAGAGGGAAGATTTCCTTTTATAGTAAGAAATCAAATTTGCATTTTTGTTTGACACGGTCTGTCCATCGTAATGTCATCATCATCCATGGCTCTAATAGTGCTCACATATTGGGCGCAGACAATATTTCTGCTCCAACGTTTTAATAATCTTTTTTAATTTGCTCCTCTATTGCACTAGCAAGCGAAAAATCGCGCTCAGTGATGCTATTCACGTCAAACGACTTGAGTGATATTCTTACTGTTTTCCAATTTATATTAATAATTGGGTGATGGTTATGAATCTCAGCAATTTTAGCAATCTTATTTACAAAATCGATAGCTTCCATAAATGAGGGAAATTGCAAAATCTTGACAATCTTTTCGTCCTTTAAAGTCCAATCCTTTAATTCCGCGAGCCTTTCTTGTATATCTTCTTCGGACAGCACCATATTCTCTGTACGTCTTCAGGCTTTGTAAAACTTTGTTTCAGATAGTATTCCAGTTTCCATCAGGTTTAGAAGCATGGCTTGGTCTTTAGAAGACATTTTATCGATCTCATCTATTAGCAGATACTTTGGGCTGTTCAAAAATAGACAGTCAATGAGTCCGGACTTGGTAGGCTATTTCTGGCTCTACTGCATTAAGTTTACTGCATATTCAGATTTTTGAAAAAATAGTCTAATCCACTGAACAACACTTTAATGATTTCGACATTAATAAGAATATTTGCGAAGGATTTGGTTGTTTAGCTGTAGCGACAACAACAAGGACTTGCTTCTATTGTGGAAGAATGTTCTGGTATAACCTTATCTAGGCCAGACAAGATTATATCACTGACAGATGAACATTTGATGGGAACTAATGGAAAGCCAGATCTAACAATATGTGGCTATTGCACGCAAGGAAGACATAGTGAATGTCGCGAAGATACCTGCAATTGTGCCAAAAATAATCATGAACTTGTATAACTAGTACATCAGTCGATTTGTAGAACAGACTAGTAGAAGAAGTAGGGCCCCTGTCACTGTCATCATCTATTATCCCTTGCGATATTGACTGGAAAGGTAGCGGGAATATTAAAAAAGGCCCAACTTCATGTTCCCCGTTAAACTCAACCTCGTGCAATAATAATCTCCAATGCATTGGCGAGTTCTTCTACGACGATCCTAATGAACTCTATAGTCCATTACCAGGTCTTTAAACTATAAGAAATAATACTTTGGGTCATACTATTTTATATGATCGCAGGTGTAGAATATCTTCAAGAGCACCTATTGACAGGATCATCATACCTAGCCACTGAAGGGACAGAAATACTTTATGGTGAACAGAAGGTAATAGAACAGGTATTACAATTTGTATCTAAAAGCAGGACAAAAATAAATGCCTGTGTAGACCGCACAAGGCCTTTATTAGCCATTGAAATCGAATCGTTAAAGAAATGTTTTATCGATGCAAAAAAAAGAGAAGTAAGGCTAAACTATGTTACTGAAATTACAGATGAAAATATATCTTATTGCAAAGAGCTTATGGGATTCATAACTGAATTACGTCACCTAGATGGAATTAAAGGTAATTTTTACATTAGTGATACAGAATATATTGCACCAGCGATTTTCCATGAGAAGGGTAAACCAGCATCGCAGATGATTCGTAGCAATGTAAAGGAAATTGTAGAACACCAACAGTATGTATTTGATACCCTTTGGAGTAAGGCAATATCTGCTGAACTGAAGATAAGAGAGATTGAAGAAGGATTAGCACACTATGAATCTAGAATAATAGAGAACCAAGACGAAATCATCAAAGAAATTAGTCGTCTTACAGCTGACTCAAATAAGTTATACACTTGTGTCAGTGCTGGAGGAATGCAATATAGCTATAACTATTTTTTTGAATTAAACAAGAAGTTAGTAGATAAACAGAAGAAGGGGGAGCACGAAGGTATTAGATATATCAGTAATATTAACAAGGACAATGTAGCATTAGCCAGAATACTTCTTGATGCTGGTATACAAATAAGACATGTAAAAAACATGCCACCAATGAGCTTTGGCGTATCAGACAAAGAGGCGGCCGCCACAATAGAAAAAATGGAGGGAGGAAAAAAAGTCCAAAGCCTTTTGATTAGTAATGAGCCTATGTATGTAACTCACTTCACAACTATTTTTGAAGAATTATGGAAAGATGGTGTGGATGCTGCAGACAGAATTAAGAATATTGAAGAAGGAGTGGAATCAACTAATATAGAAATAATTGAAAATCCTAGAGAATCATTAAAGCTTGCATCTAATATGGTGAAATCTGCAAGAGAAGAAGTTTTGAGGATATATCCATCGATCAATGCATTTCGCCGACAGGTAAAAATAGGTGCAATGAATTTGTTCAAAGAAATAACAGAACATAATGTAAAAGTTAGAGTAATAATCCCTTCAGACGAGCGCCAGATTAGAGAGATAGTTGATGAAGTATCATTCGCTTTGGCTCAATTAGATATAAGGTGTATAGACAAGAGTTTAGAAACTCATATAGGAATTATAGTAGTTGATAAAAAAGAATCTCTAATTGTAGAATCAAAAGATGATACAAAGGATAATTATTATGAAGCAGCAGGATTATCTGCATATTCTAACAGCAAGCCTATTGCTTTATCATACGCTTCTATTTTTGAAAGCCTTTGGAAACAAGGAGAATTGTATGAACAATCAAAAGCTTACAACAGAATGCAAAAAGAATTCATTGACGTGGCAGCACATGAATTACGCACACCTATACAACCTATACTTAGTTTAACAGAAGTTCTTCATTCCAAAATTGAAGATATACAGCAGAAGGAATTACTAGATATTGTTATCAGAAATGCAAAACGACTACGGAGGCTTGTTGAGGACATCTTAGACGTTACAAAAATTGAAAGTAATTCGTTAAACTTAAAGAAGGAACAATTCAATCTAAATGAAGTAATACTAAATACCATCAAAGATATTAAAGCAAGTAAAGAGTATCAATATAGCGCAAAAATTATAAAAATTCTATATGAACCACAACAATATGACAGCATTTATGTAGAAGCTGATAAAGGAAGAATAAGTCAAGTTATTTTTAATCTGATAAGTAATTCTATTAAATTTACTAAAGATGGAGATATACATATTACTATTAGTGTCATTGAAAGAGAGCAAGCTGGCTACAATAAGAACAATAACATTAGGCAACATGTTGTTGTAAGTGTAAAGGATACTGGAGAAGGTATAGATCCTGAAATAATGCCAAGACTATTTCAAAAGTTTGCATCAAAATCATTTCAAGGAACAGGATTAGGATTATATTTGTCAAAAAATATTGTGGAATCTCATGGTGGGAGCATATGGGCTGAAAATAATGCGGATGGGAAAGGTGCTACCTTCAGTTTTAGCTTGCCAGTAACTAATACTTAGTTAATTATCTTTATGTCGAGCTAACATAACCAAATAAGTGACATTCAAAGACCTAAAGAAACGAGTTAGTGCAGAGACAACAGGTCTGCATTTGTAGCTTATTAATATTAATGGATCCTCAATTGAGAATGCTTTCACTTAATAAAGGATTGGATAAATAAATACAATTGTTCCAATTTTTTCATTACAAAATTGAGCCAAGGTTATGAAGAAATAAGAGCAAGAGAAAAGAACAGCATGAGCACGTCGGCGTCGTCTTAGCTAAGATTTTAAAGATTATTTTCACTTTGAACAAATATGATAAATAAATAAAGACTAAAGGAATAGCAAATAATGTTAACTGACGATTAGCATACAATATTTCGTAGCCCTTAATATTATCATCATATTTAGAAATGCCATTCATGCCATGCCTGTGGCCGACCACGTATCAAGACAAGGTTCGTGTTCTTATCTAAAGGCTTGATCATATCAGGAAGCTCTACTAGCAAAGTAGAAGATTTATTCAATCCAAAATTAGTAGAATTTTTAATCTTGTATTAGATTAGTCAAGTCATGATAAATAATAATAACAAGAATATCTGTCCAAAATGTTCTTCAGAGATGATGCTTCATCCCTCATCATTATCTATGCCACTTACTTCGCAAACACAAATGAGTGAGTGTTAACAATACTAATATCAAAAAGACGAATATAGAAGATCAGGAAGCAAGCTTTACTTTTCGCTTCAATTCCTGCAGTAAATGTGGCAGTAAATGTGGATATACAGAGTTTTACCTTGCTGAGAAAGGAAAAAGAATTTAGAAAGTATCAAACAGATTGGTTTCGGTTTGTAAAGTATTGTGAGTAGTATGCATGACCTTTCTTTATGGCCTCAGTTCTTTTATCATTATCAGGTAGTCGCTGTATTATGTTTTTTTCTGGTGTGTGCATCCAGATCTTCTAATGTATTGAATATCATACCGCATACATTGCACTTATAACCTCCAGTATCTTGTGCCGACATTTATTATACTGATTACGCTTCAACCCCTTATTTAGAGATTTGAATAACCATGTTAAATTGGTAAATGTCGTATTGAACAGAAGCCGTAGCAGAATAATCTTTTGATACATATAATAGCAGATGGACCATGACACTAATTCTATACACATGCTGATGGTACAAATATTTTTTAAATAAGTCAGCTCCTACAGGTTCTAAGGGAGCAAACGAAGATATAGTAGATATAGATCCTTGGTTAAAAGATGTTGCTCTACGAATTAGATCCATTTAACAAGTGCTACAGAACTCTTATATTTTAAGGGGTTTAGACAAATTTGAATGGTTGGTAAGATTAAGAAGGGAAGAGTCAACAGGTAAGGTAAAAGATAGCATAGGTTGCTTGCACTCCCCTTCTTACCCATGGGACCCTAGGATCAATACTTTTATTGTACACCATCAATTTTATAGCTTTCAAATCAACTGATCGATTGTTTTCTTGAAATTACATTTACTTTAATCACTGGGACATCTTGTGATTTCTATACGATTTATAAGGATTAAGCTTTGGAACATGAGAAAGTCTAGATGTAATAGCTTGTAAATTATGGGGAGCTAATTTCTGTACATTGTTTTCTCTGTACCGTGCAAATCTACACAGAAGCTAGTTGTCCAAGAGTTAAATTAGATGAACTAATTCATATTCTATTTAGACAAATTAGATGGACCTCAAGCCTGCAGAAAAAGGGTGGAAGAAATGTTTACAGATGAAATAATGACAAATAACTATCTGTCTATATTTGAGAAGGTGTTAGATGACAATCCTGAATCGAGGTGGTAGAATAAATTGTATATAATATTAATGGTCTGATCTGCCGGTTAGATAGAGTTATCTTAATGATAAATCATTACAACATCGATTCGATATCATGATTTAATAAGAATGCTGCTTTGCGATACAACGTATTCTTGTAAATCTTGCATGTCATCCATTATTACAAATCCCCTCATACCAGTAGGTTTTTCAAGTTCTTTAAAGAATTCCAAAAGTACTTTGGTGGCTTCCTCTCTTTTGCCTGTTTTTAATCGGACTTTGTTATGTTTAACATATTTTATTACATTCAGACTGTTTGACATTTCAAGGCTGTTGTTTGATGTAACAAATTAATGTTTAGTTTATAAGTTTAATTTTTGTGTATAATAGGTTAATGAAAATAAAGTCTCAATCAATGTGGACAAACAAAACAACAACATCAATTACATCATTCAAAGATCCAGAATGGTTTATGGCTACAGAATATATCCCCATCAGGAGAGACCTAGTCATTTTTGCTTTTGTATTAATAGGTTGAGTCATGCTCCAATGTAAACTAATACTTCATGAAACTAAAACTTTCCTTCTAATAATCTGTCGGTTGCATAAAAATACCGACACATCATCATTCTTCATTCATGACAACAGAGGCCTCAATTTCAGGCCACAGTTGCGCAACCATAACAGGAGTATTAATTCTGATCCAATCAGCCATGGATCTTTCTTCTGATAGGATTTGTGTAAGAATAGGTATTGCATCAGCTGCATTCATCTTCACTGCTAACTGCGTCAGCATATCATAAAGTATAATCTCAGCATTTTCTATTATTGCATCCTCTTTGGCTGCCTTGAGCTCTAATTCTGCTGGGGTCAACATTTTTTCAACTGTCTTTGCTAGGGATTTAGGAGGAGTAGTAATTGGCAATTGTGCTTTGTCCTTTGTGACACCTTTTTCACCAAGATCTGAAATTAGTTGTTTTAATCTATCTTGTTGTCCTCTTGTCTCTTCTAAGTGGAGTTGAAGTCGTTGTTTTGCATCTTCTATTTTTGTATGCTTTATTCGTGATTGCAGCCTTTGTACTGCTGCATTTTCGATTGCTAAAGCTTCATTTAAGTATAAAGTTAGTTTCTGCTTAGATGTAATCTGTTTTCCTCTTCTTGACGTGGAAAGATTATTTCTTCTTATTGTTCTTTTTTTTGCAGATGTAGCAGACTTACTCTTATTTGTTTTACTTCGTGTCATCTATTTTGTTTGACCCTCAACCACATATCTTGTAACTATTTGTATTAACGGTTTGCTATAGTGGGGTTTTTAAGTTATTATCAAACCCCTTATAGAGCTCGTGAGAATGCACTAGGAAGGAATTAGGAGCGCTAGAATGAAGCTTTAATATATTTTTCGTGTATAGAAGTATTGCATGAGTAAGAAATCAAAAAGATGTATGTCAGGATCGTTGATAGCGATATTTTTATTTTCCTCAATTAGCTTCATACAGCAAGGCGCACTAGCCCAAATAAACCAAACTTCACCTAAAAATATAACTGCACAGGTAGCACCGCAGGGAACTAGCAGTAGTAGCCTTAACATGAGCCATTTTACCAACGTTGCTAATCTGGTAATTAATGGTAAAACCTTTCCAAACAAGTATAATATAACAGGGGGTAAACTCCTAGGCCTGGTAGCAGATAACGACAAGACTGCTGTAGTAGCTGTGATAAGTCCAGGAGGAAGTGGTAAGATGGTACTTTCGATCGAATTACCAAGAAATGTTATAGATTCGAAAGGACAAGGAAACACTGATACCAAATTCATAGTCAAAATAGATGGTAAAGGTGTAGACTACAAGGAAGTTGCCAATAACCTCAATGCAAGAATATTGAGAATTGACTTTAGTAAAGACAATAGAATTATAGAGATAAGCGGTACTCAAATGACACCCTAATTTAGTATCATCCTTGACGTCTTGGAATCGGCACAGAGAACTGAAACTTAAAGATGAATATCCGCTCAGGTTTGATATGCGTACCATCTAGAGAAAAAGAAAGGAAATTAAGAGAACTTCTTATTTTATATCTTTACTTAGCTGAGCTTTCAGTATTCTTACAAAAATTAGAGGGGATCTATTCAGAAGATGCTGCAATCTGTTTAGCTAATCGCGTACATAATTGAAGATGCCTGCGTTCTTCTCTTGGAATCGAATTGACCCCAGCTGAGAATTGTCTGTCTTTAACTTTCTTTGCTGCCATTGTACTTAAAACCTCAGTGTGTTACTTCACCGCCTTCAGCAAGGCATAGAAATTCTATTGCTTCAGAAGAATCTGGATCCTCGCCAAGATATGTATTCATCATTTGGGAAGCCTTTTGTTCAGTTTCTTCTGCCGATTTTTGGATATTTTCAGAATTCAATCCTTGTGACTGTGACAGCTTCTGAATCAATTGCTCAAGCTTTGTCTGATGATTGCTTGCTTCTTTTCTCATTTTATCTAATTTAGCCTTCATGCCTTGTTCATCCAATAATCCTTTTGAGCCAAGTTCTTGAACTGCTTTTTGAGCAGCCACCTCTAAACCAAGAGCTTCGCCTATCTTTTGTTCAAGCTTTTCTTTACTACTACTATCAATCGACATGTTCTGTACTGTGGAGATAATTGCTAATAAGAGTAGTAGTAGATGAATAAATTCCCTTTTATGCTGTCGTGTCGTCTCTTAAAAGTATCCTACAACATATTAGTTTTGTACTCTATGTCAATAGAAGATTCTATTAATTAAAAGACCAACAGGCGTAGAATCAATATCTTTCAAAAGATAGTAATACATAATATCACTGTTGTGCTATACATTATGAGCGCCTAATGCCAAAAACCCAAAACCAATTCAGAACCACCATAAAAATTCTTCCCTACCTACCTCAGGCACTCATTTATACTCCTATTATAACATAGTAACCATACCTTTGACAAGTACTGAATACAAGCAATGAAAAGATGGAGCAAAAGTAAAGACCCAGCAAGACTAACAAAGTACTCTAACATCTAATATCATATCTTGAACTCTTAAACGAATTTATTTCTGCATCTGCTAGTGAATGATAATCATATGTGGTGAAAGGAAGAAGAAGAAATGCTATTGAGATGCTGCAAGAAAATGCTAAGCTGGGAGAGGTACTGAATGTTTGGTGAAAAAGTAAAGTTGAAGAGACATCTTGCTCTTATTTGTATCAGTTTCCCCTAAATTTGATATCGATTCTACATTCTAGATAACATAGTTTTATTCTAATATGACTGAACTTTTGTTGGAGCTACTCCAGAGAAATTTCAATTTTAGGAAGAGTCTACAGGTAAGGTAAAAAGATAGCATAGGCTGGTTGCACTCCCCTTCTTACCCATGAGGCCCTAGGGTCAATACTTTTATTGTACATCATCAATTTCATAGGTTTCAAATCAACTGATCGAATGTTTTCTTGAAATTACATTTACTTTAATCACTGGATTTCCTATTCCTGCAATAAAAAGAGAAAAAAAATAAATTGGGTCTATTGTACGGAGGACAGACTTACAGACTTACAGACTTACAGACTTACAGACTTACAGACTTACAGACTTACAGACTTACAGACTTACAGACTTACAGACTTACAGACTTACAGACTT
>Ga0193705_1000324_pt1 | contig 10678 bp, 8 predicted proteins | sample U3m2metaG_FD_143045 | JGI IMG/M metagenome (GOLD analysis project Ga0193705, IMG submission 143045) | Soil microbial communities from a riparian zone of the East river system, Colorado, United States - U3m2 | ecosystem: Environmental > Terrestrial > Soil > Riparian zone | place: USA: East River... | reverse complement strand
GTCGGGCATCAAAGCAGTGCGTCCAGCTGGTACTGCCGTACTGGTAGGTCTCGGTTCATCCGAGATGACTCTGCCCGTCGAGCACATTCAGAACCTCGAGATCGCCGTGACGGGCATCTTCCGCTACACCGACACCTGGCCGGCAGGCATCCACATGGTGGCCAGCGGCGCGGTCGATCTTGACTCTTTGGTGACCGGCCGATTCACTCTTGAGCGCGCCGACGAGGCGCTGGAGAGCGACCTGGACCCGAACAGTCTCAAATCCATCGTCTACCCCAACGGATACCAAGAAGGCGACTAAGGAGCAGCAGTGCGAATGCAGGGAGGTTGCTGATTTGTATATGTGCGCACTGCACACGTCCCAGCCGCTACAGCCGCGCGGGCTCAGTTTTGGTCTCAGTTGTCTTCGTATGTAGCCATCCGTAAACGTCCGGATGATCGCTTCTCAAGCGCGAACGGAGACCTGCGGATCCGCCTGGACCTCGATTTGCAGAGTTGGTCATGCGCCTATCAGCCATGAGGTTCTTGTGCGCCCCGTCCTTGCCTAAGGTTGATCACACCACGAGGAATGCGGGATTCGAAGCTGCGAGGCAGCCCCTTTCGAGGCGGCGGTGAGCCGAAAAGTACTCAAGCCGACGATGCTCATCCGCGCCCGCCGGCCGCTCCTGATCAGCGCAAACTGGTCACTTGGAAACGGTAACGCCGTCCAACCGAGCGGCGGCACAGCGGAATGCTGGCCAACGCGGCGCTGTCGAGCAGCGACATTCCGGTCAACTGCTCACTGAGGAACACCCTCGAAAGCGAAGCCGACTGCTCAGATGCCGACCAATCGCGCCTGGTGACACCGGTGGCCGGGCTGCGTCGACGCTGAAGCCGCCAGCTGCTTCGGTCTCTGGATCCACGACGACGGCTAGGAGAACGCGACCGTCATCATGAAGCAGGCGCAGCCACCGGCTCGTCTGCCTCAACTTTGCTGGCCACCGCCCGGCTGACGCGCATGCCGGCCATTACCGCGGTCCCGAAGAGCGCGAGGGCGTTGATGCCGTGCAGCCACCCCAGCCCGGCAACCGAGTGGGAGAAGAGGCCCAGCGCCACCTGGAGCACAGTCACCCCGAGCACGATCAGTGCCCACCTGATGCCACCCGGCACCTTGGCAAAGAACGAGCTGATCAAAAGGAGCAGCGAAATGAGTGGAAGGACGAAGATGCCAGCCGTGCCGTGCCAAGAAAATCCCGTGTAGCCGCCCAGCGCGGGCGTGAGCTCCGTGGACTGATCGAGAGTGCCGCCACCCTCAATCCACTTGATTAGGCCGAACATCCCGTACGAGATGGACGCAGCCTGCACCGCCACGCCAGCTGCGACGAGAAACGCGAGAACCCGGTAGACCTGCTTCATTTGTACCTCTCAACACGGTTGTCTGCAGTCCAGGATGACTGACGAAAGAGATTTCTAGCCAGATTCTGACACGCCGTGGTTACGCCGGCCGACACTGCTGAGCGAGTGATTGAAACCGCTCGAAAGATACTGGCTGCGCTTGCCAAGCTGTCTTCCAGTTCGGTTGTCACGAGAGCCAGAACTCCTCCGGGCGGAAGAAAGCTCCCGCCACAGCGAGTCCGGAATCGCATACTCGGCACCACTGATGTGTTAACGATCCGGATCAGATGGTCCGTGCCACGTCCGGCTCAACGACGGCCTCTCTGCGGGTTGGTCGACTTCGAGACGCTGATGTTCGGACCTTCGTCGTCTGGTCAGGAGGCAGTGACGCTGTGTCCGGGGCCGCCGACGAACCCGGCGATCGCATCCTCCGCGGTGGGCACCTGGCCCGGGTCGGAGGCCACGCTGCAGTGACGTCTGGCACGTGTGACAATCCGGCGGCAGGCGCAAGTGGGTCCGTGGGGTACTCACATGATCGCCGGGTCCTGGACCTGTGCTTCGTCCGGTCAGCAAGGGTAATTGACCGTGGGTCCCGTCGAGTCAGTTGCTCTCGCGCTCGTGCTTGTTCTGCCACCCTGCTGTAGCGCCGAATGGCATCTCGTGCCTGACACCGGCGCGAACCTCGTTCTGGCTCGACCGGCTGGTTGTGACCCGAACGAAGGCTGGCCGAGCTCTCTGACTGATATCTCACGCCCGGCGTCCTCACCGCTCGTCCGCGTATGCGGAGCGGCTCTCTTGCGCTCTCGCGGTCAGGTCGAGCAGACTGAGCCTCGGTTGTTGCGGACATCGCTCGCTCAGGAGGGTGTCCTTGTCCACGTCCACGCCAAGCGCTGAGGACTACAGCAGGCTGCTGCTGGACTACGCCGACGCCACCGAGCAGTTCAGGGCCACCAACGAGGTCCTCACCGCACTCGGCCGGTCGACCTCTGACCCCGACGCGGTGCTCGACACCGTGGTCGAAAGCGCTCGGCGGCTCTGCCGGGGCCACACCGCCGCGATCTACTTGATCGAGGATGGCACCTTCCGGCTGGCGTCCTCCGTCGGTCTATCGCAGGAGTTCGTCCGCACCGTGACCGACTTCCCGATGGAGGTTAACCGCGGCACTGTGATCGGACGGGCGGCTGTAGAACGCCGGATCCAGAAGGTCCGCGACGTGCTCACCGACACCGAGTACATGCGCAGCGACGTGCAGCAGACGGGCGGCATCCGGAGCTCGATGTCAGCGCCAATGCTGCTCGATGGCGACGTAGTTGGAGGCCTTTCCATATTCCGCACCGAGGTCGACCCCTTCGACGAGCGGGAGGAGGCGCTGCTGGAGGCCTTCGCCGCCCAGGCGGCCGTCGTGGTCCACAATGTCCACCTGGTGAGGACACTGGAGGACCGGAGTGCGGAGCTGGTTCGGCGGGTCGAGCAGATGGAGGCCTTGAGCGACGTCGGCCAGATGGTCGGCTCCAGCCTGGTGCTCGATGAGGTGTTGTCCAACATCATCAAGAACGCGGTTCGCTTCTCCGGTTGCGACGGCGGTTCGGTCATGGAGTACGTCGAGGAAGAGCGGTGCTTCTCAGTGCGCAGTGCGTACGCGAGCAGTCCCGAGCTGCTGGCGCGACTTCGCACCACCCGGATCGAGCTGGATAGCACCCTGGTCGGCCGGGCTGCGCGGGAAGGCCACCCGATCGCCGTCCCGAGCCTGGACCTGGTCGACCTCGACCCCCATCTCCAGGTCCTGTACGACGACGGCTGGCGGTCCGTGCTCGCCGTCCCGGTCCTGCGCGATGGTCACATCATCGGTGCTCTCGTGGTCCGCCGTCGCACGCCTGGAGAGTTTTCCGAGGAGACGACGGAGTTCCTCGAGACCTTTGCCAGTCAGTCGGCGATGGCGGTTTACAACGCCCAGTTGTTCAGCGAGCTGGAGCAGAAGAGCGCTGAGCTGCAGGTGATGAGCCAGCACAAGTCCGATTTCCTGGCCAGCATGTCGCACGAGCTGCGTACCCCGCTGAACGCGGTGATCGGATTCTCCGAGGTGCTGTTGGAACGCCTCTTCGGTGAGCTCAACGACAAGCAGGACGAGTATCTCCGTGACATCCTGAGCTCGGGCAAGCACCTACTCGCGCTGCTCAACGAGATTCTCGATCTGTCGAAGGTGGAAGCCGGGCGAATGGAGCTCGAGATCTCCACGGTCTCGGTGCCGGCGGCGATCGAGCACGCGATCTCGATGATGCGCGAGCGGGCGGCCCGGCACCGGATTACGATCAACTCCTCGGTCGAGGAGACAATCGACTGGATCGAGTCCGACGAGCTGCGACTGCGTCAGGTCCTGGTGAACCTGCTGAGCAACGCGGTCAAGTTCACCCCCGACGGCGGGCGGGTCGACGTCATGACTGAGCTGGTCGGCAACGAGCTGGTGATCACCGTCCAGGACAACGGTCCCGGGATCGCCCGGGACGACTGGGAACCGATCTTCGAGTCGTTCCAGCAAGGTCGTCGCGGTGCCCCGAGCGAGGAGGGGACCGGGCTGGGACTGACGCTCTGCCGCAAGATCATGACCTTACTGGGTGGACGAATCTGGCTCGAGTCCGAGGTCGGGATGGGCAGCGCCTTCCACGTGGCCATGCCGTACGAACGGACCGTCGCCATAGCCAGTACCGGCGCGGGCGAGCATGTCGACGGCCGCCGATCCGTGGTGGTGATCATTGATGACGACCGGGCCTCGCAGGAGCTGCTGACGGCTTACCTGGTCGGGACCGGCGTGCAGGTTGTCCGCGCACGTGACGGAATCGAGGGCCTCGAAGAGATCCGCCGGCGACGGCCCGTGGCCGTGGTGCTGGACATTCTGCTGCCAGGGATCGATGGGTGGGCCGTGCTGGATGCGCTGCGCAGCGACGAGACCACCCGAGACGTCCCGGTGATCATCGCGTCGATCCTGGATGAGAAGCCGCGCGGGCTCGCCCTCGGTGCGGCCAGCTACCTGACCAAGCCGGTGAGCCGGGACGACCTGATCGAGGCCCTACGCGACGTGAAGGTGTTGAGCGCATGAGCTCGGCTCGGGTCCTGATCGTGGAGGACAACCCGCTCAACCTCAAGCTGGTACGGGACGTGCTACTGAAGGCCGGCTTCGGCGTGATCGAGGCGCGCACCGGCGAGGAAGGGGTGGCGCGGGCCCAGGACAGCCAACCGGACGTGATCTTGATGGATCTGCAGCTGCCGGGAATCAACGGAACGCAGGCGCTTCGGCTGATCAGGAACGACGCAAGCGGAGCCGACGTGCCGATCGTCGCCCTGACTGCCTTCGCGATGGCGGAGGATCGTGACCGGGCCATCCTTGACGGGTTCGACGGCTACCTCAGCAAGCCGATCAGCGTGCGTGATCTTCCGCACCAGGTCGCCAGGTTCCTACGCGGAAAGCGCGACGATGACTGAGACGATCACCATCCTGGCGGTGGATGACCAGCCGGCGAACCTACGTCTGCTGGACGCCGTCCTCTCGCCGAGGGGCTACCGCGTAATCCGCGCAACCTCCGGTGAGCAGGCGCTCGAGCTGCTCCCCTCGTCGGACGTCGACTTGGTACTCCTCGACATCGTCATGCCCGGTATCGACGGGTACGAGGTGTGCCGACGGATCCGCAGCGCGCCTGAGACTGCGTTTCTTCCGGTGGTGATGATCACTGCGAGCGGACATCAGGAGAAGGCACGAGCCATCGAAGCTGGTGCAGATGACTTCGTCAGCAAGCCGTTCGATCAGAGCGAGCTGCTAGCCCGGGTGGCCTCGTTGGCTCGGATCAAGCGATACCACGACACTGTTGCCAAGCAGGCGGCCGAGCTGGCCCAATGGAACGCCGAACTCGAGGCTCGGGTGAACACGCAGTTGGAGGAGCTGCAGCGGATGAAACGGCTGCGGCGTTTCCTCTCGCCCCAGGTCGCCGAGCTGGTGATCAACTCCGGCGACGACTCCTTCCTGGGCAGTCACCGTCGCGAGATCGTCGTGGTCTTCTGTGATCTGCGGGGATTCACGGCGTTCGCTGAGTCGAGTGAGCCCGAAGAGGTGATGGGGGTGCTCAAGGATTACCACACAGCGCTCGGCGAGCTGATCTTCCGTTATGAGGGAACTCTGGAGCGATTCACTGGGGATGGGCTGATGGTGTTTTTCAACGACCCGTTCCCGCTCGACAAGCCTGCCCAACGCGCGGTGGAGATGGCGCTGGCCATGCGCGAGCGGGTGCGGACGCTGGCCGAGGGCTGGAGCCGAGTCGGCCATGATCTGGGCTTCGGTGTCGGCATCGCTCAGGGCTTCGCCACTCTGGGCCGCATCGGCTACGAGGGACGTTTCGACTATGCGGCTATCGGCAGCGTCACCAACCTCGCGGCCCGGTTGTGCGCCGAGGCCGGCGCCGGACAGGTGCTGGTATCGCAGCGAGTCTTCAGCGCGGTCGACGACGTCGCCGTCGGCGAGTCTGTCGGCGCCCTTGAGCTGCGGGGGTTCAGTAGACCGATCCGCGCCTTTGGCGTGTCTCGCATGATCAACAGCTCAATAGAGGTGCCCTCGTGACGCAGCTGGAGACCGACCCTCAGAAGACGGCGCAGCGCCTGTCTGACTTGGACGAGTCAGAGCGGAACCATCTCTTCTCCCGGTTGCAGGAGCGGATGCCGGCCGTCTGGGATGCGCGGCGCACACTGACCGAGTCCATAAGACTCGGCCTCGAGGATGAGTCGGTCGTCGTGGTGCCTTCGGTGACTCTGGACCCGGCTGTCCCCGGCTCAGGAAGCCTGTCGCAGGCGTACGAGGAGCGGTTCTTGTTCTTGCTCCTGTTATTGCGTCAACCGTGGTTGCGCATGATCTATATCACCTCGATGCCGATCAAGCCGAGCATCGTCGAGTACTACCTCGCGTTGCTGCCAGGAGTAATCCCGAGCCATGCCATGGCCCGATTGAATTTGCTGTCGGTCGGCGACTCATCGCCACGGCCGCTGAGTGCCAAGCTGCTGGACCGCCCTCGGATGCTGTCGAAGATTGCAGCCATGATCCCGAACCGGCAGCGCTGCCACCTGATCCCGTACAGCACTACCGCACTCGAACGCGACATTGCGCTGACCCTTGGCATCCCCATGTACGGCGCCGACCCGCGGCTCGCGGAGCTTGGGAGCAAGACGGGCTGCCGGCGGCTGTTCGCGGAAGAGGGAGTACAGCATCCGCTCGGCGCGGAGGATCTGCACAGTTTCGAGGACGTGACCGATGCGATTATGAAGATGCTCGCGGAGCGGCCCAGCATCGACGAGGTGATCGTCAAGCTGAACGAAGGTGTGTCAGGAGCGGGTAACGCGCTCGTGGATCTGCGGGGTATCGCTGACACGGCTGGCTCGGATCGTCGCTCTGAGGTAGCGCAACGGGTCCGCTCGATGCGGCTAGAGTCACCCATCACGCCGATGGCCGCATACGAGGCGAAGTTCGAGCAGAACGGCGGCGTCGTCGAGGAGCGGATCGTCGGAGTGGAGCTCCTCAGCCCTAGCGTCCAGCTCCGAGTACGTCCCGACCGAAGCGTGGAGCTGCTGTCAACTCATGATCAGCTTCTCGGCGGCACAAGCGGGCAGAGCTACCTCGGCTGTATCTTCCCCGCCGACCCGGCCTACTCTCGACTGATTAGCACGCCTGCGATGACCGTCGGTGAGCGGCTTGCCACGGAAGGCGCCCTCGGCCGGTTCGCCGTTGACTTCGTGGTGAAGCGGGACGCCGCCGGCCGCTGGTCGGCGTACGCCATTGAGCTGAATCTGCGCAAGGGCGGCACTACGCACCCGTTTCTCACCTTGCAGTTCCTGACCGACGGGTCGTACGACGGTGCGTCCGGCCGGTTCCTACTACCTGGCGGCGAGCAAAGGCATCTGGTCGCGACTGATCATCTCGAGAGCAGCGAGCTGCGGGCGCTGGCCGTCGAGGACCTGTTCGACATCGTGGCGCGGCACGGGCTGCACTTCGACCAGTCACGGCAGACCGGAGTCGTCTTCCACATGATCAGCTCGCTCACCGAGCACGGCCGAATCGGACTGACCGCGGTCGGGCCGTCACCTCAAGAAGCAATGCGCATCTACGAGGACGCTCAACAGGTCCTTTTCGCTGAGGCGGCGGCGGCCCGGGAGCAAATGAGGCTGCCGGAGTAGGGAGGTGTCGTGCAGCACATCTGGTACGTCGCATACGGCTCGAACCTCAGTCGGCAGCGGTTCCGCTACTACCTTCGCGGTGGCCAACCCGATGGTCTCGAACGGGACTATGCAGGGTGTAGGGATACGAGCGACGAGATAGACGCTTTTGGTTTGCTGATCACCGGCGGTGTCTATTTCGCCGGTCACTCCTCGGCCTGGCGGGCCGGGATGGCCTTCTACGATGCGAACGGTGCTGGTGAGGTGGCTGCCCGAGCGTATCTCATTACCACTGAGCAGTTCGTCGACGTCCTCGCCCAGGAAACGCGGCGATCACCTGGGATGACCCTTGACCTCGGGCCCGTCTTCCGTGGTGAGCGGTACAGCAATGGCGTAGGAGGCTACTCGATCTTGGTACGGGTCGGTGAGCGCCACGGACTGCCGCTCGTGACTTTCACCCGCGACCGGCGGAGCGTCTCGACCCTGGTGGCGCCGAGCGTGCTTTACCTGGCGGCCATGGCAACTGGCCTGCGCGAGGCCCACGGGTGGTCACGGTCGCAGATAGATCGCTATCTGTCGGCGCTACACGGGTCCGGCGTCGCATCGCCTGCATGACGCCACAGTCTGTCGATGACCGTGTGACTACGTACGGATCGCTGCTGCGAGCCTGCGAAACCGCCGCGGTTCTGCTTGGGGGGCCGCAACTCGTTCTGCAGTGCGGGTATGGTCGATGCGATCCGGCCTGGGCCCTCTCCTTGTACGCAGCGCGCTACATCCAACTCAAACGTGCGCATCAGGCGCCTGGCCTTCGCCGAGTTGCGGGATACGACGCACCAATATGCGGCGCCCCTCACGTTCTTTTTCAGTACCGGCTCGACGCCGTGGGTCCTAAGCGGTTCCCACGAATTCGCTTGGCTTAGCTGGAACGGTCAGCTGGCGTAATGTTGTGATTGAGCCGGAAGAGGTTGTCCGGGTCGTACTTCCGCTTCACCGATTGCAGGCGTCCGAGGTTCGCACCAAAAGTATTCCTGACAGACTGGTCCCCCTCTTCATACAGGCCGGGGAAGTTGAAATACTCGCGGTCACTGGAGAATGGCTCGAGCGCACGAAAAACTTCCCTTCCCCATTCGATGCACGCTGCGTCATCCTCCGGGCGCTCCCAGTTGGCCTCGATTCCGATCAGATACGGCGCGGAACGATCACCGAAGGCGGTGTTCTGCGGCGGTACGCGGCCGAGCGCCCCACCGAGTTGCCAAACATCCAGGGTGGAGTGGTGCGACGGACTGGCTTCGTTGAGCCGGATGAGGGCGCCCATCGCCTCCGCAGACAATTCGTTGAGGTACCTGGACTTCCAGTAGTAGCGCATCTCATGCGCCGGGTAGTCGGCGTCGAAGAAACGTTGCACTTCAAGGTAGGGAGTCGCTTCACTCAGATCAGCGATTGGTAAGCCGTAGTCCCGCAACGACTGCAAGGCGGCTTCACCCTCCCCCGCATCACCGGCATACATCGCGAGGTAAACGACAATCGGTGCGCCGTGGTGCTCGGCCGGAATCTCCTCAATCTCTGGCGCATGCCAAAGGATGGCGAAGGAACTGATTTCATCCGATGACGCTCGGCTCCATTCGCCGTAGAACTGCAGTGCCGCTTGAGCATCCTCTCCCGTGCCCGGATGAATGACGAAGGCGAAGAACACGTCCGGGCCGACAGGATAGGCCCGGAACTCGAATGAGGTGACCACACCAAAGTTGCCGCCGCCACCCTGCAACGCCCATAGCAAGTCGGCGTTGCTTTCGCTACTTGCTGTGACGAGTTCACCGTTAGCAGTTACGACATCGGCAGACATGAGATTGTCGCAGCTAAGTCCGTATTTGCGGCGGAGCCAACCGATGCCCCCTGCCAGCGTCAAACCAGCGATTCCCGTCGCAGTGACGACGCCCATGGGTACGGCCAGCCCGAATGCCTGCGACTCGTGGTCAAGGTCACCAATGGTGACGCCACCTTCTGCGCGGACCGTCTGGGCGAGGGGATCGACTCGAACACCCCTCATGAGGGACAGGTCAATCACGAGCCCGTCGTCGCACACCGCATTTCCAGCGGCATTGTGGCCCCCACCTCGGACGGCAACGAGCAGATCGTGCTCCTTGGCGAACTTACCGATGTGACGACGTCGGCGACCCCCGCAGACTGGACGATAAGCGCTGGGTGCCTGTCGACCATGCCGTTCCACACGGCCCGGGCATGGTCATAGTCCGCGTCCGAGGGCTGCACCAACCTCCCTCGCAACACTTCCGCGAGAGCCGTGATGGCATCGTCGGAAACCGTCGTGGCCTGCCCGTCACGCGTACGCAACTCGGTCTGAGACACTCCATCTCCGTCCAGGCGCTTGGTCGACACGACCCAGCCTATGGCTGCACAGGGCGCTCCGGACACGGCTGTCGGGTTGGTGCGTAATCCTGGGCGAGCATCATCGATCCGCCACTCCCGGGACTGCCCCTAGCTCCACGCCCTGCTGCGGCAAGGTGGCGGGCACCAGCCGGCTCTGCCCCGGAGACACGCCGGGTCAGCCGTACGCGATCCCGGTGATGGTCATCGACACCCGGGTACCGGCAGTTCCGTTGAGGATGAGTGACAGGTCGCCAAGCGCCCCGATGACGGCCTCTTTGCCGGTGGTCCGGGCGAAGTCGACTGCTGCTTCGACCTTCGGACCCATCGACCCGGCGGGAAACCAGAGGCGGCCGAGCTCGTCGGGGTGGGCCGCCCGGATCGGGCGCTGGTGCTTGGTGCCCCAGTCCAGGTACACGGCGTCGGTGGCGGTGGCGATGACCAGGGTGTCGGCATGAAGGTCCCTGGCAAGCACACAGCTCGCACGGTCCTTATCGATGACCGCCTCCACACCGACCAGTGTCCGCGTCCCCGGCCGATACATCGTCGGGATGCCGCCACCTCCCGCGCAGACGACAACGCAGCCCTGGGCGAGCAGCCATTCCACCGGCCGCTGCTCGAAGATGCGTAGCGGCGCCGGCGACGGGACGACCCGCCGCCAGGCGTCCCCGTCCGGTTTAACCACCCAGCCGCGTTCCGCGGCGAGCCGGTGCGCCTCGTCCTTGCTGTAGACCGG
>Ga0193705_1000322_pt1 | contig 10735 bp, 10 predicted proteins | sample U3m2metaG_FD_143045 | JGI IMG/M metagenome (GOLD analysis project Ga0193705, IMG submission 143045) | Soil microbial communities from a riparian zone of the East river system, Colorado, United States - U3m2 | ecosystem: Environmental > Terrestrial > Soil > Riparian zone | place: USA: East River... | reverse complement strand
TATGCGGATTCACAAACCAGTTGCGGCGATAGCTTGATTGAAGTCCTCAGGTAACGGCGCTTCAAAAATTTTCCAATCTCCAGTACGTGGATGGCGAAACCCAAGCTTCCATGCATGCAACATTTGGCGCGGAAAATCTTTCGCGAAGCGAGGCGCATAAACCTTATCACCGAGCACAGGATGGCCGAGATGATGAAGGTGCACCCGAATTTGGTGGGTGCGGCCGCTGTGCAGCCGGCATTCAACCATGCTTGCCTGATCGCTCGAGCGAATGACGCGATATTCGGTTTTGGCTGGCCGCCCGCGCTTTGAGGCCACGCTCATTCGTTGTCGATGAACCGGATGTCGCCCAATTTTCTCTTCGATCACGCCTGCCGGTTTGCGCAGTTTTCCGGCGACCAGCGCGAGATAAATCTTTTCGACTGTGCGCGCGGCGAACTGTTTCGATAATTCGCGATGGGCGATGTCATTTTTGGCTACTACAAGACAGCCGCTCGTTTCCTTATCGAGACGGTGAACGATTCCGGGCCGTTCTTTTCCAGCGATCCCTGATAAACTCGTGCAGTGGCTGAGCAACGCGTTGACCAAAGTGTGTTCACGCTGACCGGCGCCGGGATGAACCGTCAGGCCAGCCGGTTTATTGATAACGACGAGATCGTCGTCTTCGAAGAGAACGTCGAGTGGAATCGGCTCCGGCCGCGTGTCGATCTTCTCCAGCGGTGGCTCGACAAGATCAATCTTGTCGCCGCCGTGGACAATCTGCCGCGGCCGGGTGGTTTGCTCGTTGAGCCGAACGAACCCGCTGCGGATCAACTGCTGAAGACGCGACCGCGAATATTCAGGAAGTCGCTTCGCCAAAAACTGATCGAGGCGCAGCTTGGCGTCGTTCGCTGACACGACAAACTGAATCGGCGTCGACTCTTTCAATATTTCGGAACTAGATGAGAGCACGAACATGAGCAAGAATAAGAGTACGAACAGGAAGCGGAGCGAGGATGAACGAATCCCGCGCCTGAGAGTCAGATTTTAGACGAATCGTTGCTACAGACGCCCTTTGGCACGATGTTTCTGCACATGGCACAAAACCCACCGCCGCCATCATTTCCGTCACCGGAAGAGCTGAAGGCCAAGATCACGGAATTCATGAAACAGAACTTCGGCGATCGGGTCTCGGTGGCGACCTTTGCCGAGCCGGAGCCGGCGGCAGCGGAAGAGGATGAAAAACCGGAGAAGGCCGAGCCCAAGGAATTCGAATTCAATCTCCTCCCTCGGGATATTAAGGCGCATCTCGACCGGTTCGTGATTAAGCAAGAGGAGGCGAAGAAGGTTCTCGCAATCGCTGTCTGCGATCACTACAACCACGCGAATTATCTGCGCCGGATTGCGAAAGAAGATGCCAGGCGCGCGGAGGAGATCGAATACATCAAACAAAACGTGATCTTGGTCGGGCCGACCGGCGTCGGCAAAACATATTTGATCAAACATATCGCCGATCTGATCAAAGTGCCGTTTGTAAAGGCTGACGCGACGAAGTTTAGCGAGACCGGTTACGTCGGTGGCGACGTTGAAGATTTGGTGCGCGAGTTGGTACACAAAGCCGATGGCGACGTGAACCTTGCGCAGTTCGGCATTATTTATATCGACGAGATCGACAAGATCGCTTCGGCCGGAAATTTGATCGGCCGTGACGTGAGCGGCCGCGGCGTGCAGACCACGCTGTTGAAGTTAATGGAGGAAACAGAAGTGCCCGTCCGCAGTATGAACGATCTGCAGGCGCAACTACAGGCCGCGTTCGAATTTCAAAGACGCGGCAAGGCAAAACGCGAGACGATCAACACCCGACACATTCTGTTCGTAGTAAGTGGCGCGTTTGGGAAGCTGAAAGAACAGGTGGCACGGCGTGTCCGGCATGGTCAGATAGGATTCAGTGCACAACCAATTCAGGTGATGGACAACGAATTGTTTCAGCACGTGACGACGCAGGATTTTATGGAGTACGGTTTCGAGCCGGAATTCATCGGTCGATTGCCCGTGCGAGTGGTTTGTGAGGACCTCGACGCCGATGATCTCTTCAACATTATGAAATATTCCGAGGGCAGTTTGCTCCGGCAATACGAACGCGCGTTTCGTGCTTATGGCATCGAGATCAGTTTCGAGGACGAAGCGTTGCGTTTGCTGGCAGAAGCGGCTGCAAAGGAAAAGACCGGCGCGCGCGGATTACTCACGGTGTTCGAGAAATTGTTTCGCGATTACAAATATTATTTAGCAGGCTCGGGCCTGACCCAGCTACGAGTTACTGCTGCCTTGGTACGCGAGCCGCAGCGCGTGCTTGATCGATTGAGGGTCGAGGGACACAAGCTGGAAGCACAAATGCTCGAAACTGGCGCGCGTCAATTTGCCGAAAAATTCAGCAGTGAGCATGGATTAGAACTTGTGGTCGATGAGACTGCAATTCGGCGCCTGGTCGAACGTGCACAAGCTGAGCGCATGACAATGAGCGACCTGTGCGCCCATTTATTTAAGGATTACCAGTTCGGCTTGAACCTCATCAAACAAAACACGGGTCGAACTAAGTTTGTTCTTAACGCCGAGGCAATCGATGCTCCGGATAAGTTCCTGAGCGAATTGGTGGTGCAGTCCTACTACCCGGCTGCGGTCGCGCAAAAAGCCTGATCGGTGATGAAGCGATCGTTCATCACAACGCTCACAATTGGAGTTGGCGTCGCCCTCGCCGTTGCAGCGCTGCATGCCACAAAGTACACAGCAGGCCTCGAGAGTGCTGCCGTACAGCTTGTTTCCAACTATGCGGATGCAACGAGAATCGTAGGCGAAAAATGGCAATACGTTTCTATTTTGCTGGTAGCTCTTGCTGTCGCGTGGCTCAGCCTCGGCATTGTTCCGCGATGGCGTAGCCGTCTGCTGATTGGTTTATTTTTGGTAGAGCTGTTCGGTCTTTCATGGGTCTGCTCGCTTTATCGAATATTCTTCCAGCCGATTCCCTCCCTTCTTGCCCTGGTATTTGCGTTTGCAGCTTCGGAAGGCTGGTGGGCTTTCTTACGGAGGAACCGCTCGCATCTGGTGCGAACGTTCTTTGCCGATCGGCTCTCGAAACCGGAATTTCGACGTGTTAGCGACGACATAACTGCGTTCGATGCTGAGCCGAAAGCATACGAGGTAAGCGTGGTGGTGTGCGATGTCGGCAACAAACTTACATTCGCAAGAGATTCTGAGCCTGCGGCCTTCGCCGAAGCTACGGCGAAATTTATTCGCGAGACGGCTGAACATCTCACTAATGAAGGTGCTTACCTGCATGCCGCTGACGGAGAGGGCGTGGTCGCTTTTTTCGGGTTTCCGATTCCGGACCCTGAGCATGCGCAGAAAGCGGTTCGCGTTGTTCTCGACATGGTAAAGAATTCTCGGGAGCGCGGGCAAGATAGCGAAGAAGCTGTTCACAAGCGGGACATGCACGCCGGGGTTAGCTCCGGCTCCATAATTGCCGGCGCGCTGAAAGACACTCAGCGTCTTCTACTTCTGGCGGGTGGCGAACCAATTGATTTGGCGCGTAGATTCTGCGCGCTGAATAATTTCTACGGATCAAACGCTCTGATGGACACGCCCACTTTTGATCGGGTGAGTGATGCAGTTATCGCGCGTCCAATTGATTTTGTGAGCGGGCTGAATTCGCATGATCGGCTGGAAATCTACGAACCGCTTTGGCTCGTTGCCGAGGCCAAACCCGAACACATCGCGCGCCGCGACTCTTTCTGGAGCGGTGTGGTTCTTTATCGGGAAAAACGCTGGGCGGAAGCTTATAGTGAATTTCAGAAGGCGCGGGGGTCGGAAGAGGAAGATGATCCTCCATTGCAATTCTACTTGCGCAAGCTGGAGCCGCTTCTCCTTCAGTTAACAGAATCGCCCCTGGAATAAATCTGCCAAAGGACGGATCCGCCGTGGCGAACCTAAGCGCGCTTTGAGAAGAACGGAATATCCGGCGGCAATCCGGGATTTGATTGCGCAACTGCGACAAATGCCGGGAGTTGGCCCTCGCTCCGCGGAACGGATCGCGCTCTGGATGGTGCGGGCTCGGGGCGATCAACCGGAGCAAATCGCGCGCGCTGTCACAGATACCCGCCAGGCGATTCGTTCCTGCAATCTCTGCGGATTTTTTGCTGCCAGCGACATCTGCGAAATATGCGCCGACTCCTCGCGTTTAGCGGAGTTGCTCTGCGTCGTAGAACAGCCAACCGACATACTGCCTCTGGAGAAAACCGGCGCCTTCCGCGGGCGATATCATTCTCTCGGAGGCAAAATTTCGCCACTCGATCACGTCGCGCCCGAAGATTTGCGCATCAAAGAATTACTTGAGCGCATCGACCGGGAAAAAATTACTGAAATTATTTTCGCATTACCTGCCGATGTGGAAGGCGAAGCAACTACAAATTATATTGTCGATCTGTTGAAGGACAAACCGATCAGCCTTACACGAATAGCCCGCGGCATTCCAGCCGGTGGCGGCCTTGAATCGGCTGATGAACTTACGCTCTCTGCTGCGCTCTCGGGGCGTACGAAAATTTGATCGTTGAAAACGTTGAAGCGATGAAGCGTTGAAGCGCTTTAAGTAGGGCCGCTTCAACTCTTCAACGGTTTAACGGTTCAACGTGATTCCACGGCCGATTTAACTTTTGTAACTTTTTTAACGGTTGTAACTTTGCTCGATGTCCTGCGCGAAGATTGATCCGGCATTGCACCAGGCGCAGAAGCCGCCTTGGATCAAGGTGCGGCTTCCGTCCAACCCGGTTTTCTTTTCCACGAAAGCGCTCATTTCGGATTTGCGATTACACACTGTTTGCGAGAGCGCGCAATGCCCAAACCGCTGGGAATGCTGGAGCCAGGGCACAGCAACCTTCATGATCGCTGGTGACCGTTGCACGCGCGCATGCGGATTTTGCGCGGTTACAACTGCAAAGCCTTTCGCGCTGGAACAAGATGAACCGAAGCGTGTGGCCGAGGCGGTGAGCCGGATGAAATTAAAACATGTCGTGATCACTGCCGTCGCGCGTGACGATCTCAAGGACGGCGGCGCTGATCATTTCGCCAGAACGATTAGGGCGATCCGCGAAATTGATCCGTCAATTATAGTCGAAGTGCTCGTTCCCGATTTTCACGCGCAGGATTGGTGCATTCAGGCTGTGCTCGAAGCCGGGCCGGACATTTACAATCACAACGTGGAAACGGTCGAACGCCTGACGCCGCTGGTGCGCTCGCGCGCTAAGTACGACATCTCGTTGCGGGTTTTGCGGCGCGCAAAAGACTTGTCACCGGAGGTAGTGACTAAGAGCGGCGTCATGCTTGGGTTGGGCGAAGAAGAAACGGAACTTTTCCAGACGATGGACGATTTGCGCGAGGTCGGCTGCGAAGTGTTAACCATGGGCCAGTATTTGCGCCCGACTCCGAAACATTTGCCGGTAGTTGAATACATCACGCCGGAGCAATTCAATTACTACGGCCGCATCGCGCGCAGAAAAGGTTTTCTCTACGTCGCGTCGGGTCCGCTGGTTCGCAGTTCTTACCACGCGGCCGACTTTCATCCAGTGGTGCGCCGATGACAGAACCAGAGCGCGACCTGCTCGCTCAAATTCGTTCACACACGGCAGCGGTCATTCCTGCGTATCAGGACGAAAAACATATCGGCGACATCGCCCGCCGAACCCGCCAGCGAGTCGACCATGTTGTTGTGGTTGATGACGGGTCAACTGATCAGACCGCACAACGGGCGCGCGAAGCCGGCGCAGACGTGATCGTTCACGATCAAAACCGCGGCAAAGGCGAAGCGATCAAGACAGGATTAGCGCACTGGTTCACTGCAGCCAATCCGTCCTCCGTCGGATTGGATCGACACATCACGTGGGCGATCCTTCTCGATTCGGACGGTCAACATCTTCCGGAAGAGATTGATCGATTTTTGTCGGCGGCAGCATCTGCTACGAGACCGAGCTTTTTCATCGGTACCCGCATGAACAACCTTGTCGGAATGCCGTTTATCCGGCGAGTCGTGAACCACTTCATGAGCAGCCAGATCAGCAGGCTTTGCAGACAAAAAATCCCCGATACGCAGTGCGGTTTCCGCTTGGTGGATCGGCAACTGGTTCCAGAGTTACTTCGGGGCGGACACCGCTTCGAGTACGAAACTGAAGTGCTCATTACCGCCAGCTGCAAAAATTACCGGATCGAATCAGTCCCAATCACGACTGTTTACTCCGATGAAGTGAGCAAGATTCATCCCCTTCGGGACGCGTTTCGCTTTTTCAAATTGATGTGGCGCTATCGGAAACTGTAGCGGCGGTCGGGCGTGCCACGTCAAAACCAGCGAAGGCGGTCTCTGCAAAGAAACAACGTAGCGGTGTTCGGCGGTGTTCGTACCGCCACGAAGTCGGGTTGCGAAAAACGAATCGTTTCGCGCGGATAAACGCTACTTGATTGTAAAGAGGATACTGGCCGTGTTGCCTTCGCTCACCACGCTCATGATGTAATTTCCGGCAGGAAGCTTCTTTCCGTCCATCGTTTTGTCGATGGTCGTTTTGGTTTTGCCCTGGAGCAAAATCAGCGCGGGCGTTGAGCCTTGGACCGGTTCGTTTTTCGCAGTCACCATATTCACGTTCACAATGATCATGTCGCTCTTCGATTCGACCGCGAGTTGCATCCGCCGCAACCGGATGTTCGATCTTCGCGAAAGGCGTGCCGTCCTTTGCCGCCTGACCGCCAATACTGACAAGAAATGGAAGCGAGTCACTTGCGAAAAGACCAAACGGAAAAGCTGCCGAGATGATGAAAAATAAGAGAAGACGTTCCATAGGGAACAGGTTGATGCCGGATTCTGCGCAGGAACGCAAGACTGGAATCCCGTCATTGCCGGAGGAGCGCGAAAGAGGCAGAATCCGCCGCACGTGAAGTGATGGGGAATCATCGCTGACAAGTTCACCAAAGCTGGTGGAGTTGAGGCTGTGTCTCATCATCGCCAGCCGGAAAAGGCTACCGGATCGAATCAGTCACTATAACAAATGTTTGTCCGATCAAGTGAGCAACATTCATCCACTGCGCGATGCGATTCGCTTTCTTAAATTGATGTGGCGCTATCGGAAACTGCCACGCACGTAGCGCTACCCTAAATAAGGTTAGGGCTTTCGGGCCGGCAGAGGCTTAGAGCTTTTCAGGATTTCCGACTCGGGCGTAAGCGTTGCTGGTTTGCCGCTGAAGATGAGGCGGTTTGGCTTTTGAGCGAGCGTTTCGACGAGCTCCTTAGCGTATGTCGTAACTACTTTCAGGTTCAAGAGGGTCACGTGCAGTTGCTTCAACTGTTCCTGAAGCTGCTTGTCCGTCGATTTGATGAAAGTGTTCCCTGTGGTCAGGAAAGTGTCTGCGCCTTTGGCCACAGTCTCGAGGTTTTTGATCACGTTCTGAAGATTATCTACGTCTATCTTCAGCGAATCTGCCAACGGCCCGAGCTTCGGCGTGAATTCGCCGAGATCTTTCTTCAAACCCGTGACCGTCACGTTCAAATTGTCGAGCAGCTTGTTTGCATTATCGAATAACGGACCTGCTGCCGCCGTGATTTGCTCGAGGCCGTAAGCAGGATGGCCTTCAATCGCGGCGTTGTTTGCCAGCGTCTCACCACCGGGCGTGCCCGCAGAAAGCGCCACAAACTTGGGCGAGAGCATTGTATCGGAGCTGAGCGTGGCCGTGACATCTGCAGGCAACGGCGGAATTCCTTCATCAAGACTGACCGTCACCCGTACAGCGTCGTTCGTGTGTGCGCTTGCTTCCCGCTCCTTTGCAGTGAGATGCCGCATCGCGATCACGCGTCCAGCGGGTGCGCCGGCATAACGGACTTCGGAGTTGACCTTAATGCCGGTCACATCCTCGTAATTGATTTGCAGTGTGCGTGTCGGTTTTTTGAGGTGATATCCCGACAGCGCGAACGTGAGCGCTCCGAGCAGAACGATACTGCACGCGATCACGGACAAGGCGACAAGGTAATCGGACAGGCTGCGCTTCATGAATGTTTGTGATGAAAACGGAATCGCCCGCCGAGAAACGGGCGGGGCCGAACATGTTGATGATCTTTATGCTCTTCCTGTGAAACGTTCAACGGAATCGGACCGTCTGGCTTCCCGTGGATAAACTGCTGCACTTCCGGATTTGGACTGTTCCGAATTTCGTCTGGTGTGCCTTGCGCCACAATGGAGCCGTGACCGAGCATAATCATCCGCGTGGCGATGCGAAACGCGCTGGTCATGTCGTGTGACACAACCACTGCGGTCATGTGGCTGCGCTTGGTCAAATTCAGTGTTAGCTGGTCGACGACGGCGGTCATGATTGGATCGAGTCCCGAGGTTGGTTCGTCGCTGAATAGCAACTCGGGATCGAGAGCAAGCGCACGCGCAAGTCCCACCCGCTTTTTCATCCCGCCACTAATTTCATCCGGCTTAAGATCTTCAAAGCCGGTCAGCCCAACCATCTCAAGCTTTTGTTTCACGATTTGTTCGATTTCATCTGGGGATTTGTCGGTGTGTTGGAAAAGTGGCAGCGCAACGTTCTCGCCGACGGTGAGCGAGGCGAGTAGCGCGCCGGATTGGAATAACATCCCAAATCGCAGCCGCACACGTTCAATCTCACGTTCTTTCATTCCTGTGATCTCTTCTCCGAAGAGTTTCACCGATCCTGCAGTCGGTTTCATAGAGCCGATCATGTGCCGAAGTAACGTGCTCTTGCCGCAACCGCTGCCGCCCATGATAACCAGCGTCTCGCCGCGCTGAACGTTAAAAGAAATCCCATCGAGCACCGCGCGGTCGCCGAATTTACGGACCAGCTCGTCTACCTCGATGATGCTGTCTTCGCTAATACTCATGCACTGAAAAAGAAGATGCCTGTTAATACCGCGTTAGTCACTAACATCGCCAGCAAAGCTTGGACGACGGAAGCGGTGGTGGCCTGACCCACGCCCTCAGCGCCGCCTTCGACAGTGAGTCCGGCGTTGCAGGCGATTGTGATCACAATCCATGCAAAAACCGCGCTCTTGATCATTCCTGAATACAAGTCCCAGGTGTCAGCGCTTTCGAGGGCACGCAGAATGTAACCCGCCGTATTAAAATCAAGCGCGAAACGGCAGACTGCCCAGCCGCCCATGATGCCGATGTAATTTCCGAAGATGGTGAGCGCTGGCAGCATCACCAACATGGCGAGAAATCGCGGCACGACCAGATATTGAACCGGATTGATCGCCATGACCTCGAGTGCCTCGATCTCCTCGGATACTTTCATCGTACCTAGCTCAGCCGCGACAGCAGAGCCGCTCCGGCCGATTACAATAACTGCGATCAGAACCGGCCCCATTTCGCGCAGGAGCGTGAGCATCACCAGATCAGGAATGTACATTTCCGCGCCGAGACTCTCGAGAGAATGGGCAGCCTGCATGGCCAGCGTCACGCCTATGCTGAATGCCGTCAGGGCGACCATCGGCGCGGCGCGAACGCCGATGAACACCATTTGGCGGAAGATCGGAGCGATCTTGAAAAATTGCCCGGTGAAAGGCGCAATCAAAATCCAGTAGAGCAGGCTGAGATTAAGCTGGAGGTAGTTTTTCACGCGAAGTTCGAGCGACACTCCCGAAATCCAAGCCTAAGTCACCGAAGATCACCTGCGCTGCATTTCTCCCCGGCGCCATTGACACACCGGGGCCAGGATGACTGCCGGAACTACACAGGTATACATTAGAGATTGGAGTTTTGTATTCTCCGAGTTCGGGAATCGGGCGCAGCGAACCGGTTTGGTACGGGAGAAACGCCCCTTGTCCGAGCGTACCAAGAACAGCGCTGATGATTCTCCTTGAGATATCGATCGGGGAGTGGGCTACCCGTTTAAGAATTTTTGCCTTCAAGTCTGGAATGTAGTTGCGAGTAATGAGGTCAATTAGGTAATCAGCGTAGGGTTCGCGTGCCTGATCCCAAGTGCGTCCGGGGATCGTGCCGGTTGCGTCGTCAGTAATAACATAGGGGACACTCAGGACCACGAATTTCATCAACGCCTTACCGGCTGGTGCGCGGCTGGGGTCTATAGCGGAGTCATTCCAACTCACGATCATTGGCGCCGAAGGCAGTGCGCCACCGCGACACTGTAGATAGACCTGCGCGAAGAAGTCGAGCGTAGGTTCGGTAAGATGAACATGCGCGGATTGGCGGGCAGCAGGTCCGGCCTTGTAGCTGATAGGGCTCTCGAGCGCGACGAACATGACAAAAACTGAATCGCCCCACTCGTAATGCTCCATTTTGTCGATGATTTCTCGTTGCAACATCGCGCCGCCGAGCAAATCAACCACTAGATGGCGTGGATCCACATTTGAGACGACCAGCTCACCGACGGGAATTTCCTCGCCACTTGCCAGGCGCACAGCAGTGGCACGTTTTGGATCGCCCAGAATTCTTTCGACCAGCGCATTCGTGCGGATTTCTCCACCATGCGCTTGCAGATGTTCGGCGAGAGCGAGCGTAACGCGGTGCATACCGCCTTTAACGAGATTGTTGCCGGCGTTTTGCAAGACCGAAGCGAAGAGCCAGCCGAGCTCCGCGCCACCCGCGTCGTCGGGCGAGGAGCCGAGAAAAGTGGCGAACGAGCCGAACAAGGTTTTCGTCGCTTCTGCTTCGAGCGTCTGGTTCGCCCACGATCGAATGCTCTGCATGCT
>Ga0193705_1000317_pt1 | contig 10807 bp, 10 predicted proteins | sample U3m2metaG_FD_143045 | JGI IMG/M metagenome (GOLD analysis project Ga0193705, IMG submission 143045) | Soil microbial communities from a riparian zone of the East river system, Colorado, United States - U3m2 | ecosystem: Environmental > Terrestrial > Soil > Riparian zone | place: USA: East River... | reverse complement strand
ATGAACATAGTAGAATGACCTAGAAAGATTCCATAAATCGCTAGCCAGTATAAGGTGTAGACTTGACGATTAAGTTCTGATGCTAACGCCCTAATATATTGCCCTCTTCTCGGAACTTGGATACCCGTTAATTCCTCTACGGCCAAGCTGTAGGAGTATGTAATATTATTAGAATCATGAATAACTGGTCTTTCTAAATGGGGAATATTCTGAATGAAATTTCTGTATTCACACATCTTTTCCTCTCCGCGGTGTACATATCCTGGATCAGGGTCACAATGAACAATGTAATCCCCATCCAGTTTAACTGTAAATCTAAAATGTCCAGAGCCCGGATGTTGAGGTCCTACGCTAAGAGTCATAAAGCGGTCTTCGTCTAACTCTTTAACAATTTGCAATCCTAATTTGTTAGAGTCTTCAATTTTATCTTCAAGGCTAGCCATAGATTATCTCACTTTTTAGTATTATCTTCCTTTGATTCTAAATTCCTTTCGCAACGGTGGGATGTCAGCCCAATCCTCAGGTAGCAGAAAGCGTTCATTCCTGGGATGGCCTTCAAAGTATACTCCTAGCATCTCGAAAGTTTCTCGTTCGTGATATTCAACACTTTTATAGACATTGATTAATGTTGGTAATCTTGCATCGTCTCTAGATGTTCTTGTGGCAAGAGAAAGAATATGCGCAGCTAAATTATCTTTTGTATATGATCCCAAATGATACGTAACTTCGATTTGATTTGTTTTTGGATAATCCGTGCCTGCAACAGACTCGGCGTGATCAAAACCTAGAGTATCACGAATCATCGTTGCGATTTCAACTAGATCCGATGGGTCCACTTCAATTTTCATTCTCAGTGGTCGAATGAAAGCGACCTTAATCCTATCTCCGAATTGAGACGTGAGTTGAGTAACAAGTTCCTTCTCAAAAGCTGGAGGCTCAGGTTCCTTCTTTGCTGGTGTAGAAGTAGAAGAAACCGGCTTTGCTGGAGAGGGAGCAGGAGCAGGAGCAGGAGCAGCAGCGTTACCAGAGGATGGCAACGCTTTGTCCTTAGATGATGTTATATCAGATAAATTGTTCTTAGTCTTAGTCTTATTACCTTCTTGCCCTATATCCATACTATTTGATCTTCGACCTTTTGATCTTTTCTTGGAGCAGCATTGTTCCTTGGATCAATGTTTCAGGTCGAGGAGGGCATCCTGGGACGTAGACATCGACTGGCATAATTCCATCCACTCCTGGAAGGACGTTATATGAGTCGATATATAATCCACCTGTAATTGCACAAGCGCCCATTGCAATTACGTATTTGGGTTCAGGCATTTGATCATAGACCATCCTCAATCTAGGGGCCATCTTTCTTGTGACCGTTCCCTGTACTACAATTAGGTCGCATTGCCTTAAAGAACCAAAAGCTTCGATAATCCCAAATCTTTCGACGTCATATCTAGGGCCTGAAGCAGCTCCAAACTCAACACTGCAGCATGCAGTTTCGAGATGCACGGGCCATAAAGACCATATCCTTCCCCAGTTGATTGCATAGCCCATTGGTTCATCAAGTGCCTTGACTAGAATATCCCCTAATTTGCTTACCAATACATTGAAGTGCGTGGGATTAACTAGGTCCTTGATCATAACCTTCCCTCACCTATCTTCTTGCAATTTAGATATTTAATACTTGTTAGCGATAATACCGTTAGCATTATTACCAAATCCCCTTTCTTCCTGATAAATATAACGCGTATCCCATCGCAGCGAACATTATTCCCAAGAACGCCATTATGGGAAGTGTAGCGATCCTTGGTATGGAGAATAATGAGACAGCCCAAACATACAGAAAAATAGCCATAACATCAAAAACAACAAACATAAGGATATACGAGTAGTATTGCATCATAAAATGAGATCGCCCTTCACCAGTGGGCATCTGACCGCATTCCATCGGGAGGAACTTTACCGGGTTATAACGACGTCTGGGAGCTATTAAGCGCGAAAGCACCAGTGCCGGAACAGCAGCAACGAGACCAAAACCAAACATGTACAAAACCGGCGTAAATTGCGTAGCTGCGTCTACAGCCAATGCACAGTTGCTGATTTGTGAAGATATAAAAAGGTTCCCTTATCGTCGATTCAAGACTAGACCAAAAAGTTGACGAGCTGCTAGTTTAGGATGATTCAGAGAAAGCCGTATCATCTTGCCTGCTGTAAATTCCCCTTTGATAAAATCAAAGAACTCGTCTGCAGACAGATCCTTAAGTATTTCTAGCTCTTTATCCCACTCGTCATCTGACAGACCGATCCATCTGTGCTGCACTTTAAGTGCGGACTTGATTTTTGATTCAAGCTTCTCTCTGCAAATCGTATCATATTCCATAAGCGATGACATAATAGCGTTCTTTGACAATGATCTTGCTCCTACTTCGCCAGCCAATCGTCCAAATTCAATAGCATATCTTATTCCTTCAAGCAGCAGAGGATTGGCTTGACCGGCTGAGTCTCCCACCAAAATTATCCCGTCAGAAACAGTGCAACTACGAAACCCTTGGTTTGGAATGAAGCCATAATGAAACTCTATAGGTTGAATTTTTCCCATTTTGTCCATCGGCTTATATCGCTTTTCCATAATGTAATGCAATTTTTGCAATGGATCCTCATCCGATTCTGGCCTTCCTATACCTACTCCAATCCTTACTCTATTTCTAGATAATGGGAAAACCCATGCGTAGCCAGCATTCGAATAATCTTGTCCCACCATAAGTTGCCAGGTATCTGGGTCAATATTCTCGCAATAACATTCATATTCCGCTCCAACCCCGTAGCGCTTCCATTCATTTACTATTCCTGCTTTGCGCCCAATAGAAGTATTAAAACCGCTCGCGTCAATGACAAGAGTACAAGCAATTAATAAGTCACCTTTCGGTGTGTGAACTTTTAATTCAGAAATATGATTTTCCATATTGAGTGTTCTGCTAGTAACATTTGCTTTTATCATGATATCTGCACCTGCCTCGGCTGCTAAAATAGCAAGGTGCTGATATGCGCTTCGTACGTTCAACACGCAAGCTTTAGCAGAGCTATCTTTGATTGTGATTTCGTTGGAGGGTGATATGAAGGAGTAATTTTTTATAGGATTGTAATATTCTTTTGAGATTCCTAATTTCTCTATTTCTTCTATCCAAGTTACACCGCTGGTCCTGATATTATGAGCGATTGACTGATCTTTTTCTAATAATATTACTTTAACACCAGCTCTAGCCGCACTGTATGCAGCTGATAAGCCGGCTGGCCCGCCGCCTACAATTGCTATATCATATTTTATCATGTTTTGCCGATGTAAATCACTTGTCCATATACTCATTATCGATAATGAACTAGTTCCTCATCTTAAAATGTGCTTCTTAAATAATGCAATAGAAAAAACAAAATGACCTTTAAGATTTTCGTTTTATTATTATATCAACTCTAACGACATCTGAGATAGAAAAAATTCGAGCTATTATTATATGCAAAAGATTCAAAAAATTGTCACGGTTGAGATTTCATATTATATACGTATATCAACCGCCAGTGAAGGATATATTATCTATGCGCAAGTAAGGCAGAATGGAATCGGTCAGTATCCTTTTTTCCTTTGAAATTCCTGTCACATCTTTTAATGCCTTAAAGATGTTGCCAGCCATCATAACCTCTTTTGTTGCATAGGTAATATTGCCATCTTTGACATAACGTCCGCCCTTCACTACGCCTGAAAAATCACCGTTTACAGGATTTACATTTCCTGAAAATCTATTAATGATAATCCCTTTCTTTATTTCAGAGATTAAACTTTCTAGTTTTGATTTTCCTGGTTTGATAATAAAGTTCGTAGTTGATACGGTGGGAGGCGAATTTGCAGAGCCGGCTGCATTCCCAGTTGTTTGAGTTTCCGCTTTCTTGGCGGTATATGTGTTATATATGAATTTCCTTAACACTCCTCTTTCAATAATCACATTTCGTTTATGGGCTATCCCCTCTCTGTCAAAGCTAGAAGCTGCTAAGCCCTTTACATTTGTAGCATCATCTTCAACAGTTACTAGATCTGAAGATACGGACTCTCCTATTTTATCTTTAAATTGGCTAGCATCCTTCTGTACAGCGTAAGAATTAATTGAGTGTGCTATTGCATCCTGCACTAACTCTGCAGCTGCTACAGGGGTAAGTAATATCTCACCTTTGAAGCTGTCAATTTTTTTCGAATCTAATGTATTTACTAGAGACTTGGCAAAGCTCTTTCCCGTGGATATCACGTCAATATCCTTTATATGGTGAACACCAGTTGATTGATAATCAAAATTGGAAACTCCATTAGAATTAATTGCCATGCCCATGATAGACCAAAAAAAAGAGCTTACAGTCTCTTGTCTCCTTATACCTTTGGAATTTAGTAACGCATGAGTCACTAAAGAGCTGGTAAAATTTCCACTATCTACACTGACCCTACTATCAAAACTCCTTGCTGCCATCAACATATCTTCTGCTAGTTCAGCTGAATCTGATGTATCAAATGAAGAAGCTTTTTTATCGTGTAGGCCATTTAGCAGGTTTATTCTCGTGCTCTTATCAGGTAACGAATTAAATCTGTCGCTGGGGGTAATTTTAGCGAGTTTGATTGCTGACTTAACCGCATTACGGATATAATCCTTGTCAAACAGGTTGGTTGATGCGAAGCCTAGCGAATTTTTCGAAAATACTCTAATTCCTAATCCATCGGTTTTATGAGATTTCGCTTGCTTCAAATCGTTGCTTTCGATAAAGACCTCTGATTCTTTATTGGATATAGCATATACTTCGGCTTCATCTACGTCTGCCTTTTCAGCTTCCCTCAATGCGAAAGTGCACACATCTTCCAGGTTATGGATTATTGAAGACCTCCAACGATTGCAGTACACCTTATGTGCGGTCCTCCACCGTCAACTTTAGCTGGCTGATATTTTCCACAATATCCAGTTCCAATATCGTATCTGAAATCATTGGCTACCATATCAACTGACTTCAATACCTCAAAGGCACTTCCTGATATACTTGCCCCTCTCAATAACTCCTTTATCTCGCCCTTTTCGATCGAATACATCTCTTGAAACCCAAACATAAATTCTCCGCTTGCATCAGCTTGACCGTTTCGTGCACCTTTAACCAAGTATCCGTGTCTGGTTTCTTTAATCATGTCACTAAATCTCTCGCTGCCTGGTTCGATGAACGTATTTCTCATTCTGATAAGGGGTTCGTCATTGTACTCAAAAGCACGCGCATTGCCTGTAGGCTCGGATCCAAAGTGAAAGGCTGTCTCGCGGTTGTGTAAGAAGGATTTTAAAACCCCCTTCTCGATGATAACGGTTCTGCTAGCAACAACACCTTCATCATCGATTGCTATAGTTCCCGCCGCATTTTCAGCATTATTTGATTGACCGCTATCTACTAATGTAACTTTTTCACTTGCGACCTTCTGCCCTATTTTATCTTTCGTGATCGAACCGGATAGAACGAAATCGGCTTCCACCATGTGCCCTATGGCCTCATGTGCTATTAAACCGACCATGCCTGGATCTAGTATGATTGTAGTCTTTTCACCGGCGACCTGCTTTGCGTCGAGTAAATTCAGCGCCTTTTTTGAGGCCATATTAGCGTAGTCAAGATGGTCCTTCTCACGGAATAGATCTTCCCATCCACCTGATATCCCTCTTCCTTCCGATACGACGACCCTATCTCCCTCCTTCATGGCTACTGATGTAACACTGAACTCTGGTCTGGATTCATATAATTCCGCTTTTACTCCATCACTATTAACTATGATTTTATGATCTAGTATTTCATGATACGTACATGATACAGATTTAATGAGACTTGAATATCTTCTAGCATCTGATTCCGCCTCTTTTGTAATTTTAACTTTTTTTTCAATATCTATATCATGAAGATCTCCTTTTACTCTTGTGTTAAATAATCCGGTAACAGGATTAGATATTTTCGCAAGGCCTTTTACTTTATTTTTTTTTGTTAATGCAAGTACTTTTGCAACTGCTCTTGCCTCGTCGAGAGCTTCCCTCAAAGCACTCTTGGAAAAGTCGTTTGTACTGCTAAATCCCCAACATCCATCGACTAGTACTCTAATACCGCAGCCTGCGTTTAGACCTGTACGAATTCTCTCAAGTTCTCCGTTACTAAAATTGACTTCGTTTGTTAGTCGAGACTGATAACGAGCCTCAATATATGTCTCATGCACACCCTTTGAAACGATAGATGTCAAGTCATCGATCGCTAGCAAATCTTTCATCGTAAATAAGGTTAAAGGATGAGTAACGGTCTCTTATGTATATCTAATCATAATTACATATTCCACGTCTATGAAGTATTACTCTACGTGGCTCCACTAACCCTTGTATTAAAATTTTAAATTTTATTCAGCGTCATTTATCTGGATATCTGCTACTTATGTAATCTGCCACGTATACTTTAATGACGGCAAGGAGTCTTTGTCGAAGTTTTTATAGTCTACTATCTTTTCCTGAGTAGGTAGTTTGACCACTCATTCATTAATTATAGCTGACGCGAGCTCCATGGAGGAGATCAAATCCAAATCAATCCAATTTGTTGTCACTTCTCCTCCCTACTGGAATCTAAAAAGATATGATGGAAATAGCACAAGCGTGAAACAATCCTATCCTCAATATCTAAGTGAGGTACAGGATGTCTTAAAGGAAGTAAAGAGAGTAGTTGATAGGGGTAGATTTGTAGCCATCAACGTAGGGACAGCTGTGACAGCAGATGGTATGAAACCTATTAATGCCGATATTATTAAAATTATGCAAGACCTTGATTTCACTTTTAAAAAGGAAATAATCTGGATAAAGCCTAAAGGCACACAAGGTCTATGGCAACGTGGAGTAACAAAATTTTTAAAGAATGAGCCCTATCCCTGCTTTTTTAATTTAAATATTATGCATGAGTATATTTTGATCTTCCAAAATGAGGGCAAGCTTCAAGTTAATATTGGTCCTGAAAATAAATTGTCTGAAGAATTTATTAAACAAGTTTCCTGGAGCGTTTGGGATATGTCAGTATCTTTTACAAAAGGACACCCTTCTCCTTTTCCAGACCTATTGGTTGAACGGCTGATAAAGCTATACACCTTCGAAAATGAAACTGTCCTTGATCCCTTTGGCGGCAGCGGAACGACTATGAAAGTATCAAGAAATCTGAAAAGGAATTCAATACTGTATGAAATTAATCCTGGATATATAGACATAATAAAAAATAGAGTAGATTGGGATGCTTCTGTGGCTGCCTCTAGTGAAAAATATGAGATCAAGATTAGGACTTAGCAACTTTGTTCAATGAGCAACGTAAGATACAATATCTAACTGGGTTGGATTGGGCCCTAAAATCTGCCTCTACCAAATACGCGACCCATGGATATCATCCATATGCATCAAGATATATCCCACAAATTCCTCACTACCTAATTTCAGTATTTACAAAAAAAAATGATCTCGTATTAGATAATTTTTTAGGTAGTGGGACAACCTTGGTTGAATCAAAGATTTTGGGACGAGATGCAATAGGATTAGACGTCAATCCCCTAGCTTGCTTAATAGCAAGGGTGAAAACTACAAATATTCAAAAATGTGATTTAGAGGAGATTTGTCAATTTTGTCTTTCACTAGATAAGGATATTCAGTCTCTAAAATATAATGACAAACACAATACCAGTATTTTAGTCGGCAATATCCCACATCCAAATATCCTCAAGTGGTTTAATCAGAGCAGCATTAGCGAGTTGCTTTTGCTAAAAAACCGTATTGATTCAATAAAAAAGAAGAAAACAAGGGAATTTCTTCTTGTTGCATTTTCCTCTATTTTACGTACTGTCTCTGATGCGACTAGTGGTTTTGGAAATTTAATGCTCAATCTCCAGCCTCCACCTAGGATTGGTGCATATCAAAAGTTTTGCCGTGTGGTAACCTCAATGGTAGAAGGCATGAAACAATATAATCAAACAAGCACACATTCGAATGTTAAAATACTCAACTCTGATAGTCGAAATCTGAATTTCTTGAAAGATCAGACAATTGATTTCATATGTACCCATCCTCCTTATATGGCTTCAGTGCCTTATGCCGAATATCAAAGACTATCATTGTGGTGGTTAGGTTTTGATCAAAGCGCACTCGAAAAGAAATTAATTGGTGGAAGACGAAGCAGAAAAGATACTCCTTGTAGATTTCTTAGTGATATGCATTTGGTATTAGTAGAGATGAAAAGAGTGTTAGCAAAGAGAAAATATTGTTGTATTGTAATAGGAAACCCAATTTATAAAGGCAAGACATGGCATCTCAATGAAATTCTAAAAAAGGATTCATTGAAAGTGGGGTTTGCTTTAATAAAAGAAATTAGACGTAGAAAATATAGGCTGACGATGGGAAATATAAAAGAAGAATATGTTCTTATTTTAAAAAACGAGTGAAACAGACACAAAGCTTTTGTATATATATGCTAGTTGTAAAACGTGGAAGGAAAGGCAGGTGGCGTTAAGCAATTGACGGAAGGTGACATTGCTCCAGACTTTAGTTTTAATGACGTTCGTGCTAATACAATTAAATTGTCCCAGTTTCGAGGTCAAAAGAATGTAGTATTATACTTTTATCCGAAGGATTTTACACCTGGCTGTAACATAGAAGCAATGGAATTTTCACGTGATTTCGAAAAATTCAACAAGATTGACGTCGAAGTTATAGGCATTAGTCCAGACGATAATGAATCTCACCAGAAGTTCAAAAAAGCAATGAATATTCCTTACGCGCTTGCTCCAGATACCAATAATAAGATATCGACTAGATATGGCGTTTATGGACAGAAAAATTTTATGGGAAGGACATACCTGGGAATTACTAGATCGACATTCTTAATAGATAAGAATGGCAAAATCATTAAGATATTTCATAAAGTGAAGCCTCTAGGCCATAGTAAAGAGGTAATAGATGCGTTCAAGTAAAGCTCTCTCTAACAGTGTTTCTAGACACATTGTAGTTCATACCTTCTGAAACCATCGTATTTTATTATATTAGGACAATGATTTCATCAGCACAAGTGGAGAAGAAGGTTTTCATGGGAGATCTACATTGTGCTTTTCCCAGAAAAGGATTCCATCATTTGTGATATATGTTCAAGTATTCTGATATGGTGCTCCTCGTCGACGACTATGCTTGTCAATAACTCCCTCGTTTCGGTGTCCTGGGATAAATCAACGCATTTCAAAAGGATTGCTTTGGATTCCTTTTCTTCTGAAATAGATTCCTCTAGTCCTTTACTGGTAAGGCGTGCGCTGGCTGTCGCGCCTTCTATATTTGCCATAATGGAAGAAATAATTTCTATGTGTTTAATGCCATCAGAGAGCAGGGTATGAAGATAATTTCTCACTAGCTGATGTTGAACAGTTGTCAGAACACTCATGTAATGCATCAGCTCCTGCACTTCAGCTTGGTGCTGAGACTTTAAGAGACCGTAGAGCTTCTGCTTATTCTCGATGTCGTCAATGTTAGCCTCCAACTGTGATATCAGATGTAGATATTCAATAATAAAAAAGTGACGATTTGTCATTGTGGGAGAAAAAAATTAAACACCCTGTCTTTGATAACTTGCTGCCTCGTAGAGTACTAGCTCCATTAGTGAGAGAGCAAGGTTCCCTGTGTGGTAAAGTCTTATTTGTCTTGGGTTGATTTGGCTTGGTAGTAATTGTGATGTAGTTCTAGGAAATGCCCACGATGCTGAGCAGTCCTATTAGAGCTGTAGAGGATACTCGGGTGAACTCGGTCGACAATTTTGCCATCGTGTAAGTGCGGGAGATGGGATTTGAACCCACGAACCCCTGAGGGATAAGAGCCTCAGTCTTACGCCTTTGGCCATGCTGGGCGACTCCCGCTTTGAATAAAATGACTTGAACCGCTAATTTGAATATTACCTCTTATTCAGCTAAATACAGACATGAATTTTAAAAAAGATTTAGTGTCGATCATAATATTTTCCCATAAATTCGGAAAACTATTCTGTACAATGGTTTTTATTAGACGTCTGGTCCAATCAAAACAAATGCTGATACCTGTACGATGCTTTACTTGCGGTAAATTGGTCGGGGACAAATACGCCCAATATTTGAATCAAGTGAAAACTGGCGAAGATCCAGCAAAAGTAATGGACTCGTTGAATATGACACGTTACTGTTGCAGGAGAATGTTTGTTTCTAGCGTAGAAACAATATATCAGGTAATACCTTATTACGAAGCTTTAAGACGACGGATGTCTGAAATTAAAACAGAAATAGAATAGAAATTGTAAAATGCCAAAAATCACGGCGCTAAAAGGACGGGCCGTTTTCAACAGTAGGGGATCCAAGACTATTGAAATCGACGTGTTCACAGACAATAGATATCTAGGCAGAGCATGCGCACCGTCAGGTGCAAGTGTTGGAAAATATGAAGCTCAAAGTTTCCCAAATAACGATCCTCAAAAGGCACTCGAAACGTTCAATGCTAATTCACAAAAATTTATAGGATTAGAAGCATCTGAGCCTAGCAATATCTTCGATTGTCTAAAATCTATTGATAACTCTGAAACTTACATCAAGTTGGGTGGTTCTGTAGCTTATGCGGTCAGTATTGGAGCCATTGAATCTGCAGCTAGGGCGCTAAACGTACATATGTTCCAGCTATTGAAAAAGGCAAAGCCATATCGATTCCCATTTCCGCTTGGTAATATCTTGGGAGGAGGTGCTCATGCT
>Ga0193705_1000314_pt1 | contig 10860 bp, 15 predicted proteins | sample U3m2metaG_FD_143045 | JGI IMG/M metagenome (GOLD analysis project Ga0193705, IMG submission 143045) | Soil microbial communities from a riparian zone of the East river system, Colorado, United States - U3m2 | ecosystem: Environmental > Terrestrial > Soil > Riparian zone | place: USA: East River... | reverse complement strand
GTTCTAATGCCAGCCACTCTTTCTGTGGTAGTTGGTCCTTTCACTACCATACATCCGTTTGGTAACTTGTTGATTAGTTTGGTCATCGGAGTCTCATTACTAGACTTTTTATTGTTTCCGTCGTTTGCTACATGTTGACAGTAATGATGATTAGTGTCGCAGCCTTTATCTCCGTTGTTAAAGTCAAATGATGTTGCAGATTCCTTTTCAGTAGCATCAGCATTTCGTTGGGCGTCAGTCTGGTCGTCAACTGTATCTTCTTCGTTCATAAAGTCTTCCTCTGCCAGTACCTTACCTGATACAGAGAAGGCCAGTAAGATTGCCAACGTTGTTACGGCAATGGTAACCATTAGTTTTGTAGTTATCATTATAATTCACTCAAAAACAAAATGCTCTGCATTGTGGGTTCTGACTACCGCCTCCCCCTCCTGAACCTGCATTCCATCCTGCTCTATATCCTGCTGCATAGTTGACGCAAAAGTCCCCAGTATGACCCGAAGGACATGAAGGATCATATCCATGACCATGACAAAAACTCTTGTCACATCGTGCGTCTGAATATCCTCTGGAATATGCGCTAATTGCCAAGGCTGTTTGTGTTGTTAACAATGGGATTGTTATACTAAGTATAGCCAGTATCGCTATGATACCGCCTTTGTTGTTTTCACTCATTTCTCCTCTTTTCCCCTAATCAAAAGATAATGCGATATCATTTACGACAACACTTTTCATCAATATCATTATTATATGAGAAACTACTATTAAGGTAATTTAGTTTATAGTACTAGATCATGCTACTCATCGGATTGATTGTTGTATCTAAGATAGTTGGTACGAATTCGGTTAAATGCAAAAGAAAGTTGGCTCAATTTTGTAATGAAAAAATTGGAACAATTGTATTTATTTATCCAATCCTTTATTTAGTGAAAGCATTCTCAGTTGAGGATCCATTAATATTAATAAGGTATAGTGCCAGTATTCACCATATCGCAAATTTGCGATAATCGTATACGGGAGTTTGTAGTAAGTCAATATCATATGCGTAGTCATTTCTTCCGATTTTATCACGTCATAAGACTTGGAATCGCTCCTGACGATATTCCGTTGGTATATGCCGTCATTAACGTAGCTCATGATGGGCATGACTAAGCTTATCTAGTTCAGAATCGATAAAGAATTCGGATTGTTACCTTGATAGAATCTGTCGAGAGAGCAAAGAAAAGGCGACAAGAAGCAGAAGAAGGCTTAGCTGAAAAGACAGAAGTATTGCAGGGCGCTGAAAATATTCTAAACTTTGTACTCCCAAGATATGCTGCTATAAAAGAAAATATGGACACATGTCATGACTACCATGGACCTAGTGCTGTTACAGCAGCAGAACCGATATGGCTTGAGTTACTAAAACTTGAAAAAAGAGGAATAAAAATAAGATTTCTTACGGATATAACAAAGGAGAATATTACCGCCTGTAAGAAGTTCCTTACTTTGAAAACTTCGGAGTTACGTCATTTAGCTGGTGTCAAAGGCAACTATGCAATTGCAGATAGAAAGGAATATTTTGAAAATACCATTAGCAAAGGGAATGAGCAGCCTGCCCATGGCATTTTTACTACGGTAAGAGGAATAGTAGATAGTCGCCAATTTCTCTTTGACACTCTATGGAGCAAAGGTGTTCCCGCAGAGGACAGAATGAAAGAGATTGAAAAAGGTATCCAACCTAGCTTCACAGAGACTGTAAGGGATCCTCCAGAGATAGACAAGATAGGATTTGATTTGGTAAAATCCGCCAAGGAGGAAATACAGGTTATGTTTTCAACTGCTAATACCTTCTTAAGTGGAGTTGCTAGTAGTATTAGAATACTAGAACTACTTGCAAGCAAGATAAGAACCGAGGATAGCCTAAAGGTACGGATCTTAATCCCTGTTTATAACGACAGTAATGATCCAACAATCAGAGTTGAGAATTACCTTAAGGAAAAGCAAGACAATAGAATAAAGATACAATATCTAGATCTAGATCTAGATTTGCAAACAACATTTTCGATCTTAATGATAGATACAAGATACCTGTTAGTAGTAGAATACAATACCAGTAATGATACTATCAGCGATAGTTATAAATCCGTAGCAATGGCAACGTATTCTAACAGTGAAGCAACTGTGTTATCCTATGCTTCCATATTTGAAACACTTTGGGTTAAATCAGAGCTCGCAAAACAAAGCAGGTTTTGAAAGGATTAGAGGAATAGGCATAGTAATAAGTTGATATAGAACCAAGCAGCAGCCCTGTACGTCTAGCATTATCTAATTACGAAGATAATCAATTCTGAAATTGTCGGGGCCATTAATAATTTGTTTTTCAAAAAGATCATGACCAATTTAGAGAGCTGACCTATCGTTCTAAACTAACCTCAATCTACTAACTACAATATCATTGAGAATCGCCATCAAGTAAATGCCCCTAATTTCCTTTACCTTAACTGTGAAAAATCCAAAAGTAGCATTTTCAGTTTTGTTTAAGAAATCAAATAGTTCATCATCAGTTAAGGCCGTTGTTCCAACTCTAACACATCTAGGGGCCCAATGATTCTTATCGTCAATATCAAGTTCAATATTTTTCTCTGAGGAATATTCTAACGAGATAGACCGTTTATTACCTTCTTGTAATAATCTAACTGAATTGCCATGGAATCCTTCTGGCATTTTTATTGCAACAAGCGTAGGTTTGTTATTGGTCCATGTCTTCACGCAGTACTTCAATTTATCGTGTATTCTTTGCCGCATATTATCATCATTCAAGTTTTTTTGATCTAGTTTCTTTAAACCACAACAAGTGGCCCAACTTATTTTTGATCCTCCTTCTTGGTCGTCACTAAAAGATATAATGATAGGCTTTATAGATGTGCATTTTTTGCAAACGTATATTTTGAAACCAAATACATCTTCAGGCTTTGGAATAATATGCGAAATGAATTGACTAGGATAAAAGTAACGGGCCCCATTACTATCAAATCCTTGGAAATTCAAAGATTGATGGTTTTGCATTTGTGAGGAAGATAGGGCCTTATTGACTGCCTTAGAAGCAAATCCTTTCAAAAGTTCATCTTTAAACGTATCTCTACACTCCACCTTCTTGAGGAATACATTCCACATGAGGAACAGGCCCAATTTGGCTTTGACATATTAATTTATCTGGATGAGCGCGTCACGGTGTAACGCCGGACAAGCTTACACCATTACGACATATATAGAGAAATGTACTATAATAATTCTATGTGTGAATACTTCTGATTTACCGGGTTATCAGATTTATCATAATTACTTTAGGCCACATGAAGCATTAGACAATAAGATACCTGCTGAGGTATGTGGGATTAAGATAGAAGGTCAGAATAAATGGACAACAGTAATACAGAATGCTTCCTTAATACAGAACCAGAGCTAAAATAATAATAATTATGAAGAAATTAATTGGCTATTCAGGTTTCGGAAAACCATATATAACTATGGATTCATCCGACTCTGAATTGGTATATTGCTTACATTTTCCTAGACAACATGGTATAGAAACTGTGGATTCAGAATGAAGATTTAGTTTTTTCAGAATTCTGCTTTTTAGTTTTAATATCTTCCACTATTTTTTTAAATGTGGGTTGTAGTCCAATAGGTAGTGAATCGAAATGTGTCTCAATAGCCTTGATAATACAATTCATAGCCTCAGTATCATTTTCATCGAAAATATAAGTAATATTTACACCATCCTCAGACATTTTTAGTTTAATGCGCTTACAGTCAGGGTCATTACATAGCTCCTTTGCAGTTTTTCCGATTATTTCTAACCAATTTTGGATATCATTAATGGCTTGTTTAGGCAGATTTAGAAGGTCATTCATAATCTTGTCTAGCCCCTCGACATGAGACATATCTCCAGTTAACGTCTAGTGATAATTAAACAGATAGTTATGTCCCTATAGTTTACACCTTCGTAAGATCAAACGACAGTTAACAGCCTAGTTAGTCAAACGATAACTTAACAGAACCTGAAATAATAATATATATAATCAAATCCATTCCCGCCCTTCCTATACAGTTGAGTGCTCAACAACACGAAAAGGAGGACAACAACTACTAGGATGGTATTAGCATTGCTGATAGATTGCTAATAGATTAAAACACTTACTAATATCTAAAATAGAATGCTGAGAATAATAGTAATACTTGGCAGGCGAAACTATAGATAGATATGTTCAAGATAACAAAATACAAAATCTGTGTTGCTGGAATGGTGATAGGAATAGGACTGATTAGTCTACTTCCCTTTATGGGTCTTACATGCAGATGGTGTACGGGTACAGGTTAGAAATCGGGTTAGAGTTACTAATGTATGGTATTAAAAAGGTTATATGTTTCCTTATATAAGTAACTGAGAAGGACAGTCTTATTATTGACTGAAATAAGTAAAGAAGGAGAAGGACAAGGAGATACTAATTCCAAAGCATTTTACGAACTCCAGGGAATGCATTGTCCAGATCATCAACTTGACTATAGGATGATGAACAGCCAAAGCTCAATACTAGCCTATTTATAGTTTATTATGATTTTATTATATATGTTGAGAATTTCCGGTTTCAATAGGGAAGAAGTTATTTCAATATTAATGTCTATAGTAATTGTCTTTTCGACTGTATCAATAGCAGCAAGTCAAATCCCGTTTGTTGATGCAGAAACTGTAGCTTCTGGTAAATGTAACTGTATACTTGATTCTACAACCTATGCAAGCACTCCTTCTAATAATATGACTGGTCTGACAATACCTAGAGTCAAGCTAATAAAGAATGAAACACTGGAAAGTAAGACAGAGGGTCATTTGACTTGGAACACGCTTAAAGATACTCAGTTGCTTGGTCTACTTTCTGAAAACTTTTTCCTCGGCAATTTCTCAAGGGGTACTGGAGCATCAGTTGCACTAAACACATTAAAGGTTAAGCAAAACGAATCTCTTGGAATACAGATAACAGGCGGTAGGACTCCCGCGCAGGTGAAAGCCGAGATTATTAAAGCAACTGTCAATAAAAATGGAACATTAGGGGAGATTAAAACTCTAGGGCCAAAGGTAGCGGAAATTCCCATTCAATATGATAAAGCAACGAAAAAACCTACTTTGGATAAAAATAGCTTCCCTGTGAAAGTACCAGAACACGGAGACTACCTGTTACTAATAGAGCTGACGTATAACAACAAGAATCAGCCGTCTAAACATCTCATAGCAGCATACGAACTAGTACTTGTAGCTTAATTATACGTGGTTAGTAGGAAATAGATCTAACGGTCCATATTTCTTTTTTGGCGATTAATTCCAAAATCTGGAGAAGATTAGACATAAAAAAACCAGCTACGATACATTCAGCATGTAGAACATGCTAAAAAGAGGCAAGTAGCAAACCGTAATTATAGAATATGGATATAGACACATACTGGCTGGTTACGGTTCAAATATTTCAATTTTTAGTATAAATAATAAAAATTGTATTGAGATCTGTTATGGGATTGTTGCTGAAGGTGTTAGTGATCTAAGAGGAGTAGAAGGAGTAGCGGAGGCAGTAGAATTTGTTTGATTTGTTGGTGTTTTTGGGATTCCACATATCTCTGATTCAGTAGAATTAACAAAGTTGAGTTTTGGATTGTTAGGATCACACATTGTTTGTTTTTGCTCAGGAGTCAATTGTTGGGCTTGACTTATATTGAAAGTGGTAATATCTGCGGCTATTGTTATCGATGTTATTGTAATAAACATAGTAAAGATCCTTTTTATTTTATTCATTTTTTCCAAGATACATGTATAATACAAGATATTTAAATGGCATAAATCATGGATCGAGTCTAATGTTCGATTTTTTAGAAAGATGGTAAGATTAAGTAAGTACTGTCTAATAACAATTTAAATGGGCGCACTTCTACCACAAGGACAAATTTATCCAAATGACACTGATTTAATACGCAACTTAAAACGCTCCAACTAGTTCTGAAGCACTAGGGGCTTTGATAATTCTTTTTTCAAAAGCTCACTTGTTCACAAGAGGCTATACAGTATAGCATCTCATGGCCGCTTTATAGAGCTGCCCATCGTTCTAAACTAACCTTAAGTTTCGATACACGATATCACTGAGGATTGCCATCAAGTAAATGCTGTTAAATTCCTTTATCTTTACTATGAAAAATCCAAATGTAGCATTTTCAGTTTTGTTTAAGAAATCAGCTAAATCACCATCACTTAAGGCTGTTGTTCCAGCTCTAACTAACTGGGTTGTCACCTTTCTTTAGACATTGAAAATGACGGATTTATCTTTTCTCTTCCGACCTGAACTTCAGTTCTACACTTTTTTTATTATGATCAAAGCTAAATGATTCATCAGGTAATACTGGAAAGCTGGAAAGTTCTATATCTTGACAATTAGGACATCTATTTTCAGCAGGTAGCATAAACTTACCAAAGTACGTTGCACACCAATAACACGTATCGCATAGAATGAAAATAGTCTCTCTTTTCTTTGGATTTTCTTTTTCCCTTTTGATATAGATTTGTTCCGAATTACCCGCCTTAGCCATTGTTTTGAGTCATAAGGGCGTTGTTATAAAAATATCTGGCTATTACATAAAATAACTACCTAATTATAGAATAACTCCAAAAGTTACCCGAAATCGGTTAATCTATGATAGTATTGAGACTAACGATGGTTCTGTCAAGAACTGATAGCGAATTATCTACTCCGTGATATTACCGTCACTATTGCTGCAGGGAGCCAACAGCTAACAGAAGGCTGACCAGCGATAGCGCATAACATTTCACATGGGACTACCTAATTTGCCTTGTGTGCTCACAATGAAGAAAAGCCTTTTCTTATTGATTCTCTAAAGAGCTGTTCCGTCATAACCCTTGTATAATCAATTTTATCTTCTTTCTTTTGATAGCTAGGAATAAGATTGGGCCAGTAATAACCTGATTTCTTCCGACGAGATAATCTACAAATGGAACGACAATGCTAATTCCGTCATGAAGGTTAAGTATATGGCGCTCTACACTCCACCTTCTTGAGGAATACATTCCACAACCAGAACAGGCCCAATTTGGCTTTGACATACTAATTTAATTGTAAGCAGAGCATCACGATGTAACGCCGGATACTAAGCCATTACTAAAAATATATAGAGAAATGTACTATAATAATTCTACTCATATTCTTCGCTAACTGTGCAAGAAAAAAGAGAAAGCAGAAAAAGGAATTTGATTAGTTCTTAACTATTACTACTACTAGCTTACTAAAAGGTAAATGAGTGATAGGATAAAAATAGGATTAGAACTAATGCAAGAAGTTAATGATTCAGAACTAGCAGAATTGTTAGAGGGATTAAAGAAAATAAATAGGTTTGAGTTCTTGATAAAAGGCTTTGTAAGAGTGTACCCTAAAACTTCCTGAAAGATTCGTAATCGTCTGTAGCAGTATATTGACTCTCGACAAATATCGGTTTCTCTCTATGCCAATAGATGGTGTTTTGGTGTTTTTCTTTATCACATGGATATGTGCGTTCTATATTATCGTCAGATTCTGATTTTTCCTTTGGAATTTTGTATTCCGGGTCTACTGGTGGTATTAAATCAAAAGATCCCCCACACTTTGGAGTTGAACACGAAGCTTTTTCATAGTGCTTCATTATTACCTTAGCTTCTTTTTCTCCTTAAAATCAATTTCGGCTTTTTTTCCTTGTAACTTTCTGGGAGCGTCCCAATATGCACTTTTACATTTAGGACATACTCTAGGTCTTTCTTGCTTTTCTCTAGGAAACCATTCGTGTTTACACCGCTCACATTGATAGCCCTTGAGTGTAATCTCTGCCATATACATATACTATAATTATCCATTCATGCCCTTCCCGTACAGTTGTGAGTGCTCAACAACAAAAAAGGAAGACAACGTCTACTAGGATGGCAACATGGAAAACTCTTCGATTAGTTAGTAGCATTCCTGATAAATTAAACCGGTTATCTATTTCTAAAAAAGAATGCTGAGAATAATAGTAATACCCACCAGGTGAAACTATAGATAGATATCTTCAAGATAACGAAATACAAAATCTGTGTCGCTGGAATGCTGCTAGGTGTAGGACTTATTAGCTTACTTCCCTTTATGGGTCTGACATGCAGATGGTGTGCGGGTACCGGCTAGAGATTTAGGTAACAAGACCATAATTTACCCCTATCTAACTGTGGAATGAACTTAGAACTACTTACTAATGATATTGTAGTAGACGATGCTATAAGGTTTGTATCAGAAAAATCTAACGATAGAAACATAAAAAGAAATGAAGAAAATGAGAACAGAGTAATAACAAACCAGGTTTTTTGAGATCGGATGCGCTAACAATTGTGCATACTTAAACAGATCTATTCTAAAAACGAAAGAAAGTAAGAAACAAAAAATATTATTTTCTAATCTATGTTTGTTTGATCAAATAGCGATACTTCTCTTCATTCTTTTTAACGTCTTCTTTTAAGCGCCGAATTGTTCAGTGGGAATTGGATCGCTTTTATGTATTAATCCTTCTTTCATCTTTTCGTTGTCTATTAAGATATCAATAATCTTGTTATATTCTTCCTTTGGCATTTCTTCATCAGATATCTCAAGTTCGTCAATTGCTTTAAGTTTCCAGTAATCATGCAAAGCCTTTTGAATAATTGTTTGATATAAATATACTATCTTACCAAAGCTAGTTAGAAAATATTTTCCATTCCTCCTAGTCACCAAATTAGCTTTTGCCAATTCAGATATCCTTGAATAATACTGCTTTCTTGTGAGCCTAAATTTATGTAGAAGAATATCACTACCTCTTTCTGAATTAGAAACGGCAACAGCAGTAAAAAGTAGTAAAGACCTGTCATCAGATATAGCTCTTAGAATGTCAGCTACACATACCAAATTTTTATTTCCTTCTTGCTTATGCTTTATTCTCGTCAAGTCTTTTCTGCTTCTTGATCCTTTTGTAGATTAATATTCAACTTTTGAACCTAATTATTGGTGATTCTACGTTCCTATTTTGGTTCTATATCATTTGTTTATGATTTGTTAAGTGCGCTGCTTAGGTTTATCGCCAATTGAGCTACTTTGCAGGTGCTCTAAGAGATTCTGTTGGATAGGACACAAAATATGGAGTAAATAACAATTTCGAATAATAGATGGCTTAGGTATACAAATAGGCTCTTCTAATTATTTTTTAATAATTATTGTCGAGAACAAGTCAAGATATTACTATGAGTATTATTGTCCGTAGATTTTTGCTCCTTATCGCTTAAATTGTATGTATGCACATGAAGTATCTATTATTATGCGTCCTACTAAAAATGATGAAATTGAATCTGAAGTATATGATGAGTTCTTAGCAATAGATTTGACAGAACAGAAAGAATTTGAAGAATATATTAATAGGGCTAAAACGATTAGAAGAAGATGGAAGGACTCAGTTTCAACATATGTGTTAAGCTCTGGTGCAGTATGTAGTGCACTATTATCTCAAGTAATAGATATAATTTGATAATCATACCAACATCAAATACAATAATTACTATCTTCTAATCTAATTAAATTCCTGGTAATTGTCATTAATCATTTCTTTTGCGAAAGCCACCAATCTTTGATAATTTGAAAGTGCTTGTCGCAGACCAAGAATGTTTGTTCAAATTCATCATCACCTTCGTCTCAAAGAGTAAGTATAGCTTCTTTTGTAATTTTTCCATTACACGTTTTATAATGACAAACATCACTGATTGCTATGTCAGTTATTTCTCTCCACCACCATCGAGAGTGAGCTATCTTACAACTATTAATATTATATATTGGTCACGCGTCTAACAAAGTATTAAGCTAGACCTTAGTGAACGCTTCCATGAGATATGCATATGAAAATGTAACATTTCAGCTCAGTAGTAGAACTCGAAAACAATACACAATAGAATGATTTTTACATCTAATCCAACTAATTATTTAGCTGTGGAAGTTTATTTTTCAGATCTTTGTATCTATTCCTTAATGTTACTTCTGTTATTCCAGCAGCATCTGCAATATCTGCTTGACGTATATTCACACCACTATTAAGACATGACACATAGAGAACTTGTTGCTGCAATTCCCATAGGATTTTTGCCTGCAGATATCTCACATTTACTAAGGTTATTCATAACATCCATCGCTCGACGTTTCGTATTTTCATTCAGATCTGCATTATTTGCAACCTTGACAATACATTTCATAGGATCAATTACTGGAGGAGTAGATATGTCGAGTTCTGTAACTAATATTCTATAACTTCTTGATAATGTTTTGAACCTTATGCTAATAGCTGCGGCAACTTCTTTCAGTGTCTTTGGAACACCCAAGTCTCTGCATGCTATGTATATAGCAGCAGTCAGTATACCATCTATTGACCTTCCTCTAACTAATCCTCTTTTTCGAGCCTTTCTATAAATATAAGCAGTTCTTTCAATCACTGCATCTGGCAAGCCTAGTTTATCTTTTAATTTGTCAAGTTCATTAAAAGCCTGCATAAGATTTTTATTAGTAGAATCGTGTGAATGTGATCTAAAGTCCCATACCTTTAGCCTTTCCATTTTAGAACGAATTGATGGATCAATTTTGTTTCCGCTAGCATCTTTATCTGTTCTTCCAATAATTGTAGTAAGTCCTTTATCATGACGAGCTAAGGTAGTAGGCATACCTGTTCTACTTCTATTATTTCCTCCTCCTTCTTCATTACCAAAAGAGCGCCATTCTGGTCTGGTATTATCTTCAATGTTTTGACTAATAACCATAC
>Ga0193705_1000312_pt1 | contig 10877 bp, 6 predicted proteins | sample U3m2metaG_FD_143045 | JGI IMG/M metagenome (GOLD analysis project Ga0193705, IMG submission 143045) | Soil microbial communities from a riparian zone of the East river system, Colorado, United States - U3m2 | ecosystem: Environmental > Terrestrial > Soil > Riparian zone | place: USA: East River... | reverse complement strand
GATCTCGAAGCGCTGAACGACTCGGAACTGGCGGACGATGAAATCGCCGCACGTCTGCTCGAGCTTCCCGGCGTCGGCCCATACGCGGCGGCACACGTGATGCTGACATCGCTGGGCCGCTACTCCCGTTTGGTGCTCGACTCGTGGACCCGACCGACGTACGTCAAGCTCTCCGGCGCACGCGGCGCGCTGAAAGACGCGACGATCGAGCGCCGCTTCGAACGCTACGGCGAGTGGGCCGGGCTCGCGTTCTGGCTTTACCTGACACGCGGCTGGGTCGAGGACGGGCTTCCTGTCTAGTTACTGTCCCGTTCGGAGCGGCTGGGGCCGGTGCCCCAATTGGTCTTCAAAACCAGTACGGCGTCGTAGCCCGACGCTAGGCAGGTTCGACTCCTGTGCCGCTCCGTTAAGCCGGTCGTCCTGGCGAGGGTTTGCCGACCTGGCCGGGTTCTAAGCTGATCCGGTGCTCGACGACTCGACGATTGCCGCCAAGACATGGACGCCGCCGCGACTGCGCATCGGCGCGGTGCTGGCCGTCGCTCTCGTCGCGGGGTTCGTCGCCTGGCTCCTGCTCCGGAGCGACACCACGAGCAAACCGGCACTACAGGCGTCGCCCACTCCGGCAGTCGCGACAGTCGTGCCAACCGGGCGGCTGCGCGGGCTGGCCGCCACGCTCGGCCATCCGCTCTTCTGGGCCGGCACGCGGCCCAGGATGGGTTACGAGTTGACCAGGACTGCTGCGGGCAACATCTTTATCCGCTACCTCCCGCCGAACGCCCGGGCCGGCGACCCCCGCCCCGCGTTTCTCGCGATCGGCACGTACCCCGTGCCGGATGCGTTCGCCCGGACCAGGACTGCCGGCAAACGAGCCGGCGCTGTGGTCGTCAGGCTGAGGGGAGGCGGCATCGCGGTCTACGACTCGGCGAGGCCGACGAGCGTCTACTTCGCGTACCCCGATTCGAAGGTGCAGGTCGAGGTGTTCGACCCCAATGGGCGCACCGCGCGAAACCTCGTCGCCTCCGGACGGATCGTCCCGATCAAATGACCCTTGACCGGCCGGCAACGGCCGGTGGGCTCGAGCCCCGTGCCGGGGACCTCGGTCCGTGAGCCTTCTCGCGCCGTGGTTGCTGTTTCCGGCAGTGCTCGGAGCGCTCGCGCTTGGCTGCGGGCTGCTGCTCGAACGGGCGACCGGCGCGAGAATGTCAGTCGCGCTCCTCGCCCCCGTGGGGCTAGCGGTGATCGTGGTGGTCGCAGGCGTCACGACTCTGAGCGCGACGACCGCGACGTTGACGGTTCCGGTTGTCGTGGCTCTCGCCGCCGCAGGACTCGCGAGTGGAGTCGGAAGAGGCAAGCCGCACCGGGCACTCCCGCCGCTCACCGCTGCAGGAGTCGTCTTCTGCGCTTATGCCGCGCCCGTCGTGATGTCCGGCGAGGCCACGTTCGCCGGGTACATCAAGCTCGACGACACCGCGACATTCCTCGCGTTGACCGACCGCGTGATGGAGCACGGCCACAGCCTCGCGGGCCTCGCACCGTCGTCGTACGAGGCAACGCTCTGGGTCAACCTCGCTCACGGCTACCCCGTCGGCGCGCTCCTTCCGTTCGGGATCGCAAAGGAGCTCACCGGTGTGGACGGCGCATGGGTGTATCAGCCCTACCTCGCGTTCCTCGCAGCAATGCTTGCTCTCGTCCTCTACGCACTGGCGGCGCGCGCGTTGCAATCGGTGCGCCTTCGCGCCGTCGCCGCGGGCGTTGCTGCCCAGCCGGCATTGCTCTACGGCTTCGCGCTCTGGGGAGGAATCAAGGAACTCGCAGCAGCACCGCTCGTCGCGCTCGTCGCAGCCGTTGCGCCGACATCCGTAGAGGAGCTCTCGCGTCCGCGGCGTGTCGTTCCGGCGGCGGTCGCGATCGCCGCCGTTCTCGGCGTCCTGAGCGTCGGCGGTGCGGTGTGGCTGCTCGTGCCGGCGGCTGTGCTGTTGGTGCTTGCGGCTCGTGGTCGCCGCAAGGTGGCTCAGATCGGCGGCTTCCTAGGTGCAATCGTGCTCCTCTCGATTCCGACTCTGCTGGACGCTCGGTCGTTCCTCAGCGCTGCCACCGAGGAGGCGGTGCGGAGCGGCACCGTGCTGGGCAATCTCGTCCACCCGTTGAGCAGCCTCCAGGTTCTCGGGGTGTGGCCGACGAGCGACTTCAGGCTCGACCCGCAGGATCTTGCGGCAACGCGAGTCCTCCTGGCCGTGGTCGCCGTTGCAGCGCTGACCGGCTGCGTGTTTCTCTTGCGGGAGCGGAGTTGGCCTCCGCTGCTCTACACCGGGAGCGCGATCATCGGCTGCGTCCTCATCGGCACGCTCGGCTCTCCGTGGGTCGTCGCGAAGGCGTACACAATCGCCTCGCCCGCGTTCCTCTTCGCCGCGGTCGTGGGCTGCGCCGGACTCATCTCGCATCGGCGTACGACCGAGGGGATCCTCGCCTTGACGGTCGTTGCCGGAGGCGTCCTGTGGTCGAACGTGCTGGCGTATCACGGCGTCAACCTCGCTCCACGTGCACAACTGGCCGAGCTCGAACGGATCGGTCACCGCTTCGCCGGGCAGGGGCCTGCGCTCATGACCGAGTACCAGCCGTACGGGGTCCGGCACTTCCTTCGTGCGGTCGACGCTGAAGGAGCATCGGAACTCCGGCGGCGTCAAATTCCGCTTCGCAACGGTGCGATGCTCGAGAAGGGCGCGTACGCCGATCTTGCCGAGTTCCAGCAGAGCGCGGTCGGGATCTACAGAACTTTGATCCTGCGGCGGTCCCCGCTTGCGAGCCGGCCGCCTACGATCTATCAGCTCGCATGGCGTGGACGCTTCTATGACGTCTGGCGGCGGACGCAAGAGTCTGTCGGCGCCGGTGCTCGAGGTTGTGATGCCTCGCGCGCGCTCAGCAGTCTCAACCGGTCTCGGTCAGGGAACGCGGAGGCCGTGCTCGCACTTTCTCGCGTCGATCATCCCGCGACCTGGCCCGCTGCCGCCGGCGGGCAGCTTGTATACCCGACCCGCCCCGGAGTCGTTCGAGCGCAGATCGGGTTGCCGGCGACCGGACGCTATTCCGTGTGGGTCGGCGGATCCTTCCGGAACCGTCTCGCTGCACTGGTCGACGGCCGAGAGATCGGCGCGCAGACCGACCAGCTCAACAACTCCGGTCAATACACACGGTTGGGGACCGCGACGTTGGCCGCGGGTGTCCACGATGTCGAGCTCCGGTATTCACGCAGTATGTTCGCACCGGGAAGCGGCGGCCCCGAGTACGGCTTGGGACCACTCGTCGTCAGCCGGGACGAAGATCGCTGTTGAACGCTAGGGCGCGCACGTGATGTAGACGAGCACCGCGCTATTTCCGGCATCAGACGATGAGAACTTCCACCCGTTCGGTGTGCCGCTGGCGATAATGTTCCCACCGGAATCGACAGGTCTGATGGCCAGCGTGCTGCCGTTCGCTCCGGTCAAGGTCGGAGCAAATCCGGCTCCGAGTGCCTTATCGGTCGCGCTGTTGCAGAGAACGTTCGTCCCGGCGCCGGTCATGTTGACCGTTGCGCTCTTGACGTAGACGCCTGCCGTGCCTGCTGGGCCTGTAGCGCCGGCCGGGCCCGTAGGCCCCTGAGAGCCGGTCGCGCCGGTTGCTCCCGCCGCACCGGTCGCCCCCTGTGGGCCTGCCGGCCCGGTCGCGCCCGCTGCGCCTGTCGACCCCGTCGCACCCGTTGCGCCCGTCGGACCCTGTGGACCCGCCGGACCCGTCGTGCCTGCTGAGCCAGTCGCGCCAGTCGCGCCGGATGCACCTGTTGCGCCCGTGCTACCGGTCGAGCCGGTCGCTCCGGTTGCACCGGTCGGTCCCTGCGGACCAGCCGGACCGGTCGCACCAGTTGCACCTGCATCACCAGTCGCGCCAGTCGCACCTGTTGCACCGGTCGCACCGGTCGGCCCCTGCAAACCTGTCGTACCCGTTGCCCCCGCTGCACCAGTAGCTCCCGTTGCGCCTGTCGCACCGGTATCGCCGGTCGCTCCGGTCGCTCCCGTTCCGCCCGTCGCACCCGTCGCGCCCGATGCACCTGTATCGCCAGTCGCGCCCGTTGCGCCCGTATCGCCTGTTGCACCTGTTGCACCGGTCGCACCGGTCGGTCCCTGCGGACCTGCCGGTCCCGTTGCCCCTGTTGCACCGGTAGCTCCCGTGGCGCCCGTATCGCCAGTCGCGCCAGTTGCACCTGTTGCGCCCGTGGCGCCGGTCGAACCGGTCGCCCCGGTTGCACCCGTCGCACCTGCATCACCGGTCGCTCCGGTCGCTCCCGTCCCGCCGGTTGCGCCGGTTGCACCCGTCGCACCCGTATCTCCAGTTGCACCTGTTGCGCCCGTGGCACCGGTCGAACCGGTCGCCCCGGTTGCACCCGTCGCACCAGTCGGCCCCTGCGGGCCCGCGGGACCTGTCGCGCCCGTTGCGCCCGTGGCACCGGTCGAACCGGTCGCCCCGGTTGCACCCGTCGCACCAGTCGGCCCCTGCGGGCCCGCGGGACCTGTCGCGCCCGTTGCGCCCGTCGCTCCGCTCGAACCGGTCGCTCCTGTCGAACCGGTTGCTCCGATCGCGCCTGTTACGCCAGTTGCACCCGTTGCACCCGTATCGCCAGTCGCGCCAGTTGCACCTGTCGTCCCCGTGGCACCGGTCGAACCCGCCGCCCCTGTTGCACCCGTCAGACCAGTCGGTCCCTGCGGGCCTGCGGGGCCAGTCGCTCCGGTTGTCCCCACGGCACCCGATGCACCCGTGGCACCGGTCGCACCGGTCGGCCCTGCCACGCCGGTCGGCCCTTCTGGCCCGGCCGGACCGGGTCCACCCGGTGTGCCCGCAGGGCCGGCGGGACCTGGGGGACCCGGAGTTCCGCCGCCGCCTCCGCTCGGCCCCGCCGGGCCAGTGGCGCCCGTGGGCCCCGCCGGACCGGTCGGCCCTTCGGGAACGCGCAGCCACGAAACGCGGTACTCCGACCGTCGGCAGCGCCGCTGCGACGGAACTATGCGGACTCGGCGTGTGCGTTTATTCACGCAGGCGAAGATCCGCGTCGGGCCAGGGCCGACGCCGGTCGACCACGAAACTGAGTACTCACTGGCGCGACAGGAGTCACCGGCGCGCACGATCCGTGCGATGCCGCTGACCCTATTCACGCACGCGCGAATCTCTCCGGCGCCCGTGGCGGACACGCCGATGTCCGGAGCCGCAAGCGACAGCAGACCGAGCCCGATTAGAACGTGCGTCGCTCTCGCAAAGAAGTTCGGCCTGCCCGCCTGGTCACCTCTGGTGCTGCCCCACCTCACGCCAAAAGAGTTCCAGGCGTCTCGGCCGTCCTCCTCCCGGGCGAGTGGTGAATCTCGCTGTCTTTTGCCAACGAAACGCGCATGTCCGACGACCAGCCGACCGTGTCAAGCGGAACACCTGCAGTTTCACGCGCAGATAACGGAACGGCCGATTGCTCGTGCAATTCAGACCGGGCAGATCTCGAACCTGCCACTTTGGTGCGTGGAGAGCAGTGCCGTGAACGACGAGGGGCCCGCAGGTGCGGGCCCCTCGTTCCAATCCATGCTGCGTGTTACGGCGTCGCTGCGAGCGCGGCGTTCGAGTTGATGAGGCCCCACCCGAACTTCGTGTCGTAGTTCGGGACGCCGAGGTCGGTGGTGTGCCGCTCGATGATCGTCTCCACCTGATCCGGCGTGAGCTTCGGGTCCTTCCCGAGGATCAACGCGGCGAGACCGGTCACGTGCGGCGTGGCCATCGACGTGCCACTGTCGTAGTTCCATGCCATCACGACGTTGAACGCGCTCGCGGTCGCCGGATGCGCGGCGGCGATCGCCTCGCCGTCGGTCTGCGACAGCGAGATGGCGGGGATCCACGGCGTGCCATTGTCATCGACGGTGCCGAGCGTCCCGCTGAAGTTGCCCGGGCCGTTCGCCGCGTTGTTGTAGACGATCGCGGCGGCAGCGCCGGCCTGCATCGCACTGTCGACCTTCTGCGCGAAGCTGACCGCGCCCCGCTGGATCAGCGCGACGAAGCCGGCAGGTGGGCTCGCTCCGCAAGCGGCCGCGTTCTGGCCGAGACCGCAGTTGACGAGCGTGCTGGTGACGCCACTGGCCGGCGTCGCGCCGGCGAACTCCATCGGCAGCGCCGCGTACGTGGTGCTGCCGATCGTGGCGAAAGCGTCGCGGCCCTCAGTCACCGGGAACGACGACAGATTGTCGACGCCAGGGGCGACGACGTCGAGCTGCGCACCGGTGTTCGAGAACGACGCGAGCTGGTTGCTCGAGTCGACCGCGCCGACCGTGAGAACGCTCTGATACCCGCCGGGGAACGAGACCTTCTTCGAGGCGTCGTTGCCCGACGCGACGACGATCAGCACGTGCAGGTCGTTGCGGATGTGGTTGTAGAGCGCCGCCTCGGCCTGCGACCTGTCGCCGCCGCCGAGGCTCATGTTGATGACCTGGCAGCCGTGCTCCGCCAGCCACTGCACACCCGCCATGACTTCGCTCGTCTCGCCGCTCACGGTGCCGTCCGCGTGCGTCTCGAGGACGCGTGCTTCCTTGAGCTTCGCGCCGGGCGCGACGCCCACGATGCCGAGGCCATTGTTGGCGCCGAGCACGATGCCCGAAACGTGAGTCGCGTGCGTCTCCGTTCTCTGAACGCCAAGGGCGTAGACGTCGGTCGCGTGGAGACCCGACGTGCCGCTGAACACGTCATACGTGTCGACGAGGTTCGGCGCGATATCGGGGTGGTTCGTATCGAGGCCGGTGTCGGCGACGCACGCCGTGACGCCACTGCCAATGTTGCCCGCGGCCTGCGCCTCGACCGTGTGCGTCGTCACGAGGCCGTACAGCCCGTTGTCGAGGCTCGGGACGAGCTGCATGGTCGGCAACGTCCCCGACAGCGACAGCGGTGTGCGAACTCCGTCCGTCTCGACGTAGCTGACGCCGGACTGGCTGCGAATGCTCGCAGCCTTGCCCGACGGCAGGTCAACGGCGAGCGCCCCTATCGAGGCGAACTCACGCCGGATCTTGCCTCCCACGCTCGCGATTGCGGCGCGGTCGGCCGCCGTCGGGGCGTGGTTGTACCCGACGAGCAAGTGCTCACGCGACGGCGCTGATGTCGCCGTCGATGCACCCGCGATCAGCGCAAACACGCCGACTGCAAGCGCAGCTAGAAATGCCTTCAAGTGTCTCTCCCCTCTAAGTGACAACTGGAACCCGGTCGACCCCTCGACCGGCGAGGGGCTGTAGCCCCCTAAAACGCGATTCGTATACCGACCGAAAGACCACCCTCTTACATCGTCCCGCCCAAGGCGCTTGCCCCGCTATCTCACGGTATTCAGCACTTCGAGCAGCGGACCGATCGCGAGATTGCGAAAGATCGGGTGACGGAGACGGCCGCGGCGATTGATCGTGTAGTGGTTACGTCGTCCGACTTTGGTGCGGGTGAGGTACTTCTCGGCGACCAACTCGGCGACGATCCGCTGGGCCGCCCGTTCGGTGATCCCAACCTGCTCGGCGATGTCTCGCGTTCGCGCTTGCGGGTCGCGTGCGATGCAGAGAAGCACGTGCGCATGGTTGGTTAAGAAGAGCCAGGTCCTCGGTGGCTGGCTCTCTGTCTTCTGTCTTAGTGTCTCAGTCATTTGGTGCATACGCACGATTCATAAACCGCGAAACTAGAATCACGACATTAGTATCGTGTATTCTACTGCGACCTGCCGTTATCGAGTTGCCTGAGGGCTCAGCGGCCACACCTGAGGGGGAGCCGCTCATGACCCGTTACAACTTTGCCGCCCGTGCAGGACGTTGGAGTGCGGGTCACTGGAAGACCGCGGTTGCCATCTGGGTCGCGTTCGTTGTAGTCGCGATCGGTCTCGGCATGACGGTCGGCACGCACACGCTGACCGCGTCCGAGCAGTCCACGGGCGAATCGGCTCGTGCGGAGCAGCTGCTGACGAGCGCCGGATTCGATACGCCTGCGGCAGAGAGCGTCATCGTTCGCTCCGAGGCGCAAACAGTCGCTGACCCGGCCTTCCGCTCGACCGTACAGAGCGTGCTCGCGAAGCTGCGCACGATGCCGCAGGTGACCAAATTGCGCACCGGAGCCGGCGGTCAGATCTCGCAAGACCAGCATGCGCAGCTGATCGAGTTCGACATGAAGGGAAAGTTCGACACAGCGGACGCGCGGGTGCAACCGCTGCTGGACGCTGTCGCAGGACTTCAGAAGGCGAACCCTTCCTTCACCGTCGCGGAGTTCGGATTTGCGAGCGCGACCCATGAGTTGAGCAAGACGATCGACAAGGACTTCGTGAAGGCGGAGAAGCTCTCCGTACCGATCACCTTCCTGATCTTGCTGATCGCTTTCGGTGCTTTCGTCGCCGCGGGCGTCCCGGTCTTGCTTGCCTTCTCTGCGGTGCTAGCTTCGGTGGGGCTGTCGGCGCTGGCGAGTCACGTGTTCCATGCCTCCGATGCGACCCAGTCGGTGATCCTGTTGATGGGGATGGCCGTAGGCGTCGACTACTCGCTCTTCTATCTGAAGCGAGAGCGCGAGGAGCGTGCCGCCGGCCATCAAGGGCATGACGCGCTCTTCCGTGCCGCCGCAACCTCCGGCCAGGCGGTCCTCATCTCCGGTTTCACCGTGCTGGTCGCAATGGCGGGGATGCTCTTCGCCGGTACCAAGATCTTCACGTCGATCGGCATCGGCGCCATGCTCGTCGTCTTCAGCTCGCTGGTCGGATCACTGACCGTGCTACCCGCGCTACTGGGCAAATTCGACCGCTACATCGAGCGCGGCGTGCGACAGGTGCTCGCGGCGACAGCACTTCGTCTCTTGCGGCCGTTCAAGACACAACCCAAGTGGCTCGTCTGGCTGCGTGAAACACCGACTGTGCTGCAACGCCTCAAGGGCAACCGACAGGAGTCGAGGCTCTGGGGCTTCGTGATCACGAAGTCGATGCGCCGTCCCCTGATCGCAGTAGGTGTGTCGGTGGGGCTCTTGGTCGTGCTTGCGCTGCCAGTCCTGAATCTGCATACCAAGCAGTCGAGCTTCACCGACCTACCGAAGAGCCTGAGCATCGTGAAGACCTACAACACGATCCAGGCATCCTTCCCCGGCTCCCAGGATCCAGCACACCTTGTCGTCAGGGCCAACGATGTGACGACACCGCAGTTCGCAAAGGCATACGCCGAGTTCAAGAAACGCGCGCTCGCAACCGGTGTGATCCAGCAACCGATTCGAGTTGCCGTCAACGACGCGAAGACCGTGGCACGTGTTGACTTCCCGCTCGCTGGCGAAGGGCAGGACGCAACGGCTGTGCGGGCACTTGCGACTCTTCGCACCGAGGTGATCCCGCCCGTGCTCGCGACGCTTCCAGTCGAAACCGAGCAGGCTGTTACCGGCGCCACCGCAGCCAATGTCGACTTCAACAAGACAATGAAGTCACGCGCGCCGATCGTGTTCGCGTTCGTGCTCGGTTTCGCCTTCCTGCTACTGCTCGTGACCTTCCGCTCGATCGTGATCCCGATCAAGGCGATCATCCTCAACCTGCTTTCCGTCGGCGCCGCCTACGGGGTGCTCGTGTGGATCTTCCAGTACGGCCACTTGCAAGGACTGCTCGGATTCCACTCCAGCGGGGCTGTCGTCACCTGGTTACCGCTGTTCCTGTTCACAGTCCTCTTCGGGCTCTCGATGGACTACCACGTCTTCATCCTCAGCCGCGTCAAGGAACTCGTCGACCAGGGCATCCCGACCGACCAGGCCGTCGAACGCGGCATCCGTTCCACCGCATCCACGGTCACGAGCGCCGCGGCCGTGATGATCGCCGTCTTCGCGGTCTTCGCCACGTTGAGCGCACTCGACATCAAACAGCTCGGCGTCGGACTCGCAGTCGCGGTGTTTCTCGACGCGACCCTGATCAGGGGCGTACTGCTGCCGGCAGCGATGAAGCTGCTCGGTGAGTGGAACTGGTACCTCCCCCGTTGGCTCGAATGGATGCCCCAGCTGAACGCCGAAGCCAAGCTTGACGAAGCGGAGGACGTACCCTCAGCGCCACCGGTCTCGGTCTCATGATGGCGACCGAGCGATCTAGCGAGAGTTACGACGTGGCTGTCGTCGTCGCGGGTCGGGTAGCCCTCGGGGTCGCCCGGAAAAGGCAGTCCGGGAAGGCTGTCATAGCGGCGCGGGAGTGAAGAGGACGAGTGAATCCCACCGAGCGCGCCACGCGGCACCAATCGAAACGCCGGCGTCGATAATGACGAACTGTCCTGAAGCGTCAGGAGAGTGGCGAGACGCGCGCCTCACTAACGCCGCGGACAATCGCAACTGGGACGCCTGCATGAGCGTTGTCCTCAATGGCCGTTAGACGCGATCGAACGAAGACGTGGTTTGTCGTCGTCGGGGCGGTCGTTGGTCTGGCGCTCGGAATCCTCGTCAGCGTGACTACTGACGTTCCCTTTGCGCCGGAGGCCGGATTGCTCCTCGGTGCCTTGGTCGGCTGGTTAGCACGCGCGCGACGACACCGTCCGCTGCCCGACTAGCGCGGAACGCAAATCGCCCAGCAGGCCGTTTCGCGGTTTGACTGCTAGTATGCGGATAGCTAGGCGAACTCGGTGACGCTCCTGCGTCCTCCCGCTTTCGTGCGGAGGTTGAAGCAGCAGTGAGAGCGTCACGCAGCGACGGAGCGGCCGCACCGACCGTCGTCGACGGTAGGTATCGCTTGCTAGTCGCAGCGCTGGTGCGAATGCATCGTTCGCGTCGGGTCCAGTGGGCACTCGCAGCGGGGTCGGGCGCAGTTGTGATTGTCCTGGTGTTGCTGGCGGCTCGTCACTTCGCGACGACTTCCTGGCCGC
>Ga0193705_1000311_pt1 | contig 10889 bp, 13 predicted proteins | sample U3m2metaG_FD_143045 | JGI IMG/M metagenome (GOLD analysis project Ga0193705, IMG submission 143045) | Soil microbial communities from a riparian zone of the East river system, Colorado, United States - U3m2 | ecosystem: Environmental > Terrestrial > Soil > Riparian zone | place: USA: East River... | reverse complement strand
CCAGAGCCCGCCGCCGAGCACCACCATGGAGCCGATCGCCCAGCACGCGGCGGCGCCCGCGAGGACGCCGAGTCGCTTGCTGCCCTCGAGCGCCCGCGCGAGCGGAAGCTGCACGATCACGATGAAGAGGGTGTTCGCGAGGAAGATGAGCCCGAGCATGCTCTCTGTGACGTCGGCTTCGCCCTTCGCAAAGACCGGCATGACGACGGCGAGCAGCGCGTAGCCAACCGCCACGAACACGGTGTTCACCACCACGAGCCTGAGCAGCACGGGGCTCCGAAGAACGTCCCGATATCTGCCCCGGTCCAGGTGAAGCGTTGCTCCTGAAGGGTCCCTGGGAAGCGCGAGCGTCGCGATCGCCGCCGGGAGGAGCGAGCCGGCAGCGATCAGGAAGACGATGGTGAAGCTGCCGGGCTTGTCGGTCGTGGCAACCAAGCCGCCGATGAGACCGCCGATCCCGAAGCCTGCGTTGACGCTCACCCGCTGCAGCGCATAAGCGGCGTGCCGGCGCTCCGGGGCCGTCAGGGCCGCGATCAGGCTCGACACGGTCGGGTGTATACCTCCATAACCGGCGCCGGCAACGGCTGCGAGCGCGAAGGCTTGCCACGGCTCCCGGACGAGCGGGAACGACGCCAGGGCGGCGGCGGCGAGGAGGAGCGATCCGAGGAGCGCCGGGCGCGTCCCCAGCCGGTCGACGAGGGCGCCTGTGACCGGGCCCGAGGCGATCCCCATGCCGGTGAGCAGCGCCGCCACGAGTCCTGCGACGCCGAGCGAGAAGCCGCGGACGTCGTGCAGGTAGATGACCGAGTAAGGGAGAACGCTGCCGTAGCCGACGGCGGTGGCGAGGGACACGCTCTGGACGAGCCACACCGATCCGGGCAGTTTCGGGTCCAGTGCCCGAAGGGATCTCGTTGCGGCGAGCACGATTTTAGGCATCGGCAATGGAGGCCGAGAGAATAAGAGTCAAGGCCGGATGCAACCATCCCTCGGGCCGGAGCGTCCAACGTTCCGAACCGGAGCTTTCCCGGGAGCGAAAAATGGAGCTTCAGCAATGAGCCGAGCGCACATGCTTGCGAACCTCGGAGGGGTGATCGTGCCCTTCCTGGCCTTCCTGGTCGCCGTCGTCCTGCTCTGGAACACGGTGGTCGGCTGGACGGACATCGCCATCCTCACGGTCGGCTACCTCCTGACAGGAATCGGGATCACCGTCGGGTTCCACCGCCTGCTCACGCACCGCTCCTTCAAGACGTACGGAGGCATCCGCTACGCGCTGGCGGCGCTCGGCTCGATGGCCGTCGAGGGGCCCGTGCTCGCCTGGGTTTCGGACCATCGCAAGCACCATCAGTTCGGACCGCGAAGGCGACCCACACTCACCGCACCTCGCCGAGGGGGCGCGGCCGGTCGCAGTTCTGAAAGGGCTCTTCCATGCGCACGTCGGTTGGCTCTTCGTCGAGGAGGGCCGGGCCAATACTCACCGCTACGCCCCCGACCTCATGGCCGACCGCGGCATGCGCATCGTCGACCGCACCTTTCCCTGGCTGGTGGTCGTCTCGCTGGTCGTCCCCTTCGGAGCCGGCTACCTTCTGAGCGGGTCGCCCTGGGGAGGGTTCACCGGGCTCCTGTGGGGCGGGTTCGTCCGGATTTTCCTGTTGCATCACGTCACGTTCTCGATCAACTCGATCTGCCATCTGTGGGGCACCCGCCGTTTCCGGTGCGACGACGAGTCCCGGAACGTCTTTTGGCTCTCGATTCTCTCGTTCGGCGAGGCCTGGCACCACAATCACCACGCCTTTCCCACCTCGGCGTTCCATGGACTGAAACGCTGGGAGGTCGACCCCGGCGGGCTCTTCATCGTCACCCTCGAGCGCTTCGGGCTCGCCTGGAACGTCGTGCGGATCACGCCCGAGCGCCAGGAACGGAAGGAAGTCGCCTCCAACACCGCATAGCGGTTGCCTGTCGTCGCGCCTCCGTTCTAGAGTGCCCCCGTGAGTTTGTACGACTGGCTTCTCTTCCTCCACGTCCTGGCGGCCTTTGCAGCCGTGGCCTCCGTCGTCGTTCTCAGCGCAATTCTGGCTGCGACCTGGCGCTCGGCCGGCGTCGTGGACGCGGGGCCATTCCTCCGGATGTCGAGGCTCGGTAGCAGGCTGTGGGACGTCGGCGGCATGGGGACGCTGATTTTTGGGATCTGGCTCGCCGTCTACGTCGAGGGCTACGAGCTCTGGGACGGTTGGATCCTCGCCGCGCTCGTCCTCTGGGCGGTCGCCGCGGCCGCCGGCGTGCGGGTGGGTGCGGGCTTCCGCCGCGCTTTCGGAGCCGACGCCGGGCACGGTGAGCTCGGGGGCTCGATCCGAAGCCAGCGCGCCCTCATCGTCCACGCGGTCATGGCGCTCGCGGTCGCAGCCCTTCTAGTCGTGATGATCTACAAACCGGGCGCATGACGATCGCACTCATTAGACCCGACGATTGGAACTTCCCCCTGCTCTTGCATGTCGGGGGCGCAATGCTCCTCGTCGGGTCGCTGGTGACGGTGGCGGCACTGTTTCTGCTCGCCTGGCGCGGCGATTCACCGGGACTCATCCGCCTCGGGTTCCGAACGCTCCTGATCGCGGCGCTCCCTTCGTACGTCCTCATGCGCGTGGGGGCCGAGTGGATCAACTCGAAGGAGAACATCCCGGACGAGGCCGACTGGATCGGCATCGGCTACATCACTGCGGACGGGGGCCTGGTTTTCCTTCTCATCTCGACGATCCTCGCGGGGGTCGCAGCGCGCCGGGCGGGCCGCCACCCCGGCGGCGGCGGCACGCTCGGGCGGGTCGTAACGGTTCTGACGCTCGTCGTCCTGACCGCGTACCTCATCGCCGTCTGGGCGATGACGACGAAGCCCGGCTGACCCGTCGGGTCCGCCACACTTAGAGGGTGAGCCAGACCATTGCGGCACCCGTCGAGGTCGAGGTCCCCTCGGACGAGGACGAGATCGTCCGCGACAAGCCCTGGATCGTCATCGTCTGGAACGACCCGATCAACCTGATGTCCTACGTGACGTTCGTCTTCCAGAAGCTCTTCGGCTACGGCAAGGAGGAAGCGACCCGCCTGATGCTCGAGGTGCACAACGACGGCAAGTCGGTCGTCTCGAGTGGCGCGCGCGAGAAGGCCGAGCACGACGTCGCGCGCCTGCATGCCCACGGGCTCTGGGCCACCATGCGGCAGGATTAGATGGTCGACCACGCCGATTGCCGGCCAACCATCTGATGTTCGTCCCTCGTCCCGTCGAGCGGATGGAGGATGGCCGGTTCGAGGTGCGGCTCTCCGGCCAGGAGCGTTCCCTTCTGCGTGGCCTTCCGGCTGCCCTGGACGACCTGATCGTTGCGGAGCCGGGCGACCCGTCGCTCCGGCGGCTCTTCCCGCCGGCCTATGAGGACGCGGAGCTCGAGGCCGAATACCAAGGGCTCGTGGGAGAAGAGCTCCTGGGCGGCCACCGCGCTTCCCTCCTCGCTCTCGCGGAGACGGTCGACCACGAGCATGTGAGCGAGGAGGAGCTCCACGCCTGGCTCTCCGCCCTGAACGACCTGCGGCTCGTGCTCGGCACACGCCTCGGCGTCACCGAGGAGACGTACGAGGACGGCATCGACGAGGCGGATCCCCAGGCCGACGACCTGGCGCTCTATGCGTATCTGACCTGGCTCCAGGATGGGATACTCGAAGCGCTGATCTAGGGTTCGGGTTGCTCGGGCCTGGAAGACTCGCTTACGTATCCAAACGGCGCACAGGAAGGGGCAGCATGGCGGGAAAGGCAGACTTCACGGAGCAGGAGTGGGAGACGTTGCACAAGGGGGTAACAGGCGCGGGGCTGCTCGTGTCGGTGAGCGACCGGGGCTTCTTCGACAGCTTCAAGGAGGTGGGAGCGCTCGCGAAGCACCTGGCGGGGGCGCGCAAGGACAGCTCGAGCCAGCTCGTGCGGGAGCTCGCCGAGACACGAGGGACGGGGTTCGGAGTCAGGTCCTCACCGACGGAGATTGAGAGCGAGACGCTCGAGGCGCTCCGCGCGTCGGTCGCAACGCTCGAGTCCAAGGCCCCTGACGAGGTCGAGGCCTACAAGAGCTTCGTGCTCGACGTGGCGCAATCTGTCGCAGAGGCCGCCGAAGGCGGCAGCGAGGCCGAGGGTGCCGTGGTTGAGAAGATCAGGTCGGTGCTGGCGACCCAGTAGTCGCCTAGCGGAGCTGAATTCAGAGAGCGGTGGCTGTAGGTCTTCTCATCCGCCGGGCGAGGTAGGCGGTGGTCGCCAGGGGCGCGAGGAGAAGGACCGTCACCGCGATCAGGCTCAGGACGTTGATCCCGCCCGAGCCATCGATGCACGCGGCCGCTTCCCTTGCACCAGCCGCCGGTACCGGAGTGCTGCAGCCTCCTCCTGCTGAGGTCCCGATGGTGAGGAGAGCCAGGGGGAGCAACAGCCCTCCCGGGACGACGAGCGTTCCGATCAGCTTGTCGCGACTGTCCCAGGCGTCTGATACCCAGAGCAGGACGACTCCGATCAGCCAGCCGATCACCGGGAGGACGACTCCGCCAACCAGGAGGAGGAGGAGCGTCGCGATCTCGAGTGCGCGGGACTTCCTGGGCTGCACCCCGAACCGCTCCTTCGCTTCGCTGGCGATCTCGGCGGGGTCGCCGAGCCGATCGAGTAGCGTTCGAATCTCCGCCTCGCCCTGCGATGGAGACGCGGCCCGTGCCTCGGCGATGTGCTCCGAGATCTCCTCGACGATCTCCTTCCGGCGCAGCCGGGGAAGGTCGGCGAGTTCCGAGTCCAGCTGCTTCAGATAGTCGTCGACGAGCCTTTCGGTCGTGGGCTTCATGATCATGCATTCCTCTCGACGAAATGATCCACCGCGTCACGGAATCGGCGCCATTCGAGCCTGAAACCCTCGAGCGCCGTCCGTCCCGCGTCGGTTAATCGGTAGTAGCGCCGGGGCGGTCCTGCTGTCGACTCCTGCCAGCTCGACTCCACGAGCCCGTCCCGCCTCAGGCGACTGAGCAGGGGGTAGATCGTCCCCTCGCTCGTGACCATCCCGTCCACTTCCGCCAATCCTCGGACCAGGTCGAACCCATATCGCTCTTCCTTGGCGAGCAAGGCGAGCACGCAGTACTGGAGCGTTCCCCTCCGCATCTGCGAAAGGAGGGCGTCCTGAACGGCTACCATGTTCCGCAAGGTACCTTTGAAGGCACCGTATGTCAACGACCTGCTTCGGGCGCCGACCTGAGAGGGTTCGAAGGGTCATGTCTTCCCGGCTGGCAGAGCTCGGGCGCGTCGGCGTCTCGATCTTCGACCTCTGCCACTATCCATACGAGAACGACCCGGCAGCGTTCGACCCTGCGCTCGCGCGACAGGTGTATCGGGAGCATTTCGAGGAGTGGCTCGCCGCTGAGCGGCTGGGCTTCGACGCGGTCTTCCTCTCGGAGCACCACTTCACGGCGTACAACCTGCTCCCTTCTCCGAACCTGATGGTGGCGGCCCTCGCCTCACACACGAAGCGAATCCGGGTTGGAGCCATGATCAACGTCGTCCCGTTCCACCAGCCGCTCCGGCTGGCCGAGGAGAGCGCGATGCTCGACGTCCTTTCGGACGGGCGACTCGAGGTCGGTGTCGGCCGCGGCATCGACTTCCAGGAGGTCAAGAAGCTCGGGTTGGACTTCGACGAGCTACGACCTCGGTTCCAGGAGGGCCTCGATCTGATGCGCAAGGCGTGGACGAACGTCGAGTTCGAGCACCGCGGCGATTTCTACTCGGTCGCCCGCGCCGCGATCTACCCGCGCCCGCTCCAGCAGCCGCACCCGCCGATCTGGGCCGCGGCAGAGAGCCCGGCGACGATCGAGTGGGTCGCCTCGCAGGGCTTCGGTATGTCCACGATTTTCCTGCCTCCCGAGATGGTGGCTGAGAAGCTTGCCCACTACCTGGACGCCGCGCAGCGATTCGAGCAGCCGCTGGGCGCCGCGAATTTCATGCTCTTTCGGAACGTCTACGTGGCGCCCACGGACGACGAGGCGATCGCCGACTGCGATCCGGCCCTCTCGCACATGATGTTTCTCTTCCAGGACGCTGCCCTTCCGCCCGACCCGGCGCTCCTCCCCGACAGCTACGCCTTCCACCGCGAGATCTTCGGCCGCTTCATGGAGGCGCCAGACACGTTCGAGGACATACTGGGCGCGGGAATCGTCCTCTGCGGCTCGCCGAAGACCGTTCGCGAGCAGCTACTCGCCCAGGTCGAACCGCTTGGCTTACAGCAGGTGTGTCTGCTTTTCGCGTTCGGAAACCTGCCCCACGAGAAGGTCATGCGCTCGCTGGAGCTCTTCGCCGAGCAGGTTCTCCCGGCTCTCCGTCCGTAGAGCACAACCCGGGCGGACCCGGTCTTGGCATGCTGGTCGCATGGCGGACGAGCTTGCAATCCGACTCCGGGGCGTCACCAAGCGCTACGGGCCGATCACGGCGGTAAAGAACCTCGACCTCGACGTTCCCGAGGGCACGTGCGTCGGCTTGCTTGGGCCGAACGGTGCCGGGAAGTCGACGACGATGCGGCTCCTGACCGCTCAGGCGATCGCCGACGAGGGCGAGCTCGAGGTTCTTGGCTTCCGACTTCCCGGGGAGTCGAAGGTGGCCCGTGCGCAGTGCGGCGTCGTGCCTCAGCTCGACAACCTCGACGTGACGCTGACCGTCGAGCAGAACCTGCTCGTCTTCACGCACCTCTACCGGATCGGCCGGGCCGACCGCCGCGATGCGATCGAGCGGGCGCTCCGGATCGCGAACCTTTCCGACCGTCGGCACGACCGCGTGAGCAAGCTCTCGGGCGGCATGCGCCGGCGCCTGCTGATCGCGCGGGCGCTCGTCCACAGACCGCGGCTCCTGCTGCTTGACGAGCCGACAGTTGGCCTCGACCCGCAGGTGCGGCAGGAGCTCTGGGCCCTCATCGACGCCATGCGCGCCGAAGGGACCACGATCCTTATGTCCACGCACTACATCGAAGAGGCCCAGCGGCTCGCCGACACCGTGATGATCATGTCTCACGGGAGCGCAGTCGCCGCCGGCCCGCCGGCCGAGCTCGTCGCTACGCACGCAGGCCTCGAGGCCGTCGAGGTCTACGGCGCCCCCGCGAAGCTCGCCGAGGCGGAGGCTGCCGCCGCGGCAGCCGGATTTCGGACGCGCCGAACCGGGACGAGCATCTCGGTTCTCGGGATCGAGGGGGCTGACGGGCGCGCGCCCGAGGGCGAGCGCCGGCCCACGAATCTCGAGGACGTGTTCGTGCTGCTCACAGGCGAGGAGATCGACTGATGGCCGACGCCTCGACGCCTCGCATCGCGCGCCTGCGGCGCCTCGAGCGCCCGGCCCTCACCGGAGTGCTCGTGCGCGAGGTCGTCAACTTCTCGTCCTACTGGCGCTCGTCCACGTTCTCGTCGACGGTCGAGCCCACCATCTATCTGCTCGCCTTCGGCTTCGGCTTCGGCGCCCTCGTCGGCACGGTCGGTGGATACGACTACGTGGAGTTCGTCGGAACCGGCACGGTCGCCACCGCGGTGCTCTTCTCGAGCGCCTTCCCGGCCATGTTCGGGACGTTCGTGAAGTACCAGTTCCAGCGGACCTACGACGCGATCCTCGCCGCGCCCGTCGACACCGAGGAGCTCGTGACGGCCGAGGCCATCTGGATCGCGACCCGCGCCGGCGTCTACGGCTGCGTGCCGATGCTCGTCGCCATGGTCTTCGGGCTCGACCCAGCCTGGGGGATGCTCGCCGTCCCGGGGATCGCCTTCGTCGGCGGCTTCGGGTGGGCCTGCTTCGGGATCTCGATCGCGGGATTCGCGTCGTCGTTCGAGAATTTCAACTACGTCGTCAGCGCCGTCCTGACCCCGCTCTTTCTCGTCGCGGGCACGTTCTTCCCCATCAGCCAGCTACCGGAGTGGGCGCAGATCGCGGCCAACCTCAATCCCCTGTACCAGCTGGTCCAGCTAGTCCGCCACGCGGCGTTCGGCTTCGAGGGATGGACCGACTTAGTTCGCCTGGGTGTGCTCGTCGCGTTCGGGCTTGCGATGTGGCGCGTTGCGATCTTCGCGATGACGCGCAAGCTCGTCGACTAGTTCTCATCGACTTCTATAGCCGGCTCTCATCGACGGCGAGCACGACCTTGCCGAAGCGGTCTGCCGCGTCCAGCCGCTCGTGTGCCGCCGCCGCGTCGCGGAGCGGGAAGACGCTGTCCACCACTGGGCGCCAACGAGCCTCGGCGACGTGCCGGAGAAGCGCGTCGAACTCGCGCGGGCTGCCCATGGTCGTGCCCTGGATTCGAATCCACGAGAGGAAGACCTGCGCCAGCTCGACCTCCGCTACTTCCCCTGCCGTGTCGCCGAAGCTGACGAGCCGTCCGCCGGGACGAAGCGCGCGGAGCGCTCCGGGCCAGCTCGCGCCACCCACGCTGTCGACGACTGCGTCTACCGGGCCGAGCCGTTCCGGCCAGTCCTCCTCGCGGTAGTCGGCGCCGCCGTCGGCACCCAGACCGCGCGCACGCTCGAGCTTCTCTGCGCTTGACGACGTCACGAGCACGCGGGCGCCGACCGCCGCGGCAATCTGGATGACGAAAGTGGCGACGCCTCCGCCTGCGCCCGGGACGAGGAGCGTTCGGTCGACCCGCGCCTTGGCGTGCGTCACCACGGCGCGCCAGGCAGTCAGTCCTCCGAGCGGCAGCGCTGCGGACTCGATCCAGGTGTAGCCGCGAGGGCGCGGCCGGAGCTGGGAGGCCTCCACGACGATTCGCTCTGCATACGTGCCCTGGTCGGGCACGCCGAGGATGCGGAAGTCTGGTCCAGGCGCGTACTCGTGGTCGCCCCAGCCGAGCGACGGATTGATCACGACCTCGTCGCCGACCTCGACGTTTTCGACGCCCGACCCGACTGCCGAGATGACCCCCGCCCCGTCGGATCCGAGCACGGCCGGAAGGGTCGCCTTCCCGCCCTTCCGGATCCACCAGTCACGGCGGTTGAGGGCGGCCGCGACGAGATCCACGCGCGCCTCCCCCGGCCCGGGCTCCGGGTCAGGCAGGTCGACAGGGACCAAGCCTTCAGGGCCGCCGAAACGCTGCAGCTCGACTGCTAGCACGCCAGGTCGAAGACAGCGGTAGCTCGCAACCGCGCGACGATCGTGCTCGCGGTCATGACCAACGATGATACTTCGCCCGTGAGTGTGGAAACGGCCGACGTGGTCGTCGTGGGCGCCGGGCTCTTCGGGACGAGCATCGCCTTCCAGCTCGCCTCGCGTGGCGCCGGCTCGATCGTGCTCCTGGAGCGGGACACAGTTGGAGCCGGAGATTCGGGGCTCTCCTTCTCGATGGTGCGCCGCCACTACTCGAACGAAGCCCCGGCCCGGCTGGCGATGCGGGGTGTCGAGCTGATCAAGCGGTGGCCGGAAGCGGTGGGAGCCGGGGACGCCGGCTACGTCGCCACCGGGTACCTGCTGACGTGCGACATCGAGCGGCTCGGGCGGCTCGCGGAGAACGTCGAGCGCCTCGTGGCCTGGGGCGTCGACACCCGAGTGGTGGAACCGGCGGAGATCGCGGAGCTCGAGCCGCTGCTTTCCCTCGACGGCATCGCGGGCGCCGCGTACGAGCCCGACGGCGGCTACGCGGATGCGCAGAAGATGGCGCTTGGGTGGTTTGCGGCGGGAGTCCGCCTCGGCGTACGGCCGCACCTCGGGCGGGCGGCGACCGCGATCCGGATCGATGCGGGGCGGGTGACCGGCGTCGAGACCGAGACGGGGTTCCTGTCCGCGGGCACGGTCGTGAACGCCGCCGGAGGCTGGGGGCCTGAGCTCGCCCGCACGGCCGGCGTCGAGATGCCGGTCTCGCTCCGCCGCGTTCAGGTGGGGCGCGTCCGCCAGCCTCCGGATCGACCGCAGGTCCGGCGGACCTTCTCGGATATGGCGACGAACCTCGTTCTCCGGCCCGACCGGGCAGGAACTGCGCTCGTTGTGGCCTACCAGCCGGAGGAGCTGCTCGCCTCACGAGACGAATGCCGCCACGTCGTGGACGAGGACTACGAGGCGGCCGTGCGTGCAGCCTTGCGTGTCCGCGTCCCTTCGTATGCCGATACGGAATGGCTCGGAGGCTTCGCGGGCGCCTATGACTACACGCCCGACTGGAACCCGATCCTGGGCTGGGCTCCCGGTGTCGAAGGGCTCTACCTCGCGCTCGGGTGGTCAGGGCATGGCTTCAAGCTCGCGCCCTCGGTCGGCGAGGTCGCGGCAGCGCACGTGCTCGGCGAGAGTCACGCGATCGACGTGGAGAGCCTCGCGCCCGGACGCTTCGCGCACGGCAATCTCCTCGCGCTGGCCTACGGGCCGGGCGCGCGCGCCTAGCTCCTAGTACTCGTCGTGGCGGCGCGGCCAGTTCTCGAAGCTGTCGCCGCGCCCCTTCGGCGCCCGGTCGAGCAGCTGCCAGGTGCCGTGCAGCACGTCTGTGCCTCGGTCGTAGCACGAGTACGTGTGGTAGACGACCCCGTCTTCGAGCGCGAAGGCGCTCAGGCCGTGCAGCTCCTCCTGCCGCACGTCGGCGTCGGCTCTTCGTGGCGTGCCGAAGTTGGCCCCGGTACCGGTTCGCCGCTCTTCTTCGGTGAAGACGGTGAAGTCGAGGTTGAAGTCGCTGCCAGGCGCTGACACCCACGGGAGGCTCCAGCCCATGCGGCGCTTGTAGGCGCTGAGCTTCTCGAGCGGCGCGCGGGACACCGCGACGAACGTCACGTCGCGGTGCTCGAGATGGACGACTGCGCCGTCAACGTGATCCGTCATGAACGAGCAGCCGGGGCAGGCCGCCGTGTCCTCCGGGCCGAACATGAGGTGGAACACGAGCAATTGCGAGCGCCCGTCG
>Ga0193705_1000310_pt1 | contig 10967 bp, 15 predicted proteins | sample U3m2metaG_FD_143045 | JGI IMG/M metagenome (GOLD analysis project Ga0193705, IMG submission 143045) | Soil microbial communities from a riparian zone of the East river system, Colorado, United States - U3m2 | ecosystem: Environmental > Terrestrial > Soil > Riparian zone | place: USA: East River... | reverse complement strand
GTGGACGTCGCGCACCTCGATCGGCGCGCGCTCGCGCGTGAGGCCGCCGGCGCCGAGCGCCGAGAGCCGCCGCCGGTGCGTGAGCCCGGCGAGCGAGTTCGTCTGGTCCATGAACTGCGAGAGCTGCGAGGAGCCGAAGAACTCCTTCAGCGCGGCCACGACCGGGCGAATGTTGATGATCGTCTGCGGCGTGATCGTGTCCACGTCCTCCGTGGTCATCCGCTCGCGGACGACGCGCTCCATCCGGTAGAGCCCGACCCGGAACGCCTCCTGGATCAGCTCGCCGACCGTGCGCAGGCGGCGGTTGCCGAAGTGCTCGTACTCGTCGAGCTCGGCGCGGACCGGATCGCGCGGGAGCACGATCGCGTCCGCGGCGTAGTCCTTCGACTCGGGATCGACGCCGAGCATGTCGGGCATCGAGACGAGCTTCTTGACGAGCGAGAGGATGTCTTGCGTCGTGAGCACGCGGACGTCGTCCGGCACATCGACGCCGAGCCGCTGGTTCAGCTTGTAGCGGCCGACCTTGGTCAGGTCGTAGCGCTTCGGGTCGAAGAACAGCGACTTCAGCAGGTTGCGTGCGTTGTCCAGCGTCGGCGGCTCACCGGGGCGCTGCTTCTTGAAGACCTCGATCAGCGCCTCGTCCTCGCGCGTGGACGGGTCCTTCTCGAGCGTGTTCGCGATGTAGATCGAGTTCCCGAAGAGCTTCATGATCGCCTCGTTCGAGCTGGTGTCGAGCTGCCAGCCCGTCGTCGGGTCCTCCTCGGGGAGGGCGCGCAGGAGCGTCGTGATCGGCAGCTTCCGCTTCCGGTCGATGCGCGCGTAGACGATCCCCTTCTTGTCGATCTCGAGCTCGAGCCACGAGCCACGCGAGGGCATCAGGTTCGCCGTGAAGACCTGCTTCGCCGGGTCCTTCGGCTCCATCAGGTAGGCGCCCGGGCTGCGCACGAGCTGCGTCACGATCACGCGCTCGGTGCCGTTGATGATGAACGTACCCCACTCGGTCATCATCGGGAAGTCGCCCATGAAGACCGTCTGCTCACGGATCTCGCCCGTCTCCTTGTTGACGAAGCGGACCGTCATCGAGAGCGGCGCCTGGAAGGTGAGGTCCTTCTCGCGGCACTCCTGGATCCCGACCGGAGGGTCGCCGAACTTGTACTCGCCGAACTCGACGGCGAGCGTGCCGGTGTAGTCCTCGATCGGGGAGATGTCGTCGATCGTCTCCCGCAGTCCCTCGTTCAGGAACCAGTCGAAGGAGGCCTTCTGGATGTCGATCAGGTTTGGTAGGTCGAGAACGTGCTTGAGACGTGAAAAAGTTTTGCGCGCGCGAGGCGCAGCGACCCGGGTGGTCAAGTCTGGGTGCCTCCCTTAACGGCTATGAGGTGAAGTTCGAGATGCGGACAGGCGGAGTCGGCGCGGAACCGCCAAGAATAGCGAACAAAGCAGACGCGGCGCAAGCGCCACCGGCCGGGGGTGCCGCCCGGCCCGGAGAACTATAGCCAGCGGGTCGAAAACGCGCCACCTGAATGGTGTCCTGGCCACTGAAACGACGGAGGGGCCGTTCGCACGGCCCCTCCGCGTGTCCGCTTCAGGACGAGCTAGGACGCCGGCTCGGTGGTGGCAGCCGGATGCGCGCCGACCTTGCGCCCGGTCAACTCGGGCATGCCGCCGTTCTTGAGGTCGGCCTTGCAGGCCTTCGCCGTGACGTGGACGCGATCGTTCGGCGCGAGCGCGCCGAGCGTCTTCTCGCCCTGACGGCGAACGCGTGTCTTGGCGTCGACGAGGATCGTCGCCGTGCCGGCCTGCTTGTAGGCACGGCCGTGGCGGTTCGAACGCTGGACCGTGAGGACGAACGAGGTGTCGCCGTCGGCGGGATCGACGCTTGCGTCGAGCACTCCGGCGAGCATGACCGTCACGGACGGCTTGCAGCCGTGGCCCGTCTTGGGCTTCTTCGGGCCCTTGCCCGGGTGGTCCTTCGCCACCGCCGCGGAGACCGCGACGAGCGAGGCGACCAGTGCGAACACGAGAATCTTCAACCGCATGTGGATGTACCTCCGTAGGGGGTGGGCTTCCTCCAACTGACGGCGTTCTCGGCGCACACCTGCGCTCTGGCCGCGGAAATCCCTGGAATGAGGGACGAACGGCCCTGAAACGGCCGAAGGGCCGCTGGGCGCGGCCCTTCGCGGTCGTTAGAGGAGTGCGCTCGCTACTTGACCTCGACCTCGGCGCCGGCCTCTTCGAGCTGCGCCTTGATCTGGTCGGCCTCGTCCTGCGGGACGCCCTCCTTGACGGGATTGGGCGCACCGTCGACGAGGTCCTTGGCCTCCTTGAGGCCGAGGCCTGTGATCGCGCGGACGACCTTGATCGCCTGGATCTTCTTGTCGCCCGCGTTCGTCAGCACGACGTCGAACGAGGACTTCTCCTCCGCCGCCGCACCGTCGCCCGCGGCCGGTGCGCCCGCTGCGGCCACCGCAACCGGCGCCGCTGCGCTCACGCCCCACTCCTCCTCGAGCTTGCTCTTCAGCTCGACGAGGTCGAGGACGGTCATGCCGCCCAGGGTCTCGACGAGCTTCTCGGTATCGGTCTTAGGCACTCTGCTCTTCCTCCTCTGGTTCGGCCGAAGCCTGCTCGGCCTCTGCCGACGGCTCTTCGGACTGCTCTTCCGTAACTTCCTCTGCAGGCGCCTCGGCCTGCGGCTCTTCTGCCTGCGGTTCCTCGACGGGCTCCGCCTGCGGCTCCTCGGCCACCGGCTCACGGACGGTCTCGCCCTGCTCTTCGAGCTGGCGGATGCGCGCATCGAGCACACCGACCAGATCGCGCAGCGGCGCCGTGAAGAGGCCGACCACCATCGTCAGCGGCCCGGCCACCGCGCCGACGAGCTGGGCGCGCAGCACCTCTGCCGACGGCAGCGTTGCGAGCCGCTTGATCTCGGCGTCGCCCACAACGTTGCCCTCGAGCAAGCCGCCGCGGATCACGAGCACGTCGTTCGTCTTCGCGGTGTCGTTCAGCACCTTCGCCACCGCGGCCGGATCGCCGTCGGCGTCGAGGAACGCGATCGCGGTCGGGCCGTCGATCAGCTCCAGGACCTCCGTCGTTCCGGCTGCCTCGGCCGCGAGCTTCGTGAGCGTGTTCTTCACCACCGTGAAGCGCGCCCCGGCCTCGAGCAAGCGGGTGCGCAGCTCGTCGATCTCGGGCATCGTCAGGCCGCGGTAGTCCGCCACCATCAGTGTCTCCGTTGCGCGCAGGCGCTCGGCCAGCTGCTCGACTACTCGTTCTTTCTCGGATCTCAGCATCGCTTCACCTCCTTCACGAATCGAGCCCGCACGCAGGCGGGCTCGGAGAGGCTCGATGCCTTTCCTTGCTCCCGCCTCGACTGGTCTTCTGCCTTTCGGGCTGCCAGCGTTCTTCGGCGTGGGCTCTACGCGGTCACTGCTTCGGCTGCAGGCTCTCCTTCGGATTCCTCGACGATGCCCTTCGTCCGCGCCGGGTCGACGTGGATCCCCGGGCCCATCGTGCTGGTCAGTGTAACCGTCTTGATGTAGCGCCCTTTGGCGGCGGACGGCTTCGCGCGCATGATCTCGTCGATCAGCGCGGCGTAGTTCTCAAGCAGCTGCCGCTCGTCGAAGCTCTTCTTGCCGATGATCACGTGGACGTTCGCGCCGCGGTCGGTGCGGTACTCGAGCTTGCCCGCCTTCGCCTCGCGGACGGCCTTGCCGACGTCCATCGTCACCGTGCCGGTCTTCGGGTTCGGCATCTTCCCGCGCGGGCCGAGGATACGGCCGAGCTTGCCGACGACACCCATCTGGTCGGGGGTGGCGACGGCGACGTCGAAGTCGTCGAAGCCCTCCTCGATCTTCGTGGCGAGGTCGTTGGTGCCGACCACGTCGGCGCCGGCCTCCTCCGCCTCGCGCGCCTTCTCGCCCTCGGCGAAGACGGCGACGCGCGACTCGCGGCCGGTGCCGTGCGGGAGCATCAGCGTCCCGCGCAGCTGCTGCTCGGCGTGGCGCACGTTGAGGCCGAGGTTGAAGTGCGCCTCGACCGTCTCGTCGAACTTGGCGGTCTCGGAGCCCTTGAGCAGGCGAACGGCCTCGACCGGCGAGTAGAGCTGCTCTCGGTCGATCGTCGAGCGCGCGTTCCGGTAGGCCTTGCCGTGGCTAGGCATCAGAGATCGGTCTCCACACCCATGGAGCGGGCCGTGCCGGCGACGATCAGCATCGCGTGCTCGACGTCTCGGGCGTTCAGGTCGGGCATCTTCGCCTCGGCGATCGACTGCAGCTGGGCCCGCGTCAGGCGGCCGACCTTCTCGCGGTTCGGCTCGCCGGAGCCCTTCTCGAGCCGGAGCGCCTCCTTGATCAGCACGGCGGCCGGCGGCGTCTTCGTGATGAAGTCGAACGAGCGGTCCTCGTAGACCGTGATCTCGACCGGGATGATGCGGCCGTTCTCCTGCGCGGTCTGAGCGTTGAAGGCCTTGCAGAACTCCATGATGTTGACCCCGTGCTGGCCCAGCGCAGGGCCGACCGGCGGAGCCGGGTTCGCCTGGCCGCCGGGGATCTGGAGCTTGATGAGTGTCAGGACTTTCTTGGCCATCAGTCGATCTTCTTCACCTGGTCGAAGCCGAGCTCGACGGGCACCTGGCGCTCGAAGATGTCGACGAGCACCTTCAGCTTCTGCTGGTCGGCATTGACGTCGACGATCGAGCCGTCGAAGTCGGAAAGCGGGCCGGAGGTTACCTTCACCGACTCGCCGAGCGAGAACTCGACCTGCGCGCGCGGCCGGTCGCCGGTCTGAGCTCCGGTGCGCAGGATCCGGTCGACCTCGCCCTGCGACAGCGGCACGGGCTTGGAGCCGGCGCCGACGAACCCGGTCACTCCCGGCGTGTTCTTCACGACCGTCCAGGACTCGTCGCTGAGGTCCATGTTCACGAGCACGTAGCCCGGGAGGATCCGCTTCTCGGTCTGCACCTTCTGGCCGTCCTTGGTCTCCACGACCTGCTCGGTCGGCACGACGACACGCCGGAAGCGCTGCTGCTGTGCCATGGAGTCGATGCGGTGCTCGAGGTTCGTCTTGACCTTGTTTTCGTGCCCGGAATAGGTGTTGATCGCGTACCAGCGGAACAAAGAGATCAGCCTCCCAGCAGGACGTGTTGGACGAAGCGCCGGAAGATCTGGTCGGCGAGGAACAGGTACGCGCCCGTGATCAGACAGGCGACGAGGACGACGGCGGTGCCCTGGACCAGCTGCTGCTGGCCGGGCCAGTCGACCTTCTTCAGCTCGGCCCACGACTCGCTGACGAAGCGCTTGCCGCCTGCGCCGGGGACGTGGTGGCCGTCGGTGCTCTTGGCGGGCTCGGCAGGCGCGCGCACCTGCGGCTGCGCCGGCTGCGGCTGCTGCTGAGGGCGCTGAGGCGCGCGCTCGACGGCTGCGCGGCTCTCGGCCTGTGCCGCACGGCGGGCGCGGCGCTCGGAGCGGGTCTGTCTCGCCACTACCTGGTCTCCCGGTGCGCGGTGTGGCGGCCGCACCAGCGGCAGTACTTCTTGAACTCGACGCGGTCCGGGCTGTTCCGCTTCGACTTCTCGGTCTGGTAATTGCGCCGCTTGCACTCCGTGCAGGCGAGCGTGATTCCGACTCTTACTCCGGTTGCCATGTCTGCTCTCTCTTGCTCCGAATACTCGAGGAGGTAGCGGCGGGAGGACTCGAACCTCCGACACGCGGATTATGATTCCGCTGCTCTAACCAACTGAGCTACGCCGCCGCGCGCGGGTGAGTGTAGCAGTCCATCTTCAACGCTAGGCTCCCGCGAATGGCTGCGATCGAGGCAGAGGGACTTCGGCGGACCTACAAGACCCACACGGGGACGCTGCGCCGCCGGACGAAGGAAATCGAGGCCGTTCGCGGGGTCGACTTCGCGATCGAGGCGGGCGAGCTGTTCGGCCTGCTCGGCCCGAACGGGGCCGGCAAGACGACCACGATCAAGATGCTGATCACGCTCCTGATCCCAACCGCCGGGAAGGCGACCGTGCTCGGGCTCGACGTCGTCGAGAACGCGCGTGAGGTGCGCAAGCGGATCGGCTACGTCTTCGGCGGCGAGCGCGGCGTCTACGAGCGCCTCTCGGGTTACGACAACCTGCGCTACTTCGCCGAGCTCTACGGCGTGCCGCCGCGAGACCAGAAGCGGCGGATCGAGGAGCTGCTCGAGCTCGTGGGGCTCAAGGGCCGCGAGCACGAGCGCGCCGAGGGCTACTCGCGCGGGATGAAGCAGCGCCTGCACGTGGCGCGCGGGCTGTTGCACGACCCCGAGGTGCTCTTCCTCGACGAGCCGACGATCGGGCTCGACCCGGTCGGAGCTCGCGACGTGCGTGCCATGATCGCCTCGCTCACCGACGCGGGCAAGACCGTACTGCTGACGACGCACTACATGTTCGAGGCCGACGCGCTCTGCGACCGGATCGCGGTGATCACGCAGGGCGAGATCGTGGCCGAGGGCACGCCGGAGCAGCTCAAGCGCGGCGTGGCCGAGGGAACCGTGGTGGAGGTCGAGGTCTACGGCGTCGGCGACGAGGCCCTCGCCCGGGTGCGCGGGCTCGGTGGAGTGACGGCCGTCGCCGTGGAGGAGCGCGAGCAGGCCCAGGTGCTCGTCGTGCAGACGGGGCCGGGCGCACAGCTCACACAGGCCATCCTCGGCTGCCTGGACGGCTCCGACGTCGGCCGGATCTCACACCGCGAGCCCACGCTCGAGGATGCCTACGTCGCGCTGGTGTCCGAATGAGCTCGCTCCGGTTCGTAATCGTCAGCTGGAAGCTCCAGTTCAAGATGATCATGCGCTCGCCGTTCGACGGGTTCGGGAACGTGCTCTACCCCTTGTTCTTCGCCACCACTGCGTTCCTCGTCTTCCGCGCGGGAACCAGTCCGAGGACGCTGATCTACGCGTCGCTCGGAGCCGCGGTGATGGGGCATCTACAACCTGGTCGCGACGCTCCTCTGGGGTCACTTCGTGTTCGGGATCCCGCTCGTCGTGGAGCATCCGCTGCTGTTCGGGCTGTCGGTCGTCGGCACCGTGCTGGCCTTCGGAGGGCTGGGGCTCCTCTTCGCGGTGTCGTTCGTCCGCTTCCGGGCGGCGTGGGTGCTCGGGAACTTCTTCGAGTACCCCGTCTGGCTGATCTGCGGCTTCCTCGTGCCGCTCGCGCTCCTGCCCGAGTGGGTTCGCCCCTTCTCCTGGGTGCTCGCGCCGACCTGGGGGATGAACGCGATCCGCGAGTCCGCGCTCGGCGGCTCGCCCTTGCCCGACCTGCTCGTCTGCCTCGGGCTCGGCGCCGCCTACGTCGCTTTCGGCGTCCTCGTGACCGACCGCGTCCTCCGCGACGCGCGGGCCCGCGGCTCGCTCTCGCTGACGTGATCGTCGCCGCGCGCATCTTCGTCATCGGCGGGGTGACGAGCTTCCGCGGGCTCTGGTACTGGCTGACGCCGTGGATCTACGTGCCGACGATGCTGATCGCACCGATCTTCCAGATCCTGCTCTTCGCCTACATCGGCCGGTCGGCGGGGCTCGAGTCGGACAAGTTCTACTTGATCGGGAACGCGCTCCAGTACGCCTCGATCCCCTGCCTGTTCGCGATGGCGCAGATGATCGGCGGCGAGCGGTACCAGAACACGCTCAGCGCGATCCTCGTCAGCCCGGCGCCGAGGATCCCGCTCTTCTTCGGCCGGTCGTTGCCGGTCGTCCTGAACGGCGCGTTCGTGGCGGCCTTCTCGCTGTGCGTGGGCGCGCTGATCCTCAACGTCCATCTCCCGGCGAGCTCGTTCGCGCCGCTGGCGCTCGTCATCCTCGTGGCCGCCTTTTCGTGCACGGGTCTCGGCCTCGTCAACGCCGCCGCGAGCCTGCGGATCCGGGAGAACGCCGTCCTCTCGAACGTCATCTTCGGCTTCCTGCTCATCTTCACGGGCGCGAACGTGCCCCTGGACGACCTCCCGGACTGGATGAGCACGGCCGCGCAGGGAATGCCGTTCACCCACGCGATCGAGGCCGCGCGCCAGCTCGCGGACGGCGCGAGCCTCGCCGACGTTCGCGGGTTGATCGGGGCCGAGCTGCTCGTCGGGGCGATCTACGGGATCGCGGGGTATGCCCTCCTGCGCTGGTTCGAGATCTTGAGTCGCCGTAACGCCTCGCTGGAGCGCTCCTGATGCCGCGCGCCCGCGACCTGAACTGGATGCAGGTCGAGGTGTACCTGCGCGCCGACGACCGCGTCGTGCTGCCGCTGGGGTCGACCGAGCAGCACGGCTTCCTCTCGCTCGAGACCGACAACATCCTCGCCGAGGGGGTCTCGGCCGAGGCCGCGGAGCCGCTGGGAGTGCTCGTGCTGCCCGTGCTCGCCTACGGGCTGACGCCGTCGTTCGCCGCCTACCCCGGGAGCCCGACGCTGCGGCTGGAGACCTTCGCCGCGGTGCTGCGGGACCTGCTCGACTCGCTGCACGGACAGGGCTTCCGCCGCTTCCTGCTCGTGAACGGGCACGGCGGCAACATCGCGGGCGGCTCGCTTGCGCGGGAGTGGGTCGCCGCCCACTCGGACGCGCAGGCGATCTTCCACAGCTGGTGGTCGAGCGAGCGGGTGCTCGCGGCGGCGCGCGAGCTCGACCCCGAGCCGAGCCATGCGAACTGGTTCGAGAACTTCCCCTGGACGCGCGTTGCAGGGGTCGAGCTCCCAAAGGGGCGCAAGCCGGCCCTCGACCAGGCGGCGTACCGCGCCGCGGGGCCGGCGCAGGTGCGCGAGCTCATCGGCGACGGGGTCTTCGAGGGCGGCTACGAGCTCCCCGACGACCAGGTCGAGCGCGTCTGGCGGGCGGGCGTCGACGAGGTGCGCGAGCTGCTCGAGCAGGGCTGGCGATGACCGACCCGCTCGCGACCTTCCACCAGTGGTTCGAGGAGGCGCGGGCCGCCGGGGTCGAGGTGCCCGAGGCGATGACGCTCGCGACCGCCGACTCGGAGGGCCGTCCGTCGGCGCGCATGCTGCTGCTGAAGAGCGCCGACGAGAACGGCTTCTCGTTCTTCACCGGCTACGAGAGCCGAAAGGGCCAAGAGCTGGCCGCGAATCCCCGCGCGGCGCTCGTCTTCTACTGGCGTCCGCTCGGACGGCAGGTGCGGGTCGAGGGCCCGGTGCGGAGGCTCTCGCCGGAGGAGTCGGACGCGTACTGGGAGACACGGCCCTTGCGCTCGCGCGCAGCGGCGGCCGCCTCGAAGCAGGGCGAGCCGATCGAGAGCCGCGACGCGCTGGAGGCCGAGTTCGAACGGCAGCTCGCGCTCGGCGAGCCGCCGCGACCCGAGCGCTGGGGCGGCTACCTCCTGGAGCCCGACGCGATCGAGCTCTGGCAGCACCACGACGACCGGCTGCACGACCGCGTCAGGTTCACGCGCGCGCGCGAGGGCTGGCGTGCTCAGCGGCTCGCGCCCTAGGGCAGGGCGGTGCCGTTCGTGAGCCCCATCCCGGGAATCGTGCAGATTCGCTGAACCCGTCCCCCGGCAAGTGGCAGGACGCCGAGCGAGTTGCCGCTCTTCACGGCGAGCGCGGAGGGCCCGAGCCAGGAGACCGCCGTAGTCCCGCTCTCGTCGAACGGTGGATGGAGACGCCTGCTGTGCGAGAGCCTGCTGGGCCCGCCGCCGCTCGTCGGAACGGAATAGACGTCGCGGACCCGGTTCCGGGTCGCTGCGTAGAGGATCCTGCGGCCGTCACGAGACCAGAGCAGCGGGCCTGACTTGGCAACCGTCGGCGTATGGGTCAGCCGCCGCGCGTCGCTTCCGTCGGGAGCCATCGTCCAGAGATCCCCGTCCTCGAAGAACGCGATCCGCGAGCCATCGGGCGACCAGATCGGGTCGGCGCCGGAGACGCCGCCGTACGGCGTTGGGCTCGTGCGCACCGTGTTCGTCCGCCCGCCGGAGTAGACGAACGTCGCGGCGTGCAGGTCGCCCGCGGGCCCGTTGCCCCACGAGGCGTCGAAGAGGAGGCGGCCGCGCGAGGCCGCGATGCTGCTGATCTGTGCGTGGGGTGCGATCCCGAAGGCGATCGTGCGGCCGCCGAGATGCAGCCTCGGCGCTCGCAGCTCGACCAGCCCGAGCTGCTTGCCGAGCCAGAATGGCTGGGCCCAGTAGCCGAGCCCGAGCCTCTGCGGCCTTCCTCCGCCGACGGTCCCCTCCCAAGCCACCTGCCTGCCGCTGCTGTACGCATACCGGTTCCCGGAGAAGAGCAGGTATCCCGGATAGGAGTGCGGCAGCGGAACCTTCCTGCAGCTGCCGGAGGCAGGGCTCGCGATCACGAGCCCGCTGAAGGGAGGGCCGTGCCAGGATGCCGCGCCGACCGCGAAGTGGGTCGTGACAGGCGCCGCCGCGCGATGCCGCTCTTTCCTTGCGCCGCCGCTCGAGGAGCCATGGCCAGCCGAGACCGAGTAGGCGACGATCACGGCGGCCGCGGCAGCGGCGACCGCCGCCGCCCCGAGCGCCTGGCGCCTGCGCTGACGACGCCGGGCCTCCTTGATCAGCGCCTCGAGCTCCTCGGGCCGCACCGGCGGCCGCGGCGGGCTCGTGACGCTCATCGCTACGCCAGCCCTTCGATCATTCGGATCAGCTCCTCTTGCCGGTAGCCGTGCTTGCGGGCGAACTGGAGTAGCTCGCGCGCGCGCGCGAGGACTGCGCCGTCCTCCGGCGTGCCCGCGACGGTCACGCCCCGGCCGCGGCGGAACTCCAAGAGGCCTTCGTCGCGCAGGATCCGCAGCGCGCGCAGGACGGTGTTCGCGTTGACCTCGAGCACCGCGGCCAGATCGCGTGCCGGCGGAAGCCTGTCCCCCGGCCCCGCCTCGCCGTCCGCGATCGCGCGCCGGATCTCGGCCGCGACCTGCTCGTGCAGCGGAAGAGCGTCGTCGCGGTCGATCGTGCCGAGCATGGTGCTATGAACCGTAGCACCATCTTGTACTCGTCACCGCTCAAGC
>Ga0193705_1000308_pt1 | contig 11004 bp, 13 predicted proteins | sample U3m2metaG_FD_143045 | JGI IMG/M metagenome (GOLD analysis project Ga0193705, IMG submission 143045) | Soil microbial communities from a riparian zone of the East river system, Colorado, United States - U3m2 | ecosystem: Environmental > Terrestrial > Soil > Riparian zone | place: USA: East River... | reverse complement strand
CAAATTATTTGACAATGTTATTAATGCTTTTGTAAGTTTCGATTAAGACCTACCACAAAAGGCATTTACCTATTTGAGTTTTCTTAGCTTATTCTATTATCCCTCGTATGTTGTATACAACGTTACGTTACCTCAGTCTATTTCCAGTCAGTACATTATTCTCTATCAAGATAATATAGTTAGTTACCACGTTGATTCTGTTTCTATGATGAATTACCTAATGGGATATTTGTAGCAGTAATTAGTATATCTGTGTTAAAAGGTTAAATTAACCTTCATTAAAGTTCAAATTATCAAGGTTCGTTAATTTGGATAGTTCAACAGATCAAACGTGGAAAAGGACGCATTATTCGAAAAATATTGATACATCCATGAATGGAAAGGGGGTAATAATTGTTGGATGGATCTCTTCGATACGAGAGCATAGTAACATAAAATTTCTCACAATAAACGACAGATTTGGTAATATCCAAGTTATCTTAAAGAAAAATGAATATCCAACATCACTCACGTCTGAAATACCAAAAATTAGTGAACATGCTTCTATTGCGATAAAGGGTAAAGTTAGAAGTGAGCCAAAAGCACCAAATGGTATTGAAATAATTCCAGTTGATTTTAAAATTCTTTCTTTGGCTAATAAAAAGTCTCCTATCGTTATTCAAAGTAGGAAAGGAGTTGGTATTGATACCAGACTAGACCTAAGAGCAATAGATCTACGTAGACCTTATCTTCAGTCAATTTTTAGTATAAGATATACTCTATTGAACTCATGTAGGGAATTTCTTAGAAAGGAAGGTTTTATCGAAGTCAATACGCCTAAAATAATTTCTACGGCGACCGAAGGTGGTGCTACACTCTTTCCTATTTTTTATTATGATAGAGAAGCATTTTTGACTCAAAGTCCTCAGCTTTATAAAGAGCAGCTGACCATGGCATTTGAAAATGTTTTTGAAATAGGACCCATTTTTAGAGCAGAACCGTCACGAACAAATAGACATCTGTCAGAAGCCACATCAATAGATATAGAGAAGGCATATGCTGATTATAATGATATAATGGAAATTTTAGAAAGAATGATTCATTTTTTGTGGGATGAGGTAAAAGACAAGAACAAGTTGCATCTTAAATACCTAAAAATAGAACTACCAGATCTATCATTTCCATTTCGAAGATATAGATATTCAGATCTAATAGAAAAGTTGCAGAATGCGGGAGAATCAATCGACTGGGGGGATGACATTTCACAACAAAAGTTACGGAATCTAGATGATAATGATATGAAGAATTTTTACTTTATAATTGATTGGCCCACTTCAATAAAGCCCTTCTACGTAAAGCCAAAATCTACGGGAACAGAGTGTGAATCTTTTGATCTGATGTATAGAAATCTAGAATTATCATCAGGAAGCACAAGAATCCACGATAAACAAGAGTTGATTGAAAGAATGAAAAAACAGGGATTAAACACTGATGCCTTTGATTTCCATTTGAAAGTTTTTGATTACGGTATGCCGCCTCATGCAGGGTTCGGGTTAGGGCTTGAAAGGTTAATGATGAGTATGTGTAGCGTTGACAATATTAGGGATGTTGTTTTGTTTCCCAGAGACATAGATCGATTGTCACCTTAATAAATAATATATCTATGAAAAGATGACAATACTATGATTTCAAAAGATCAGTTAGGGTATCTTGCTCAGATATCTAAAATCATACTATCTGAAGATGAAGCTAAAAAATTTCCAGAACAATTGGACAAGACAATTGAATATATTGATATTCTTGAAGAGCTTGTTTCTGGTGATTCGATTGTTCTAGATCTACAGGAAATGAAATTCGATGAGCTGAGAGACGATGTGATTAGAATGTCCGGCGGACAGCGAATAAACAAAAACCTGACAAAAGATGGTTTCTTAAGAGGGCCTAAGATGAAATAAGATGCCGAAGCTACAGGATCTACAAGCACATGAAGTAGTTCAAGGCATAAAAGAAGGACTATTTACTGCTGAAGAGTACGTTAGTTCTGTCATTAATAGAATAGAAGATGTGGAATCAAAGGTACGTTCGTTTATCACATTGGATAGTGAAAGAGCTTTAACTTCTGCAAAGTTAATAGATAGAAAATTTAAAGAAAAAGAAGATATTGGTCAGTTAGGCGGAGTAACGGTAGGAATAAAGGATAACATTTCTTCAAAAGATATCAGAACTACATGCGCATCAAAAATACTCGAAGATTATTTTCCTTCCTATGATGCGACAGTGATTCGGCATCTGAAGGATAATGGGGCGATAATTTTGGGGAAATTGAACTTGGATGAATTTGGTATGGGTTCAACTACAGAGTACAGTAGATATCATCCAACACATAATCCTTGGAACTTGGATTATGTTCCTGGTGGATCATCAGGTGGTTGTGGCGCTGCCGTTGCGACTGGAGAATGTACTGTTTCTCTCGGTTCAGATACTGGAGGTTCAATAAGATGTCCTGCAAGTTTCTGTTCCGTTGTTGGACTTAAACCAACTTATGGAAGGATAAGTAGATACGGTTTGATTTCCTATGCTAACAGTCTGGAACAAATTGGTCCCATTTGCAGATCGGTCAAGGATATAGTCATGATACTCAACATAATTTCTGGAAAAGATATTCGTGATAATACAAGTATGTCATCATCCCCAATTACTATTAATAACAAATTAGACAAATTTGACATTGCGATAATAAAGGAATTGATTGATGGCAGTGATCTTGAAGTTAGAAAAACGGTATATTCTGCATCTGAAAAATTTAAAGAGATAGGATGCATATGCAATGAAATATCGATAAAAAACTTGCATTACGCTTTGCCTTCATATTACACCCTTGCAAGCGCTGAAGCGAGTAGTAATCTTGCGAGATATGATAATATTCGATATGGGTTTGATCTTCCGATAGCAGAATATAAATGGGATACTTATTTTAGTAATGTTAGAAAAAACTTTGGAGAAGAGGTTAAGAGAAGAATATTAATAGGATCATATGTTCTCTCTTCAGGATATTATAGCAAATACTATCTCAAGGCTAGGAGGCTTCGCTCACTATTAAAGCTGGAATTACTTAAGTTATTCAAAAAATATGATCTGTTGATCGGACCAACAATGCCGATACTTCCATTTAAGTTTGGTGAAAAAATAGATGATCCAATTAAGATGTACCTTGTTGATATAAACACAGTTCTAGCCAATCTTGCAGGAATTCCGGCCATAACATTGCCTATTGGATTTAGTAACGGGCTACCTATAGGATTGCAGATAATGGCAGCGCCATTTGAAGAACAAAAGCTAATCGATGTATCAAATGCCCTTGAAAATACTATCAATATTCAAAGGAGACCAAGTTTAATATGAGTTTGGTAATGATCGGATTAGAAATTCACGCTCAAATAACTGAGCTTAAAAGCAAACTATTTTGTTCCTGTCGTGGAAACTATCGAGATCTTATACCCAATACCAACATTTGTGAAACATGTTGTGGACTTCCGGGTACTTTACCAATAATCAATAAAAAGGCAATAGAATATTCTACAATGACATCTATTGCTTTAGGGTGTAAAGTTCCAGACAAGATTATGTTTTATCGTAAAAATTATTTTTATCCTGATTTACCAAAAAACTTTCAGATAACCCAGTATAATGTCTATGGTTTTTCAAGTATAGGAGTAGACGGTTCATTCGAGCTGGATGATTCAAAAAAAATTAGAATTAGTAGAATTCAACTGGAGGAGGACCCAGGGAGAATTACTTATGTTGAGGGTGGCATGAACGTTAGCAACTCTGCTTTAATAGACTACAATAGGGCCGGTGTGGCTTTGATCGAAATAGTCACAGAACCTGATTTTACAAATCCAAAAGAAGTTAGGCTATTTTTAAATAAATTATCGTTAACACTAGAACATCTTGGTATATGCGATACTTTAATGGAGGGATCCGTAAGATGTGATGTGAATGTTTCCATGAAAGGTGGTAACAAGGTAGAAATTAAGAATATTAACTCTTTTAAGGAAGTTGAGAAAGCCATCAACTATGAAATTACTAGACAAACTAGCCTGTATAACCGCAATATCAAAATCGAATCTGAAACGCGACACTGGGATGATAGGAAAAAAATTACATTTAAGGCAAGGAGTAAGGAGGAAGAACATGATTATCGATATTTTCCAGAACCTGATATTCCGATTATTGTATTAGGTGATAATTTTGTTTCTAATTTAAAAGATCATATGCCTGAGCTACCAAACCAAAGATTCGATCGTTTTGTATTAAAATATAATCTGTCAGAACATACATCTAATATTCTCATAAACGATAAGAAATTGGCTGATTTTTTTGAATCTACTTTGAAAGTATATTTTTCGCCTGTTGAGATAGCCAATTTTCTAATAACTGACTTTAAGAGTATGATAGAAGATGATAGTGACAATACTGACTATTTGAGAAATATGAAGGTGAAACCGGAGCATATAGCTGAATTGGTCAAAATGATTGAAGGAAATAAGATTAGTAGAATTACAGCAAAGGATATTTTAGTCAAAATATTCGAGAGCGGAATCTTACCGTCGGAAGCTGTGAATAATACAAATTCTTTCAAGATAGCTGATGAAAAAACCCTTATGGATGCAGTCGAGTCAGTTTTTGAAACAGAAAAATCTGCCGTTGAAGATGCAAAAAGGAATCATGAAGCAATAAATTTCTTGCTAGGCAAAGTAATGAAGTTTACTAATGGACGTGCAGATCCAAAAATTGCCATGCGTCTAATAAATAATAAATTAAATAAACCTGATGCATAGGGTCATTTCACTTTCATAAAATGATGAGGATTTAATTTCTGTTCTTCGGGATGATCTAATTGCTATTTTCATTATTTGGATATTTGTTCTAATTGACCTAATACCATTGGAAGAAATGCACCAATGTCGCTGACAATTCCTATTGCTTGTGTCGTTCCTCTATCTAGCAGCTTAGTTACAACAGCCTGACTAATATCTACTGCGACGACCTTTACTCGTGCAGGAATCATATTTCCTACGGCAATTGAATGTAACATAGTAGAGAGCATAAGAACCATTTTTGTGTCTGCTAAAATTTCTCTGTATCTATTTTGCGCTTCTATAATATCAGTAATTACTCCTGGAATGGGTCCATCATCTCTAATCGATCCACAAAGAGCGAATTGTACATTATTTTTTATACACTCATACATGATTCCAGATTTTAGAATATTTTTCTCTACCATCTCTTCTATGGAGCCTGCTTTAAAAATCTCGTTTATTACCTGCATGTGATTTCTATGACCACGAATTGCTAATGTTCCATCTTTTACATTCATCCCCAAAGAAGTACCAAATAGTGAATTTTCTATATCGTGGACAGCCAATGCATTACCGGTAAGTAGTCCATCTATATACCCCATTCTAATCATCTTGGCTAGTGAATCTGCGGCGCCAGAATGGACAATTACTGGCCCGGCAGTGACCACTATTTTTCCATCATTATTCTTGGTACTGTAAATATCCATTGCTATTTTTCTTGCAATCTGTTGAGTAGGCCTTTCACTGGAACTTGTACTACTCATAAATTGAAAAATGTCAACACCTTCCCTTGGGCGTTCCTCAGGTAATATTCTAACTCCTTGTTCACCGGTTACTATCATATCTCCACTACGAATATCCCTAATTTTTCTACATTCTGCCTTTCTGTTCCTAAGATCAACTACAATACACTTATCCATCATCATATTCTCAACATCAATCCATTTATTATTGAAAAAAATTTGTGTGGCATTGTTAGTTGTACTGTAGAAATCTCTTGGCATTACCATGTTCCTTGGAGCAGACTTTAGGATGACTCTATCAATTTTAGTTGGTTGTGCACCTTCTCTAAAAACTGATTCTAATAACTGGTCAAGATGTTTTTTATTTTTTCCTGTTATCAATAATCTTGCATAACTCAATTCATCTTTCTTTTTTCCAACATTAAATTCAAGAACATTAAAGTCTCCCTTTAAGTCCATGATCTTGTCAAATATTCTAGTCAAAATCATTGAATCAATGAGATGGCCTTTGATCTCTATAGATTGTTCATATTTTTTTTTCAATTACGATCAATAAATAGCAAATCTACTTAAGTGTTAAATTGGAAGAACCACTTTGCCAATATATTCGGGAATATTTTCATTTTGAATTATATTCTTGATAATTTCATCTTTTCGAACTTCAATAAACCATTGAGCTAAAGATTTTGCAATTCCATTTTTATCACAAATTGCAATCAAGTAACCGTTTTCACCCTTTACTGTAGTGAAATAATTTTCTTCGCCAACCGGTTCCCAGTTGTTAGTCTTGTTGTCCTTCAATGATAAAGCCGGCATGGCTACATTTCCAGTATATTTATTTAAAATTTCTTGAGCCGCTCTGACTCGTTTTTCTCCTATTTTTAGAGCCGTAAAATACTGCATTTATTCATATTCTCTTTGAATCATCATTTATAGTTTGCAAAATTTCAAACACAAGGTCAAATCTTTCTTTTGAAATATAATCAGTAGCAGATTTTATGAAGGGTTGTAATACTTCTTTTGGGTATCCTTCAAACTCATATTCTTTTGCTTGTAGCGCCATTTCAAGCTTGTCCATATTATGAACAAACTTGGCATTGACTGTGATATTATTATTATATTCATTCCAAATACAAAGATAATTTTTTCGGAGGGAGTTGGGTAGCTTTGAAATGATTTTTTTCATTGCCTTGTCTTCTAGTAAATGTTTTTCTTCAGAAGATATGTTATCAGGCATATGGTCTCCCACCATTGATTCAGCCAGATCGTGAATAATGACCATCTTCATAATGTACCCTGAATCTAAATTCATTATTTCAGCCAAAATCATGGACATCATGCACATTGAGTAGGAATGATCTGCTACGGATTCAGGCGATGTAATGTTAGATTTGTGAATCCAACCAGATCGCTTTATTGTTTTAAGATTACAAACAATCCTAAAAAAAGATACAAGGTTGAGTAACTGGTTTTTTTCTAATTTCATATTATGTAGTGAATTCTAATTCATATTAATATGATGTAATACTTGCATCTCTTATCGGATTGTAACTTGAATCACACTATGAATTTTAGACTCAAATTCAGAAAGGAAGAGGTTAGAAAATAAGTGATCAAAAAAATATAATAAAGCACTAGTTACTAAAGCCATGATTGTTGTGATGAAAATCAACAGTAATACATTTCGCGTCTGTTCCAATTCTAAACGGTAAGAATTTTAGTATGTTTTTTATTTAAATCTACTCGAATCTGAATTTAACTTCCAAGGGATATCATTACGTTTTTGTCGCTTATTAATTACTCTTGCAAGAACAAAAAACAAATCTGATATTCTGTTTAGATAGGTAAGAATTTCCTGATTTATTTTTTGTTCTTTAGCAAGTGCTACTGCAGATGTGTCAGCACGTCTTACGACAGTTCTACAAATATGTATTAAAGATGATTCAATGGATCCACCGGGAAGTATGAAATTTGATATTGGCGCCAATTCAGATTCAAAATTATCAATATACTTCTCGATAGTAGAAATCATCTCTCTTTTAACTAACATATTATCATCTTTCAAAGTATTCGGATTTGCCAATTCTGCACCTAGAACGAATAAATCTTGTTGAACGTCTAAGAGTATTTTTTTTACATCATCAAAAATCGAATTCTTTTCAATATTCGAAATTATCAATCCAATGTGGGAATTAGCCTCATCAACTTCTCCATATGCTATTATTCTTAAATCAGATTTGGAAATCCTTGAGCCATCAATTAATCCTGTATCTCCTTTGTCACCCGTTTTAGTGTAAATTTTCAATATTGAGGTAGAATATTAGTTGACTTAATAAATTACTTTTTGTGGTGCTTGCTAATTAGGCCAATTGATTATTTTCTAATATAGGCGTAGGTGTAAGTTGAATTGGAAATTCTTTCAAGTGACCTACGATAAGTAGAAGAAAATTAGTAGGAATGAACTTCTATTTTGTGTTCTTTTAGATATTTCTTCTTCTTGAAACGTTGGTTACACTTCTCGCATTTGAAAGGTTTTTCAAATTCTATAAGGAATCTTCTTCTCCTTTCTTCAGGGGTTTCCACAACCATCTTTAAATCTGTATTATCCATCGTAATTAATTCTTAAAATCTTGTCTTAGTTTATTTACTTTAAGGAAGATAGTACTATAGATAAAACTACTTAAATGAATTTATTTTTATTACAGATCTCTCAATTTAAATAGAATGCTGGTACTACAACAACAACAAGCGTATTTCAACTTTGTAAACTCGATTAATTCTGACGTAACCCGAAAAAATTATGAATATTGCCTGTCTCGATTCTTAAAATATTGTAATTTAGACCTAGATTCATTGCTAAAATTATCACAACAAGAATTATCGAACCTAATCATAAAGTATCTGGTTTCTCAAAAAATCTCAAGTCAATACAAGACTGTCATAATGGCCACAATAAAACATGCATGTGAGATGAATGACGTCATACTAAACTGGAAGAAACTCAAGAAGTTTATCAGATCAGAAAAGACAGACAACGAGACAAACGGAAAAGATAGAGGTTATACTCACGAAGAAATACAGAAAATACTGGAGTTCTCAGACCAGAGGTTAAGGACTGCCTTTCTTGTATTAGCATCTACCGGTATCAGAATAGGGTTCATCCAACTCATCTTTATAACGGAGAGCAATACCACACCAACTACTGATGTGTATATACTATAGTTAGCAGCCCCAGCAAATATTGCTATGAACCCGAATACTGCCATAGCACCAAATATGAAATATCCAATTCCTCTCAATATTCCCAATTTTTCTATTCACAACCCTTGTTACGATCGACGAGTGCAATTAGGATCTTAATATCCATTGCTTAGACTTTGATCATTAATTCTAAAATATTTCTAATGCATTAAGCCTAAGGTAGGTGCTAGATTCTGGTCATAAGACGGATAAAGCCAGATATATTCAATTGAAGCACGCCCTTAATTTGTAGATAAATAAATAAATATTCGTATTTTCTTAGCAAGTTTATAGCCAACCAAACTCTGTTACTCACGATAATAGATCTCGCATACGTTGTTTTTCGGTAAATCTTATATGGGATATTCATAGACTGTATAAAATGTTAAAAGTTTCGCTCAGAGCCGATGTAGCCACATTTTCAATTTTGATTCTTGTTACAATTTTGGTAATTGTGGCGTCCCAAAAGATTGTGGCGCAACCACAAGTAGGCCCACGTCTCTGCACCGAATCACCTGTTCAACCTACTGATCCTATACAAATGTCTTCAGTTCTCCATACTAATGGACTTGTTTCTGGTGTCCCTGTTACTAACTCACCAAACATACATACGGTGAAAGAAATATTTGACTGTCGTTCATTGGCTATACCACCTCAACCAAAATTTAAGTTAGATGTAACGCTAATTACCACTTGGGCTCATGGCATAACAGCCTTTTTCAATGTTACCATTTGTCAGAGAACTAATGAGGGCGATATCACCACTTGCACAACTCCTTCAATACCAGTTACCACTTCTAACCTAACTCGTTGTAATGAATCAATTGTGCATAATCCAGAAGTCAGTAGTAATAACGATGAGCTTTCATTCATACCGCAAGGTCACAATAGTTTCGTTACAACCCATCAAGGTGGATTTACAACAGCCGAAACGCATGTATACAAATGCTTCTCGGGCAATGTTCAACTTCCAAACAAAATAAAGGTAATGACGTTGTTTACTTCTGTCTATCTCCCCGCGTTCTCCACAGGTGTCCACAATATGCAATTTCTAAAAACCACCTGTGTTGAGGATATAAGATCAGCAAGGGTAGAATCTTGTCAATTCACGGTTCTACCCTCTCACTAAAGAACTTTGCATATTAAATCCTATTACTGCTAATTGATTCTATGAGCGTACAGCAAGCATTACAAAATGAAATTAAAGATTCTAAAAGATGGATTGAGTGCACACAAGAAGATAGTACATACAAGCGAGATCTATACAAAAGAATTGAATTAATAAGTACGTATTAATAGTATGTGAAATTATAGAATATAAAATGAATGAAATTATTGATAGAATAAACCAGATAGATGACGCAATAGAAGCCGATCCATTGCATAGTGAATTAAGAATCTTATTGGATTTTATATCTAGTTTATAGTAACGAAATTAAAAGGATATAAAAGTAAAGTAACCTTATCGACTAATCACGCTTGTATGCCTTGGCCTCGTCTTTACTAACGTCTAACCACAGTTTGTCTCCCTCGAACTTTACGGCCTTGTTTCTGGGTAGATAAAACTTGTCTTTATCAACAACTCCTTTTTTTGTTATCACAAATTGATCATCTAGTTCTTGAACCTCACCTAAATCATAGTCGTCCAATCCCCTTGCTTCCTTTTTTATGACCTTGTCCCAATCTATTGTTTCGTTCATATAGACTTCATATAGCAACATTTCATATAAAGATTGAAAGAGCGCTAGTAACAAATAAAAAAGTTTGAAAGGTTATAATTTGGAATAAACGAATCTTATTTAGATTTGACGGCAATAGATAATATGATTGGCAAAATCGGAACTTGTTATAAATGCGGGAAAGCCAAAAGAATTGCAATTCAACATAGCAGCCAGATAACTGAATACGCAGAAGGTCCTTCACGCTTGATATGTGAAGATTGTGCAGGACTCAACGATGAATTATTTAACTAACATGACAAGTCCCGTCATTAAAGTAGCCGAAACTAAAGCAAATGTTATCATGGTCCACTTTTGAAAGTCATAGCATAGACTCATTTCTCAGTCTCCTGCTCTATAACAGCCCTCATCCTATATGCTGTAAAAGTGAAGTACACAAGAATAAGGAGTTCAAGAATACCCAGAGTTACTTTCATATTTACGTCATGTGTACGAAAGATA
>Ga0193705_1000295_pt1 | contig 11142 bp, 8 predicted proteins | sample U3m2metaG_FD_143045 | JGI IMG/M metagenome (GOLD analysis project Ga0193705, IMG submission 143045) | Soil microbial communities from a riparian zone of the East river system, Colorado, United States - U3m2 | ecosystem: Environmental > Terrestrial > Soil > Riparian zone | place: USA: East River... | reverse complement strand
GTTTAGATGTTATTTTCAAATTAAACAACACAGTAATATCTAAGATAATAATGACATGAAAAATGAGACAAGAATATATAAATATAAAAAGGAAACAATCTCCTTGGTTGCTACCAGGTTATTATCTCATCATTACAAAGAAATCTCTATAGTTGTATATTTGTTGTAGTTCCAAAGTGGGATTACAATTTCCTTATCTGAGTATATCTTCATTGATTTACGGATAAACGTAGTTGATATACGAAAGAGATAAAAATAACAGGAAGAACCATTGGATAAAGAATCAAAACAGGGGATTGATATAATAACAGACAATAAGGGTCTAAAGCCCTGCGGTAGAAATTAAATTCAAATAGTCGCATTGTTACTAGAAACTCAAAGACTCATGAATAAGGATACAATAAAATTTCTTGAAACAAGAGGCTATACAATATCTGATGACAGAGAAAGAGAAGAACTTCTTTTGGTAATCGGTCAGCGATCAATTGGTGCTGGCTTAAATGAAATATTTATAGAAACAGATGAATTAAAGGCAATAGAACAGTTGGGAAATATTATGAAAATCATCTATTCAGAGAATACTATACGATTAATTATGAAGGAAAGAAAGGATGAGGAAGAGAATAAACGCCTTGAAATTAAAAAGAGAGTGCAAGAGAGAGAAGAAGAAAAGGGCGGAAAATAAGATACACACATTTATCCAATTGAAACTCCAATAAAGATACTAGCTTTTTCGTGGTTCTTGCAAAGGTGGCTACGCCATGTCTTTATCTATGTTTTCCCATTGTGATTTGACAGATTTATCTACTATCACAAACCTAGCCGTGTTTTTACTGATTTTACCAAATCATGTAATAAAATAGGTTTTTTCAGAAAACGGTCTTCCTCTTCTAGTGTCTGAAATGAGTTCTTAAGCTGACTACGATAGTCTTTATGTGCTGTGATAAAGCATTTAGCTGGTTTTCTGTTCCGATCCAGGCTTATATTCAGGTAGCGCTAACACTGGGTCGGTGTAGGCATCAAGTTGAAGATCAGATTCCTCCAAACCAAGTTTAAAGACTGTTGTAATATCAACTTCATCGTCTACAACCAAGATTCTTTTTTTCTGGGAAACATCGGGTTTGAGAATCGTTAAAGCCTGCGGCCGTGGCTGACTCAAATTAAATTATATCATTTGTATAGTAACATGATAGTTTAAAAACATTGTAAAGAAACAGATGGGATATCTTACGACATAAAGAAATTTAATCTATATCGTATTATATAAGTCAAAAAAAATTGCTGGATAATGATAAACTACTCTCGTCTATATAATTATTATCTTGTAATTGATGTATTATGCCTCAACAAAGACACTCAGGAGATCTATCTTATTCGTTAAATCATATCGATGGCCCCTACGCTCACGAGGTCGAATTATTACTGCTATTAATATAGTAAATAAACCCTATGTAATAGGCCAAGAACCAAGAAATCGAACAGATCACATATTGGATTAAACTATCGTTATAGCAAATGCAATGTCCCTAAATAATTTGTAAAAGCTCATAATAACATATATGCTTCATAATTTTTAGGTAATGTTGTCCACAAACAAAAATACAATCTGGCTCGCAATTCCACTTCTACTGTTGGTATTGCTTGCGACTCCGGTATTAATTACAATGAATTCAAGTCATCAAGTAAATGCTACAAAAGATAACAAAAAATTAGAATTGGTATGTACTACACAAGAGCCATGTCTTCATGGATTGTGTTTAGGAAAACCTTGCTTTAGTACTAAAACATCTCTAGATAATAATGGTAATAATGGTAATAACGGTGACAATGGTCTAGTAAATAACCAAATTGTAACTCCCACTAAAACAACAACAACAGTTACTTACACACCTTCTTATTCCTCTGGTGATGGAACAATAACAGTCACTAATCCAACTTATACTAATCCAGTTGTCAATTATGGTGATATTTCTAGCAATTGCCAGGCAGCTCCAATTGCTTCACTAACTGCCAGTAGCTCGCTAAATAACAATAACAATAACAACAACAACAATAATAATAACAATGATACTCCTGATAAAGCCTTAGACAATAATTTTGATACGAAATGGACGGCAAATGGCTTCGGGTCATTTCTCCAGCTTAATTTAGATACCATAAAGAATATTTGTGGCATAGATATTGCTTGGGACAAAGGAGACAAGCAACAAAATATTTTCATGATATCAGCATCAAAAGACGGCAATACATTCTCTGATATTCTAAGAGGAACAACCCTTGGTTCTAGTAAAGATTTTGTAAACTATAAGATAATGCCCAATATTGATGCTAAGTATGTAAGACTTACATCGTATGGTGCTCAATCAGGTGACGATAATGGCGACAACAAATCAGTAAAAATTGCAGAATTAAGAGTAAATGCAAGAAACGGAGCATCTTCTCCACTGTCAACAGCGTCTCCACAAACATCATCTCCTCTTACGCCTCCTTCTAACCTAACACCGAACACCACCACTACTCCTGCCAGAACAATACAGTTACAACAGCAACCAGTAGTAATAGCAACAGATCAACAAACTCAAGGACAAGCACCACTAGCACAACAGATAATTCAAAATCAAAATTATCAACAACAACAGCAGCAGAAAATGCAATCTCCTACTTCTTCTGAAATATCACCGGCTCAATTTGTAAATCAACTGTTGCCTGCCCTTATGACCGGTACAAATAATAACAATCATCCGCCAGTTGCAGATGATAAATACATTCAGGTTTCCTCAGCCCCATCGTCAAGATTTGAGATCACGTTGACAGGTACTGACCCAGATAAAGGAGACGTACTAAACTTTTCAGTCGTAGATTTACCATTATATGGTAAATTGGAGGTTGGAACGAAGCCTTATAGTGTGGTATACATTCCAGAGAACGTTGGATTTACAGGGCAAGACAGATTTACTTACAAAATAACTGACAGCCATGGTATTGACACCCGCAATACAGGAGTAGTAAACATATCCCTTAAGCCTTGAAGCATATCATTGGCAAGGGAATATTATGCAATAAAACTAGACTTACCAATGCAGGTGGTCTAGTGTATGATGATATCAGGTTCGTAGTAGAAGGATCTTACGCTAACAGAGCATGGTATTAGGGTGGATATTTATCAATAATGCATATGAAGATGACAATTAATGGATAATGACTAACATTGTTAAATCAAATATATTTACTGAACATGTGTTTAGGAAGAAAACTATAACCTCTTGATATAAATATAGTGGTTGTCCTAGAATAAAATGTATGTCAATTATTGATATTAGAAAATGTTGTATGTTTAGCAAAATGAATATTGCTGGTACTGGGGCTGGTGTTCTAGTTGCTATATTAATAACAGCAATAGTATCATTTCCAACCAATTTTGCTTTCGCACAAACTGATCAACGGCAGCAGCAGCAACAGCAACAGGTGCAACCAAACTCAGAAGCCTCCAGTATTTATCAAACTCATACTATGATTCTTGGCAAAAATATCAAGAACCTTATAATAGAAATTCCAAACGAAGGACATGAAATGCCTAATGCAATGCCAAGAGACCTAAGAGTTGTGAATCAACCATATCTTCCGCAGAATGCTATTGTGAATGTGGGTACTACTGTAACATGGTTTAACGCAGATGCTGGTCATCATCATCAAATCACGCTCGTAGACAATAATTCAAAGAAGATAGTATATGAAAGCGGTGTGTTCGATAACTTTATTGCTTCAAAGCCAGTTAAGTTTAACGATACTGGTGCTTTTGCTTACTCTGGACCAAGTTTCGATAAAGCCGTTCCAAACTATAAAATGAATGGAACAATAACAGTTGTGAACCAACCGCTCACTACGTCATTTAATAGCACATCTACTGCCACTACTGCTGCTAACGTTACATCGCCAGCAGCAACAACAACAGCAGCATCCAATAATATTGACACTGTAGCTGCAATTATAGTACCAGCAAACCTTCTTGACAAGGTAGTTTCAGATTTAAAGGGTCAAGGTTTGGGAATTGACAATCAATATCCATTCAAAAGTATACGTGGAGGAGGAGGAACAGCTGGAGGCGATAAGAATCAAGTAATGATAGTATTGACAAGTTCTGACAAGAATCTAAATGAAGTAACATCTGTATTGCACAAAGTAGTACCGACAATGCCATATTCATAGACTGAGATAAATAAGAAGAGTGAGTGCAATAAAGCCATTTTCTTTCTTCCAAACCTTTTTTTTATTCAATCTGAAATAATTTAAAATTCCAGACACATTAAGCACAGTGGCTGTTCAAACAAGCTACAATAATATTTTTTGTTTTTCTCCTCATGTTATCTATAGTTTATTATTATTAAATTCTGCTGGGATGAACCGTATAAGATATACAATAAAGTCACACTAACTAGTGGACATTAAAAGTCATATATCCCCACCAGCTATGAAATTTCTCTTCTTGTTCCCATTCGATAGGTTTCCTTTTATAGCCTGATTTATCTACAAAAGTCTTATGAAAAAACAGTTTGGTTGAACTGCTGATGCAATGGTAGTGATAACTCTTCTATCAAGTACAAGTGTCTGTCCGTTCCATTCATATCTATAAACTCTATTTCTTAGCTCTCCTCCTCCTTGTGAATCGGTGTAATATAAGAACACAGCCTTGCTATTATTCATAACAGCAATTCCAAGCAACCCTCTTTCACTCTTTGTATCGACTGATACTTGTAATACTGGTTGTGGTTGTAGTTGACCATTTGAGACTAATCTGACATTTCCATCCTTTTCTAAAACCAAGATATTGTGATTATCTAGAAAAGCCATACTGGTAGGTGAGGACTGCCCACTGACCCTCGATTCCACTTTTAGATTAGAATCTCTCTATAGATGATTGTGCTGCCGCGTATTGAACTGTTACATAGGGGGCTAAAATAAGACCGGCTGCAGCAATACCAATAACAATACTTGCGATAAGAACTAGCATTGAGAAAGTAGGATTTCTTTCTGTTTTTATATGACCTTACTTCTCTTTTCATATTTGTAGTCTCTACTTTGTATTAATAGAGTATAAAGGGCTATCAACAACTATATAACGAGGCAATCAAAAAAGCCTCACTTTAGATTCTGCAACCCATTCATTAACATAGTTAATCAATACATTATACTCCCAGTTAGCTATTATATAGTAACTATACAATAGAAAAAATTAGGAGAGGTACGATAAGTAGAAGAGGTGTCAACTCAAAAGAGAAGATTACATGTTGTATTACTATCTGTAGTTACAATAATCATCGTAATCCTCACAATAATTTCGTCTCCTGTCTCGCTGATCGCATCATCAAGCCCAAGAGATAATAATACAGCAACGTCAGGACATTTAGGCCTTCATAACGAGCAACAACCACAACCGCAGTCTCCACTTTCTATTGTAGAGAGTATGAGAGGAGCAGGAATTGGCCAGGGAAATCTGACAAAAACTGTTACTACAGGTTCAAACGCTTCCTCTTTATTGAAGACAAATAATACGTTATACGTCTTCTCTAATGCGAAGAGTGAATTAACAACGCCTGAGAATAACACTCACACAGGTGAATTTGGCGATGGAGTAAACATTGCTCTTATAAAGCCTACCTTTACAGCTGCAGCCTACAATCATGCCTTCTACGATTTTTATAAGAAGTATGCTAAAGTCCAAGCTGGGGTAAATATTACATCTGATCTGAACCTACTCTCGAGTAAGATATCCAATCAAACAACCGGTACGATAAACTCTGTATTTGCAATGCTTCAATTGATTAAAAACCTCGAGTGGATAACTCAAGGCGCTAATATTTCGATTCTTACCGATGCAGATGTAGATAATGGCTCGATGATATTTAGCAACAACCAAAACAAAAATGATGGAAATAATAATAACAATGCTTACGATATTATAATACTTGGTCATCAAGAATACGTCACACAACAAGAATACAACAATCTAAAGAAATTTGTAGCACATGGCGGTACAATGATAATACTAGATGGCAATGTATTCTACGCAGAAGTAAATTACGATAGAAATAATCAAACTGTCACACTCGCTAAAGGTCATTCATGGGCATTCAATGGCAAGTCAGCTTGGAGAAGTATTGGTGAAAGATGGGCAAATGAAACTTCACAATGGGTAGGCAGTAACTACCTTTGTGACTTGTGTGTTAAGATATTCTCAAATAATCCATTCGGATATATTCCTCATGAAGAACAATATATTACTAATCCTCATGATATAATATTATTAAATTATAATGCCTCAATACCTAGACGAAATCTGCTGTTATCAAAACCCGTCATTGCAACCTATGAGCTAAACTATCAAAATGGAAAAGTGATAGCACTTGGAATTTACACTGATGACATAATATCAAATGCAAGATTTGACAGGTACCTTGACAGCTTGCTTTTGCAATACGATATAAGAACAAGAGATTAGCAGGTGTTTATCTATATAATCTTAGATCAAACTGAGTCCATGTTCATTTTTGCTATTCCAACAACAATATTAAGTTCCATACTACATATGAGTTATTAGCTCTCTCTATAAACGGAAGACTATATGCTATTATTCCTAGAATTCGACAAATGTTAAATTGGTGGCATCATTTCATTTATCGTTCCAATGATAGCATTAACCACATTTACCCTCACTATAGAGTATAAGACCTTGCTATTGGTGAATGAACGTTGTTTAATTGACCGTGTTAATTGACCGTGTCAATATTGTAAGAGCAGATCTAGCTTTCCTATCTTTAAGAGCATCGAAAGATAATATGAAAATTTGCTTGATATTCTTGCTGTTATGTTTCCTTTTATTTTTGCTGATTATTGAGCTTTGAGAAGAGGAGTGTCTTTGAGCGTTTACATTTGCGGCGTGTCTGCCGCCTTCGTGGCAGTCTTGATTACTTTGATACCGATACCATCACTACTATCACTATCACTTTTCTCAAATCATACGGTATTATGCTACTGCATTTGGCCCCCGTGGTCTAAAGTTAGCAGTACTATTCTTATAGCATTACGGGATAAAGGGATAAAATCTGCAATTCTCTCTGTAATGTTGAACATCGGATTATTTCTAATATTACGATACCTTGATTGCAACTTAAAGCATTACTGAACCATGTTAGTTTACAAAGTTAATCTTGTATTTCGATCTAAATTATTGAAAAGTAGAACCTCGATAAATGGATGAGATATACATAGTGTCTATGTTTATGAATAATCAAAACAGCTAGCAAAGGTAAAACTAAAAATGCATCTAAGAATAATTCCAGAAGACTATGATGAATGAATAATTCGTTTGGCTTCAATATCATGCTGAAAATAAAAACAGAAAAGATACAGGGATCATCTTTGGCATAGGAATGCTATTCTAGAAAGTTAGACCTTTGTTACTAATGTGAGCTACTGAAGAGTTCAAAAGTATTCAAGACGCCCAATCTCGTGCTCTATGAGTGGTTTCAGGAAGCGAGAACTAAAGAATTGGAATGGATTAATGCACACTTCGTTTTTCATTAAGTTAATAGGAGAAGAACAACAAATAAAACATAGACGCCTTATATTGGCGGTAATGCAATCTTCATTTTTTTGTGTAAAATAATACTTGGCTTAAACATAATCATTTATTGAAAGCAAAAAACTCCAATGAAATTCCTGTATTAGAATCATAATTAAGGAGAAATGCTTCATTACTACAGATGGGTAAATGATCTATAATTTCATTACACTGAGGACATCTATTAAATTGATCATAGCCTATTTCAACTAGACAGGATGCACTCCAGAAGCAAGAGCCACATAACATAAAAATCTTATTCTTAAATAAAGAAGCATTATTCGTACTTTTTGGACCTTTGGTAGTTGTTGCTATATCTTGACCATTATTATTATATTTTGTTGCTGAAACTTTTGTATTTAGCATGGCTCTTCTTCCTTGTAGCAAAGTCAAGCAGTCACATTGCTAATAAATTTAGATTAACTATGTTAAGGGGAATAACATTAATCACAAATCATATTTGTATTATAGGATATTATTGAAAAGATGTCCGCAGTGAATATCGCTTTTTAGGAAAAACATGATACTCAGCCATTATCTTGTTGTTTGAAACGAATCAATCTCCTTCTGAACAGTTGGCAGATAATACCAATATTTTCCTGGCTCTGAAAAATAACTAATGATGTAGCCTTCATCACCTTTTATCATCAAAACATCCATTACTTTAATTGTGGTATCATCTTTTCCCTCTCTATACAAGTATACTATTTTATGCGCAGCATTACCACCTGATAGAATAGTTTCAGATGATTCTGATTTAATAAATTTAAAATCTGATAATTTTGTAGATAGAGAAGTAAGGCGTAAAAGAACAAAACGATGTAGCCAAATTCTTTGAGAAGTAGGGTTATCGAAGATTTTGAGAAGATCTGCTATGCTGTTGTGATGTAAGATATGAACTGATATAATTAAGGATTCCTGATATTTATCTAATTGATCTTCTAGTGGAGATCTGAATTTAACAACTTCTTTGTCAGAAGAAGAGCCTTGGTAAGAACTTGTATCGCCATGACTTTTCTCCTCAACCTTTTCCCAACTAGGTGGATACTGTATCTTTATTCGAAAGGTAGGATTATTGTATGTCGCGAGACTATTATTATTGTTCCTTAGGTTTGTATTTGCTGGAGTATTAGTGGTAGCGTTTGTTCTTTTCATGGTCTCTGCTATAGCTTGCTGTTGTAGAAGAATGTAGACTAATACCGGTTAACGGAACAGATAGCACCAATAAGAGAAGGGGAATCGCTAAACTAGATCTTGATGATAAAATGCTAGATGTCATTCGGGTTTTATTTTTTCGGACCTACAATAATAATAACCTATCATCTGAATATGTAAATATAATATTTTGCTGAACAAAGTTAACTTATTGTTTTCGATATCTATAGCCAATCTGCTTCATCAAACATCAGCTAATAATCCAAGGCCTGTCTTAACCCTAGGTGTATGTGCTTGAAATTTTGCTCCAGTGAATTGTAGAGGTCTGGAATCTGTAAAGCGTCATTTTTAATTTTCTGGTAAGCAAATTTTGGCTTCTGTTCGCTTTCTTTTGTTGGTAGACCCATAATATGATTGAACAACAGTCCCCTTTAGTTCAATATGTTCTTGATTATGTTCCTAAATATCCCAATCCCAAAAAAGGTTTGTTTCTTGGCAACTAACACATTTAGGGCTTTTCTGCATGGGCTTAAAAAAATATCTTGGCTTTGTTGCTAGTAACCTCAGTAGTAGGGATATACATGGTTCTATTACAGAGGACTGGTGTGATCTTCTCCTCCTCGGATAACTATGAGTAAATCAACCGATACTAGGAAAAATAAAGGAGAACCTACGAGAACATACGCACATAGCAATTTAGGATTATCTTAAAGAAGGAGGATGAAAAATTAACCTTGATGCATCTTTATTCTCAGGAACAGAAGATATTCTCATCATGCTTATTGCTTTGCGGGCTGTTTCTTGCTGCTATTCTCGTGTTTAGTGTTATTTTACCACACGGAAACTTTGCTTATGCTGCATACCTGAGAGCTACGCCATCTGCTGGCGGACCGACAGTTAAAGATCCTAATTTAAAGGTAGAAAAGGTTTTCGAAGGCCTTCAGAATCCTAGTAGTATGGCATTTCTAGGTCCTAATGATATCCTTGTCTTGGAGAAAAACAAAGGAACAGTAAGTAGAATTGTAGATGGGAAGATGTTATCTAAACCACTGCTAGAAGTTAATAATATTGGTAGGCAAGTTGAATGGGGAGTGTTAGGAATCGCTGTTGATGACAATAAGGAGAATGGAGGACCAACATATGTCTTCTTGTATTATACCTCTCCAGCCTCTGATAGTAATAGCAACAATGACAATAACGACAATAACAACGCGGGCCTAGGAAATGATAATCAAAGCATACAAAATATGGTCAATCATCTTTACAGATATGAATTAGTAGATAACAAACTGATAAATCCTAAACCACTGTTAGAGCTCCCTGCTACTTCTGATTCAACCGATCCTACAGCTGAAAATAATCATGATGGGGGCAAAGTAGTCATAGGTCCTGACAAAAATGTATATGCTGTTATTGGAGACGTTGGAGGACATAGAGGACAAGCTCAGAATGTGAAGAATGGAGAATCACTTGATGGAACGAGTGGGATATTAAGAGTCACAGAAGACGGTCAAATAGTATCGCCAAACCTGCTAGGTAATGATGATCCCACTAAAGTGTATTATGCATACGGAATCAGAAATAGCTTTGGTATTGATTTTGATCCTGTAACAGGCAATATGTGGGATACTGAAAATGGTTCTTTTGATAATGATGAAATAAATATTGTTCAACCAGGATTTAATAGTGGATGGCTCAAGGTGCAGGGAATGGCACCTAGTAATTTCAATCCAGATATAGATTTAGTAGCCTTCGATGGAAAGGGTAAGTATCATGATCCACAATTCGTATGGAAACAAACAGTAGGCCCTACTGCCTTAAAATTCTTAAATTCAGACAAACTTGGAAAGCAATATGAAAATACTTTCTTTACAGGAGATGTTAATACTGGCAATCTATACAATTTTAAATTAGATGCAGACAGAACGGGATTATTACTTAATGGTGCACTTGAAGATAAGGTTGCAGATACACATGATGAACTTCAACCAGTAATATTTGGACAGGGTTTTGGTGTAATTACAGATATACAAGTTGGCGCTGGTGATGGATTTCTGTATGTGCTTACTTATGATGGTAGCATATATAGGATATCTACGCAGTAACATTTTGAGTCCCATTTAAATTAGTTTGATATCGAAATAGCAGGGGTACCAATTGCAATAAAACGAAAAAATACTGCTAGCTAGATAGTAAGTAACATATACATGATTTTATACTATGTGCCACCGTGTCATACTCGTTTGCAATCTTTCCTATCTGCTTCTTCCCTAGCCATCTGAAATTGCCTGTACCTTTTGGTCCGTTCCGGTACAATAGAAGGATATTGCTTTACTTCTGCAATAATTCATATCCATCCACTTTTTAAG
>Ga0193705_1000293_pt1 | contig 11155 bp, 8 predicted proteins | sample U3m2metaG_FD_143045 | JGI IMG/M metagenome (GOLD analysis project Ga0193705, IMG submission 143045) | Soil microbial communities from a riparian zone of the East river system, Colorado, United States - U3m2 | ecosystem: Environmental > Terrestrial > Soil > Riparian zone | place: USA: East River... | reverse complement strand
CGGCGGCGGCGTGGAGGCTGTCGGTGTAGCGCTGGACGGTGCCGTGCAACCGGGCGGCGGGGTCGTGGAGTTCGCGCAGGGTCGTGGTCGCTGAGGTCGGCGAGTCGTCGCGGACCAGGATCTGGTGCAGCGTCTCGGTCGGTGTCGGTGGTGCGACGGTGTCGGGTCCGATCAGGTTGTGGGGGTCGCCGTCGCCGACGACCCGGAGGTAGAGGTGGTTGGCGTGCCGGCCACGGGTCAGCATCGTATAGAGCTGCTGCCTCGATTCCCGGCCAGTGAGCATCCCGTGCATGGTGTCGGCCGATACGCCTTGGGCACCATGAATTGTGGTCGCGTAGCCGAGACCTATGGACGTCCGGACATAATCGGCGGGCAGTCGGCAGATGAGCTGACTCCGCAGATGGCGGACGGTGATGTCGCCACGCGTGCTGATCTTGGTGACGGTCCACCGGTCGCCGTTCCTAACGAAGTCGGTGGGGGAGGCGCGGAGTCGGCGGTCGTTGGTGCGGGTGATGATCACGTCGCCGACGGAGGCCTGGTTTCCATCGGCGAGCTGGACTTCGCGGTCGGGGTGGGTGTGGCGGATGCGTTGCTCGCGGGCTAGCCGGTTGAGGTCGGTCACGAGGTCGCGGGTGGGGGCGAGCATGATCGCGTCGAGTCCGGCCTTCCGGTCGGAAACCCAAGCTTTGAACGCATCCTCGGTCGTGCGGGCAAGGTCACCGACGTGCACCCGACCTTGATCGAGATAGAACGTCAAGGCGTTCCGGTCGCCGTCGCGGAGCGTAAGGGATGCTTCGGCTTCGGCCGGGTCCGTGAAGCGGTGAAGCTCGGTGAGCTGCAAGGCGCCGTGAACATGTTTGATGTCGCGAAGGACACCGCCGGCACCGATGGCAGCGAGTTGTTGATCATCACCAATCAGCCGGACACTCGCCCCACGGTCGAGAGCGAAACGGACGGCGGCGTCGAGGGACAGAGTGTCGGCCATCCCAGCTTCGTCGATGATGATCAACGTCGACGGTCCGACGGTGGCGGCCCAGTCCGGCAGCTGCCCGTTTTGGAGTGACCAAATGAGTTTGGCCATGGTGTCGGTGTGGATGCCGGTCTGTTCGGCGAGGACGGCGGCCGCGGCCGCCGACGGGGCGAGGCCGATGACCTGGCCGCCGTCCTGAGCCCAAGCCAGGGTGAGGGCTCGCATCGCCGTGGTCTTCCCAGCGCCCGCCGGCGCGATCGCTAACTGTGTGCGCGCCCCCGACATGCACATCTCCCGGACTAGGGCCGCCTGGCCATGATCAAGTTCGGTGCCGTTCGCGGCCAGCTCCAACAGAGCAAGATCAACTGATGATGTGTCGACGACGGTGCCGTCGTGTTGGCCGGCGGCGGCGAGGAGGCGTTGTTCGGCGTCGAGGATGCGTCGGGAGGTGTAGCGGTCGGCGCCGGCCACGGTGCAGACCGACGACCCGTCGGTGCGTCGCAGTTCGGCCGGTTCCTCGATCCCGTCCGGCGGCGCGGTTAGTGCGATTGAGTGGTGATCAATTACTTCGGAGACCAGAAGGTCGACGAGGGCGGCTGATTGTTCGGCGGGCAGGTCGACGGTCCGAACCTGACGTTCGGCTTCTGCGCGGACATGCCAGATCTGCCAGGTGGCCCGGGTCGCTTCCATCACAGCCAGGATGTGGATGGCGGTCTCGCCGACCCACGCCGCGTCGACCACTTGGCCTGGCGCTGAAGTGGGGACCTGTGCGGCGGCGATCATGATGTCGACCGCAGTACGTGAGCCGAGGACGGCGGCGGCTTCGGCCATCCAGACCTGGCGTTGGTCGGCTTCAGAGCGGGGTTCGTGTTTGGCGTCGCGGGTTTCCAGGTTCGCCTGCTGCGCCAGCTGCAGTGCTTCGACCGCGGTGGGTGGCCGGCCGTGGTCGGTCTGGAACTGGACGGCGAGTTCGCCGCGGCGGAGGTTGATGTGGCGGCGGCGGGTCGACCACCGCTGGTTGAGTCGGGGGTCGACGCCGACGATCTCGCGGATCGGCCGCTTGCCCGGGTCGGTGCCGGGCCGTTCGGCGAACCGCACCCCCAGTGCATTGTGGAGGTGGCGTTCGAGGGCGGTGTTGTAGGTCTCCGACGCCGCCACCTTCGCCTTGAACAACACCCGGCCGTCGATGGCCAGCCAACGCCCGTCGAGGGTCTGGACCTTGTTCGCCACCGCGACATGGGTGTGGAAATCCGGATCCCCGGCCCTACTGTCCCGATGCACAAAGGCCGCGGCAACCAGACCGGTGACGTTGACCTGCCGCACGCCGTCCGCGCCGGTCCGGGTAAACAAGGCGTGCTCCTCGATGAACCGCAACGCATCCCCGACCGCCGCGTGATGCGCGACCTCGATCGCTGATGCGGTCCGCGGGTCGGCGACCGCCCACAACGTCGACACCGACTTCACCGGAGAGAACGTCAAGTCGAAACCGGCCACCGCAGTCGTCCGAGGCCGCGACAACTTCGCAATGATCCCGGCCAACTCCCGGGCATCCATCGGGTCACGGCCGTGCTCGACGCGGAAGAACTCCGTCGCCACCTCAGTGCGGATCCGGGCCCGCACCGCCGCCGGCACCGACCAACCCGCCGGCAGCCCGTCGGCCCGGTTCAGCTGCTCCAACCGTTGGGCGACGGCGACCCGGAACGGGGAGACGTCGTTGCTGTGGACCTTGAACGGCGCCCCCAACCGCCCGGCTGCCTCCGCCACTTTGGTGCTGAACTCAGCGTCCAGGATCGCGGCCAGCCGCTCCGCCGCCAACGGGTGCAGGCCGGCGCCGAACAGCGCCTGCATCTGCTCCGCGGTCACCGGATCGCCGGCCGCCAGACCGTCGATCCCGTCCATCCCGGCACCCACCCACCGGCCGGGGGATTCGCCCTTGGCCGAGTAGTAGTCGGCCAGCCCGACATGCCCTTTGTCGGTGGCATCCAACGCCGCCACCTGCCGCGTCAGATAGTCGTACCCCGACCCGGCGGTGAGCTTGTGCATGCTCATCGTCACAACCCAATAAGTCACCGGCGGGGGCCTAGCCGATCACTCAGCCGGCAGGAACTTCCGACAATGCACCAGGTGTGTCGGCCATGACATTGCGGAGAGCTGAGGGAGGTACGTCTCGTGAGATGTCTTGGAGGTTGTGACCGCTCAACCGGCGCGACATGGCGTATGGGAGTGCAATCTTCGTCGATGGAGGAAGTGGTGGTTGTGGGCAGCAGTCGGTGAGGCAGGTAGCGAGGCTGGCGGCGTCGCAGGTGCAGGCAAGGTATCGGCGTGAGCGAGCCGAACGTGACCGGCGGCTCGAGAGATTGGCGGTCGAGGTGCTGACCGCGTTGGGAGAACGAGACGCGATGATCGCCGCGACCGAACAACGCGCAGCTGCTGCTCTTCAAGCGATGATCAACGACGAACACCTGACGGTATCTGAGACGGTGCAGTGATGTGCCGGAGCAATCAGCCATCGTCAAGCAGCCCAGCTTCGTCAATTAGCCGGTCGGGCCAGGACAAGGCCGGTGAATCACCGCACCCCGGCTGCCAAGGGTCGGCGACACGACATGGCCGGTGAGTTCCATTGGCCGCGACCGGCTCGTGGCGAGGTGGAGTTCAGGTGTAGGGAACCGTCTCAGCCGACACAATTTGCCGCCGAGGCGAGGAGCGCATCATCCACAGCGCGACGCACTAAGCGGGCGGCAGGACGCGAAGATCGCGACGTCCGACACCAAGATCGAAAGCATGCGTTTCGAGCCAGGTCAGCCGCGAAGGCGCCAGCAAAGCTGGCTGGCGCCATGTATAAGAGTCGTTGACCATGTGCCCGTTGCACCGGATCACGTGCTCAGGCAACAGTGCCCATCTCGCCTCGCTGTGAGAGACGCTCTTCATGGTCAGAGGTTCAGCGCCGGAAAGCGGCGGCGGAGATCGTCGACTGCGGCGCCGGGGTCCTTGGCGATCTCGAGCTGCCGCTCGTACACGGCCTTGATCGACTGAGTGCGGGCAACTATGCGACGGTGCTGCTCGTGGAAGTCCGCGAGCCGCTCGAGCGCCTCGCCGGACGGGATCGAGCCAGCCGCGATCTGGTCGCCGATCGAGCGCGAACTGATCACGAGCTGGCTGATCTGCTCGCCGACCTCGCGGGCCTGACGATCTTGCTCGTCGATGGCGCGGTGAGCTGAGTCCTCGATCTTGCTCGCTGCGGCCTTGAAGCGGTCTCCTCGGAGCCGACGATCGTCTCGAGCGCGGCGGCGACCTGCTGCTGCCTCTGCTGCGCGATCATGTAGTCCAGGTGGGCGTGGCGCCTGGGTGGCGGCGTGCCTGGCCTCGGCCTCGGCCGACTGGCGGATCTGGTCTTCGGTCAGCGGCGGGTTTTTGCTCACGGTTACGCCACCTCCCCGCTCCCCAGGCGTCCGTACTGGAACTTGGCGCGCAGCTGCTCTTCGATCAGCTGGTCTCGTTTGGCGTAAAGCGCGTCGCGGGCCTCCTCGGCCTTCATCGCGGCGACGAGTTGGTCCTCCGCCGCGCGGATGGCGGCCTCCGCGGCGTCGGCGCCGCGCTGAAGCGGCTCGAAGCTGATCACCTTCGGCGATCGCGCGGTGGACGGCGTGTAGAGCGGATGCGTCATGTGATCTTGTCTCGCCTTCTTTGGGAGACAGCCTGGCGATCTGGTCTGGCCTGGCGAGCCCTTGGAGAACCGCCAGGCTGTCCTCGTTCCCTAAGGTGAAAGGGGCAGCCCCTCGGGTACCAAGATCGAGACTAGTTCAACACTTTCACTTGGCGGTGATTTTTTGAATTGGAGCACTCTTTCCATGATCATCAGCAGCACAAGATGATCAACGGGCACTCAAAGATCGACGAGGGCTTCGCGCGCGCGTGCGCGTAAGGAGGTCGTCCGCGGGCCTGATGGGCGGGTCGTACCGGAAACCAGCATGCCTCACGGCTACGGTTGAGCCGCCGGTGACAGCAGGGCAATCCTGCTCAGCGCTCGAGGAAGGACTGCTCGTGTCAGATCCGATCAAGGTAGCGGTTCTCGGATTCTGGCACGTGCATGCAGCCGAATACGCCGGGCTGGTCCGCCAGCATCCAGAAACCGAGCTTGTCGCCGCTTGGGACGACGATCCTGCTCGCGGTCGAGCCTCAGCAGACGCCATCGGGACGCCTTTCATTGACGACCTCGACGAGCTGCTCGCCGGCGACATCGACGCGGTCACCGTCACGACCGCCACCAGCGCCCATCACGCGATCATGCTTCGCGCCGCGGAAGCCGGAAAGCACATCTTCACCGAGAAGCTCCTGGCACCGACCGTTGCAGAGGCCGAGGAGATCATTGACGCCGCCGACAAGGCCGGTATCGCAGTGATGGTGTCGTTGCCGTGGCTTTATCACGGATACACCCGGGCGATCCAGGACAAGCTCAACGAGGAGCAGCTTGGCGAGCTGACCTATTGCCGGATCCGGCTATCGCATGATGGCGCCATCGCGGGCTGGCTGCCGGAACGCTTCTATGACCCCGAAGCCGCCATCGGTGGGGCACTCAGCGATCTCGGATGCCACCCGGTATACCTCACGCAGCTGTTCCTCGGCGCCGTCCCAGCCACAGTGAGCGCCACGTACGCCTCGCTGACCCAGCGTCCGGTCGAGGACCAGGCCGTCGTCACGCTCGGATACCCGGGCGGCGCGATCGGTGTCATCGAGACCGGGTTCTTGAGTCGCGACCCGTTCACCATCGAGATGCACGGCACAGCGGCCAGCCTCGCGTACGAAAGCACAGGAGGCGCGCTCCGGCTGCGTGACGCAGGTTCAGACACCTGGCAGTCGCTCGCGGTGCCTCCGGACGATCCTGACGCCGTGAGCCAGTGGGTGGCACACATCCGCGACGGCACGCGAGCCGAGGACAATCTGACTCGGGCGGTCGAGCTTACGAGACTGGTCGTTGCGGCCAACACCGCAGCAGCCACTGGCAGCACCATGAGCTATCGGATCAGTGCCGTATGAGCACGATCAAAGTTGGCGCGGTCGGTGGAGGCGGCATCCTGGGAGCTCATATCCGCGGTTACCGCGCCTACGCCGACATGATCGAAGTGACAGCGGTTGCTGATGTGGTGGCCGAGACCGCCCAGAGACGCTCGACCGAACTCGGTGCCGCGGCGTACACAGACTTTCGGCAGATGATCAGCGAGGCTGACCTCGACGCCGTCGACATCTGCCTGCCGCACCACCTGCACGCTGCGGCCATCGTGGCCGCCGCTGAAGCAGGCAAGCACATTCTGTGTGAAAAGCCGCTCTGCCTCACTGTGGAGCAGGCCGCAGAGGTGCAACGGGCGGTGAGCGCCGCGGGTGTGACCTTGATGTGTGCCCACAATCAGCTCTATCTGCCCGCGGTGGCCAAATCCAAGCAGCTGCTGGATGAGGGTGTTCTCGGCAAGGTCTACGAGGTTCACACCACCGACTGCTTCTACAACGACTTCGACCCGCAGAACATGGGCTGGCGCGCAAACACTGCCACTAGCGGTGGCGGCGAGCTGATCGACAGCGGTTACCACCCGACGTACGTGATGCTGCACTTTGCGGGAGCCTCACCGGTCGAGGTAACGGCCCTGCTGTCTCAGCACCGGCTGAGTTTCATGGAGGGCGAGGACTCGGCTCAGGTTCTGGTCCGCTTCGACAATGGTGTGCTCGGCCACCTCGTCACGAGCTGGGCGTACGACGCGCCGCCGGGCACCGAGAGGTTCTCGGTCGTCGGGGAACGCGGCTCGCTGCGCAGCGATGGAAGTTCGCTGACAGTAACGCTGCGCGGATTGGGCAGCCAGACCTACGACTTCGAGGACGTCGACACTTACGCCTTTGAAATCGGCCGCTTCGCCGATTGCTTGCGTTCTGGCACGCGTCCGCTGCACACCGAGAAGGAGGGCATCGACGTGCTCTGCCTCATCCTGGCGGCGTACGAGGGTGTCAGCAACCGAACGATCGCACCCGTGTTCCGGGTGCTCTGAACAGGCAGGATGCTATGCGACCGACACGAGCCGAGCGGACGACTGTATCGACTCTCCGAGACTTTGAGCGATTGCCATGCGGAGCGATTCGACAGCGTGGTCCTCAGCCGCGTTGCTGGTCCAGCTGACATAGCCATCCGGCCGCACCAGAACTGCAGCAGCACCGGCCAGCCCGTACCGCTCCGTCAACTTCCCGGTCGGATCGGACAACTCAGACCCGATGGCCAGCATCTGTAGGGGAGACTAGCCGGAAGCCGGGACGCCGCGGTGCGCCAAGCCCCGCTAGCTGGACCGGTCAACAGCGTCAGGGTGCTGTCGAAAAGATCGATCGTCGATAACCGCTGCCCCCGCGCGGTCACGCTTTCGCGCGGTCACCTCCTTACGCGTACGCGCGCGCGACCGGATGATTGCTCGGCCAGTGATTGCTCCGTGCAGTGGGCTGCCCTCAGACGGTCCAAGGCAGATTTGGGCGCTCGGCTAGTGGAGCATCCTTTTAAGACGTCGTCTGGGGCGTCTTTGCTGGCTGTGTGCTCGTCACCTCGGGCTGGCGCAGGTACGAGGCGAGCGCCCAGATGATGAGGACGTCAATGCCGATGACCATGAGCGCCCACCAGGGCGAGTACGGCAGCCAGGTGAAGTTGATGATCGCCGATATCACCGCGATGACTATGCCGGCCATGCGAGCCCAGGTCTGACCTCTCAGCAGGGCGATGCCGATTGCCAGCAACCCCAGGCCGACCAGCAGGTGAATCCAGCCCCAGAGCGTGAGGTCAAAGGCATAGATGTACTCCGGGAGGACCACGAGGTACTTGTCGTTCACAATGGCCGCGAGAGCCTCTAGGGCCTGAAAAGCCCCGCCGATGATCATGAGCACGCCGGCGAAGACGGCGGTGCCATGAGCCAAGGGACTGACAGGCTGGGTGTCTGCCATTGGTGTATTGCCTCCAATTCTGGTTAGTCTGACTCGACTACAAATGGTGAATGGTTACGCGCAGACTAGCGAGAAAATTGCGCTGTCAAAGCTGTTAGGAGGACGTGTCCTCGCTCCGCTGCGCGCCGCGCTGTCCTTCTCGCCGTCTCCTCCTTCTCGCGCCCCCGGTGCCCAGAATTTTCTTGACCTGGTCAGCAACACCAATGCGCACGCAGCGCGTAGGCGCACGCGCACGCACGAGGGTCATGATCCTCTGGCCTATCTTCGGCGGACCGCGCGCACGGGCTACTGCTGAATGACTGATTCGGCTGGCTGAGTGGTCGTGATCGGGTCAGCGTGACGATGCACGATCTTCCACTCACCCTCTTCACGTCGGAAGATTGTGGTCGCCCGCAACGAAACTGGCGTCATCTCTTCCGCACCGCCGAACTTTGCCCGGGTCCACTCAAGCTCGAGGTTGTAGCCGAGATCCCCTGTCGAGTACTCAGAAATGCTTTCGTATCGGAGAGGCTCGCCCTCTCGGGCCGTCGACGCTGCCTGTTCCAAATGCTCCTCGACCTGGCCCCAGCCCCGCACCGGCGGACCGAGGGTGTTGGCGAGTGTAACGTCGTCGCCCCGCGACCACAGCCTCTTCTGAGGTTCGCTAACGAAAATGATCAAGGCCCGGCTGCGGTTCCAGCAATCGGGCCATGACTAGGTGTTTCGTTGTAGCGGGGACAGGATTTGAACCTGTGACCTCTGGGTTATGAGGCTGGTCCCACACCGCGCAAAGCGAGTCGGGGCATGCAGAGTCGGCTCTCGCTGCGTTATTGACCGATGCCGGGTCCGAAGCTATGCCTATATCGGCTTTGAAGGCGACAGCAGTGTGGTCGGTCGGCTTCTCACGCTGGCCGCGAGCCTGGCCGAGCCGTGAGCGGTCCCACTATCTCTGATCGATAGCCCGTTGGCGTAGCGCCAGCTCAGTGATCCAGCCGAGCTGCTGCACGTCTCCGGCCAACGCCGGAATCGTCGACGGTGTGATAAGCATCGGTGGACAGACCCAAATGGTGTCAGACACTTGCCGTCGGAATCACCCATTTACCCAATCGATGTTGAGTCATCTGACCGCCAGGCAGGACCCGCGTCCTTAGGGACATGTGACGGGAATGAGCCGTCCGGCCGGCGGTCCTATCCACAGGTCGTCGCGCATGGCGCCCGATCGGTGCTCCGTTTGGCTTAATGAGGACATCCGCATTCGGAGTGGGAGCGGTCCCCGATCCGGTTCACCGGTAACTGGTCCGACCAGCCCGAGATGTGCGCCGATCTTGTGGGCAACGCAGACCGCACACGGACCGGAGGCAAGCCGGTGGTGGCACCGAGGAAGGAAGAGCAATCATGGCTGTCGCTGAGAGCAGGCCGGCGGTGCCGGCCGTGCTTTATGACGTGGACGAGGCGGCGGAGGCGCTGCGGCTGAGTCGGTCCGTCCTCTATGAGCTGATTCGCTCGGGTCGGCTACGGACTGTGAAGCAGGGCCGCCGGAGGTTGGTACCGGTGTCGGCGTTGGCCGAGTACGTCGACTCGCTGGGTCGTCGGACGTGACTCGTCGTGCCCGCGGGGACGGCGGGCTGCATTGGGATGAGCATCGGCAGCGGTGGATCGCGACGACCACGATTGGCTACGACGGGCGAGGCAAGAGGGTTGTGCGAAAGGCCTCAGGTCGAACGAGGACTGAGGCGAAGAACAAGTTGCGGGACCTCCTGCGCGATCAAGCGGATGGCCTGACCGCGGGAGTCACCGGATATACGGTGCGGCATGCAGTCGAGGACTGGCTGGCGCATGGGCTGGGTCGGCAGTCGGCGGCGACAGTCACGAAGTATCGCCACCTGTGTGCCAAAGCATGTGCTGCCGGCGCTCGGGCATGGAAGCTACGGGACCTGTCTGCGGCGGAGGTCGATCAGTGGCTTGCCGAACTGTCACTGTCCCACAGCACCCGAACGGTGCAGGAGATCCGGGCCTGTCTCAACCGGTCGGTGAAACGGGCCATGGCGCGAGACAAGGTGAAGCGGAACGTGGTCGAGCTAACCGAGGTGCCCACCGGGCAGGCGGGGCGTCGGTCGAAGTCTCTCAGCGCGGAGCAGGCCGACGACGTGCTGACCAAGACCACGCTCGATCGGCTGCACTCCTACATCGTGGTCTCGCTGCTCACCGGCGCGCGGACCGAGGAGCTGCGGGCTCTGGGCTGGGAGCATGTCCACCTCGACCCGGACTCCGGACCGCCGTACCTGGAAGTGTGGCGATCGGTGCGAGCTCACGGCGATACCAAGACCCGAAAGTCGCGCCGCACCCTGGCCTTAGCCAGTCTCTGTGTCGACGCGCTTCGAGTCCAGCGAGTGCAGCAGGCGAAGGACCAGCTGGCCGCGGGGGAGCGGTGGACCGAGACCGGGCTCGTGTTCACCACCCGGCTCGGCACTGGCATGAACGCCGCCAACGTCCGCCGTGACCTTCGCCGCGCCCTGGCCCTGGTGCCCGGGCTCGATCCGGCCGACTGGACCCCGCGTGAGTTACGGCACTCCTTCGTTTCGCTGCTCTCCGATGCCGGCGTGCCCCTCGGGGACATCGCGCAGCTCGTCGGCCACAGCGGCACCACCGTCACCGAACTGGTCTACCGGCATCAGATCCGGCCCGTCATCCAGACCGGCGCAACGGTCATGGATCGGCTCTTCGGACACGGCGGCTCAGGTGCGTAGTCACTCAGTTGGTCACTCACCGGGCCGCTGCGGGTGGTTTGGCAGACCGGAACCAGTCTCTGACTTGGTGGGCGATACTGGGTTCGAACCAGTGACCTCTTCGGTGTGAACGAAGCGCGCTACCACTGCGCCAATCGCCCGCTCGAGCGACGCCCACCATATCCCACGCGGAGGAGCAGGTCACCGCACCGATGGCCTGGTGCGAGGCTCGTCCAACAAGTCCGTCGAGCCAGCGGAGCCAGAGGTCTAGGCTTACCCGGGGCCTCCACCCAGTACCCACAGCAGCGAAAGGAATCCATTGTGTCCAGCATGTCCATCACCATCGCAGCAGGCGGCGTCAGCCAGCAGCGGGTGACGGACGCCACGACCACTGGACTTGATCTTTTCGGGGACGACAAGACAGTCGTGGCTGTGCGGGTGAATGGCGAGCTGCGTGACCTGAATCGCACGCTGCCGGAAGGCGCCACGGTCGAGCCTGTGCCGATCGGCAGTCCCG
>Ga0193705_1000292_pt1 | contig 11182 bp, 9 predicted proteins | sample U3m2metaG_FD_143045 | JGI IMG/M metagenome (GOLD analysis project Ga0193705, IMG submission 143045) | Soil microbial communities from a riparian zone of the East river system, Colorado, United States - U3m2 | ecosystem: Environmental > Terrestrial > Soil > Riparian zone | place: USA: East River... | reverse complement strand
GTGATAGCTCCTGGACCAGCCAGTAATGGGAACGCTAGTGGAACTACTCCAGACTCACCTGATGTTGAGCCGCTACTACCAAACCTCCATACACCGTGTGTTAATAATTCAATTGATACAATGAATAGAAGGACTCCACCTGCAACCATGAAGCTGAATATTGTGATTCCGAAAATTGCAAGTATCTGTGTGCCCGCCACTGCAAAGACGATTAGAAGCCCCGCAGCAGTGACAATAGCAATCTTTGAGACTGATTTCCTTTCGTCCTTTTCCAACTTCTCTGTTATGGCAATAAATAACGGAACGCTGCCGATCGGATCGATTACTACAAAAAGAGCAATGGTGGATTTTAGTAGATTATCAAAAAACCCAGGCGGAATTAGAATTGACCACAACTGTTGCACCGAAATTGCACCAATTTCAACCAGCATGTTACTATTACTACACTTATAACAATGCTAGGTTTATAATAATCATAGACTAAGAATATAGAGAATTTGCTTCCTTCATTATTTCATTCGTCACTCCGATCGATAAACTGCAGTGCATTATACCCACAAAAGACAGTATTGACACCTATTCTGTAAGATTCGTAAAAAATAAGGAAAATATTATAAATCACACATTAGAATTTAAAACTCAAGGTATCTTTACAATTAAATCTTGTATGCAAAGAGCGTTATTAGATAAGGAATTGATTTCAAAGAATATTCAAAAGTGATGATGTCTCCTACAAATAAGACCTAATAAGCTTGAAGAAGGAAAAGGAATGGTGAAGGTAATTCAACAATAAACTAGATCTTGTAAATTGTGTCAAAGCCTTGTATCTTAGTGGTCTAACGTCGTCAGTATCCGGAAATCATAGCATCAAATTCCAAAATATTTGGATGTGGATTACCCCGTCAGGAATTCCACGTTATAATTTAAAAGAAAAAGATCTGGTCAAAGTTAACCTAGAAACAATGAAGGCGCGTGGAAGACTTAAACCAAGTACAGAATGGCATATGCACGAAGCAGTTTACAAAAGATTAGAGGATATCAATGCAATAGTACATACACACAGCCCATACACTCTTGCAATTGCAATATCTCAGTACGAATATAGTTTTCAACACATAATTGAGGAAGCAAAAATGATAGTAGGAGATCCTGTCATAATTTCCAATAAACCATCAGGATCGATTGATTTAGCATCTGCGGTTTCAGAAGCATTTGACAAGAAAACGAGAGCAGTTATAATCAAGAACCATGGAGTTGTAGCTGTGGGAAAACATATTCATCAGGCAAGAGCAGCCATCGAATCGCTTGAAGAATGGGCCAAAATACTGGCAATTTCAAAAATATTTGGTGGAGTCAAGGATCTATTATAACTATGTATTTTCTCTTTTTGTTAAGCAAGTGGGAATATAACTAGTCTTAATTGATTTCTATTGTTATCTCAACTAACTTTTTGATATCCACGTGCTATCATTTATTGAATTTGCGATATTGTGCTATGATATTATTGCATGTACTGCATTTGTACTCTCCTTTTTCAATGAGTATAACGTTTTCTGCTAACTCTTCATTTGGACTTTCGTATTTTATTATTGGAGGGCCCTGATATTCTTTTCCACATTTGTTACAATAATACCTTGAAAATCTATCCTCACTTATTCTTCCTACATTGCCAAGAAAAACCTCGTCTACCCCAAGGTTGGCTTTCTTATGTTCTTCTTCTAATAATTTTGCAAATGCGTAACCTCCTGAGCCTAACAGCTTCTTTTCTTCAAACTCTACCACTTTCTATTCCCTTGTTATACTCCAGATGGTATTAATATATTGCATTAATTTATTTTAAAACTACCGAATCAGCTAATATAATAGACCGTAAGGTTGTAGGCATGCACTTTATGTAGTCCATCTAAATTCAAAAAAATATAATGATACCACTTAAAATATGATTGTCCTAGACTCGGATATCCATGTCTGATTTGCGACCAATGTCAGATGATTTTTCAATTTTACGATTCGAATTGATAATATGACAATGATCAAGCAATCAATCTCATCAATTATGTATAGCTACTTATAATCAATTCTTTATGACCGATTCTTTTTGAGCCTCTACAGTTGATGGACCTGCATACATTTACTTCTTTAAAGCTTGTGGCAAACTCGGAATATAATTCTCTGATAAATTTGGTATCGGAATTGCTCAACAAAACTTTGCATTTTCTATCTATTAATTCAGTAAAGACATCCCTAAGTTCTTTTTTGTCAGTATTAGTAAAGCCGCGATTTGTATAAGAAGTGAAACTTGCAGTCGAACTCGCAGGATTATAAGGCGGGTCTAAGTATACAAAATCGCCCTCTTTTGCATTTTCTAATACGATTTGTTTGTAATCGCTAAGTTCTATTATCACTTTAGAGTCTCGAAGAGAAAGGCTAGCATTTCTCAGGTTATTGCTATCGCAAATCAAAGGGTTTTTGTATCTCCCGATAGGAACGTTAAATATCCCTCCTTTGTTTACCCGATAGAGGCCATTATAGCATGTCTTGTTAAGTGCAATGAATCGGGCTGCCCTCTCAACATCTGTAGGTGGAACAAATTTCCTTAATTCATAGTAGAATTCAGTAGGGCCCTTGTCATAGTCTTTCTGATGCTTTTTAAGAATGTCGATTAGTTTTTCTACATCACCTTTTACGACTCTATAGACTGTAATTAACTCTTCATTTGTATCAGAAAGATAAGCTGTGAAATGAAGATTCTTAGTAGTCAAATGAAAGAACACCGCGCCTCCGCCAAGGAAAGGTTCAAAGTATCGATTAAACTCTGATGGAACGAATTTCTCTAATTCAAATAGTATCTGAGTTTTTCCACCAGCCCACTTTAAGAATGGGTAACTCAGTGGGAGGTCATCACATATTAGTCCTTGATTATCTGGGGATTGTAGGACATTGCTCTTCATCGATGACTTGTCGTAATGTATAAACGCTATCATATCTTTATTTATTGCTATTGTAGTCTTGAAAACTATTGAGTCACTATTCGCCGTTTAACCTTAATAATCTACTTCCATGCATTCCTTGGTTCAGATTTAAGCACAGATGGTGACCTAAGGTATTGGGACAATATGTATTGAGACTTTAGCTTTTTTTGCGTTTGACAGAAGCGACAGCATTACATAATCCACTTCTTAATATTCAGAAGAGATGTTTGGCGGTATGTAATTTGATACAGATGAGCCATGATGATGAAAAAGTAACCAGCCATTTTCTTCATCATGTTCAAATACGTTAGTAGCAATAACGCCAAACCTAGTAATTTGTCCATTAATTGAAGTCTCTATATTTTCTAAACATACAACTACTGCTATATTATCGAAGGTTCTTATCTTTGTATTTGTAATTATGAATTTTATCATCTCTGTGTTGCGAAATATTGTTATCCAACTCTCACGTATAGCCAACCAGCCAGTAAATAAATCCCAACCTGGATGTATGCAAACAGCATTATCATCTTCATGTTTCCATAATCTATCCATATTTTCAATTGACAGACTCTCAAAGGCATGATAGAACTCAGAGTTAATCCTTTGTACTTCTACTGCAGTTTCATCTCCTTTCATCGCAATTATTATACATCATTGGAAGGATTGTTTTAATCTTGTTTAATGCTGGTTAACTTTGTAGATGTGATGGCGGCTATGCTAAACTGCCTTTAAACGAACGAAGAGTAGTTTAAAATAGTTGTTGAATTTAGTCTGTTAACCTGTCTGCTGACGGCGCATTTTTCACACTCGAGCACAGTAGCAAATTATTCAATTGAACTGCATTGCAACTAAACACACGAAGATTCTAATGACGCTACCATCCGAGAACTTTTGCAGATTTTGCAACAGCATCATCTAATGCTTGTTTAGGTGTCTTCGACCCAGCGTAAACATTATCGACAGCCTCTCTAATCTGATCGGCTATTTGTGGATATTCTGGTATGTTAGACCTAGAATGGCCAGAGGAGATCAAAGAGATCAAATCGTCATAGTATGGAATTGATTTTCGCAACTCCGTTGAATATTGGCCTTCACCTATAGGTATTTGTGTGGGCAGGTATCCATATTTTGCTAGCATAGGAGAAAGGATCTCAGGTTTTAGCATTATAGTAATTAATTCCCATGTCAAGTCTTTATTCTTTGAGGCCTGAGGGATGCTTAATAACCATCCTCCCATAATAGTTGAAGTAGGCGTACTTTTGGTTGGGACTGGAAACATCGGAATCATTCCTATTTTTTGTTCAAAACTTCGTTTTGTTAAAGGTAGAAATTGTCCTGGTACCCATGACCCACCAAGCATTACTGCATATTTCTTATTAGCAAATTCTTTCTCAAAATTGATGGTTATGGGCTTTACGTTTGCATTATCAACTAACTGTCTGAAAAATTCAAGAGCTTTGACACCCTCTGTGCTGTTATATGTCGGAAACCAGTACGAACCCTTCGTCGGATGTCCTGATTTTATTTGAAGTATATCTCCACCCTGCATCCATAGAAACGGATACCATTCATTTTGAGATCCTGGGCCGCCAACAAGCTCCACTCCATGTCTTCCTTGTTGTCCTAATGCACTATTGAGTTTTTTTGCAGAGTCAATATATCCATCCCATGTTTTTAAAGAGCTAGGATCAACTCCTGTTTGATTCAGTAGATCCTTCCAGTACCATATTGACCTAACGTCAGTCCACGCCCAGATGCCATAGATTTTGTCATTATACACATTACCATCCAAATTTGCTTGATACCAATCTGAGAGCTTTCCCCAACTCATGGCACGGTCAGTAAGGTCTACAATGTAGGATTTGTTAGCAAACTCTCCAAGCCAAATTTGATCTAAAGATATCAAATCAACAGGTGTTCGATTGGCCATAGACTTTAACATGTGTGTTCTAGCCTCATTGTACGGATAAATAGTGTAGTTTACCTGTATGTCAAGATCTGGATGTCTCGCTCTCAGTTCCTGTAGAGCTGGCGGAACTAGGGTTTTCCATCTCGCCTCTGGATCAACAAAGAGGGCAGTAAGTTTAACTTGTTGTCGCTCTTTCTGAGCATAAGAGGGATGGAAAGAATTGGCTGTCGCTAATATACTGACCACCAGCAATAATATAATAAAGATATTAAGAAGGGTGCAAATTGTACTGTGCTTACTTATTGAGACAGAATGTGCATTTAGGTTAAAGATCTTCAAGACATGCATCTTAGAATTCTGAGATAAATAAATAAGTTTTTGTGTTAACATACCAAATCAAGTAGTAGCAGGATCTGTTCTAAACTACAAGATTTCTAAATTAAATTTATTTCATAGTTCACAAATGCCCCGGCTGATCCCACTCACTGATTATAATGTTTCCTGCTGTAAAGAGCTATTAAACGTAGTTAGTAAACTTTACATCTTCCTGATTTCAATGAATATAGAGTAGTCTCTGTCTCATATTGAACAGCGGTCCTAAAGACATTTTTCCAAATGATCAATGAATAAACCTAAAGCTTTTATCTCTTATTTCTTTTAAAAAATCATTGATATCTATTATGATATTTGAATAATTTTTATGCGATACAGCATTATTGGGGAACACACTATATGTTGTATATTTCTTTGTTAAAAGTGGTCTAACAGAGATCAACCAAATATTCATATAATTTGGCTGCAAGAATTCCAGTACTGATATTTCCTTTGAATCCATCACAACTTTATCCTTTATAATTTGAATAATAATTGCTTTCACGGGATTTTTTATTAAGCTTTGCAAATTTGGTACAACCACATCAAGAACCAGATCATTTTTAGTTTTGACTTTCCGTTCTGAGGGTAATGTACAAATTGTAAGCATAAAATGAAGAAGTGCCTCGCATAGTGTTCCAATGGCTAGATCAATATCATCATTATGATTATCATTTGATTCATAAGCAAGCCTTGCGATACATTTCCTCATTATCTTATCAGTATATTGTTGTGATAATTCAATGCTTGAAGCAATGCCTGCTTGAATTTTTTCCTTACCTATATCTTCTATTTCAGAATATAGGATCTGTTTAACTCCCTCTCCAGTTAACACTTTTTCATAACATTAATGTGTTAGCAATAATAATCTGTCTATACAGATAATACAGGTGTGTATCTGTTATGTCAATTGAATATTACAGCATCTGACATTCTGATAATGATAAGTTAACAGAGGAACAGGTATTAAATAGGAAAGTAAGGTATACTTATTTGTGGAAGAGGCAAAAATAAGACTCTATAACAAGTCGAACCTAATAATTTCGAAGTTAGGGGCCGCTTAACTGATAGTGGTTGAGAAGAATACCTATGAGCTTTACCAACCCTACTGCTCTAAAACAGATTCGTGCTAGGGTGAGCAAAACCTTGGTCAATGGCATACAACTCGATATGTCGACTGACGAATCTATGAAATTATTGAGAAGACATGTAAACAGCAAAACAAATCTGGTAATTATGTTTATAGACATTAATAAATCAACACAAATGAGCCTCTCTTTACCAGATGATAAATTTGCCTTAATAATACAAACTTTTGCTCAAGAAATAACTATTGCCGTATTAGGTTATGGTGGATATGTCTTCAAGTATGAAGGTGATGCTGTCATTGTATTATTTCCTGCAGGATACGATAAGGCAAAGGCATGTAAAAGTGCATTGAACTGTTCAAGGGCAATATTAGAAATCATAAAGGAAGTTATCAATCCTTTATTTAAGACAAATGAATTACCTGAAATCACGGTGAAAGTAGGACTAGCTTATGGTGATGCCTTAGTAATGCTTTATGGAAAGAATTTAGAAAAGGCACACATAGACATAATTGGCTCTAGCATAAGCATGGCCGCAAAGGTTGCATCTATTGCAAAGCCTAATCAGGTATTGGTGGGGGAATTTATTTACAATATTCTGCAGTCATCAGCGGGCCATAGCAGTTTTCTAAACAATGATACGTTTATAGAGATAAATCTTGATCCAATAAAATGGAATTATCCTTCCCATTTTAATGCTGGGGGTATGTATCATGTATATGAATATTTAGAAAAATAACACTGCTAAAATTCTTCTTACTTTCCGACATTAACATGAGATTACAACCAGAGATAATGTTGGTGATGCTCAAGCAATAATCACCGTCCATAAGAACAGCAAATTAATGTTACTGCCTATGCTATCCTACGGAATAATGGTTGGACTTGTAGTTTATCATTCAGTTAATGCAGAAGGGGATCATATAGTCAAGAATATTGAAGCGTTGTTGCCAGCGCCCTGAAGATTTATCGCAGTTAAAGTATATTACTTACTGTAATATTACATAACTTTATTGAGTGTGAACAAAGATTAGTAATGTTCATTCACTTTTTGTAGGTAACAGGCTGCAAAAAGTTTCAATTATTACAGCTGCAATTATCATTGCACTAGTAATTCTTGATTTGTTAGCTACCCGTCAGATATTATATCTCGACAATACTTCAGAGCTCATTCTCTTTACAGTAAGTGTAGTAGTAGGCTATGGTGTAGGATCTTGGATTCTTTTAGAATATACTAGGAGAATAACTGCCAATATAAGAGCCAAATCTCATTTAGTAAATACACTACATTGGACTGTAACCATAAGCCAGTTTTTTCTGTTTGGAGTTTTATTGTTTATACTTTACAATAATAGCGTAAGTTGCTTTGATTACATAAGTAAATGCACTAATGTCAGACCTCAGACCACGCTAGTATATCTAATTAGCTCCATAGTAGCAAGTGTTGTTATGGGAATTATGAGCTTTAAATTTTTTTCATGGTACAAATTAAACAAAAGAAATTTTATGGTATTATTTTTTGCCTTATCTGCAGCCACATTTGCTATAGCAATAACAGAAGATGCTTATACCAAACTAGTATTTGTTCATGTAGTAGAAGAAAAATCACCACCAGGAGCTGTTCCTCAAGCATCTTTCATCTACAAGACCATTGAGAAATATCATGGAGAAATACAATACAAGGTAGTAAATCCAATCACAACCACGCTCTGGGTTTTACCGTCCTCACTTATAGACCTTAAAAATAGCTTGGATTATCTAGCAGTACTTCCTTACATATTTACGTGGCTAGCAGTGGCCACATTGTTGCGTCAATACTATAAATCAATTCGACCAGGAGCAAAATTCCCCGTCACATTTTGGATATTTCTTTCTGTTCCTTTGGTACTCTATCTAATTGGAAGTGGATTAATAATCTCATTACCTGCAGACATACCATATCGATTTTACTTTCGACTTATCTTTAGAGCAGGTACAATAGGGAGCAGTGTCTTATTTGGTCTTGCATTTTATTTTGCAACAAGAAAATTAGCTACTGTTAAAGTAAGGGATTATCTTCTTATTTGTGTAATTGGTATCATACCTATCGGAATTGCTAATGAAATTTCTGCACTACAACAAACCTATGGGGTGGCAGCTCATTCGCTTGTATTATTGTCTTCATATTTGTTTAGTATAGGATTATATTCCTTGGCAATATCTATATCCCAAGATAATTCGTTAAGAAAATCTATCAGAAGCTCGGCTACGAAGGTAGCAAATCTCTTGGATATTCTTGGTACGCCGCAAATGGAGCAAGAGATAGAAAGAAGGGTGATGACTACTGCAAAAGAACAACAGTCCGTTCTTGTAAAGAAGACAGGGGTTGTACCGTCCCTTACAGAATCTGATATGAAGCAGTATCTTGGAGCAGTATTAAAAGAAATTAAGATACTAAAAAATGTTGAAGAAATACTAAATAAAGGAAAAGACATTTTAGAGTCTTCATATGAATTTCTCGTTTGTTCAGGATTTGGTGGTTTACGATTAGTATATAACAATTACTTTAAAGTATACGAAAAAATAACTGAGAATTACAGGAAAGGAGAACACGCAGGAATTAGATTAGTTACTTCTGTTACAGATAAAGAAAGTGCAGTTCTAGTTAAAAAATTTTTGGACATAGGCGTCCAGATAAGACATGTTAATAATATGCCCCCTATTGATTTTGCTCTTTCCGATAAAGAAATGATAGCTACAATTGAGAAGGTAGAAGAACAATCAGGTGAAACGATAAAAAGTCTTCTGGTTACTAATGAGCAGGCATACATAAGTCATTTTCTTTCTATTTTTGACGGACTGTGGATAAACGGGATTGATGCTAAAGAAAGAATAACAGCAATAGAGCAAGGAATAGAGCCAGAATTTCTTGATGTGATCAATGATCCTCAGAAAGTAAGTAAAATTCTAATCGACTTGGCAAAATCTGTAAAAAATGAAGCATTAATGATTCTTCCTAATGATAAAGCAATGCTAAGAGCAGATAGATTAGGTCTTATTGATTATCTTATAAAAGCATCACAAGAACATGGAGCAACAATAAGGATTATCTGTCCTTTATCTGAACAGAATTCTTTTATTGTAAGTAGAATATTGGAAAAATCTCCGTCTACCAAAATTTTAAATGGCAACACAACTTCAGCTGGTATGCTCATAGTTGACAATGCAAAGTTCGTTAGAATTGAGCTTAAAGATCCCACAGCTGAAGAGCTTATACAATCAGCTGGTTTTACTATCTATTCAAACAGTAAACGAAGCGTAGAATCGTTTAGATCAATATTTGAATTGCTATGGAATGAACGGTTGCTAAATGAAGAATTAAAGAAAACAGACACGATGCAAAAAGAGTTCATCAACATTGCAGCCCATGAGCTTCGTAATCCCATTCAACCAATAATAGGTTTATCAGCTACTCTGATGGGAAAGAGAGATGGATCTATTACAGAATACCAAGAAGAGATAGAGGCGATGAACAGAAATGCAAAGAGACTCAAGAGGCTTGCAGAAGACATTTTAGACGTTGCTAAAATTGAAGGTCAAAGCCTAAACCTAAATAAGAGCCGGTTTGATCTAGAGCAAGCAATCCTAAACACTATCTCTGACCATAAAAGTCAAATCAAAAATCATGATGATGACAGTGGCGCCGTTGCTCAAGGTGAAGTAAAATTGGAGTTTAAATCCGTTGAAAATAATACAAATCATGTCTTTGTGTATGGAGATGCAGGAAGAATCACCCAGGTTATTTCCAATCTATTAAGCAATGCTATCAAGTTTACTGATAAGGGATCTATTACAGTAAAAATAGAGAAAAAAAAGAACAAGAGAGAAAACAGTAGTCAAGAAGAAGAAGAAGAAGTTATTGTTAGTATACAAGATACAGGTATAGGGATAGATCCTAATGTTAAAAACAAACTTTTCAAGAAATTTGCAATAAAATCAGAACAAGGAATGGGATTAGGATTGTATATATCTAGGAGTATAATCGAAGCTCATGGGGGAAAAATATGGGCAGAAAATAATCCTAATGGCAAAGGAGCTACATTTTCATTTAGTTTACCATTCACAAATCTGTTAGTATCAAAACCGAGCTCATGAATGTTAAATAAATGATATACGTTTATGCTAACAAGTAAACACTTTTGATAGTCAGTCGATAGACGGGCACGAAAAAAAAAACAACTCGCAATGAAATCAATTTAAGTAACAAAGTAGGACAATTAGAAGAGTGTACCTTAAGGGATAAAAGGTAGTTGTTATCCACCTTACAGTATATGAATGAAAATAATGGTTCATTATTATGACATATTTAGCAGTTGAGTGTCATCAATCCTATGTATAGCAATGGTTAGCACTACGTTTCAACCACATTTTTTAACAATAGACAGAATCAAAAAAAAATTAACATTAATGCCTTTAATCTATATGAATAAAATAATGATGTCCGACGTCCCATATCTATACCCAGACAGGATTTACATAGTCAAGGACATTATTCTGAAACTAATAAAGCAAGGAGATCTTAATCAGACATCACTTCTAAGCTTCTGTGAATTGAATCTCAAAAAACACATGAGTATTCTTGAGGATATGGAAGCAAACTTGGTGGTTAATAGAGATATGATAAGTAGCAGAGGCTTTGTTAATGGTTCAACTAGATAAGAACCACAGTAACGATAGCAATGGAGTAGGAGTAGGACTAGGCCACGAACAGGCACACAAAGAAGGAGAATTTGAATTAAGCATATCCTCATCATCTACGTACAAAAGAATCCTTATTGTGGATGATGAACCTGATATTG
>Ga0193705_1000290_pt1 | contig 11219 bp, 9 predicted proteins | sample U3m2metaG_FD_143045 | JGI IMG/M metagenome (GOLD analysis project Ga0193705, IMG submission 143045) | Soil microbial communities from a riparian zone of the East river system, Colorado, United States - U3m2 | ecosystem: Environmental > Terrestrial > Soil > Riparian zone | place: USA: East River... | reverse complement strand
ACGCCAGGACGGCTGAGAGGAGGTCGCCCACTTCGCCCTCGCGTGGACCACCTCGCACTCCAAGAGCACGGTGCCGGTCCCGGTCTAGTCGCGCACGAACGCGCTCATGCGCGCGAACGAGTACAGCACCAGGTAGCTCACCAGCAGGAAGACGGTGAGGAGCACCGTGAGCGCGATCGGCCGTGGATGGCTGACCGGGTGGAGCAGGCCGGCCGCGACCTGGTGCACGATCGGCGCCGGGTGCGCGACCACGTCCCACGAGTTCCAGCGCTGGACGCGGCCGAGGTAGATGCCGAACGAGCTCAGGGCCAGGACACCGACGACGAGCGCCCAGGCGTTGACAACTCCGACCAGCCGTCTGGAGACGGCGTGGACCAGGAAGAGCGAGGTCAGCCCGAGCAGCAGCCCGGCCCACGCGCCGCCCGACAGGAGCAGCACGTCGTACAGGACCGGAACGCTTCCTCCGTTCCCGATGTGCTTCAGATCGGTGACGAGATACGGCGCATTCGGAAAGAAGACGAGCCACAGGACGGCTATCGGTGCGAGCACCCGGGCGGAAGCGCCGGCCCGTGAACGCTCGTAGAGCAGGAGCGCCAGAGCAAGCGGGATCCACGCCAGGAAGAGGTTCCATACGAGCCAGCTGTGCCCGAGGGTGCCCGTGTAGAGGACGCGCAGGGCGAGCATCCCGAGCACGAACGCCGAGAGCAACGCGAGCGAGGCGACGACGGCGATCCGGCGGTCGCTGAACGAGGTGCGAAGGCGACCGACCATGCTGCGAGCTTACCTGCGGCCTGTCCTCACCCCCGAGAGGCGGCCTGGATCCGGTAGACGACGCCGCGGCCCCAGTCGGCGACGAGGAGACCGCCGCCCCGGTCTACGAGCAGCGCGAGCGGATGCGCGAAGCCGGACGCAAACGTGGTCACGTTGCTCGCGGTGCCGTCGGGCCGAAGCCGAATCCGGACGACGCGGCGGCCGAAGCGCGAGCTCAGGTACTCGCCCCACTCCGCGAAGAACAGGTTGCCGCGATAGCCGCGCGGGAACGAGCGGCCCGTGTAGAAGGCGAGCCCGTCTGCCGAGGCATGCGGCTCGAGGTACGCCGCCGGCCTGGCGACGGCCTCCGCAGTGTCCGCTCAGCCGCAGTGTCCGCGCGTTCGGCCAGCAGCGCGGCCAGCCGTAGAACGCGCCGCGGCGCACGACGACGACCATCTCGGCCGGCTCCGGGTCGCTGGTCGAGCCGAGCTCGTCCTGGCCGTTCATCGACGCGTAGAGGCGCCCCGTGCCCGGCTGGAAGGCGAGGCCGTACGGGTTGCGCAGACCCCGGGCGCGAATGCGCTGATCAGAGCCGTCCGGGCGCAGCGAGAGCACGGCGGCGTTCCGTGGGTCGCGCTCGCGGCACGCATCGCAGGTGGAGCCGCTGCCCCAGGAGAGCCGCCCGTTCGGCCCGAGCACGACGTTGTCCTGCTGGTGGCCGCCGAAGGGCAGGCCCTTCACGATCACGCGCCGCTCGACGAGCCGGCCGTCACGCAGCGTCAGCCGCTCCAGGCGTCCCTGCTCGGAGACGAACAGGTCGCGCCCGCGCCAGGCGAGCCCGAGCGGCGTGCGCAGCCGGCGGACGAGCACGCGCGGCCTCCGCGTGCCGCGCCTGATCGCGACGAGCGTCCCGCCCGTCTGGGTGACGTAGATCCGCCCGTCAGGGCCATAGGCCATTCGCGGTCGGCTGACAGGCCTCGCGCGAACGTGTCCACCCGGAAGCCCGCCGGGACCTGGATCCCGAGCGTGACCCCCGACGCCGGCACGGCCAGCACCGCCGCGCCGAGCGCTGCCGCAACGAGCTTCACGCGAGCTCGGCTGCGGCCTCGTCGAAGACCCTGGTGTGAAGGTCGACGTCGGCCTCGGTCGTCGCCGGCGACATCAGTGCCATGTTGTGGAACGGCGTCAGCAGGATCCCGCGGTTCAGGGCGTAGAGGTGGATCAGCCGGTCGAGCTCCGGGTTGCCGCCGGCCGCGGCCTCGCTGCCGTTCCGGGGCCGCTCCGCGCGGAAGAGGTACTCGACACGGCAGCCGAGGCGCGTCACGTGCCAGGGCAGGCGGTGCCGCTCGATCACGTCCGCCACCCCGGCTTCGAAGCGCTCGCCGAGCGCGATCATCCGCTCGAATGCCTCGTCGGTGAGCACCTCGGCCAGCGTGGCGCGAGTGACCGCTAGCGAGAGCACGTTCGCGGCCACGGTGCCGCCGATTCCGCCCACGTCGGCCGTCTCGTCATCCGGCAGCAGCGCCTCGAGCCGGTCCGCGACCTCCGCGGAGAAGCCGTACGCCGCGGCCGGCACGCCGCCGGCGATCGGCTTGCCGATCGTGAGCACGTCGGGCTCGAGGCCGTACGCCGCGGTGTAGCCGCCCGCGCCGGCGCAGATCGTGTGCGTCTCGTCGATGATCAGGAGCGTTCCGGTCTCGCGGGTCGCCTCCCGCAGCGCGTCGTGAAAGCCAGGCTCCGGAAGGACGATGCCGATGTTCGTCAGCGCCGGCTCGGCGAGCACGCAGGCGACGTCGCCGTGGGCGAGCTCGCGCCGCAGCGCGTCGCCGTCGTTCCACTCGACCACGCGCGTGGTCTCCGCTAGCGGCACCGGCGCGCCGACGTTGCCTTCGCGCGCGATCACCTCGCCGCCGTCGAGCGCGACGAAGGTCTCGTCGACCGAGCCGTGGTAGCACCAGTTGAAGACGAGGATCTTCGTGCGCCCGGTCAGCTGCCGCGCGAGCCGGATCGCGAAGCGATTCGCGTCGGTCGCGGTCAGCGCGAACTGCCAGCGCGCGAGCCCGAAGCGGCGCGTCAGCTCGCGGCCGACCCAGAGTGCGTCCTCGCTCGGCAGCATCAGCGTGATCCCGCGCGCGCCCTGCTCGGCCAGCGCGCGTACCGTCGGCTCGGGCGAGTGCCCGGTCATCGCGGCTGTGTCGCCCAGGCAGAAGTCGACGTACTCGTGCCCGTCCACGTCGCGGAAGCGGGCGCCGTGCGCTTCGTCGGCGAACACCGGGAAGCCGCCGGGCCAGCGCACCATCCAGGGCATCGGCACCCCGGAGAGAAGCGACTCACGCGCCTCGAGCGCGAGCTCCCGGGACCGCGGATGCTCGCGCTCGAAGCGCTCGAGCTCGCGCGCGAGGAGAGCGTCGAGCGCCGCCACGCGCGCTAGTCAATCACTCAGTGAGCTGGCACCGGCGGCGCCTCCGGTGCGGGCTCTCCCTCTCCCTCCAGGCGAGGCAGCCACTCGAGCCACGATGGCAGGTACCAGTTCCAGTCGCCGAGCAGCTTCATCGTCGCCGGCAGCAGCACTGCGCGGACGATGGTCGCGTCGATCAGGACCGCCACGGCGAGCCCGATCCCCATCTCTTTCATGTCGAGGATCGGCATCAGCGCGAACACCGCGAAGACACCGACCATCACGAGCGCAGCGCTGGTGACGACCCCCGCTGTCGTGATGATCCCGTGCTCGACGGCCTCTTCTGTGCTGGAGCCGCGGTCGAACGCCTCTCTGATCCGGCTGAGGATGAACACGTGGTAGTCCATCGAGAGGCCGAACAGGATCACGAACAGGAAGATCGGCAGCCAGTAGGCGATGCCGCCGTTCGACTGGAAGCCGAGCAGGCTCTCGCCCCAGCCCCACTGGAAGACCACAACCAGCACGCCGAAGGCCGCGCCGACCGAGAGCAGGTTGAGCAGGATCGCCTTGAGCGCGATCACGATCGAGCGGAACGCGACCAGCAGCAGGCCGAAGGCGAAGATCAGGACGAACCCGAACACGATCGGTGCCTTGCGCTTCAGCAGCGCGTTCTGGTCGGCAGACGCCGCAGTCCCGCCGCTGACGGCGTACTCCGCTCCGGGGAGCCTTCCGATCGTGGCCGGCAGGACGTCGTTGCGCAGGGTGTCGAGAGCCGCGTTGGACTTCTCGTCCACGCCCTTCCCGACGAGCGGGATCGTCACACGCGCGACGGTCTGCGAGTCGCTGAGCTCGATGTCGATCGGAGTGGTCATCTGGCCGCTCGCCAGCGCCTTCGCCTTCAGAGCGGCGAGTGCTTGCTTCCCGGCCGGTGAGCCCACGTCTCCCTCGATCGCGACCAGCGCCGGATCGACGTCGCCGTTCGAGAACGCGTCCTGGATGCGCAGGATCGTGTCGACGGTCGGGGCGCTCTTCGGCAGCGAGTCGAGGCCGCTCTGCGCGGGGTTGAGGCGGAAGGCGGGCAGCGCGATCACGATCAGCAGCGTCGCGGCGCAGATCGCCGAGGCGAGCGGATGGCGCAGCGCGGGAGTGAGAACCGCGCGCCAGAAGCGGTTGTCGCCGCCGCTACGGCCGAGGCGGTGCAGGAACGGGATCCGTCCCCGGTTGATTTTGTCGCCGAGTCTCGACAGCAGGGCCGGCAGCACGGTCAGCGAGCCCAGCATCGCGATCCCGACGACGAGCATCGTCCCGATCGCGAACGAGAAGTACGTCTTGTCGCCGGCGAAGAACATCCCGGCCATTGCGATCAGGACCGTGAAGCCTGAGATTAGGACCGAGCGTCCGGAGGTCGCGGCCGCTGCGGCGAGCGCGGCATCCGGTGACTTCCCGGCAGCCCGTTCCTCACGCTCTCGCTTGATGTAGAAGAGCGAGTAGTCGACTCCGACGGCGAGCCCGATCAGCAGGACCACGGCATTGACGTTCGGGTCCATCGGGATGACCTGGCTCGGGATCGCAAGCAGGCCGATCGTGGCAAGCACGCCCGAGAGCGCGAGCAGCAGCGGCACGCCGACTGCGACCAGCGATCCGAGCACGAGGAAGAGGACGACGATCGTGATCGGAATCGAGCGCTCGCCGGCCAGCGCGAGCTGGTCCTTGAAGAGCTGGTCGAGCGCCTTGCCCGAGCTCGTCGAGCCGGCCTCCCCGATGGTGAACCCCGGATGCCGCGCCGCGACGGTCTTCGTGTTGGCGAGGATCGCGTCGATCTTCTTCTCGGCCTCCTTCTTCTCGCCCCTCATGTCCCACTGCACCATTGCCGAGTGACGGTCCTGCGAGATGAGAGCTGCCTGGCCGGGGGCGTAGGGCGAGACCAGGTTCTTGATCGCGGGGTTTCCGCGCATCGAGCCGAGGACGTCCGCGACCGCCGCGCGGAAGGCGGCGTCGGTAGCGATGAGCTTCGCGCTCTGGACGAGCACGATCTCCGTCAGCGGGTCCGCCTGCGGGAAGGCCTTCTGCAGGATCTTGTCGGCCTTGTGGGACTGGCCGACGTTCGCGTCCTTCGTCTCGATCTGCTTCGTACCGACGGCGATGCCGAGCGCGAACGAGACGATCACGAACGCGAGCCACCCGAAGACCGCGGTCTTCCAGTGGCCTGCGCTCCAGCGGCCCATGCGGCCCGCCACGTTCATGGCTCTCTGCATCTGGGCGGAAGCCAGATCTGCCGGATTCTGCCGATCCATGAGACCCTCCTCGTCGGATGGTGCGGCCAACTCGCGCACACTGGCCCAGTGGCAGTCGGAGAGGAAATGCTCGGTACCTCGGCGGCCCCCGTGCCAGGACTAAGCGCTACCCGACCCTAACACCATCGTTCGCGTTTGCACATATGCGCATCAGGTTGCACGCGCGGCGCCTAGGGCCGCGAGGCTCACGACCATCCACGCCGCCAGGTAAATGAAGGCGGCGCGCGGCGAGACGAGCGTCCAGAGCCCGCCCGCGATGGCCGAGGCGGCGAGGTTGCCGAAGCTCTGGATCGCAGCCAGCGCTCCGAAGGCGGAGCCGCGGAGATCGGAAGGCGCGAGCGTGGCGACGGCCGCACCCTGAGCGGTCTCGGCGAGCCCGATCCCCACTCCGGCAGCGACGAACAGCACTGCGAGCGGTACGAGGGCCGAGCCGGTGAACGCGAACCCGAGGTAGGCCGCGAGGAAGGCGACGATCCCGGCGCCCAGCACGACCACCCCTCCTCGCCGGTCGGTCGCGTGCCCGGCCGGGATGCTCGCGAGAGTGGCCGCGGCGTTGTAGCCCGCATAGAGCACCAGCGCGATCTTCACCGCCGAGTCGTGCCCGTGACCCGGCGTGAGCAGGTCGGTCGCTCGCAGGATCAGCAACGTGGCGGCCGCGTTGCCGAGCTCGAAGGCGGAGACCGCGGCGAGCAGCCGGCCGAGCTCGCCGTGCAGCACGGGCCGGACGCGCAGGCGCAGCGGCGCCCGCTCGTGCCGCTCCAGCTTCGGCGCGGCCTTGATCGCGATAAAGATGGCCGCGGCCGCGAGGAAGCCGGGCACGAACGAGAACAGGATCGCGTGCCGGATCCCGATCGCCGCCACGAGGCCGAGCGCCAGCAGCGGTCCGGCGATCGCGCCGAGGTTGTCCATCGCCCGCTCGAATCCGTACGCCCGTCCGTAGAACTCCGGCTGCACGACGTCGGTGAGCAGCGCGTTGCGCGAGGGCGTTCGCAGGCCGCGGGTCAGCCACGCGCCGGTGCGCAGGACGCCGACCTGCCAGGCCGCGGAGGCGACGCCGATCAGCGCGTTCAGCACCGCCGTCGCCGAGTACCCGCCCATCGCGGTGGTGCGGCGGCGCGCGGGGTCGTCCGCCAGGGCGCCGCCTGCGAGCTTGGCCACGCCCGCGGTGCCGTCGGCAATGCCCTCGATCACGCCGAGCGCGGCCGCCGGCGCGCCCAGGGTCGAGGTCAGGAAGGCGGGCAGCAGCGAGGTCGAGACCTCCTTGCCCACGTCGTCGAGGAAGCTCGCCGCCCCGATCCCGGCGACGCCGCGGTTCAGCCAGCGAGGATGCACGCGGCCCGGTGACCGTGGCCCGAGCCTGCGGGCTCGAGCGCGGGGTCGATCTCACGGCAGTCCGGAATCGCGACCGGACAGCGAGGGTGGAAGCGGCAGCCGGGCGGGATGCGAACCGCGTCGGGAGCCTCGCCCTTCAGGATCTGGGGCCGCGAGCGCTCGCGCGGGTCCCGCCGCGGGACGACCGAGAGGAGCGCCTTCGTGTACGGATGCTGCGGGTCGTCGACGATGGACGCGGCTGGGCCCTCTTCCACGATCCGGCCGAGGTACATGACCGCGATCCGGTCGGCGAAGCGGGCCGCCGTCGAGAGGTCGTGCGTGATCATCAGGATTCCGAGCCCGCCCTTGCGCAGGCGGTCGAGCAGCGCGAGCACTCCCGCCCGCACCGAGACGTCGAGCATCGAGACGGGCTCGTCGGCCACGAGCAGCTCGGGGCCGAGGACAATGCTGGCGGCGATCGCGACGCGCTGGCGCTGGCCGCCCGAGAGCTCGTGCGGGTAGCGGCCGAGGAAGAGCTCGGGCGGGGTCAGCTCCACTCGCTCGAGCGCATCGCGCGCCAGCTCCGCGCGCTCGCGCTTCGAGCCGCCCGCGTGGTGGATCAGCAGCGGCTCCTCGATCGTGGCGCGGACGCTCAGGCGTGGGTCGAGCGACTCGTACGGATCCTGATAGATGATCTGCATCCGCTTGCGCAGCGGGCGCAGGGCGCGGTTCGGGAGGGTGGTGATGTCCGTGCCGTCGAAGGCGATCCGGCCGGAGACAGGCTCGACCAGCCGCAAGACGGTCTGCGCGGTCGTGGTCTTCCCGCAGCCCGACTCGCCGACGAGCGCAAGCAGCTCCCCCCGCTCGAGCGAGAAGCTGATCCCGTCCACGGCCCGCACGACCTGCTGCGGCCGCCGCGCGGCCGAGCCGAACAGCCCGCGCGGGATCGGGTAGTGGACGACGAGGTCGTCGACCTCGAGCAGCCGGCCGTTCGAGCTCACACGACCCCGGCGGGCACGTCGTTCAGGTGGCATGCGGCCGCACGCTCGCCGCCGAGCCCGCGCAGCAGCGGCCGCTCGAGCGTGCAGCGGCCGAAAGCGCGGTCGCAGCGCTCGTGGAACGGGCAGCCGACGAGCGGCCGGTCGAGGCGCGGCGGCGCGCCCGGGATCGAGACCGGCGCGCCGTTCGCGTGAAGGTCGGGCGTGGCGGCGAAGAGCAGCCGCGTGTACGGGTGGCGCGGGTCGTGGAAGAGGGCGTCGACGGGGCCGTGCTCGACGATCTCGCCCGCGTACATGACCGCCGAGCGGTCACAGAGCTGCGCGACGACGGGCAGGTCGTGCGTGACGAGCAGCAGCGCCAGGCCGAAGTCGCGGCAGAGCGCGTCCAGCAGCTCGAGGATCTGCGCCTGCACCATCACGTCGAGAGCCGTCGTCGGCTCGTCCGCGACGAGCACGCTGGGATTGCACGCGAGCGCCATCGCGATCGCCGCGCGCTGACGCATCCCGCCCGAGAACTCGTGCGGGTAGCGCTCGCCGCGCTCGCGCGGGATCCCGACCGACTCGAGCAGCTCCCCCACCCGCGCCCGCGCGGCGCGGCCCGAGGCGAGCCCGTGCACCTCGAGCGCCTCGGCGATCTGCGCCTGGACCGTCTGCACCGGGTTGAGCGCGTTCATCGCGCCCTGGAAGACGATCGCGAGGTCGACCCAGCGGTGCGGCCGGACGGATTCCTCGCCGCCCGCGAGGATGTCCACGCCGTCGAGCAGCACGCGGCCCGAGAGCTCCGCGCTCGGCGGCAGCAGGCCGAGCAGGCCGAGCACGGTGGTGCTCTTGCCGCAGCCCGACTCGCCCACCAGCCCGAGCCGCTCCCCGCGGTCGAGCGTGAAGCTCACGCCCTGGACGGCGTGCAGCGTCCCGCCGTGCGGAAGGTCGAACCAGACGTTGAGCTCCTCGACCTCGAGGAGCGAGCTCACACCGCGTCCTTGCCGCGGCCGACCAGCGGGCGCAGGCGGAAGCTGCGGGCCGAGAGGTGCGCGGCTTTGAGCCGGGGGTTGAGCGCATCCTCCATCGCCCGGCCGATCATGCTGCAGGAGAGGATCAGCAGCGCGACCGCGGCGCCCGGGGGCACGATCGCCCACCACGCGCCCGAGGTGATCGCCGTCCGCTGGAAGGCGTTCTCGATCACCTTCCCGAGCGAGATGCGGCTTGGGTCGCCGAGGCCGAGGAAGGCGAGCGCGGTCTCGTCGAAGATCGCGACCGCGATCGTCAGCACTGTGTTCGCGATCAGGAGCGGCGCGATCTGCGGCAGCACGTGGCGCACGACGATCCGCACGTTCCCCGCGCCGAGCGAGCGGGCGCGTTTCACGTAGACCCGCTCGCGGATGCTCTTCACCTGGGCGCGCACGACCCGCGCCGTGCCCGTCCAGAGCAGGACCCCGATCACGATGATGATGTGGGTCAGGCTCGGCCCCCAGATCGCCGCGACGACGATCATCAGCGGTACGTCCGGGATCGCCAGGAAGTAGTCGGTGATGCGCATCAGGACGCTGTCCGTCTTGCCGCCGAGGTAGCCCGACAGCAGGCCGACCGTGCCGCCGATCACGATCGACACGAAGGTGGCCGCGAACCCGACCACGAGCGAGATCCGCGCCCCCCACATCAGCAGGGTGACCATGTCCACGCCGCCGTCGTCGAGGCCGAGCGGGTGCGACCAGGACGGATGGCCGTAGACCGGGCCGACCTGCTCGTGCAGCCCGTACGGGGCGACCCACGGCGCCAGCAGCGCGAGCACGATGAAGCTCCCCAGGATGAACGCCCCGATCGTCGCGGACGGCTGGCCGCGGATCACCTTCCACAGCGAGCCGCGCAGGGTGCGAATCGGCTGCGTGCCCGAGAGGAGCCCGGGCTCCTGGAAGACCATGCTCACGAGGTGATCCTCGGGTCGAGCCGGAAGTAGAGGAGGTCGGCGAGCAGGTTGAAGAAGACCACCGAGAGCGTGAGCACGAGGAACGCGCCCTGCAGCATCGGGTAGTCGCGCTGGAGGACCGCCTGGTAGACCGCGCGCCCGATCCCCGGCCATGAGAAGACGGTCTCGACGAGGATCGAGCCGGCCACGATGTAGCCGAGCGAGAGCGCGATGAGAGTTGTGATCGGCAGCAGCGCGTTGCGCAGGGCGTGCTTGCGCACGATCGTCCTCGGCTTCAGCCCCTTCGCCCGTGCGGTCAGGATGTAGTCCTCGCCGAGGGTCTCGAGCATCGCCGAGCGGACGATCAGCGTGTACTCGCCGAAGAGCACAAGCGCGAGGGTCAGCGCGGGCAGGGTCATGTGGTAGGCGACGTCCTTCACGTGCGTGAACCAGCTCGGGTCGATCAGGAAGTCGTCGGTCATGCCGCCCGAGGGGAAGATGCCTGCGAACAGGATCACGAGCATCAGCGCGAGCCAGTGCGTCGGCATCGCGTAGAAGCCGAGCGCCGTCGAGACGGTCAGGTGCTCGGTCCCGGTGCCGCGCCGCCAGGCCGCGATCACACCGGTCAGCGTCCCGAAAACGATCGCGATGATCGTCCCGAGCGCGACCATCGGCAGCGTGTTCGAGAGCGCGACGCGCAGGTTCGAGCTCACCGGCTGCGAGTTCTCGAACGAGATCCCGAGGTTCCCGCGGGCGAGCTGCTGCAGGTAGATCACGTACTGCTCGCCCTTCGACTTGTCGAGGCCGAACTGCTTCTTGAGCGCGAGCTTGGTCTCGGGCGTCGCGTGCGGCACGCGCGAGAGGTTCGTGATCGCGCTTCCGGGCGCGAGCCGGAAGAGCGCGAAGTTGAGCGTCAGCGCGACGAAGACGGTGATGACCGCGAACGCCGTTCGCTTGATGACGTAGTCGGCCCCGCGCAAGGGAACCTCAGGCCGTCTGGTGCACCTTCGTCAGGCTCTCCTTCGACAGCGAGTTGAACGGCCCCTGCGGCGAGGAGACGAAGCCGGCCCACTTCTTGCCGTGCGCCGCGATCCAGCTCTCGTAGTTGAGCATGATGTACGGCCGCTCGTCGAACAGCTTCTGCTGCATCTGCCAGACGATCTCGCGCCGCTTGCCCTGGTCGAGCGTCGTCCCCTGCTGCGAGTACATCGCGTCGTAGGCCTTGTTGCAGTAGCCGGAGTCGCTCCAGCCGCCGTACTGCGCGCAGGTCACCACGGAGAGCATGAAGTCGGGGTCGATCAGCGGCACCCAGTCCCACATCGCCAGGTCGAAGTCGAGGTACTTCGTGTCCGGCGCGGTGATCACGTCAAAGGCCGCGCTCGAGTCGAGCGAGCGCTGCTTCAGCTCGACCCCGGCCTTGCGGAAGTCGGCCTGGATGATCTGGAAGGTGCGGTCGAGACCGGTGAGGTCGTTCGGCGTGATCACCTCGTACGACATCTTGTGGCCGTCGGCGACGCGGATCCCGTCCGAGCCTTTCTTGTAGCCCGCCTGATCGAGGAGCTGGT
>Ga0193705_1000279_pt1 | contig 11353 bp, 9 predicted proteins | sample U3m2metaG_FD_143045 | JGI IMG/M metagenome (GOLD analysis project Ga0193705, IMG submission 143045) | Soil microbial communities from a riparian zone of the East river system, Colorado, United States - U3m2 | ecosystem: Environmental > Terrestrial > Soil > Riparian zone | place: USA: East River... | reverse complement strand
CAGAAATCTACCAATATTAGTGGGAATTTGTTAATAGTTTGAAAAAACGTGGTATCATCAAGATTTAATGGCTCTTTTATATTTTTCAAAAGTTCTTTATCTTTTATTACTTGTTGTAACTTTTTCATTCTTTTTTCGTTTATGATTCTCAGTTCTTCATCTTCCAATTTATGTTATATTAAGAAGAAGCCATGATTTGGGTTATTATGTTTTTTGATTTGATAATTCACCAACGATAGCTAATTATCTGAGATGACTCAAAACATTTTCAATATTGGCCGACATAACGAAGGATGGTGAGGATACAATCAATTCGGAAATTAAAGATAGTGAGGTATTAAATCAGGACACCGATAGTGAAGATGGAATCAATTCCGAAATTAAAGATAGTGAGGTATTAAAAAGAGAAATAGAATTCCTGAAGGTGGAACTTGAAAAGGAAAAAGAAGTCTCGGAAAAAAACTTGTCAAATCTTCGATATCTTATGGCAGATTTCGACAACTATCGCAAACAAATAGAAAAACAAATGGAATCAAGAATTCAAGAAGATAGGTCTCAACTTTTCATAAAAATACTCAAGATTTATGATGATTGCATCCTGGCCCTTGAAACCCTAAAAAATGGCCAATATGATTCTACTGTTATTAGTGGCATAGATGGGATTATGACTAACTTTGAGGGTTTTATGAAGGACGAAGGATTGGTAGAAATCGAAACTATGGGCACACCCTTTGATCCAAACGTTCATGATGCTATAGGTTTTGTATCTAATGAATTGCCTCCCGATAACACAATAGTGGAAGTAGTAAGAAAGGGATATTTGTTAAACAATAAAGTTTTAAGGCCTTCTTCAGTCATTTTATCTAAAAGAACAGTTACAAATAAAGATATCAATGAAAAAGATAAGGAGTAGTGAAAAGAGATTATGGGTAAAATTATTGGGATAGACCTTGGAACAAGCAATTCTGCAGCCTCGGTTATGATTGGAGGAAAACCTACCATAATACAGGCAGCTGAGGGAACATCAGTTGGTGGAAAAGCTTTTCCCTCATATGTAGCCTTTACTAAGGATGGCCAGCTGCTGGTAGGTGAACCTGCAAGAAGGCAGATGGTTTCAAATCCTGAAGGTACTGTAATGGCGGCCAAACGCAAAATGGGAACTGATTTCAAATTTAAAGCGTATGACAAGCAGTACACTCCTCAGCAAATATCGTCATTTATTTTGCAAAAAATAAAAAGAGACTCTGAGGCGTATATAGGTGAAACTGTAGACAAAGCAGTAATAACAGTTCCAGCATATTTTAATGACAATCAACGACAAGCAACCAAAGACTCTGGAGAAATCGCCGGTCTAGAAGTCGTAAGAATTATTAATGAACCTACTGCTGCGTCGCTTGCATACGGACTAGATAAAGTAAACAAAGACTTGAAGATAATGGTATTCGATTTGGGTGGAGGAACTCTAGACGTTACCATAATGGAAATGGGTGGCGGAGTATTTCAGGTTAGGAGTACATCTGGTGATACGCAGCTGGGTGGAACAGATATGGATAATTCTATAGTAGAATATATCATACAAGAATTTAAGAACCAAAGTTCTAGTGATGTTCGTAATGATAAGGCTGCAATGATGAGAATCAAAGAAGCAGCTGAAAAGGCGAAAATTGAGTTATCAAATGTAATGACCACTGAAGTAAATCTACCATTCTTGTCTTATGATCCATCAACTGGTCCTAAAAATTTGGTCTTGACTCTTTCCAGATCAAAATTGGAAGAATTACTAAGACCAATTGTTGAAAGATGTAAAGCGCCCATGTTACAAGCCATCGAGGACGCAAAGCTAAAACCCGCAGACATTGAAAAAATAATTTTGATTGGAGGTCCTACACGAATGCCCATTGTAAGACAATTCATTACAAATGTTATGGGAAAGGAGCCTGAAAGAGGTATTGATCCAATGGAAGCTGTGGCTATGGGAGCAGCTATCCAGGCTGCGATCATTGCTGGTGATGTAACCACAGATATTCTTCTAGTAGACGTGACCCCCCTCACGTTAGGAGTTGAAGTACTTGGAGGATTAAAAGAACCACTCATCGATAGGAATACAACCATTCCGACAAAGAAAAGCAAAGTCTTTACTACTGCTGCAGACTATCAAAACGCAGTTACTGTGCATGTAGTGCAAGGAGAAAGATCAATGGCAGCCGATTGTGTTTCGCTAGGTATGTTTAATTTATCAGGAATACCACCGGCGCCCAGAGGAATCCCGCAGGTAGAAGTTACTTTTGACATTGACGCAAATGGAATTCTTAATGTTACTGCAAAAGACCTAGCCACATCCAAGGAATCAAAAATAACAATTTCTGCAAATACTAAATTATCTAAAGACGATATTGAAAGGCTTAAGAAAGAATCAGAACAATTTGCAGAGCAGGATAAAAAGAAGAAGGAAGAAGCAGAAGTAAAAAATGAAGCAGATAATCTAATTTACACTGCAGAGAAATTAACTCAACAGGATTTAAAAGACAAAAAAGTGAATAACGCAGTCAAGGAACTAAGGGAATCTGTTACATCAAATAATAACGAAGAGATTAAAAAGAAAATAGAAGGCCTAAAAAATATTGTAGGTGAAATAAGCACCGAAGCTTACAGGGCTGCTGGAGCTGCAGCATCCCAACAAACTACATCATCTCAGAATTCAGATACTGCGAATCAAAGTTCAGATACTGCGAATCAAAGTTCAGATACTGCGAATCAAAGTTCAGATACTGCGAATCAAAGTTCAGATACTGCGAATCAAAGTTCAGATACTGCGAATCAGTCTAATACTCAACCATAACTTGATCGGTTTGAAAAGGCAAACCTGAATTGAATCGCTTATTTTCAACTAATGGTATCTTACCATGACAACAAATCGCGACTATTACGAAGTATTGAATGTTGACAAGAATGCTACTAAAGAAGAGATCAAGAATAATTATAGGAAATTAGCTCTCCAATACCATCCTGACAGAAATAAGAGCGCAGGTGCAGAAGAGAAATTCAAGGAAATTTCAGAAGCATATGCTGTACTATCGGACGATGAAAAAAGAAAAAAATATGATAGATATGGCCACCTAGGGTCCGAGGAAGTCTTCAGAGGATCAGAATCTAATTTTGACGAAATCTTCAGAGATATGGGATTTGGTGGAATTAGAGATATATTTGAACAATTATTCGGAGGTGGATTTTCTACCAGAAATAGAGGTGATCCATTTGGGTTTGGGTTTAATTTTGGAAGGACCAGCAGGGGCGAAGACACAGTAATTGATTTACCACTCACCCTTGAGGAAGTAATAAGCGGAAAGAATGAAACTATTGAAGTTCCATCATTAGAAAAATGTTCAGTTTGCAATGGAAGTGGTTGTTATCCTGGTACGAAACCTAAGAAATGCGCGTCGTGCAATGGTGTTGGACAAACAAAGAGAGTAATTAATGAAAATAGATTTTCAACTTTTGTTACTGTGGAAACGTGTAGAACTTGCAGAGGAATGGGGGAGATTATAGAAAAGCCATGCCGAAATTGTAACGCGTCTGGTAAGGTTTCAGCTAGAAAAAAAATTCAGATTGAAATACCACCGGGTATCGAAGATGGTATGACACTACAATTACATGGCAGAGGAATTTCTTATGAAAATGAAATTCCAGGTGATTTATTTATTCGAATTCATATTAAACCTCATCAAAAGTTTGAGAAACTTGAGAATGGAAATATACTTTATTCTCTGAAACTCAAATATCCAGAGTTAGTATTAGGAACAGAGATAATAATACCGACATTATATGGAAGCGAAAAGTTGAAAATTCCTGCAGGTACGCAAATTGATTCAATTTATAGATTAAGAGGAAAAGGAATACCAATACACGGGCGGCATTCTAAGGGTGATCAAATTGTAAATGTAAAACTTGACATACCAACAAAACTTAGTGAAAGACAAAAATGGTTAATTAAAGAATTGGATGATACGAAAAATGTTTAATTTGCAGAGCCTATAATATTTATATTTAAATAAATCAAGATAATGTGTATGTCAACTCCGTTTGATGAGTGGTTTGGGCGACGAAGAGCAAATTCATGGTTCCCTGACGTAGACGCCATGATGAAAGAAATGGAAAAGTTGATGCAAGAAGCTGTCAAAAATATGGATCAAAACGTTCCGAAGAATCTCATAAGAGAACGTAAGCTTGATGACGGGTCTACTGTACGTGAACTCGGGCCAATCGTTTATGGATATTCATTTAAAATTGGCGAAGATGGCAAACCAATTGTCAGAAAATTTGGAAACCTAAACACTTTTCCAGGCTCCCTAAGCGGCAGGTTTTCAGTCAGTGATCAGAGGGAACCTGTCGTAGATATCATAAAGGATGTTGACAAATTGAAAGTTATTGCAGAGCTACCTGGTGTAACTAAAGGTGATTTAAGGATAAGTGCTAATGAAAATTCTTTAACCATAGAATCTGTTTCAGGAGAAAGAAAATACAACAAGAAAATAGAACTTCCTGATAAAATTGAACCATCCTCAGGTAAATCAACATACAAAAATGGAATTTTAGAAGTAACCTTTAAGCTAATGGACTCAAAGGACCATGGTGTTTCTATCAATGTCGAATAAGTTAGGTTATTTTAATTTTCGTCTTCCACGCACCTTCCTGTTTTAAAATTGATTTAATAGCATACATCATATAATTGAATATATTGAAATTATATCTTTATGAGTGCAGTAGAAGCCGTTGAAGTTACTAAAAAATATAAGGGATCATTATCCTACGCCATAAAGAATATTTCATTAGATATTGAACCAGGAAGAATTTTCACTCTCCTTGGAAGAAATGGAGCGGGAAAAACTACATTTGTCAGAATCTGTGCAACACAGTTATTACCAACTTCTGGTACTGTAAAAATATTTGATAATGATCTCATTAAAGATACAGAAAAAATAAGAAATTATATTTCTATTGTGCCACAAGAAGGAAGGCCCCTACGTGCTCTTACATCATGGGATCATGTCTATTATTGGCTAAGAATTAGAGGAGTAAATAAATACGAATCGTCAATAAGAGCAAAAAAGATCCTTCAAGAGTTTGAATTGTATGATGTAAGAAATAAACTTGCCATGTATCTTTCAGGAGGAATGAAACAAAAAATACTAGTAGCGATGGCAATGGCTACAGAATCGAAGTTACTATTTCTAGATGAACCCACGATTGGGCTTGATCCTGTGTCCAGGCGCCAAATTTGGAAAGCAATCAAAGAAAAAAAGGATAGTGGAACAACTATCCTGCTTACAACACATTATATGGACGAGGCAGAAGTATTGTCAGATGATATAGTCATTATAGACAAGGGAGTCGTTATCTCACAAGGAACACTTTCAGACATCAGGAAGAATATTAAAGAAAATATTAAAATAGAGATTTCAAAATCTGGCGTTGATGGTGAGGTTCTAAAATCATATGGCACTGTAGTTGATACTGGAACCGATATACTAAAACTATTCACTTTTGAATCCAACATTCAGGAATTATCAGCAATTGCAATAAAGAAAAATTTTTTCTTCAAGGTGTCGCCTATTACGTTAGATGACGTGTTTGTGTCTATGGTAGGAACCGAGGCTAATAATTCTGGGGGTTACACATAGGGTTTACTTCTGAGCATTCAGGTCAGGGTAGACTTTAGCTACTGAGTTCTTGAGATATGTGTAATATTCTGTTGGCATTATCGTTCCATTTTGAAGTAATATTAGGTTGAAGCTAGGCGTATTTGCATCATGGTAGTCCCATTTCCAGAAAGCAGAGGCGGTTATATTATTGTCTTTAAATGCTTGCAGCATGGCATCTGTGGTTTGCTGGTCAAGACCGCTCTTTGCAGGATCTAGCTGAAATACTCCGTTAACTTGAGTTCTTACGACATTGTTCCATTCACCGACATAGAGTGGGTCACCTGTCAGTTCACTAGTTTTTAAGAACATGTCAAATCTTTGTTTTTGATATTGATCTCTGTCTGGAATTCCATAGACGCTTATTTTAAACATTACATTTTCTTTATTTGTAGGAGCCATCTTGGCAAGATTTTCTGGCGTTAATTGTATCGGTCCTTTAACATCTACTGGAACATTCATACTATAAACAATTGTCTTATTAGTTAATGATCGTAATTCATCAGTTATGAATGAATTGAAATTTCCAATTTTTTCCCATTGATCTGAACTTTCTACATGAGGTTCGCTAAGAATTTCATATCCGAAAGTACTGGGATGCCCGTCTAGCTTTGTAACTACCTTTTTCCAAAAGTCAGCGAACGATGTCCATGCATCCTTTCCTTGAGCATCCTTGATAGATCCATCCCAAAAATCAGACCACCACAGCTTTGCTACCGGTTCTCCCTCTTTACCCCCACTGTCCTTTGGATATTTTTGTGAATTATTCTCAAAAAGGGACGCTGGAAAACCTGTTCCCCTCTTTTCAAGCCACGAGGAGGTATGCCACTGATGATTATCATAAATAACTTTAATGCCATATTTATCTGCGAGATTTGCTACCTGCTCTAACTCATTCATGAATGCTTGTGGATTTTTCTCATATGCTTCCCAATATAATAAGAACCTGACATGATTTAGTCCTGCATCTTTTATTAACTTGAAGCTTTCATCGAAATAATTCGCAGGAGGTAATGATGTATCGTTTCTGACTTGTTTTTGATCTGTAACTCCACCCTTCATTACAACTCCGGCCAAAGGACTGTCGAGGGAGGATGGTTGGGCAAAAGCAGCAATTACTCCAATTGCCATGGACACAATCAATACAAAAGTTAAACCAAACAAGATAGATTTTGAGTGCCTTAAACTACTCATGGCAAGTATATCGAAATTTAGTTTATATATATATTATGAATTGCCCTACCATCAAAACATTAAAAGGTTAACACTAGACCCAATGTTATTATTTGGGAATATAATAATACCTTAAGAGTACGTAATTGTAATTCGTTAAATGAGGTTAAGCAATTGGATGGCATTTCTGGTAGGTGATAATTAATGAAGTGGAATGTTTTAGCTATTGGATTGATATCATTATTAATTGGCGTAACAATAATTTCTATTTCTTCGATCCATGTGCCAGACCCTCTTCACTCCACAAGTACTGTGTTTAACGGGAAAATAAGTAATGAAAGTCATGCCATTCTATCATTGGAAGATGTACAAAAAGGAAGAAACATATCGTTATCCATTACCCCCCACAATTCTTTAGAATTACTTAATATAAGGATTTTAAATCCAAAAGGAACGTTATTGTTTGATCATAATTCTTCACAACCGTTCTTTACTACAATTGTGCCACCAATAAGTGGTAACTATTCAGCGGTTTTAACTAATATCAATAAAAAGGACATTTACACAAATAGTATCTTTGGAAGTGCGAACCTTTTTGATAGTAATAGAAATCCAAAAATTGAAATTTACACAATTCTAATAGGCGTGATTATTTTGCTTATAGGTATTGCTACTTGCATTTATTGGATAATCTCAGAATCCTTTAAAAGGTTAAAAAGAAAAACAAGATACAAACAGGTATCTTAGAATTGGTACATTCAATACCAGAAAGTATAGACTATAAGCAAGTTAGGTTATTCTGACAGCAAATCTTAGAATTACCTGTAGTATTATTAGCAACAAAATTTTATAAAACTTTCAAATTTTTACTAGAGCACATTTGGTGTTCTGAATAATTAAATTATTAGTGCAATGATTTCAATTCTTTTTGATATTCTTTCCCTTGGATCTTTGGATGTGTTCAGTTAATTTCGTCATGAGTTTTTTATTAACTTTCTCACCGTCAATTTTGCCTCTTAGAATTTCCATGCACCTACCCATCAAAAGCCCAATTGCATCCAATCCTTTCTCAGAAATTACCGTATCATTTTCATCTATTATCCTGCTTATGGTCTTATCCACATACCCTTCAGTTACCCTTTCAGTTCCAAAAGCCCTAATTACTTCATCTACATCATTAACTTCTTTTTTCAACAGTTTTTCAATTATTATTGGAATAGATTCTTTGGATATTCTGGAATTATTTAATTGCATAAACAGATAAAATAATACTTCGTCAGTGAGAATTGAAGTATCATATCCTTCTCTCTCCAAACTAACTAAATCCTCCGTAAGTTTAGATATAACAAATGACGGGTTGATTGAGGTCTTTGAGATTATTTTTTCAAAAAGAGAAAAATATCGGGAATCAAAAATATTTTCAGCCAATGTCTTGTTAATGCCGTACTTCTTGCAAATTTGATCTACGACTAGGTTCCATGGTTTAGGTATGTTTTTAGATAATTCCTTTACCCTGCTATCATCTATTGAAATGTAAGGGATATCTGTTTCGGGATACATCCTTGCTGATCCAGGTCTGGGTCTACTAAATACCGTAACACCATCTAATCTTGCAGAACGTGTTTCAGGAACAACGCCTGAAAATGATCTTTTGATTCTATCTGATAATTCAATTAATACCGTATTTAGTGATTTTGTTGATCCACCTATTAATACAAAAGCGTCATTCTTCTCCATTTTTAATTCAGAAGATATTGATTGGACATCCTCACTACTAATGCCATAGTTCGGTAATTCATCGGAGTGAAATATTCCACCTATTCCATAGGATTTTACAAGGTCCCCCAACTCTCTTCCCAACCTAATTCCTGGATATGGTTCAAAAGATAAAATACCTCTAAAACCTCGCAAAACGAATGCCATAAACCTAGAATCATCACTGAGGATTTTCTTTACCACTTTTGAGGATGATCTTTTTATTAAATCGGTAACATCTGTAGCGTTGTCCATGATTCTTGATTCATCGATGTTACGTCCCTTTAATTCTTTCGCAATCTGATTTAACCCATCCTGTCTTTTTGTTTCGTATTCAATAACAAGTGCAAGCTGTGATAGTTGTTGGACACCTTTAACTTCTACAACTGATCCGTCGTTCATTGAGATATTAACATCCTGTCTTATGCTTCCAAGTCCTCTTGACACTTTTTTTGTAGATCTTAGTAGTCGCCCCACAGTCAGCGCTACATTTGTTACAAAAGCTGGAGAATTGGAAATTGGATCAAGGGCAATTTCGATAAGAGGTATGCCTAGTCTATCCAGAGAATAAATCTTGTTCACTTCTTCATCATATCTGTCCTGTTCATTAATTATTCTAGCGGCATCCTCCTCTAGGCATATACTCTGGACACCTACTCTAACGCCATCAACATCCAAAAAACCGTTTCTGCCTACTAGTATTGTTCTTTGAAATCCAGTCGTATTTGAACCGTCAATTACTATCTTTCTCATTACATGTAATTCATCTTCAATGGTACAGTGGAGTGCCAGAGATACGGTTAATACTATTTCTAGTGCCTCCCTGTTTTCCATCAGGGGAGGTTCCTCATCTGATTCTATCAAGCAGTTTGAATTCTTAGAAGATTGATATTTTACTGCCTTAATTTTCCTAGATTCGAAAAGGGCCGCTTGATCATAAGATCCCATCTCGCTTTGAGTCGGACGCAGGTTCCTGTTAAAAGTAAAATCATATTGAGTAGAATCAGTTATTTTGCAATTGCAAAATAGTTTATTTTTTGAATCTAGCTGTTGATGGATTTCAAGTCCAACCTTTAGTTTATCTTGAACAGAGGCTTCGTTTTTAACCAATATGCAAATAATAGAATAGAAACTTCTTATTATTATTTACAAATCGCCAAGAAATCTTTAATTTCATGACTTAGATCTATATCCATGATTTAAAATGATAGCTCATCTTTCCTCTATATTGTTTGCAATATTACCGAAGGGGACAGTAAGAGATGAGAGTACTTTTTTCATACTGGTTTCGATTCTTGTTGCATTAGTTGTAGCCGTATACATAATGAGATTGAGAAGAAATAGACAAATTCAATAAGCCAAGTTATCATTCTGAGCAGTTTCAGCGTTCATCTATTGATAGTTGCATTTTAAACGTTTATTATATTAAATTCTAAAGTTTGAAACCTTACTTGAATTAACCATATTTGTAACTTCTCTTTTTAATGAATCAATATCTACGTCGTGATATTTACCATATGAGTTATTCAATTTAACCAGTGCTCTCTTCATAATAGAAATACAAATTGCTAGTTCCTCTTTTTGGTAATGTACTAAAGCAGCGGCAACAAGAATGATACCATTCAACAGGTCTCTTTCATCACCCTGGGTATGTTTCCATATACCTTCAAGAACTTCATGCGTTTTCCAATATTTTTCATTGTTGAAAAGTTCACGGGCCAATTTTATAGATTCATTTTTATCAAGTTCCTTTTCAATAATCCTATCAATATCTATAATTGGAGCTATCTGTGAAAGTTTGGATTTTATTTTTCCTATTCCTGATGAGGTAGCTATGCTTATATCAAGTTCAAGAAAGTGACTTGCGACCCTAACATCCCTAATTATAATTTTGTCATCATGTAAAATATTTCGAGATAGAGAAAGGATCGACGTTGCGTCTTTTGGAAGGTATTTCTCATTCTTAAAATATACCATGTATCTTGACAGCTTATTCACCAAATCCATTCATTTTATAGTCTTTACGTGCCACATACCAAAATAGATTGTTATTTAAGGAATCCCATGACATGACATGGCGTTAGGATTCTGGTTGTGCACAACAACAATAGTACTGAGGTATACAAACTCAGATTCCTCCAAGTTGATAATAATGATAAAATCACACGGCAATATCAAGAGTCTTAACTGTAAATAATCAATATTTGAAAAGCGTGAACAGATATGGTGTTTCCTTTTTTTCATCAAGTGTCCAGGAACTTGGTAAACTTATACACTTTACTATTTTCAGTCCAGAGTCATCTATGAATTTTCCCCATCCCCACATAGATTTATCTCGCGAATATCGTCTATGGGTATGACTCCCCATTAGCGTAATACCTACATTGTGCAATTTCGCTTTATATTTTTTCAAGTGATTTAGAATGCTGTAAGATAATATTTCTCCTGAGTCAGGTAACGCAGAAATGAATATAATGGTATTTTCTAGCTTGAATTGTGAGTAGTCTATCGAATTCGAATCGGAGTTTATGACTTTATATTTTACGTTACTAGATAAAGATATTTTATTTTGTAGGTCACACAGATCTTTATCAATCTCTACTCCAATAGAATAAAGACCAAGTATACTCCCACAAAATATCAATCTTCCATCACCCGATCCGATATCTATGATATTTTCAAATCCCAAATCCTTTGCAACTAGAATCATTACAAGAGCTGAGAGTCCC
>Ga0193705_1000278_pt1 | contig 11373 bp, 7 predicted proteins | sample U3m2metaG_FD_143045 | JGI IMG/M metagenome (GOLD analysis project Ga0193705, IMG submission 143045) | Soil microbial communities from a riparian zone of the East river system, Colorado, United States - U3m2 | ecosystem: Environmental > Terrestrial > Soil > Riparian zone | place: USA: East River... | reverse complement strand
CGCGAACTGAGCCTGTTAGGCCGGGTCAACCCGCTAGCTTTGGAGGAATTCGACGCCCTCGAGGAGCGACACCGATTCCTGTCCGAGCAGCTCGAGGACCTGCGGAAGACGCGTCGGGATCTCCTCGACATCATTGCCGAGGTCGACAACAGAGTTGAGCAGGTCTTCGCCGAGGCGTACGACGATGTCGCGACAGCCTTCGAGCGCGTGTTTGCCCGACTCTTCCCGGGCGGTGAAGGCCGGCTGGTCCTGACCGAGCCGGGGAACTGGCTGACGACCGGAGTCGATGTCGAGGCGCGGCCGCCGGGCAAGAAGATCAAGCGGCTCTCCCTACTGTCGGGCGGCGAACGCGCCCTAGTGGCGGTCAGTTTCCTGATCTCGCTCTTCATTGCCCGGCCAAGCCCGTTTTACATCCTGGACGAGGTCGAGGCCGCTCTCGACGACACCAACCTTGGTCGCCTGCTGGAGATCTATGAGGAGCTACGGGCCACGAGCCAGCTGCTGGTGATTACTCATCAGAAGCGGACCATGGAGATCGCTGACGCGCTGTACGGAATCAGCATGCGGGGCGACGGTGTCTCAACCGTGATCTCTTCTCGGTTGCGAGAGATCGAGTCGGTCGCCTGAACCGCACCATGACGGGCGGCACCGTTTCGCCGACTGCAGGAGCTCGCAGGGTGGGTGCGGCGAGGGGCCAGGCGTCGTTCGCGAGCGACGAAGGAGGCGAATCTGCGGGCTGCCTGTCAGAGTGCAATCAGAAGTTGTGATGAAATCGAGAACTTGAAATCAGCCTTTCGCTACCGACATCGCGATCTTGGCTTGGCACACTTGTCTCACCGAGCTGTTCCAGCGGCTCCGCACATAAATCGCCATCCCTGCCATCAACCGCTTGTCATCATGACCGCTTCTAGCTAGCGCGCTGTCCACCCGTAAGACAGTTCCTTCCCCCGTACGCCTCACCATCGACTGTCTGAAAGGAAAGTCGTGACCTCCATCGTCGTCGCCATGATTGTGATATTCGTCCTTGTCGCCTGCACCGTGGGCATGGTCCTGCTAGGAATCGAGGGCCGCGGCAAGCAGCGCGCGCCCAAGCTTGCCGATCGAATGGCCCGCGCGGCACGGCACCTCAACGGTGATGGGGATCCGCCCGCGCGTCTCGTCAAGCTGATCGAGTCCAACCGCGGTCGCTGAGCAGGTGCGCCGGCTCTCCTCGCCTAGGATGAGCCGGTGGATGCGACAACTCTCTGGTTGATCGTTGGCGTGATTCTGCTGTTGGTTGTCGGTCTCGTCGGTTTCCTCGCCGTCGGCCGGCGTCGAGCGCTGCGTACCGGTGAACAGCCGCCGAGCATTGAGGCCCCGCCACGAGGCAGGGAGGCGCCCGCCACGGACTCGGGTGATGAACCATCTGCAACCCGGGTCGATATCCCAGCTGTCCCATCTGAGGTCGAGCTTCCTGAGGTAGAGATCGTTCCGGAAGCGCCTGCTCTGGACCGTCCAGAGGCTCCCGAAAGCCGGCTGGTACGCCTGCGACGCCGCCTGGCCGGGTCCAATAGTGCGCTCAGTCGCGGTTTGCTGCTGCTGATTACCCGCGATCGGATCGATGAAGATACCTGGGAGGAGTTCGAAGAGACCCTGATTACCTCCGATCTTGGTGTCGCACCGGCGACTGAGCTGGTGGACTCGCTGCGGAACAAGCTTCGGGTGGAGGGGATCTCCGAGCCGGGAAGGGCGCGAGCGATCCTGCGGGCCGAGCTGATCAAGCTCGTCGACCCGACCCTGGACCGCAGCATCAATGCTGACCGAACCGATCAGCCTGCGGTGGTCATGGTCGTGGGAGTGAACGGGACGGGGAAAACCACCACCGTCGGCAAACTGGCCCGGGTTTTGGTGGCTGAGGACAAGGACGTGCTGCTCGGCGCTGCCGACACCTTCCGAGCGGCCGCCGCAGACCAGCTCGAGACGTGGGGTAGCCGGGTCGGAGTGCCGACCGTGCGAGGTGCCGAAGGCGCCGACCCTGCAAGCGTCGCCTTTGAGGCCGTGAAGGCTGGCATCGAGCTGGAGGTCGACGTGGTGTTGATCGACACTGCGGGCCGGCTGCATACCAAGGTCGGTCTGATGGATGAGCTGGGCAAGGTCAAGAGGGTGATCGAGCGTCAGGCTCCGGTCGGTGAGGTGTTGTTGGTGCTGGACGCAACCACCGGCCAGAATGGGCTCATTCAGGCTCGGATCTTCGCGGAGGTTGTGGACGTGACCGGCATCGTGCTGACCAAGCTGGACGGCTCAGCCAAGGGCGGCATCGTCGTTCAAGTGCAACGGGAGCTGGGCGTACCGGTCAAGCTGGTCGGTCTTGGCGAAGGTGCTGATGATCTTGCTCCATTCGATGCAGAGATGTTCGTCGATGCCCTGCTGGAGCAGGCAGCATGACGAGCATCCTGTACCCACCTGTCGAGGGCGCTGCCTTCGATGCGTTCATGAAAACCGCCGCGCCGGCCAGCCGTGATCATCACCGGTGGCAGCCGGAGGACGGCAACATGCCTGCGCTCTACCTCAGCCACGGTGCTCCGCCGGTCTTCAATGACGCCCACTGGATGGAACAGCTGTTCAGCTGGTCGCGATCACTGCCGAAGCCAACGGCGATTGTGATCGTCAGCGCCCACTGGGAGGCCGCGCCGCTCGCACTCTCCTCACCAGCAACCGGTACCCGACTGGTTTATGACTTCAGTGGATTCGGTCGGCGGTACTTCGACATGACCTATCCCACACCGGATGCATCGGCGCTCGCGGCCCAGATCAGGTCGCTGATGTCAGACCTCGAGCCGGTCCATGAGCATCCCAGCCGCGGTCTTGATCATGGCGCTTGGGTGCCGCTAAAGGTGATGTACCCCTACGCGGACGTACCGGTGGTGCAACTGAGCATGCCGACGCACGATCCGGACCGGCTGATGCGGATCGGACAGCAGCTGCGCCCACTGCGAGAGCAGGGAGTGTTGATCATCGGTTCCGGTTACATGACACACGGCCTGCCGTTCCTCGGCAGGGACAGCTGGGAGCACAATGTGATCCCCGGCTGGTCGCGGGAGTTTGATGCCTGGGCGGCCGAGGCATTGGCGGCGGGGCGGATCGATCTGTTGGAGGACTTCCGGCACGCGCCCGGAATGCCGTACGCGCACCCGACCGTCGAGCACTACACGCCGATCTTCGTCACGTTCGGGGCTGCCACTGATCCCACAGCGCCGCCGACCGTGGTCATCGACGACTTTCAGATGGGTTTGGCAAAGCGGTCGTTTCAGGTCGCATAGAGCAGGAGACCAGCGCAACTGCAGTGGTCGGCATCTGTTTTCTACGCTTGTTGTCACAGAGCTCCAGGCCTAAGCCGGGGTCCCTGACCCGACGTTTTCGCGTCGGTGCTGGCTAACGGACCCGTACCCGGCTGATTTGGCGATCGTTTTCACGGATGTGATGGACAACGTACGCACCCCGACCGCAATGAGCGACCGAATCGGAAGTCAGCGCAGTGGGCGGCCCAGGTTCAGTGCCGTCTCAGAGTCGGCGTAATGGCCGAAGCGCTCGACATCGACGTAGCCGCTCGACCGGTAGAGGGCAACAGCTGCGACCTGCGGTTGGCCGGTCTCGAGCACCATCCAGTCGGCGCCGGCCGCCGCGGCGCTCGCTTCCAAGGCTGCCAACACACTGCGGGCGAAGCCGTGTCCGCGTACGCGTTCCTCCACGAACAACATGCGCTTGATCTCCGGCCGCTGCGCCACGTGTGGCACTCCAGGCGGTCGAAAGCGCCAGCCACCCATGGCGACGGCCTCTTCGGCGAGGTAGCCGACGAGAAACGCTCCGTTCGGAGGACTGAAGTCGGCCGTGGTGAAGGGCGTCTCGTCAGGTCCTCCGTAGATCGTGACGTAGAACGCTTGTGCTGCAGAGGTCAACGCCGTGACGTCTGGGTGCTCATACGGCACCTGCAACAGCCGAAACCTTGCGGGCATCAGCACAGCGTAGGCAGCTAGTCGACGTGTCTTCGCCGACCCGGGCCGTACGGCAGGTTAGTAGGCTGAGTCAGTCCAGAAACCCGACGTAAGGACGCTCGTGTTCGACACCCTGCAAGACCGCCTCGCGGCGACGTTCAAGAACCTGCGCGGCAAGGGCCGGCTGTCCGAGGCCGATATCGACGCGACGGCCCGCGAAATTCGCATTGCGCTTCTTGAGGCCGACGTCAATCTGGCAGTAGTCAGGGAGTTCATTGCCGCGCTCAAGGAGCGGGCGCGCGCCACCGAGCTCTCGGGTGCCCTCAATCCAGCCCAGCAAGTGATCAAGATCGTCAACGACGAGTTGATCGGCATTCTCGGCGGCGAGACCAGGGTGCTGCGTTACGCGAAGCGGCCACCGACCATGATCATGCTCGCTGGTCTGCAGGGGTCCGGTAAGACGACGCTGGCCGCCAAGCTCGGTTTGTGGCTGAAGGAGCAGGGTCATTCGCCGCTGCTCGTGGCAGCGGACTTACAGCGGCCCAACGCGGTGAACCAGTTGCAGGTGGTCGGCCAGCGAGCCGGGGTCCACGTCTTTGCGCCTGAGCCCGGCAACACCTCGACGCGGAGCGACATCGATCAACCAAGCGGCGACCCGGTCGCAGTAGCCCGCTCCTCGATCGCCGAAGCCGAGCGTCGCCTGTACGACGTCGTGATCGTTGACACCGCTGGCCGGTTGGGCGTCGACACCGAGCTGATGCAGCAGGCCGCCGACATTCGCGATGCCGTGCATCCGGATGAAGTGCTCTTCGTCGTAGACGCCATGATCGGCCAGGATGCGGTCAACACGGCAAATGCTTTTGCCGAGGGAGTGGGCTTCGACGGGGTCGTGCTGACCAAGCTCGATGGTGACGCCCGCGGCGGTGCAGCCCTCTCGATTGCGCGTGTGACGGGCAAGCCGATCATGTTCGCCTCCAATGGCGAGGCGCTCAAGGACTTCGACGTCTTCCATCCCGACCGGATGGCCAGCCGGATCCTCGGTATGGGCGACATGCTGACGCTGATCGAGCAGGCCGAGAAGACCTTCGACACTGAACAGTCGGCCAAAGCGGCTGCGAAGCTAGCCGGACACGGGGGCGAGTTTGGGCTGGCGGACTTCCTTCAGCAGATGCAGATGGTCCGCAAGATGGGTCCGCTGTCGAAGGTTTTCGGCATGCTGCCAGGGATGGGTGAGCTCAAGGACCGGATTGCCGGCATCGACGAGCGAGACGTCGACCGGATTGAGGCAGTCATCCATTCCATGACACCGGGTGAGCGCGACAATCCGAAGATCATTGACGGGTCGCGGCGGGCACGCATCGCCAAGGGAGCAGGCGTTGAGGTGTCTGAAGTCAATGCCTTGATCAACCGCTTCTTCGAGGCACGCAAGATGATGAGCTCACTGGCGACCGGTGCGATGCCTGGGATGCCTGGGATGGCTGGCCTACCAGGTGGGCGCCGGCAACCGACACGGTCCAAGAAGAAGGGTGGCCGCGGGGTCTCGGGCAACCCGGCCAAACGCAATGCTGCCCAGCAGCCAGCTGCGCCTGCCGAACCCGCTGCCGCGGTTGGCGCGGGGGAATTCGATCAAGCCGCGCTCGAGAAGGCGATGGCAGAGTTCGAACTGCCGCCTGAGCTGCGCAGCCGCTTCACCAAGTAACGAGTCATGGGGCCCGGGCCAGTCGAAGGGCGCGATCGCCTCCACCTCGCCGGCGTGGTGCTGCCAGAGGGAGAGCATCGCGATCTCTGGGTAGTGGATGGCGTGATCCGCACCGAGCCGGTCTCCGACGCGCAAACAATCGCTAGCGGGGCCTGGATCATGCCCGGCCTCGTTGACGCGCACTGCCACGTCGGGCTCGAGAGGCAAGGCGCGGTCTCGGATGAGCGGGCGGAACAGCACGCCATTGCCGATCGGGATTCGGGGGCGTTGCTGCTCCGGGACGCCGGCAGCCCGGCCGACACACGGTGGATGGACCGACGGGCCGATCTTCCGAAGATCATCCGCGCCGGGCGGCACATCGCGCGGCCCAAGCGCTATCTGCGCAATTACGGCGCGGAAGTGGAACCGGATGAGTTGATCACTGAGGTGGAGCGCCAGGCTGCCCGCGGGGATGGCTGGGTGAAAATCGTCGGGGACTGGATCGACCGAGACATTGGTGATCTTGCCCCGCTGTGGCCGGCAGATCTTGCGAAGGCAGCCATTGCCCGTGCCCACGAACTCGGCTGCCGGGTGACCGCACACGTCTTTGGCGAGCAAGCCGTCGCCGAACTCGTGGCCGGCGGGATCGACGGCATCGAGCACGGGACGGGAATCGATGAGGCGACGACTCGGCTGATGGCAGAGCGCCAGGTCGCGCTGGTTCCGACCATGATCCAGCTCGATCAATTCGAGACGTACGCCCAGTCCGGTGAGGAACGGTATCCGGCGTACGCCCGCCATATGCGTGCCCTCTACGCCGGCCGCCTTGACCGCTTCGCAAAGGCTCTGGACGCAGGCGTTCCGATCTACGCCGGTACTGACGCCGGCGGCTTTATCGCGCACGGCCTGGTCGGCAAGGAAATCGCGGCACTGGCGCAGTTCAGTTCGGCTGAGTACGCCCTGGGCGCGGGCTCATGGCGAGCTCGCGACTGGCTCGGCCACCCCGCGACGCTCGGCGACGGGGCACCGGCCGACCTCGTGGTCTTTGCCACCGACCCACGTGTCGACCTCGGCGTGCTGAGTGCCCCACGCCAGGTGATCTTGCGTGGGGCACTCGTCGGCTGACCTAGCACGTACCTCAGGGGGCGATGGTGATCACCAGTGTCGCCGTACGCTGCCCTGGCTTGGCCTTGGTGACAGCCTCCAGCCCACGTGTGGTCTTGACCAGCTTCAGCGCCGCCGGCGCCCCGTTCAGGGTCGCCGAGGCGACCGTCGCCCCATCCGGCAGGACGGCGCCGATCCGTAGGTCGATCCGGCCGTGCCGGGTGACCTTCGTGGTGAACGTCGAACCCTGGTGCTCCGCGGACACATCGATTGCGAGCGCGCCCAGTTTGACGGTATCCGCCGACGCCTTGGACTGGCCGGCCGGCAGTTGCGGCACCACCGCGACCCGACCGCGGCCGGCTTCCGGCGAGACGCCGAGCCACTGGTGAATGACCGGCCAGAGCACGCCGTACGCGCCCCAGGCCTGCATGACCATCGATCGCTCGGTGAACAGCCGGTCGATGTTGGCCCCGAAGTCACCACCCGGAACGATCTCCGGCATGGCGCCCGGCATCTCCCACAAACTCGGGTCGAGCTGGCTGCGGGCATTACCGTTCAGGTAGACACCCTGCTGATTGTCGCCGAGCCGGCCGTAGTTGCCCTCGCTCACCCCGGCAATGGCGCTGTTGAGGGTGAAGATGTTCCGCTCGCTGGGCACCTCGGAGACCACCGAGTCACAACTCTCACCAGGGTTGCCACCGGCAGCCGAGGTCGGTCCTGTTCCGGTGTGGAAGAGGCCCAGCTCGTCAGTGAAGCAGGGCCGCTCATGCTGTTTCAGCGTGGTGTTCCCGTGCTCGTCGGAGGCTAGCGGCGCCGAACGGCGGCCAGGCAGGTCGGGCAGCACAGCGTCGGTCGGCGTGAGCCCGATCCAGTGTCGCTGGAAGACCTTCTTGTTACCCGGGTCGTCGAGCGAGTCGGCGTAGGAGAGGGCGCCGTCGGCGGCGTACCACCAGTCGTCTTCGAACTTGTCGAGCAGCGCCTTCGCCTTCTTGGTGGCCCAGCGCTTCGTCTGGTTATCGCCGACCGCTTTAGCAAGATCAGCAAGGTCGGCGTAGCCGCGGATGGTGTAGACGGCGTTGTCCAGCTTCTCCTCGCCCATGCCAGCGCGTTCGACATTGCCCAATCCCTCGGGCCAACCGTCGCCGTCCTCATCGAGCGTTGCGACGTATTTCATGGCCTTGACGCTCGCCGGGTAGAGATCGGAGAGGAACCTCTTGTCTCCGGTCCAGCGCCAGATCAACGCGACCGCCGAGGGATACTTCGACGATTCATCGGTGTTGCCAGGGTCCGCATTTGCCCCGAAGAACACCGCACCATCCGGTGTCACCTCATGCACGATCTTCCCGCTGCCCTTGTTGATGATCTCCGACACGTTACGCAAGGCCCTCAGATGGTCCTTGATCGGCCCGAACTGCCCGGCGGCAACCGACGCGAATGCGGTGTATTCACCGTCGGTGCCGAACAACCACGTGTAGTCCGGCCAACCGGCGCCGAGCCAACGCATGGACTTCAGCGTGCCCGCCGGCGGCGGGTACGCCTGACCGGCATTGACAGCCCGGAGCCGCAAATCGTCAACCCGCTGCTCCGAAGCGGCCAGCATCTGCTTGGACCAGGCCACACTCTGCGTGAGCAGCGGGTTGCCAGGCAGCGAGACCTCGCTCAGGGTGTCCACGCGCTGGCGATATCCCACTACGGCCCGGATGGCAGCCTCCGGGTTGCCGAGTGCCTTGCGTAGCTCAGCGCGGGCCTGAGTCGGGCCGGAGGTCGAGCCGCCGACGCCGAACCATACAGTCTTGACCTTGCCGGCTCGCAGCTTGATCTTGTAGCCGAGCTGGCCGCCCGCGCCCTTTCCGTACTTGGTGTCATCGCAGCGTTCCGGCTGCGGCGGTGCGCTGGGCCCCGAGGCTGGGCAGATCACTGCCGGGTCCTGCGGGCCGCGGAAGTCCTTGCCTGTCTTGGTCGCGAACGGGGACAGGTCGCTTCCGAAGGCGGCAGCCCAATCGTGGGACTCGAAGTTCGGCGACTTCGGCGTGCCCCTGTCCCGGAACAGCAGGTGCTTGCCACGGACGGACACCGAATCAGCAAGGTTCACCAGTGTCTGACTGGGCTTGGTCTCTCCCCACGGGTAAGACGACAGCAGCTCGGAGTGTGCGTCCGCACGCAATGTGATGGTCCGGGTGCGCTCGGAGCGCAGCGTGAGCCCGACGAGGGCGCCGGAAACGCCGCGCGGCACGAAGTCGGTGCGGCTCGCCGATACGCCGTGTGTGGTCGGCAGGTCGGCTCGTACGTAGCCCCATCCCGAGGTGGTTTGGTGGCCTTGCCGATCCAGTCGCCGTTGATGTTGAACCACATGCCGTCGAGCAGCTTGAGGTTGGGTAGCCAGTAGCCGCCCATTTCGCCACGGGTATGGAACCCAGCGGCGGGATAGCTGCCGTCGGCCGCGCCGAGAGCCCAGGCCCGATCGCCAGTCACGACAAATCGACGATCCGAGAGACGACTCGTCTCGGACAATTCGGGTGATCGGGCGATGGAGGGATCGACGACCGGGCCGGGAGCGGCCTGGGCGGGCACCGTGAGAGGTGCCGTGATGAGTAAAAGGGAACAGGCTGCGGTAGCGCAGACAGCGAGGCTCCCCCGAGAAGTGCGATGCACAGTTTGCCTCTCCGTTGAACTAGCTCTTCGTTGAACTGCATGCGCGCAACGCGTCGCTCGAGAGGGAAGTAAGTGCGCTCAGCGCACAAATCGAGACCGTAGAGCGCGTCTCGCGCACAGGACCTTGATCTTCCTATCGGCTTGGCGACAGGCGGCGCAAGGGTGCAACAGAATTATTGAGTCGGAACAAATTTGAGGGCGTGAGCTGCGAGCGTCGGAAACACGAACTAGGCGGCAGCCAGGCGCGAAACGCAGCGAGCGGAGCGAGCAATCAAACACTGCGCAAGCAACAAGCCCGAACAAATTGCGCGATCGAGCAAGATGGGCCCATGCGTGGCGCTCGGGCAGCAGCATCAGGGCTGATCGTCGCGCTCTTGTGTGTGATCGTGCCCGTTCCGACGTACGCCCAAGAGCAGGTGATCGAAACTGCGCTGCGGGTTCGGGGTACGCCTGAGCCGGATGGCAAGCCGGTTGAGCTCGACGCGACGATCCTGACCGCCGACCCAGGTAGGCCGCACCCGGCGATCGTGCTGGCGCACGGGTTCGGCGGTACCAAAGCCGACAGCGAGCCGACCGCTCGCACACTTGCGCTGGCCGGCTACACCGTGATCATCTACACCGCCCGCGGCTTTGGTGCCTCCGGCGGCCTGATCCACCTGGACAATCCCGCGTACGAGGGAGCCGATGCCCGGAAGCTGGTCGATCTTGCCGCCAGCCGTCCCGAGGTTGCCAAGAACGGCAACGATCCAGTGATCGGCTTCGCCGGGGCGTCGTATGGCGGAGCGCTCGCCTTTCTTGCCGCCGGACTTGACCCTCGCGTCGACGCGATCGTGCCCGCGTTCACCTGGCACAGCCTGCGACAGGCGCTTTTCCCGCAGTACCAGGTGGCCGGTGCAGCCCAATCGCCGGCCGATGTCGCTCCAGTCAACCGGCAAGGTGTCTTCAAGCAACGCTGGGCCTCTTTGTTGTTCTCCAATGCTGCTGGCCGACCGGATGGGAGTAATGATCAGGCGCAGAATCAAGATCAGCTATGCGGTCGATTCGACCCGGCGCTGTGTCAGGGCTATCTCGAGGCAGCCGAGACCGGCAAGGCCGATGCACAGCTGAGTGCGTTGCTAGACAAATCCGGCTTGGAAAAGATCGTGCCCGCAATCCAGGCGCCGACGCTGATCATTCAGGGTGAGGACGACACCCTGTTTCCCCTCGACCAGGCCGACGCGAACTTCCGGGCTTTGCCTGCCACGACGCCGACCGCGATGAAGTGGGTGGCCGGCGGCCATGATGGCGAGATCTCCGTCGACCCGCTGATCAATGATCTGGAGGAATGGTTCGGCCGCTACCTGAAGCGGGACGGCAGCGCTCCCGACGCCTCGTTCTCCCTGCTCATGCCTGAGACATCGCTGCTTGGACAAGATCGTGGCACTCGCGAACCTCAGACCCTCCTTGCGCAGTCCTATCCGGGCCGCGGATCCGATCTCGCGGTCCAGCGGGTACGACTCGCCGGCCAGCAGCAGAGCATCGTGGCCCCACCGGGTGGGGCGCCGGCCGCACTGACCAACCTTCCGGGCACCGCCGGTGCTTTCGGCCGAGCCTCCAGCGTTGCCGGCTACGCCCTCGGTGTACTTCCTGGTCAGTCAGTCCGCTTCACCAGCGAGCCGCTAACCTCGCCATTGACCTTGATCGGAAGCAGTCGATTCGACCTCGAGGTGACCGGAACTACCCCAACGGCAACCATCTTCGCGTCGCTGTGGGATCTCGGACCCGACATCGAACGCACAGAGAGCGACCGAACGAGCGTCGCGCCGAGCTCGGCGGTGCTTCCGCAACTGCAGGTCGCCCCGCTGAACCTGACAGGGCTCGATCCCAATAGACCGCTTCGCGTGACGGTCGCGCTGCCGGCGATCACGCACCAGGTTCCTGTAGGCCACCGCCTTCAGCTGATCGTCGCCACGACCGACCAGGCGTACG
>Ga0193705_1000275_pt1 | contig 11407 bp, 10 predicted proteins | sample U3m2metaG_FD_143045 | JGI IMG/M metagenome (GOLD analysis project Ga0193705, IMG submission 143045) | Soil microbial communities from a riparian zone of the East river system, Colorado, United States - U3m2 | ecosystem: Environmental > Terrestrial > Soil > Riparian zone | place: USA: East River... | reverse complement strand
GGAACCCCTAGCGAAAGGCGTTTTAACTGGACGCGGCGTTACTGGCCGGCATGGGGGTCGCCGGATACTAGCTCTCCTGGCGGCTTTCCCCCGGATTGCTCAAAAGCCAACGCCTGCTCGAGGATGGCGACGGCGGCCGCCGCATCGATCACCTCGCGTTGCTCCTTGGCCCGCTTTCCACCCTCGTGGAGCCGCTGCGAGGCCGTAGTGGTCGTCAGCCGCTCGTCCACGAGCCGTACAGGTACCTGGATCGCACCGGCCAGCCGCGCGGCCCGCTCCCTGGCCTTCGCCGCCGCCGGACCCTCACCGCCACGCAAGCTCAGCGGAAGCCCCACGATGATCTCGATCGGCTCGTACTCAGCCACGACCGCGACCAACTCGGCGATCTCGGACGCGCCTGCCCGAACCGTCGTGAGCGGATACGCCAGCGTCCCCTCCGGATCACACGCCGCCACCCCAATGCGCGCGTCCCCCCAGTCGATTGCCAGCCGTACGCCGCGGCGGAAGCTCACGCTCGCGGGCCGGCGCAGACGCGGTCGTGAACGCTGCCGTAAGCCCATGGGCTCAGGCGGCTCGGGAGAGCCGCGCGTTCGCCGGCGACCCTACGCCGCAAGCCAGCCATCGAAGCACACCGCTCATGACGGCCGCGCAGCCCCTCGCCGAAGCACCCAACAGAACGCGCGACCGTCATGACTGCAGCGTGTGCCCGATGGCGTACTCCACGGCTTTCAGCGCCTCGGCCGCGCGGCTTCCGTCGGTGCCGCCGCCCTGGGCGATGTCGGGCTTGCCCCCACCGCGACCTCCGAGGGTTTCGCTGGCGGCACGGACCAGCTCGCCCGCATCGAGGCCGCGGTCACGGGCGCCTTGGGTCGTGACGATGACCACGCTCGGCTTGTCGCCTGCTCCGCCAACCACCGCAACGACGGACGCAGTGTCTTGGACGCGGTTGCGAATCTCGAACGCGAGGGTCCGCAGATCATTGCCGGACACGCCGTCAGCGAGGTGGGCGATGTAGCCGACGCCCCACATGTCGTGGCTCTTGGCAACGATGCTGCCGACATCGGACAGCACCGTTTGGCTCCGCAGATCCGCGACCCGCTTCTCGGCCTCTTTGAGCTGCGCAACGAGCTTGTTGACCCGGTCGGGGAGTTGCTCGGGCTGCACCTTGAGTGCTTCGCTGAGCTCCAGCACCAGCGACCGTTCCTTCGCGAGGTAGCGGAACGCCTCGATGCCGACAAACGCCTCAACGCGCCGAACTCCCGATCCGACACTGGACTCGCCGGTGATCGTCACCAATCCGATCTGGGCGGTGTGTTGGACATGGGTGCCGCCGCACAGCTCCCGGGACCAGGGACCACCCATCTCGACGACCCGGACCTGTTCGTCGTAAGTCTCGCCGAAGAGCGCCAGCGCACCAATCTCGCGAGCCTTGGCCAGCGGCATGATGTTCGCGGAGACGTTCAGGTCTTTGCGGATCGCCTGGTTGGCCGCCTCCTCCACGTCTGATCGCACCTGCTTGCTGAGGCCGCTCTGCCACGCGAAGTCCAGGCGGAGGTATCCCGGCTTGTTGTACGAGCCGCTTTGCAGCGCAGTCGGGCCCAGCACCTGCCGCAGCGCCGCATGCATCACGTGAGTGCCCGAGTGCGCCTGGCAGGCTCCAAGCCGCCACTCACCATCAACCGCAGCCAGCACCTGAGCGCCGCTGAGCAGTTCGCCCTGCTTGACCCGAACGCGATGCACGATCAGGCCTTTCACCGGACGCTGGACATCGACCACCTCGAGTTCGACACCATCGCCGATGATCCGACCAGAGTCGGAATCCTGGCCGCCGGACTCTGCATAGAACGGCGTCTGTTCCAGCACAACCTCGACGAGGTCGCCCTCCTCGGCAGCCTCGGCGAGCTCGCCGTCCACGACGATGCCCCGAACCTTCGACTCGCTGCTGAGCTCGGTGTAGCCGGTGAATGGCGTGGCTCCGAGAGCTCGCAGCTCGCGGTAGATCTCTACCGCCTGAGCGCCTGCCTTCTTGGACTTGGCGTCGGCCTTGGCACGATCCTTCTGCTCCTGCATCAACCGTCGGAAGCCCGGCTCGTCCACGCTCAGCCCTTGCTCGGCGGCCATCTCCAGGGTGAGTTCGATCGGGAAACCGTACGTGTCGTGCAGTTGGAAGGCCCGCCCGCTGCTGAGCACTGTTTCGTCGTCCCGCTTGGCGTCGGCAACGGCTAGGTCGAAGATCTGGGTGCCGGTGGCCAGAGTCCGGCGGAAAGCGTCCTCTTCGGCGTACGCGATCTGGGAGATGCGTGGCCAATCGGAGGCGACTTCCGGATAAGACTCAGCCATCAGATCGCGGCTGATCGGCAGCAGCTCCGGCAGCACTGGCTCGGTCACTCCGAGCAAGCGCATAGCGCGTACCACCCGACGAAGCAGCCGGCGCAGCACATACCCCCGCGCCTCGTTGCCTGGTGTGACGCCGTCAGTGATCAACATCAGCCCCGATCGGACATGGTCGCCGACCACCCGGAGCCGTACGTCGTCATCGTGCTGGTCGCCGTAGTGCCTGCCTGCGAGCTGTGCGGCGTGGTCGATTACCGGGTAGACCTGATCAATCTCATAAAGGTTGTCCACGCCCTGCAACAGGTAGGCGACGCGCTCCAGGCCCATGCCGGTGTCGATGTTCTTCCGCGGCAGGTCGCGAGCGATGTCGAAGTCGTCCTTTCTCCGAACGCTAGACAGCTCTTCCTGCATGAAGACCAGGTTCCAAATCTCCAGGAAACGATCCTCGTCCACCACCGGCCCGCCATCCGGGCCATACTCGGAGCCGCGGTCGACGTAGATCTCGCTGCACGGACCACCGGGTCCCGGGACGCCCATGTGCCAGTAGTTGTCGAGCACCCCGCGCCGCTGAATCCGCTCAGCTGGCAAGCCGGCGATGCTCGCCCACAGCGCCGCGGCCTCGTCGTCGGTATGCAAGACGGTGACCCAGATCTTGCCGGGGTCAAACCCGTATCCGCCGCCGGCTTGTGAGCCGGTCACAAGCTCCCACGCGTAGCGAATGGCTTCAGCCTTGAAGTAGTCGCCGAAGGAGAAGTTTCCGTTCATCTGAAAGAACGTGGCATGGCGGGTCGTCTTGCCGACCTCGTCAATATCGAGGGTGCGGACGCACTTTTGCACGCTCGCCGCACGGTTGAAGGGCGGCGTCTCGGCCCCAGTGAAGTATTTCTTGAAGGGCACCATGCCGGCGTTGACGAACAACAGGGTTGGATCGTTGTACAGCAGCGGTGCTGACGGCACGACTTCGTGATCACGCGATGCGAAGAAATCCAGGAAGCGGCGCCGAATCTCGGCGGTTTTCATGACGTGTTCCTCGGGTGATGAATTGAGAACAGGCTAGCGTCAAGCTTGATCATCGGGCAGGCCGAGCGTTTCGCGGAGCTCTGTTTCACGCTCGGCCATTCCGGCTCGTACCCGATCGACGAACCCGCGGGCCGACTCGCTGATGCCGCTCGCGGACTCGGCAACACGATGACCGATCGCATCCGGGCGCGCCTTCTTCAGATATGACCTGATTTTCATGATCACAAAGACGGCGACGCCCGCGCCAATAGCGAACCAGAACAAGCGTCGGACCATCACGCACTCCGCTTCGCCTTACGGCGGCTCGAGCCGTTGCCACGAATCGCCTTTCGGATGCCATAACTGAACGCCGCCGTCTTGACCAACGGTCCGCCGAGCGTCGCAGAGAACAAAGTGGTCATCTGTGCGGCGTTCTCGCTGACGACGGTCGCGTTGCGACTGACCTTGGCGGCGTCCTCGGTCACCACGCTCAGCTTGACGAGCTCGTCATTGGTCGCGCGGACCGTGCCTTGCAGCTCGGTGAGGATCGGGACCGACTCATGGCCGATGTCACGCACGGCAAGCCGAACCTCCTCGAGCACACGCCCGAGCTTGAGTAACGGCACGGCCGTCAGCGCCACCAAGGCAACGAATGCAATGGCGGCGATCAGGCCTGCGATCTCCCCTACGGACATCGAATTTCCTTCTAGTTGTGGACAGTGCGGACGCGCGCCGCTCGGCGTGACTATGCGACCTTACCCTGCGGCTCGGTTCGGCGCCGCTGGGAATCAGACGTCAAAACAGACGGACCAGTCGAGGCCGATCCGGGCCGAGGCAATTCATCCGGGATGATCTCCGTGACCGGCGTCTTCAATCCATGATCGACCGAGGAGTTCCTCAATGCGTGCCAGCCTCGCTGCCATGGCTGCCTCAGCGCCGTGCTCGGTCGGGACGTAGTAGTGGGCATCGGCCAGCTCGTCCGGCAGGTACTGCTGAGCCGCGATACCGTGCGGCTCGTCGTGGGCATAGGCGTAGTCCTGCCCGTGTCCGAGCCGCTTGGCGCCTGTGTAGTGAGCATCCCGCAGATGGCGCGGCACCAGTCCGATTCGGCCGGCGTTGACGTCGGCGAGGGCAGCGTCAACCGCCGTGATCACCGCATTTGACTTCGGCGCCAGGGCAAGCGCAATGACCGCTTGGGCCAGGTTGATCCGCCCCTCGGGCATCCCGATGAACTCGACGGCATGCGCGGCCGCGACTGCTGTTTGCAGCGCCGTTGGGTCGGCCAGACCGATGTCCTCCGAGGCCAAGATCACCAGCCGCCGGGCAATGAAGCGCGGATCCTCCCCTGCTGCGATCATCCGGGCAAGGTAGTGCAGCGCAGCCTGCACATCCGAGCCTCGGATCGACTTGATGAATGCGCTGATCACGTCGTAGTGCTGGTCGCCGGCACGGTCATAGCGGACCGCTGCCTTGTCCACGGCACGCTCGACCATGTCAGTCGTGATCATGGTCTGGTCAACAGCGGATGCGCCCGCAGCCGACTCCTCCAGGAACGTCAGCGCGCGCCGTGCATCGGATCCAGCAAGACGCACGATCATGGCGCGGGCGTCAGGCTCAAGCTCGTAGGCCCCAGCCAATCCACGGTCCTCAGTCAGTGCCCGATCCAGCAGATTCGAGATGTCGTCATCGGTCAGCGGCTTCAGGGTCAGCAGTAACGATCGTGACAGCAGCGGTGAGATGACCGAAAAGCTGGGGTTCTCAGTGGTCGCGGCGATCAGAGTGACCAGCCGATTCTCCACTGCTGGGAGCAATACGTCCTGCTGAGTCTTGGAAAAGCGATGCACCTCGTCGATGAACAGCACGGTTTCCCGGGCCGTACGCAGATCTCGGCGGGCCTGGTCGAGCACCGCCCGGACCTCCTTGACGCCGGCGGTGACCGCGGAGAGCTCAACGAATCTCGAGTCGCTCTGACGCGAGACGACCGCTGCGATGGTGGTCTTGCCGACGCCCGGTGGTCCCCAGAGGATGACCGACATGGGCTCGCCCGCGGCAAGCCGCCGGAGTGGGGATCCGGGCGCCATCAAGTGATCTTGACCGACGATTTCTTCCAACGTGCGCGGTCGCATCCGTACGGCGAGTGGCAGGCCAGCACGGTCGGTGTCGGCCAAGCTGCCACTGGGTATGGCCGTCTGACCGCCGACGGTGCCGCCGAAGAGATCCTCGCTCATCGCCAGCGATCCTACGGACACCGCCCCAACGTCAAGGAGGATGATGCGCACCATGGGTGAGAACGACGTGAGGACTCTGTACGACAGGCTGATCGCGGCGTGGAACGATCACGATGGAGTCGCGATGGCTGAGCCATTCGCCGCAGACGGAGTTGTCATTGGATTCGACGGCAGCGTGAGCTCCGGCAAGGAGACGATCGGTACCGAAATGTCGAACATCTTTGCCGATCACGAAACCGGTCGTTATGCCGTCAAGGTGCACTCCGTTCGGCCGCTAGGGGCTCAGGCCATGATCTTGAGAGCCATTGTTGGACTGGTCCCGCCTGGCCGGACTGCGATCAACCCGGAGACGAACTCTCACCAGACAGTCGTCGCTGACAAGCAGGGCGGCGAGTGGAGGATTGTGCTGTTCCAAAACACTCCTGCTCAATTCCACGGCCGCCCCGGCCTGGTGGAGGAAATGACTCGGGAGCTGCAGGCCGTCGCCGACGCTAGCCCGTGACCGGGTGGTTTGATCGGAAGAGATCGTCGGGGTCGTAGCGCTGCTTGACCTCGCAGAGGCGGTCCACGGTCTCCGGCAGGAACGCCTTGGTCATCTCGAAGCGCTCCTCGGCAAAGTTGAGATAGATGCCGGCGTCGTAGGGCTGTAGTGCGGCCTTGAAAGCGCCCAGCCAGGCACGGGTTGGCCATCATCTCCGGCATTGGGACGAAGTTGACCCCGAAGGCGAGGAAAGAGCCCGGGAATGTGGCGAGCGCGCCAGCACCCTCCGGCGTCCGCGAGAGGGCACCGCCGCAATGCCGCAGCTCGACCGAGATCAACTGGGAGCCGGAACCAGGCCCAATCGCCTTCAGCAGGGAATCGATCGCCGCAGGCGACAGGTCGCCGATCACAAGGGAATCACCCAAGTACGGCAGAGGGTCCGGCGGATCCATGTGCAGCTCAGCGATCCCCTGCGGTGGCTGGACCGCCATCGTGTCCATGCCGACAGTCCCGGCCTCGCGGAGCGGAGCCACCAACCCCTCCCCATCGGCCGCGTCGCCGCAATAGATCGCCTCGATCGCTGTGTACGAGTTGCCGCGGAAAGGCTCGGGTATCTCAGGAACGGGTGGAAAGTTCAAGATTCGCCAGACGGAGGTCATTTCCTCGCGCACGTCGGCGATCCACTCCTGCCAGCTGCGGAGAACATCGCTCGACTGGTCGGCAGGGAAGAAGAGGGCGCCAGCATAAATCTGCGACAAGGGCAGCAGCTCAAACTCAAGCGCCGTGACCACGCCGAAGCTCCCACCGCCGCCGCGCAATGCCCAGAACAAATCGGGCTCGTTGTCGGCGTCGACACGGACCTGCTCGCCGTCGGCCGTGACAAGCTCGATCGCGGTTACCCGGTTACAGGCAAGGCCGTGCTTGCGAGCGTAGAAGCTCAGGCCGCCGCCAAGCGTGTAGCCGGCGATGCCGACGCCTGGGGCCGAGCCGTGCAAGGCGGCGAGGCCCAGCTCGGATGCCCTAGGCACCACGTCGCCCCAGAGGGCGCCGGCGCCGACTCGGGCACTGCCCGCAGCGCTGTCGATCTGAACAACGCCGTCAAGGCCAGCCGTGCGTAGCAGCACGGTATCGGCAAGAGAGCCGAGGGGTGCTGCTAGGTGTCCGGTGCACTGGGCGGCGACTCGCTTACCGTCGGCGGCCGCGGAACGGACCACATCGCTTACGTCGTCTGCGCTACGCGGGATCGCGATGCCGGCCGGTTCCTGGTCGATCAAAATATTAAAGGCCCCACGTTCCAGGTCCCAGTTGGCGTCCTGCTTTGTCACGAAGTCCGCGGCCATGCCTACTCTCCTTTGAACAGCGGTTAGGGCCCTGGCCTGAATTTACTCGACACCGTTGAAATTACCGCTCAGAAAAGTGCTCCAAGAGTCCAGACGGACCTCAGACATCTGGCTGGACGTCGATTCCAGCCTCATTGCGCTGCGCGGCGGTGATGGGTGCGGGAGCGTCGGTCAATGGATCCACGCCACCACCGGTCTTCGGGAACGCGATCACGTCGCGGATCGAGTCGGTTCCGGACAGCAGAGCGCAGATCCGGTCCCACCCGAAGGCGATTCCCCCATGCGGCGGCGGGCCGTAGTTAAAGGCGTCGAGCAAGAAGCCGAACTTCTCCTGCGCCTCCTCCTTCGACAAGCCCATCACGGCGAATACCCGCTCTTGGATATCTCGGCGATGAATACGGATGGAGCCGCCGCCGATCTCGTTGCCAGGTTTCCAGGTCCTGCGGCGCCGTGAATGCATGGTGTACGGCAGTCCACGCGCCTGCTCCGACCGTGACGTCGCCCGCTGCCATCGCGACACTGGCCGGCTCAAATAAAGGTGCGTCGACCACCCAGCAGAACGCCCAGGCGTTCTCGTCGATGAGCCCCACCCGCCGCCCGATCTCCAGCCGGGTGGCTCCGAGCAGCGCCTGTGCCGGTGCTCGCAGACCGGCCGCAAAGAAAATGCAGTCCCCTGGCGCCGCCCCCGCCTTCGCGGCCAGGCCAGAACGCTCAGACTCCGAGAGGTTCTTGGCCACCGGCCCGCCAAGCTCCCCATCCTCGCCGACCAACACGTACGCGAGGCCACGGTGCCCGCGCTGTCGGGCAAACTCTTGCCACGCGTCCAACTGCTTACGCGGCTGGCTCGCTCCAGCCGGCATCACTACTGCACCGACGTACTCGGCCTGGAACACCCGGAAGGGTGTCTCAGCGAAGTAGTCCGTCAACTCGACGAGTTCCTGTCCGAACCGCAGGTCCGGCTTATCGGTGCCGAAACGGTTCATCGCATCGGCGTAGGTCAGGCGTAGCAAGGGGGTGGCGACCTCTACACCGATCAGCCGCCAGATGGCGGTGATCAACGCCTCGGTGAGCTCAATCACGTCGTCCTGGCCGACGAAGCTCATCTCGACATCGAGCTGGGTGAATTCGGGTTGCCGATCTGCTCGGAAGTCCTCGTCGCGGTAGCACCGGGCGATCTGGAAGTAGCGCTCCATGCCGGCCACCATGAGCAGCTGCTTGAAGAGTTGCGGGCTCTGCGGCAGCGCGTACCAGCAGCCCGGCTTGAGCCGCGCCGGAACCAAAAAGTCGCGCGCGCCTTCGGGGGTGGAACGAGTCAAGGTCGGTGTCTCGATCTCGACGAAGCCGCGCTCGGCGAGCAGCGTACGAGCCACGCGATTGACGTCACTCCGCAACCGGATCGCCGCGGCAGGCCCTGGGCGCCGCAGGTCAAGGTAGCGGTATTTGAGCCTCGTCTCCTCGCCCACGTTCACGCGCTCATCAATCTGGAAGGGCAGTGGTGCGGAGGCGCTCAGCACTTCCAACTCGGCGGCGACGACCTCGATCTCACCCGTTGGCAGCGCAGTATTGGCGTTGCCCTCGGGTCGCAGCGCAACCTCACCGGTGACCAAAATGCAGTACTCGTTACGCAGCTCATGGGCGCCTGATGCGACCAACATCTCATCACGCACCACGACCTGAGCGACACCAGATGTATCCCGAAGATCAAGAAAGGCGACCCCACCGTGATCGCGGCGGCGAGCTACCCAGCCGGCCAGAGTCACTGTGGTTCCGGCTTGCTCGGCACGCAGAGTGCCGGCGCCGTGGGTGCGCATCACGAGCTGCATCCTTTCCAAAACATGCGCGGGAGCGGAGCGACCTCCAGCCCCAGCGGCGAGCTGCGTCCGTGAGTGGAGCGACATCCGATCCTACGGGCCAGCCGCCATCATCCGTACCGCTTTCCCCGCCAGCCCCTCCCCCCGGCTGTGCTGCCGAAACCTCCGTTTGCGTAGTTCTCGGTCGGTCTGCACAGGTTGCAAAGTATGCAGACCGTCAGCAAACCATGTAGACCACACGCTGCGGTGCGCGCTGATCATCGAGCGTGGCAACCACTAGAGGTGCCCGAGAAGGAATGTCGCAGGCGAGTGGCAAAGTCGTATCCGTGCTGAAGCGGCTACGCGGGAGGCAGGAGTGGCACTTCTTTGCCGTGCTGCCCAAGGCCGACCCCGTGCTGGCCACCGTCTGGTGGGTGCTACTGATGCTCAATGGAGCGATGCCCGCGATCTTCGCGGTCGCCATCGGCGTTACAGTCGGCGCGGTCCAGCAGGCTCGGCCGGTCGGCGGCCCGCTCGCCCTGACCGGTCTGGTGTTCGTGCTCATGCTGATCTTGAATCCGATCCAGACCGCGGTCAGCATGAACCTTGGCAACAAGGTGTCTGCTTGGCTCAACGAGGCGCTAATTCGCGCCTGCGTGCAACCACCCGGCATCGGACACCTGGAGGATCCCGATCTTGCTGAAGATCTGACGACCGCGCGCGAGTTCGACCGCGGCATGACAGGTCCCCCGATGTACCTCAATGTCGACTTCCTCGCCACGAATCTGGTCAGCGCCGTGGGCGGTGTCGCTTCGGCTGTCGTCCTCGTCGGGTTCGCGTGGTGGGCAGCGTTGATTCTGGTTGCGGCTTGGGGATCGACACACTGGCTGCTGCGCGAAAGCGGGGTCTGGCGCGACCGCAACACTCCCGAGGTGCGCTCGGCCCAGCGCCATGCCGACTATGCCTACCGACTCGCTGTCGATCCGCAGCCGGCAAAGGAGCTGCGACTCTTTGGTATCGCCGGCTGGACCGTGGAGCGCTTCATCGCTCGCCGCAAACGGCTGTTCGAGTTGCAGTACCGTGCAACTCGGCTGCGTGAGAAGTCGGTGATCTGGTGCATGATCATCGTGATCGCGGCCAACGCGGCGGTCTTCGCTGCCCTCGGCCTCGGTGCCCTCTCCGAAGGCATCCCGCTGGATCGGCTCGTCGTGTACGCCCAGGTAGCCTTCGGGGTCAGTCTCATCGCGTTTGGCGGTCTCAACTGGGTGTTGGACGGGGCCGCGGCCCCGGTCGCAGCCGTCGCTCGGCTCGGTCCGGCGATGGCACCCCTCGGGGCCCTGACTGTCGGGCACGAGCCTGCCACCGGCATGCCGAGTCGGGAAATCTCCTTCCACGACGTCTCGTTCTCCTACCCAGGCAGTAAGCGCGCCGTCCTTTCCGGGCTCGAGCTCACCGTTCCGGCTGGCACGTCACTGGCGATCGTCGGCCAGAACGGCGCCGGCAAGACCACCCTCGCCAAATTGCTCTGCCGTCTCTATGACCCGACCAATGGGGCGATCACGGTAGACGGAGTTGACCTGCGCAGCCTCGAGCGAGCCGGTTGGCGGCGCCGGCTCGCCGCAGTTTTTCAGGACTTTGTCCGTTTCGAGCTCTCGCTGCGCGAGAACGTCGACCCCGCCGCCGAGGCGAGCGACAGCGACATTCGGGCCGCACTCGTCGACGCTGGCGCCGAGACCCTTGCCGAGCTCGACACGCCCTTGGCCAAGGGATACCCCAACGGCATCGACCTGTCAGGTGGTCAATGGCAGCGGATTGCACTCGCTCGCGCGTTGTGTGCCGTACGACGCGGTGCAGGGCTGGTGCTGCTCGACGAGCCGACTGCGCAGCTGGATGTCCGAGGCGAGGCAGAGGTGTTCGAGAGGGTGCTGCAGGCGACCCGCGACGTCACGACCATCTTGATCTCGCACCGTTTCTCCACCGTGCGGCACGCGGACCGGATCTGCGTCCTCGAGCACGGCCGCGTGGTGGAGCTAGGTAGCCATGACGAGCTGATGGCGCTGGGCGGCCGCTACAAGACGATGTTCCAACTCCAAGCCAAGAGGTTCGAGGCCAGCATGGATGAGGAAGGCGTCGTGTTCGATGTCCTCTCCTAGAGACGACCTACCGCCGGCGCTGTCATCAATGTGGCGGCTGTGCAAGCTCGGCTACACGCACGAGCCGAGGCTGGTCGTCTTG
>Ga0193705_1000274_pt1 | contig 11456 bp, 14 predicted proteins | sample U3m2metaG_FD_143045 | JGI IMG/M metagenome (GOLD analysis project Ga0193705, IMG submission 143045) | Soil microbial communities from a riparian zone of the East river system, Colorado, United States - U3m2 | ecosystem: Environmental > Terrestrial > Soil > Riparian zone | place: USA: East River... | reverse complement strand
CCGGCTTGCGATGAGCCTCGTCCGGGACGACGTCCGTCCCTCGTCGATCGTCACCCGCGAGGCGCTCGAGAACGCTGCGGCATCCATCGTCGCGACCGGTGGCTCCACGAACGGTGTCCTCCACCTGCTCGCCATCGCCCGGGAGCTGGACATCCCCTTCGAGCTGGAGGACTTCGACCGCATCGCCGCCAGGACTCCGATCGTCGCGAGCCTCAAGCCGGGAGGCAGATTCGTCGCCACCGATATGCACGCGGCCGGCGGCGTCGCGCTCGTCGCCCGCGAGCTCCTGAAGCGCGATCTCGTCCACGCGGACGCACCGAACGTCGACGGACGCTCGCTCGGCGAGGTGGCGACTGCCGTCATCGAGAATCCAGGCCAGGAGGTCGTCGTCCCGATCGACGACCCGATCAAGACGACGGGCGGCCTCGCGATCCTGCGCGGGAACCTCGCACCCGAGGGGTCGGTGGTGAAGCTCGCGGGCCACGAGCGGCTGCTTCATCGCGGGCCGGCGCAGGTCTTCGACTCCGAGGAGGACTGCTTCGCCACCGTGAAGGCGAGGGGTATCGAGGCGGGCGACGTCGTCGTGATCCGCTACGAGGGCCCAGCGGGAGGTCCCGGCATGCGGGAGATGCTCCACGTCACGGCGGCGCTCGTCGGCGAGGGTCTCGGCGATTCGGTCGCCCTCGTCACCGACGGGCGGTTCTCGGGCGCCACGCACGGGCTCATGGTCGGCCACGTGGCGCCAGAGGCGGTTCGGGGCGGCCCGTTAGCAGCGCTCCGCGACGGTGACACGGTCGTCGTGGACGTCGACGGCCGCGAGCTCCGGGTCGAGCTCTCCGAGGACGAGCTCGAAGCGCGTCTCGCAGGCTGGAAGCCGCCGCCGCTCCGGTACACGCGGGGGGTTTTCGCCAAGTACGCGGCGGAGGTCTCGTCGGCGAGCGAGGGTGCGATCACGCGCCCACCACGCTCGTAAGGCCTGGCGCTACGGCTGTACGGGTGGAGTCGGCTGCTCCTCGTCCTGCTCCGGCGACTTGCCGTCGTCCTCGGCGGGGGCATCCTCCGCCTCGAGCGCTGCCGCCTCGCCGGCTCGCTTTCGCGCCTCGTCGGCCCGCTTCTCTGCCTCTTCGATCTCGCGGGTCAGCTTGTCGTCGTTGGTTCCCATCACCCCTCCGTCGCTATCGAATCAAGACCGTTCTGCGGTAGCGCTGCACGGCCGAGTCGTCGAGCGCCATCGCGGTCGGCTCGGTGACCAGGTCGCCGTCGAGCCGGTTCTTCAGGGAATCGACGAGGTAACGCTCCGCGAGCCATTCCATGCTCGGGGGCACGTCCGCCTGGACACTGATCCGCCAGAGCCCCTCGTCGAGCTCCTGCTCGTCCGCGACCTCGGGCGGACGCAGGAACCGTGCGCCGCCGATCGGGGCGAGCCCTGAGATCTGGCGCACCACGTCTCGGGCATGATCTCGGTCGCGCGTGAGCAGTTCGACGATGAAGGTGCGATACCGCCGCCTGCTTCGCTTCACGGCGATGATCTGGCCGTTCGGGATGAAGTAGGTATCGCCGTTCAGGTCGCGCATGACCGTCGTCCGGAGCCCCACCGCCTCGACGACGCCCGAGTACTTCGAGGGCTCGACCTCGATGAAGTCACCCACTCCGTACTGGTTCTCGAAGAGGATGAAGAAGCCCGCGATGATGTCGGTCAAGAGCCTCTGCGCCGAGAACGCGATGATCAGGATGATCAGCGTCGCGCCGGCCGCAGCCGAGACGCGGTCCCGCACGAGGATCGTTACGAGGATGCCCGCGGCGGCGACGAAGAAGACGTAGCGAATAATCGTCGCGAGCAGGGCAAACGCCGTCTCCCGGCGCCGCAGGCGCACGAGGTCGGCCGTGTCGCTCGGGCTCCCGGAGGCCCAGCGGTGCACGAACACGTTGAGGAGGCGCGAGAGCGCGAAGCCGACGGCGGCAACCACCGCGGCCCAGAAAACCCGGTCGAACCAGTCGGGGAGCGGCCCGAAATCCACCCCGGCACGCTACCCGAACCGCAGACGGGCTCTATACTTGCGGCGTGAGCGGGTCCGTCCTGCTCCGCATCGAGAGAGGCTGAGGGAACCGGCCCTGTGAAGCCTCGGCAACCTGCTCCTCGGAGCAAGGTGCCAAGCCCGGCCGGGCGTCGCCCGGAGGATGTCGAGCCAACCGAAGGAGGATCCGTTGCCCGCCACCGCGCTCCGCTGTAGGAACTGCGCCACAGACCACCCGCTCGAGCAGCTGGCTGTCTGCTCGAAGTGCCTGGCACCGCTCGAGCCGACCTATGACTGGGAGGCACTCGCCCGCACCGTGTCCCGGGAGTCGATCGCCTCTGGTCCGCCCTCGCTCTGGCGCTACGCGCCGCTTCTGCCGGTCGAGGCGCCCGCCGAGCAGCGCCTGGCGCCCGGGTTGACGCCCCTCCTGCCGGCGCCGCGCCTCGCCGCCCAGGTCGGTGTGGCCGAGCTCTGGCTCAAGTGCGACACGGCGAACCCGACCCACTCGTTCAAGGACAGGGTGGTCGCGATCGCCGCCGCGAAGGCGACGGAGCTTGGGCTCGGAACGCTCGCGTGCTCCTCTACCGGAAATCTGGCGAACGCGGTGGGCGCGCGCGCGGCCGCCGAGGGGCTCGAGGCAGTCGTCCTCTGCCCGGCCGACCTCGAGCCTGAGAAGCTGCTCGCAACCGCCGTCTACGGCACGACGATTTATGCCGTCCGCGGGACGTACGACGACTGCTCGCGCCTCAGCCTGGAGCTCTCCTTCGAGCTCGATTGGGGCTTTGTGAACGTCGGGCTCCGCGCGTACTACGCCGAGGGCTCAAAGACCCTCGCGTATGAGATCGTCGAGCAGCTCAGCTGGGAGCAGCCCGACGTCGTCGTCGGCCCCATCGCGTCCGGCGCGCTCTTCGGAAAGGTCGGGCAGGGGTTCGGCGAGCTTCGCCGGCTCGGCCGCGTGGACGGCCACGGCCCACGGCTCGTCGGCGGCCAGGCGGAGGGATGTGCCCCGGTCGCGACGGCCTTTGCCGAAGGCGGCCGGGCGAGGCCGGTCCGGCCTGCGACGCTGGCCCGTTCGCTCGCGATCGGCAACCCGGCTGACGCCGACCTTGCGCTCGCAACGGCGCGGGGCAGCGGGGGAGCGATTCACGCCGTGCCTGAGGACGAGATCGGCGTCAACATGGGGCTTCTGGCCGAGACGACCGGGATCTTCGGAGAGACCGCCGCGGGTGTGGCCCTGGGTGCTCTCAGGACTGCCGTGGCCGGGGGGACCGTCGGCGCGTCCGAACGCGTCGTCCTTCTGGTCACGGGCGACGGACTGAAGACGCCCGACCCGGTCTCTGGGAGGCTCGCTCCCATCGAGGTCGAGCCCGACGCGGAAGCGCTCCTCGACCTCGTCGGGGTCGCTGCATGAGGATCGTCGTCCTTCCGGGCGACGGCATCGGCCCCGAGGTGGCGCGCGAGGCGGTGCGCGCGCTCCGAGAGCTCGCACCCGGGGTTGAGCTCGAGGAGCGGCCCTTCGGGGGAGCCGCGATCCGCGAGAGCGGCGATCCGCTTCCCGCCGAGACGCTGGCGGCCTGCCGTGAGTCCGACGGCGTCCTGAAGGCGCCGATCGGTGACCCGGAGTTCGACGCGGCGGAGGTTCGTCCGGAGCACGGAATGCTGAGTCTCCGCTCGAGCCTGGACGTCTACGCGAACCTGCGGCCGGCGCGCGACGGCAGGATCGATCTGCTGATCGTCAGAGAGCTCGTCGGCGGGCTTTACTACGGAGCTCGTGGTGTCAGGGAGGACGGAACGGTGTTCGACACGCTCGAGTACCACCCGCGCGAGGTGGTGCGAATCGCGCGGCGCGGATTCGAGCTTGCACGGTCACGGCAGGGGCGGCTCACGTCCGTCGACAAGGCGAACGTTCTCGACACATCGCGCATGTGGAGGCGAGTGGTGAGCGAGATTTCCGCGGATTACCCGGACGTCCAGTTGGACCACATGCTCGTCGACAACGCGGCGATGCAGCTTGCGAGCCGGCCGGAGCAGTTCGATGTCCTCGTCATGGAGAACATGTTCGGAGACATCCTGAGCGACCTGGCAGCGGCCGTGACCGGCGGGCTCGGGCTCGCGCCGTCCGCGAGTCTCGGAGACGACGGGCCCGGGATCTTCGAGCCTGTGCACGGTTCGGCTCCGGACATTGCCGGAAGAGGTATCGCCAATCCGGCCGCCATGCTCCGTTCGACGGCACTCCTGCTCGAGCACGCGCTCGCGATGCCCGAGGAGGCGCGTCGCCTGGAGCGGACTGTCGAGGAGGTAATGCGCGAACGCCCGACGCCGGATCTCGGCGGCACTGCGACGACAACGGAGTTCGGTGCCGGAGTCCTTGAACGGCTGAGCGGATGAAAGGGCTCCCGGGGTGGCTCCGGGAGATCTCCGAGCGGGCGAGCCCGCGTACGGCCCTTCTCTTCGCGCTCGTGATCGTGCTCGTCATCGTCTGGCTCGTGTCGCTGATGCTTCAGGCGTCGGCTGGTTGAGCGGTACTCCAAGGACACAGCAGCCGCCTCGCGTCCAAGTCGGCACTCCCGGCGCGAATCGCGTGCGGAACACCGCGCTACGCTGACCGCAGGGGGTAACTCAAGGGGGATCCCCCGGGGGTTTGAGAGGCACCGTCGGCGCTACGGAAGGGCCGTGGTTTCGAACGGCGCCGAGTGGTTCTGTTCGTACGCGATGATCTCGGCTTCATGCGTCAGGGCTCGAGCGATGTCGTCGAGGCCGTGCAAGAGGCAGTGCCGCTGGAAGTCGTCGAACTCGAACGGCACGACGAGGTTGCCTGGGGCGGAGATCGTCTTCGTCTCGAGGTCGACAGTCAGCTCGCCGCCTCCTGCTACGGAGCTCATGAGCGCCTTTACCCGGTCCGGCGGCAGGGCGACGGGGACGAGCCCGATCTTCACGCAGTTCGAGATGAAGATGTCCGCAAACGACGGGGCGACCACAACCTCGAACCCGTAGTCCTGAAGCGCCCAGGGGGCGTGCTCGCGAGAGGAGCCGCAGCCAAAGTTCCGGCCTGCGAGCAGGATCTTCGCGTCCTGCGCCTCGGGTCGGTTCAGCTCGAAGTCGGGGTCCTTCGCCCAGTCGAAGAAGAGGAACTCGCCGAAGCCTGACCGCTCGACGCGCTTCAAGAATTGCTTCGGGACGATCTGGTCCGTGTCCACGTCCGCGCGATCGAGGACGGCCGTGGCGGCTGTCACCGAGCGGAACGCTCTCACCGGGCCGCCGCCAGGTCGCGGATGTCGACGAAGCGCCCCTCGAGCGCGGCCGCCGCAGCGAGCGCGGGAGAAACCAGGTGTGTGCGCCCGCCGCGTCCCTGCCTGCCCTCGAAGTTCCGGTTGGAGGTCGAGGCGCACCGTTCGCCCGGCGCGAGGATGTCCGGGTTCATCCCGAGGCACATGGAGCACCCCGCCCGACGCCATTCGAACCCGGCCGCCTCGAAGATCCGGTCGAGCCCTTCGTCCTCGGCCTGGCGCTTCACTCCGGCCGACCCGGGAACCACCATTGCCCGGACGCCGTTGCGAACGCGTTTCCCCGCTACGACACGGGCTGCGATGCGGAGATCCTCGATGCGCGCGTTCGTGCAGGAGCCGATGAAGACGCGGTCGATTGCGATGTCCTGGATCGGCGTGCCGGGTTCGAGGTTCATGTAGACGAGCGCCCGCTCGACGGTCTCGCGCTCTTCCGCGTCCGGGTAGTCCGCCGGATCCGGGACGACGCCGTCGATCGGCGCCACCATCCCCGGGTTCGTTCCCCAGGTGACCTGCGGCGCCAGGTCGGCCACGTCGATCTCGATCTCCGTGTCGAAGACCGCGTCCGAGTCGGACGCGAGGGTGCTCCAGCGGTCCAGGGCGCTCTCCCACTCGGCTCCCTGCGGAGCTGCCGGGCGCCCTTCGAGGTAGGCGAACGTCGTGTCGTCCGGCGCCACCATGCCGGCCCGGGCCCCGGCTTCGATCGACATGTTGCAGATGGTCATCCGACTCTCCATCGAAAAGCCGCGGATGACATCGCCTGCATACTCGAGGACGTGGCCGGCCCCGCCCGAGACCCCGAGCCGTCCGATCGCCCCGAGAATGACGTCCTTGGCCGTGAGGCCGGGCGGCAGCTCGCCCTGGAACAGGACGCGCATCGCTCGTGGCTTCACTTGGGGCAGGCATTGCGTTGCGAGCACGTGCTCGACCTCGGACGTTCCGATACCGAACGCCAGCGCGCCGAACGCGCCGTGTGTGGAGGTATGCGAGTCTCCACACACGATCGTGAGTCCCGGCTGCGTCAGCCCGAGCTCAGGCCCGATCACGTGAACGATCCCTTCTCGGCCGCTCCCGGTTGCGTAGAGGGGCACGCCGAACTCCGCGCAGTTTCGCTCGAGCGCTTCGAGCTGTGCCTGCGAAAGAGGGTCGGCCGGCCCTGCGCCGGTAGCGACATTGTGATCCATCGTCGCAAGCGTCAGGTCCTGGCGACGCACCCTTCGACCGGCGAGTCGAAGCCCCTCGAAGGCCTGCGGCGAGGTGACCTCGTGCACGAGATGCAGGTCGACCCAGAGCAAGGCGGGCTCGCCCGGCGGCTCGGCCACCAGGCGGCTTTCCCACACGCGGTCGAAGAGGGTCTTCGGCATGCCCCCATTGTGGCTGTTCGACGCCGCCTGAGTTCGGCGGCGGCCTAAGAGGCGGAACGAAGAGCTTCGATGAGCTCGCCCTTCGTCATCTCTGAGCGGCCCGGAATGTCAGCCTTCTGGGCCCGCTCGTAGAGCTCGTCCTTCGTCATGTCCTCGAGATTCGAGGCGCGACCACGGCTCAGCGGTGTCTGGTCGAGCATTCCGCGGACCGCGTCCCGGTTCCGGAGCAGGAAAGCGACCACTAGGCCGAGCGCTCCTCCGAGGAATAGAAATCTCATCCAGCCACCTCCTTGTCAGAGGGCGCACCCGGGAAGCCGAGTCTCAACCGCCGTCAGCCTGCGGTTGCAATCCTAGTGAGTGAGGATCGTGGAAGTGATCGAGTCAGTTTCCGCACCAGGGGCTATCGGGCAGACTCCAAAGCGCATGGATGCGCGCGCAAAGCAAGTCGCCCGAAACGAGAGCCTCTTCCGTGAGGTCAACGAGCGGATCGAGGAGATCGCCGAGACGATGTTCAAGTCGTCGCATTCCGGTTTCTTCTGCGAGTGCGGCGATGCCGATTGCGTCGAGCTCATGGAGCTCACCGTCGAGGAGTACGAAGAGATCCGCTCCGACCCCAGGCGCTTCGTGGTCAAGCCCGGACACGAGCTGCCCGACTTCGAGCGAGTCTTGGAGCGGGAGAGCCACTACGTTGTCCAGAAGATCGGGGACGCCGGCGAGGTCGCCGAGAGGCTCGACCCCAGATCCTGACACCGTCGTGTTCCAGTCGCTCGACTTCGTCTACGTCCCGGCCCGAGACGTCGATGCCGCCGCAAACCGGTACGTCGAGCAGTTGGGTGCGGAACTGGTCTGGAAAGTGCGAGGGATGGGAACCGTCGTCGCCTGCCTCCGGACCTCGGATGCAGGGCCGCTGATCCTGCTGAGCGGCCATCTCGAGGGCACCGATCCGATTCTGATCTACCGCGTGCCCGACTACGTCTCCGCGGTCTCAGGCCTTCGGGCCGTTGGAATCGACGTACGGGAGCTCGAGATTCCGCATGGCCCGTGTGCGAGCTTCGAGGCCGAGGGCGGGCAGCGGCTAGCGGTCTACGAGCTGACGAGACCGCGGGCTGCGGAGCACTTTGCCGGTCGCATCGACGATTGAGCTGAGCACCGCGTCATGCTCACGTAGCGGTCTTCTGTCAGCCGACACCTACTGAGGCATCGCGGTCGACCGCTTCACCGGGAACCGTCACCCAGGCGGTGACGCTTTCGGCGCGGCCTCGGAGATCCAGCGTCCGCTCCTCGAGTCCGGCAGTGTCGAGCTTCGAGGCCTTAGCCGCACCGCTGCTGATGACGATTTCCCCCGCCTTTGCGCACGAGGCGAGCCGGGCTGCAGTGTTCACCGAGTCGCCAAGTGCGGTGAAGTCGACCGCGTCACCCTCGCCGACCGTGCCGACGAAGGCGACACCGGTGTGAACACCTGCGCCCACCGGGATCCAGGGCTCACCCTGGTCGTGACCTGTCTGCGCGAGCAGCTCGCGCGCAGCGTCGATCGCGTCCGCAGCGTGATCGGTGCCGGCGAAGCCGGGGATGAAGAGGGCGACGACCTGATCCCCGACGAACTTGTCCACGATGCCGTTCCTTCGATCGACGGCGGCAGCCGCGGCCCCGTAGAAGCGCGCCATCAGTTGGGAGAATTCCCCGGAGCCCATGTGCTCCGCGAGAGCCGTCGAGCCGCGGACGTCCGCGAAGAGAAGCGAGAGCTCGATCTCGGCGCCGCCGGGCCGCTTTTCCAGCGCGTGGATGCAGCCGCGGCAGATGCGCCGGTTGAGACGCGAGGGGCCGAAGCCGATGAACCGCATCAGGTTCCCGGGCGGGCCGAAGGGGGTGTCGCAGAGCTTGCAGCGCGGGTCGGTGGGGATCGCTCGCGAAATCCGGCGCATCCACGGGCTCCAGCACATGTGCCCGCGGGCCTCGCCCATGAGGACCCGCCGCCACTTTTCGTCGTGCGGGGTCTTCGGGTCGCTCACTACACGCCTCGAGCCCCGGATGCTTCAGCCAGCCGCTTGCGAAGCCCTTCGAGCTCGAAGCGGTCGTCCGGAGCCGGATAGAAGTCGGTCCCGCCGAGGAGCGACTCGGCGTCGCCAAGAAGCTCCCGTGCCCGGTCGTCTTCGCCCCGAGCGAAGGCGACGACGGCTCGGTTCAAGTGCGTCATCGCAGCGCCATATGCGTCGTCGGAAGCGCCGAGCTTCTCACACTCTGCAAAGTAGCGCTCCGCAGCGTCGATGTTTCCCCGATGGATCTCGACGTGGCCGAGGTTGTGGAGCTCGACGCCCACCATCCCCAGGTCGCCGAGGTGTCGATTCAGGGCCAGGCTCTCTTCGAAGAGAGCCGCGGCCCGGTCGTAATCGCCGGTCAGGCGAGTGCCCTGGGCGTGCATGTGCAGCGGCGCCTGCCCCATTGCCGGCTCGAGCGTACGGGCAAACTCGCGCGCCTGGGCTGCAAGCGAGCGGGCGTGGTCATACTCGCCGTCGAGGAAGGCAACCCGGCTGAGCCCGAGGTGGGCGAGTGCCAGCGCTTCCGGGTCCTGGACCGCACGAGCGGCTTCAAGGGATGCCTCGCTTCTCGCTCGCGAATCCTCCTGGGCGCCCATCATGAATGCGAGGAGCGCGTCGCCGTACAGCGCAAGCGCCCTCGCGCGCGAAGGTTCTTCCTCCCGGCCGTCCAGCACCGTGGCCAGAAACGCCCGGCCTCCGAGCGGGTCGCGGGCCACCACCCAGAGGCGCCAGACATTTGCGGCGAGCTCAGTCGCTTCGTGACCGTCTCCACTCTCGATCAGCGACCGGGCCGCAGCCGCGAAGGACTCCGTCTCCGCGAGGAGCTGCTCCACCCAGGCGTCCCGGCCCGCCAGCACCGGACTGCCCGAAGAAGACGGAAACCTCCAACGCTCCTCGCGGGAACGCTGGAGCAGGCGGTGCGCCTCTTCCCGCCTCACGTCTCGAAGGCGTTCATTGCTTCCCACGAAAATTCAGCGGCACAGGTCGAACCTAACCTAGCCGAGGCCCGGAGGGACCGAGGCAAGACCTGGGCGCCCAGTAGCCTGGGCTCCTTGACACATGTACGGTCCAGGCTTGGGGTCTTCGAGATTGCCGTTGAAATGCCGGCGCGTGGCCTTCCTCGCGGCTCTCGTGATCGCGGCGGGCGTAGCGGGCAGCGACGCCGTTGCCGCGCCGGTCACGCTCGCCGCCCCGGCTCAAGGCAGGATCATTTCCTTTGCCCAGGACGGCCGGCGGATCGCCTGGATCGGCTATCGCGAGCGAGTTCACGTCAAGACGATCGCGACGGGGCGAAGCGAGGTCGTCGGCAGTGCCCGAACGCAGGGAGGCGGCGCCGGTGGTTTCCCGATCGGCTACCGCAATCACCTCCTGGCACTCGCAGGGAAGCAAGCTCTCTGGACCGTTCAAAGCGGCGGCAACTGCGTCGAGACGTTTGTGCAGACGGCAACCCTCGGCGACGGAAAGCCCCCCGCCGGCGTCACCGACATGACGTTCTGCGAAGTCGAGGGGTCGGTGACCACGGCGGTCGGCGGCGATGCCGCGACGCTCGCCTTGACGACAGTCACATTCCAGAACGTCGGGGACTGCGGCTCGCGAGTCGCGCTTGGAGCCACGCGCCGCGTCGTCGGCTCGAGCTCAGTTGCGGTTCCCGGCAGCGCCCCGCCCGTCCAGCTTGCGGTCTCGGCAGGGCGAGTCGCGGTCGTTCCCGCGGACCTGGGGATCTGCTCGGCCGCGGTGCTTACCCCGGCTCCGGACGGGACCGTGGAAATCCGCGCCGCAATTGACGGTGCTCTCCTCGCCGCGTTCTCGCCCGCGGGAACTGTCCGAGCGCTGGCGCTCTCCGGGACAAGGGCCGTCGTGCTGGTCGAGGCGCCGGACGGGTCGAAGCGAGTGGAGCGCTACGACGCGGTCACCGGAGCCCTTCTCGGCGCGACCCCGTTAAGTCGGGGAGTCGCACCCGACCTCGACATCGCCGGCGAGTGGATCGTCTACAGGACAGGGCGCGCGATCCGGCTGATCGACGCGGTGACGGGAGCAAAGCAACTGCTCTTCATCGCGCCGGTTACACCCTTGGGTCTCTCGATCGAGTCTCGTCGTGTCGCCTGGGCCGAAAATCGTAGTGGCCACGGCAGGGTGAGGAGCGTCATGGCTCCCCTCCGCCCCTAGGCGTCGGTCTCGCGCGCCTGCTGCGTTGAGTCTCGTGCGCCGTCCGTTCGTGCCCGCAGGCGCCGCGCCGCGAGGCTGACGGCCTCAACGATGCCGGCGTAGCCGGTGCAGCGGCAAATGTTGCCGGCGAGCGCCTCTCTGATCTGGTGCTCATCTGGATCCTGGTGCTCGCGCAGGTACGACTCGAGCGACATGAGGAAGCCGGGAGTGCAGAAGCCGCACTGAAGCGCGTGCGTCTCTCGAAAGGCCTCCTGGAGCGGGTGCAAGTGGCCGTCGGGGCCGGCCAGGGCCTCGACGGTCCGTACAGAGCGGCCGTCCGCTTGTACGGCCAGCATCAGGCAGGAACGCACCGGCTCCTCGTCGAGCTGGACGGTGCAGGCACCGCAGACGCCGTGTTCGCAGCCCACGTTCGTCCCGGTCAGCCCCACCTCGTGCCGGATGAAGTCGGACAGAAGCGTGCGAGGCTCGACGACCGCCTCGTACCGCCGGCCGTTGATCTCGAGCGAGATCGGCCGGGTCACGCGGCTTCCTTGGCGCGGGCGGCGGCTTTGGTCAACGCCCGCTCGGCGAGCTCGCAGGCGAGCGCGCGCC
>Ga0193705_1000269_pt1 | contig 11523 bp, 10 predicted proteins | sample U3m2metaG_FD_143045 | JGI IMG/M metagenome (GOLD analysis project Ga0193705, IMG submission 143045) | Soil microbial communities from a riparian zone of the East river system, Colorado, United States - U3m2 | ecosystem: Environmental > Terrestrial > Soil > Riparian zone | place: USA: East River... | reverse complement strand
GAAATAGCGGCAGACGACGACGAGTTGCTCCTCCTCGCGCAAGGTCGAGACTGCCTGCAAGAGTCGGTGTCGCTCGTCCGAGGCGAGAAGCGTTGCCTCGGGGGACGGGGCCGCGCCCCCCGAGGGCTCAGCAGCCGCGAGGCGCAGCGTCAACGTCGCGCGCCGGCCAGCAGAGCGGCGGCGGTTTCTGGCTTCGTTGGCGACGATTTGAAGGAGCCAGGGTCGGAACGGGGCTCCGTGCCGAAAGCGCCCGAGCGCGCGATAGGCCTTCACGAAGCCCTCCTGCGCGGCGTCCCGTGCCTCGTCCGCGGATCCCGCGACGAGATAGGCGGTCCTGAATGCGATTCCTTGATAGGTGCGCACAAGCTCCTCGTAGGCGCGGACATCCCCGCGCTTCGCCTGCTCGACGAGGTCGTTTTCCTCTTCCAGTGGCCGGCCCTCCACTGCTCGTACTACACCGCGGCGCGGGGCGAGGTTCCGCTGCGAAGATGTTGGCCTGGTGACACGTGCACGGCTGATCGGACTAAACCACGTGGCGCTCGAGGTCGGTGACGTCGAGGAGGCGCTCGCGTTCTATGGGCAGATCTTCGAGTTCGAACTCCGCGGGCGCAGCGCGCGCATGGCGTTCATCGACCTGGGCGATCAATTCGTCGCACTGGCGGCGGGCCGGGCGCAAGCGCCTGACGAACGCAGGCACGTTGGGCTGGTGGTCGACTCGAAGCAGGCTGCGCGCGAAGCCCTCGCCGAGGCCGGCGTAGAGGTGCTCCCGGGTCGTGGGCTCGATTTCCGGGATCCCTGGGGCAACGTGATCGAAGTCGTCGAGTACTCGGAAATCCAGTTCACCAAGGAGCCCCGGGTGCTGGCTGGTATGGACCTCGCCGGGCTCGGCAAGTCGGAGCAGGCGCTCGAGGAACTGCGGGCCAAGGGCCTAGCAGACTGAACGAGCCGCCAAGTCAGTTGTACGTCCCGGGGGAACCCCTTGGTTACCCCTGCGGCCAGCGTACTGCGTGCTCTTGGACTGAGGCATACAGGACCCGGCACGATCCGCGCTCGCGCGTGCCCCCTCGTCGTCGGTCTCTTAGTTAGTCAGCTCGCGCGCGCCTGCGGCTGGTGCGCAGACCCGCGCGGCGCCACCGACGGGGCGTCATCCGGCCGGCGGAACGTTTACATCAGACCTCTAGGTGACGGCCGCCTCGCCGAGTAGCGATTTTGCCTCGGCGAAGAAGTCGGCCTCGGGCCGGACCTTGAAGTCGGGCCCGAACGCGTATGTACGCGGCCCCTCCGATGTCTCGATCGCAACGACCACCGGAGCCTCTCCGGGATATTCCCGCACGAGCTCGGCCAGGTTGCGCAAAAGCCCGGCAGGCGCCTTTCGAGCATCGACCTTGAGTCTCACCTCAGAGCGCTCGGGCGTCGCTTCGAAGGGAGCAACTTCCATCGCGATCAGTTTCGTCTCCCCCTCCTGCTTGTGGTCGACGCGACCCTTGATCACGAGGACGCGATCCGCCTCGAGCAGATCGCGCGACGACGCGTAGACGGAGTTGAAGACCACGGTTTCGATCGACCCCGAAAGATCGTCGAGCCGGAGGAACACCATCGGATCGCCCTTCTTCGTCGTCAGAGGCTTGACCGCGCCGACGATGCCTCCAACCGTGATGATCTCGCCGTCTCGCCGGCGCTCGACCTCGGCAAGCTGGCAGTCGACCTTTCTACGCAGGGATTCCTTCGCGCCCTGAAGTGGGTGCTCCGAGACGTAGAGACCGAGGGACTCCTTCTCGAACGCGAGCCGTTCGTTCTTCTCCCACTCCTCGGGTGAGATAGGCGGATGGTGCCTGCGGGCGGCCGGTGCCTCTTCGCCACCACCACCGCCCAGGTCGAAGATCGAGCTCTGACCCGCCAGGCGGTCGGCCTGCTGCCGACCGCCAGCTCCAACAGCTTGCTCGAGGACGTTCCAGATCCCCATTCGAGCCGCGCCGGTCGAGTCGAACGCCCCACACTTGACGAGGGATTCCAGCGCGCGCTTGTTAACAACCTGGGGATCGACCCGCTCGCAGAAGTCCCAGATCGACTCGAACGGCCCGTCGGCCTCCCGCGCGGCGACGATTGCCCGAACGGCGTTCTCCCCCACGTTCTTCACGGCATTGAGACCAAACCGGATCTTCCCCTCCACCACCGCGAAGTCGGACGCCGAGCAGTTGACATCCGGGGGCTCGACCTTGATCCCCATCTCCTCGCACGCGGCCACGTAGAGCGGCACCCGATCCTTCGTGTTCATGACCGACGAGATGAGCGCGGCCATGTACTCGGCCGGCCAATTGGCCTTCAGGTAGGCCGTCCGGTAAGCGATCAGCGCGTAACACGCTGCATGTGACTTGTTGAAGGAGTAGTCCTGTGCCTGCTCCATGTCCTTCCAGAGCTGGTTCGCGACCGACGGCGTTACGCCCTTCTGGGCGGCTCCCTCCAGGAACTTGTCCTTCAGGGAGGCCATCAGCGCGTGGATCTTCTTGCCGATGGCCTTCCGGAGATCGTCCGCCTCAGCCGGTGAGAAGCCGGCCAGCTGCTTGGCGATCTCCATGTACTGCTCCTGGTAGATGCAGATCCCATAGGTCGGCTCGGTGATCGGCTTCAAGCGCTCGTCGAGGAAGTGAGGCTGCTCTATCCCTGCCTTGCGCTTCGCATAGACCGGGATATACCCCATGGGGCCCGGCCGGTACAGCGCGACGAGCGCGATCAAATCCTCGAACTCGGTCGGCCGTACCTGCCGCAGCGCCTCCCGCATCCCCGATGACTCGAACTGGAAGACGCCGGACGATTCTCCACGCTGCAGCATCGCGTAGGTCTTCGGATCGTCAAGCGGGATCGAGACGATGTCGACGCCGCCGACGAGCTCGATTGCCTTGTCGATGACGTCGAGATTTCGGAGACCGAGGAAGTCCATCTTCAGGAGCCCCAGCGCCTCCACGTCGCCCATCGGGAACTGCGTCACGACCTCCTGATCTGCCCCTTTCTGCTGGAGCGGGATGTACTCGGTGAGCGGCCGGTCGCCGATCACGACGCCCGCCGCATGGATCGAGTCCTGGCGGACGAGGCCTTCGAGCGGCTTCGCAAGGTCGACGATCTGACGCACCGTCTCGTCCTGGTCGTAGGCGGCCTTGAGATCAGCGCCTTTCTTCAGGCAGTCGCCAAGGTAGACCTTCGGTCCCTCCGGGATGAGCTTCGCGATCCGGTCGACCGTCCCGTACGGGATGTCGAGAACGCGACCCGCGTCCCGCACCGCGGCACGAGCCATCATCGTGCCGAAGGTGATGATCTGCGCAACGCGGTCCCGGCCGTACTTCTCGGCCACGTAGTTGATGACCTGGTCGCGGCCGTGGACCGAGAAGTCGATGTCGATGTCCGGCATCGACTTGCGGCCCGGGTTCAGGAAGCGCTCGAAGAGAAGGTCGTACTTGATGGGATCGATGTCGGTGATTTCGAGGCTGTACGCAACGAGGCTTCCCGCCGCCGAGCCGCGACCGGGCCCGACGCCGATACCGTTTCGCTTCGCGAAGGAGATGAAGTCCCAGACGATCAGGAAGTAGTCCGCGAAGCCCATCTCCCGGATCGTCTTCAACTCGAACTTGAGTCGCTCCTGGAGTTCCGGTGTGACTTTTTCGTAGCGTTTTTGCAGGCCTTTTTCGCAAAGCTCAACGAGATAGTCAAAAGCGTCGCGACCTTCCGGCGTCGGGAACGACGGCAGTAGGATCCGCCCGAGCTCCATCGTCACCGTGCAGCGCTCGGCGATCTCGAGCGTGCGCGCCACCGCCTCCGGGTACGCCGCGAAGTCCTGCTGCATCTCCTCCGGGGTTTTGAAGAAGAACTGGTCGGTGTCGAAGCGCCAATGGTTCGGGTTGGCGAGCGAGTCTCCGGACTGGATGCACAGAAGCGCCTCATGGGCGCGCGCGTCCTCGTGGCGCAGGTAGTGGACGTCGCCGGTCGCGACGAGCGGAAGCCCAGTCGAGACCGCGATCTCCGCAAGCTGGGCGTTGATCTTCGGCTGCACCTCGAGCCCGGCGTCCTGGATTTCGAGGTACGTCGAGTCACGGCCGAAAATGTCGGTCAGGCGCGTTAGCTCCTCCTCTGCCTCGCCGCGATTCCCGTTCTCGAGCGCCTTGCAGACCCGGCCCGAGAGGCACCCGGAGAGCGCGATCAGCCCCGGCGAGCGGGAGGAGAGGAGCTCCCAGTCGACTCGCGGCTTGTAGTAGTAGCCCTCGAGGAATCCGGCCGATGCGAGCTTGATCAGGTTCGCGTAGCCCTCGTTCGACTCGGCGAGGAGCGTCAGGTGGGCATACCCCTTCGATTGTGTCCTCCGGTCGTCGGCGACGTAGACCTCGCAGCCAAGAATCGGCTTGACGCCATGTTTTCCGGCTTCGCGGTAGAGCTCGACCGCGCCGGCGAGGGAGCCGTGGTCGGTGAGCGTGACAGCGGGCATTTCGAGCTCGGCTGCACGTGCGGCGAGGTCAGGGATGCGGCACGCCCCGTCGAGGATCGAGTACTCGGAGTGGACGTGAAGGTGAACAAAAGGCGCCTCGGGCACGGGCAGTCGATTCTAGTCCGGGGGGTGGACCGCACCCGATTTCCGGTTTACACTTTCCCGTGAGAAAGGAGGTGGTCCGATAGCAACAAAGGAGGAAAAGCTCGAGATGGAGGGGGAGGTCGTCGAGGCCTTTCCGAACGGCATGTTCAAGATCCAGCTCGACAACGGCCACGAGGCGCTGGGCTACACGGCCGGCAAGATGCGCCGCTACCGCATCAAGATCTTTCCGGGCGATCGGGTCAAGGTCGAGCTGAGCCCGTACGACCTGAGCCGCGGACGCATCGTCTACCGGCATCGCTAGCGCGGGCCGGCCGGCGGAGACGTTGGTGCCCCTCCGGCCGAACCTCGTCGCTACCCGTTCGACGCGCCCGGCGTCGGGGTCCCAGTGACGCTGAAATCGGCAGCGTTGTTGTTCGTATCCCCGCTTGCACCGTTTCGCCCGGCGCTGCTTCCGCACGGGTGTGTCATTGAAGGTGGCAAGACACGAGCCGTCCTGTGACGGAGGCGGAACCCATCTATGGTCTCGGCCGCATGGCCGAGTCGATTCTCATTCCCGGCCGCTACAACGGCCCTCCGGGATCCGCGAACGGCGGCTATACCTGCGGCCTCGTTGCCGCACACGTGGAAGGGGACGCTGAGGTGACACTCCGTCTCCCCCCACCACTCAACACCCCTTTGGCCCTCATCCGGGACGGCGACCGAGTCGAGCTTCGAGACGGCGACCGGCTCGTTGCGGAGGCAGAGCCTGTCCGACTCGACTTCGACGTGCCCGAACCTGTCTCGCTGCCCGAGGCCGACCTGGCTGCGCGCGATTTCGCGGGCTTTCTCCACCACGCTTACTCAACGTGTTTCGTCTGCGGCCCGGACCGGAGGGACGGGCTTGCCATCTACCCCGGTCCGGTCGCGGGACGGGACGGGCTCGTCGCCGCCCCCTGGGTGCCCGGCGGCGAGGTGCCCCCGGAGCTCGTCTGGGCGGCTCTCGACTGCCCATCTGGTTGGGCAGTCGACGACTTCCAGCGCGAAGGAATCCTCCTCGGGAGGCTCGCGGCTCGCATCGTCGAGCTGCCACGTGCCGGCGAGCCGCATGTCGCGATCGGCTGGCGGCGCGCGATCGAGGGTCGCAAGCGCCTGGCCGGCTCCGCTCTGCACACGGCGGGCGGCGACCTGCTCGCCTTCGCAGCCTCGACGTGGATCGAGCTCCGCGGCTAGCTAGAAGGGATTCGCGGAACGTCGCTCGTTAATGCGCGTGCTCGGCCGGCAGGCCGAAGCGCTCGGCCGTCTCGCCCTCGAAGTCGAATTCGATCACGACAGCGGGTTCCTCGCCCGCGACCCACGCGTCGTGACCCGGCTCCAGCGCGATCACTGCTGGGGCTTCATGCTCGAAGGTGCAGCCATCGGCGTAGCTCCCCTCGATCCGACCGCGAGCGAGGAACCCGACGTGGGCGTGCATGCAGAGGTCCGTGTCAACTTCCGCCTTCATGTCCTTCGACCAGCGAAATCCGGCGGGGTAGACGACGCGCTTCACTCGACCGCTGCCCGCAGGCACAACGTCGACCGCGGCGCCGCCTACTTCGCGGTGCTCGGCTCCGTCGATCGGTGCGGTCAGCGGATCCACGACGGCAGCCTAATCGAGGAGCTTCGAAAGCTCCAGCTGCACGGCTGTGCGGCGAAATCCGAGCGAGTCGTTCAGGGCGAGCATGCCGGCATTCTCGAAATCTGTACCGGTGACGATCCGGTCCACGCCTCGCTCAGCGGCGAAACGCATGGACGCGAGCTTGCTCGCGCGCGCGAGCCCACGGCGGCGCAACTCGGGCAACGTCCCTGTCACCTCGACCTCCGCGAAGCTCCCGGCAACGAGGAGCCAGGATGCGGCCACGGCGCGCCCTTCGACGAGGGTGACGACGCTCGTCTCGCCGTCGAGGTGCGGGTTCCGCCACATCTCGGCTTCCCACTCCTCGAAGCTCGAACCGGTCCACGGCTCGTCGGTCGGCATCCCCGCTTCCACCGTCAGAAAAAGCTCGTACAGCTCGTGCACCCGATCGCGAAGCTCCACGAGCCGGAGGATCTCGGCTCCGGCAGGGGGAGATGAATGCAGAAGATCGACCGTGCGAAGGTCGATGTCGAAGAGCTGCTCCTGTCGTGCCGTCGTGAAGCCTCGCGCAGCCGCGAACCGCTCGCCGCGGGACCGTGGAAAGGCATATGTGGTCACCTTCCGCGCGCCGCAGGCGCGCAGGTGGGCCTCCGACTGGTCGAACAGCTTGCGACCGATGCCCTCGCCTCCCCGTTCCGGCCGGACAACGACCCACATTTCCGCGACACCCGCACTCGCGACTTGCCAGGTCAAGCCGGCAGCGGCCCAGCCCACGACTTCGTCGCCGTCGACTGCGACGAGCCAGTTCGCCCGTGCTCGCTCCGGCTGGTTCTCGTACTCGTGCAGCACACTCGCCGCCGTCCAAAGCCAATGCGGATTGGCCACGCGAGCAAGCACCGCGACCATGGGGGCATCCCTTGGAGTAAACGGCCGGATCACGCGAAGCGTCCAGGCCGGTGCTCCGGGGTCGGCGACCCCTCCGCAAGCCGCTTGCAGGCGGCCGGAATGGTCATCATCCCAATCGACGAGAATGCTGAAGCGATCTCGAGGCCCTCGAGCTCGGTCACCGGACCGACGACCGGAAGCCCGTCGGGACTCATTGCACGCCGCCCCGACCAGGCGGCGACGACCGGGACGTTGCGCAGGTGAGGCGAGACTCGGGTTGCGCGCTCGGCGAGGCGGCGGACCGTGTCGGCGCCCTCCGCCTCCTCCGTCAACGACCGCCCCAGTGAAGTCCCGATCAAGCACTGGCCGGCCGAGCGCCCGCCAAGGAGGAGCGAGACGATGCTCGGCTCTTCGGCCTCTCCAGCTGCCACCTGCGCCAGCGTGGGCTCCGCGACAAGCGTGCCCATCTCTTCCTGCACCGGCCAAACCGCCTGTTCGATCGAGTACGGGGGCGGCCGGACGACGGGAGCCGTCTCCATGAGCCAACCTCGCGAAGACGAGATCGGGAGATCGATTCCTGCCGTGCGGAGGAGAAACCTCGTTCGCGGGCCGCTCGCAACGACGATGCGGTCACAGCGGAGAATGCCTGCGTCCGTGACAAGGCCCGCAACCCGATTCAAGTCGACGAGGATCCGTTTTGCCTCGCATCCGAGACGAAGCACGACCCCGGCAGACCGCGCGGCCTCGGCCATTGCACTCGTGGCGCCCATCGCGTCGAGCACGTATCCGCCCTCGACGACGTACCCACCGGCGAGGTCGTCCGCGAACCAGTCGTCCTCGCGAAGATCAACCTCCTCGCCGCAAACGGACTGCGCATAGGCTCGGGCGTGTGGAAGCTCGCTCTCTTCGACGGCGAGGACGAGCTGGGGGCGCGGCCCGAAATCGAACGGTACCGGTCCATTGTCCTGCAGCTCGGCGTAGATCGCCGCGGACTCCTCCAGGTGCTCGTTGATCCAAGCCGCCGGCTGCCGGAAGAGAAAGCCTCCGTTTCGCCCCGACGCGCCGGCCCCGATTCCACCGCGCTCGACGAGAACGACTCGGTCTCCGCGCTCAGCGGCGTACCGCGCCACGGCGAGGCCGGCGAGCCCTCCGCCGACGACGACTGTTTCCCGGGTCAGCTCGGGGTGTAGTCGTCCGACGGGCCGCGTCTACGCCAGAACATGACCGCCCCGACCGCGGCACCGACCCCGGCCAGGATCGCCGCGACGCTCGGCCGCCGCGAGCCGGCCTTCTTCCCGGGAGCGGCTGCCTTCGCCTTCGACTTCAGCATCTCCTTGGCTATGGGCTTCGCGCCGGTATAGACCAGCCAGCCGATCATCGCTTTTCGCTTGTTCATCTCGCCTCCCTTTCGATCCGGCGAGTTTAGATGGTTGATCAGCAATCACCGCACCCGCTAACCGTGCAGTGGCGATTGGCCGGGCGTATCTAGCTAGGAAGGCTCCGCCGGCCGGCGTGCCGCACGGCGGGCCGCCGCGTGGTTAGCGGGCCGCTCGCCGGTCAGCGGGAGCACGGTCTCAGAATGGCGCCGAAGGGCCCGTCTCGCCATCCCCCATTTGTGACTCGCGGACGTGCGTAAGCGGGGTACGCCCCTACGCGCTCGCCTTGGCGCGCTTCTTGTTCGGAAGGTGGATCGCCCGGCCGAGCGCGACGAGCCCGGCTTCCTTGATCGCCTCCGACAGTGTCGGGTGCGCCGCCATGCCGTCGGCGATCGTCTCCACGGTCGCTTCTGCATCGAGCGCGACTACCCCGGCTTCGACGAGATCGGTCACGTGCGGTCCGACCATGACGAGCCCGAGGAACTCGCCGTAGCGCGTCTCGTGGATCGACTTCACCCAGCCGACGGTCTCGTTCTGCATCATTGCGCGGCCGTTTGCAGCCCACGGGAACATGCCGACCGCGACGTCATCTCCATGCTGTTCTCGTGCCTCCTGCTCGGTGAGCCCAACGGCGGCGACCTCGGGGTCCGTGTAGATGGGCCGTGGGACGCCGCGGTTGTCGACCGTCGCTTCGTGGCCCATCGCGTTCTCCGCTGCGACTTCGCCCTCGCGGAACGCCGTATGGGCGAGCTGCCAGTACCCGGCGCAGTCTCCGACCGCATAGATGCTTGCGACCGTGGTCCGGCGGTGCTCGTCTGCGGCAATGCCCCCCTTGGGGTCGAACTCGATCCCGGCGGCCTCGAGCCCGATGTCGGCCACCAGCGGGCCGCGACCCGTGGCGACCAACATGAGGTCGGCCTCCACGGTCTGGCCGTCGCCGTAGTGCACGACCAGGCCGTCGCCCTGCTCCTCGACCTTCGTGCACTGCGACTCGAGATGGACTTCGATGCCGCGCTTCTTGAACTGCTTCAGGAGCTCCTTCTGGGCATCCGCATCTTCAGCCGGGATCAGCGCAGGCAGCATCTCGACGATCGTCACCTCGCTTCCGAACCGACGCAGGATCGACGCAAACTCGCAGCCGATGATGCCGCCGCCCAGAATCACGAGCCGCTTCGGCACCTCGGTCTGGGAGAGAAGGCCCGTCGAGTCCACGCAGCGGGCCGAGTCGATCCCTTCGATCGGTGGGCGTAGAGGGAAGGAGCCGGTCGCGACGACGGCGCTCTTGAAGCTCACGTCCTCTCCACCCTCGACCGCGATCGTGCTCGAATCCTTGAAGCGGCCCGTGCCCCGCATCCACTCCACGCCGTTGGCCTTGAAGAGCCCGGCGACACCGCCCGTCAGCTGCTTGACGATGGCATCCTTCCACTCGTTCGCTTTCGCAAAGTCGAGCTCCGGGGCGCCGACGTTCACACCGAGCTTGGCGAAGGTTTCCTCCGCCTCCTTGATCGCGAACGCGGTCTGCACCCACGCCTTGGTCGGGATGCAGCCGACCCGCAGACAAGTACCCCCGAGCTCAGCTTCCTTCTCGATGCAGACGGTCTTCGCGCCCAGTTGTGCGGCGCGGATCGCGGCCGTGTATCCGCCCGGCCCTCCGCCGAGGACGGCGACGTCACAGTCCATTTTCCCGGCCTTTCCTCGCTTACGCAGTTACGGCGACGATCCTATCTCCGCCGGCGTGGGCGACGCCGAGACGGAGCTGCGGGTACCGACTAGTGCGACCGCGGAAGCGAGAAGGACGCCGGTCGCGGCGACGAGGATGACGTCTTGCGGCGTCGAGATCCGGTTGGCTGCCTTGAGAGCCGCAGCGGCCAGGACGGTCGTCCCGGCCCGTCAAAGTGCGATTAGCAGGCACGCGCCTTGGGCGGCAGGCGCGTCATCACGGAGAAGCTGGTGCATGGGCGCCTTCAAGGTTCGTCATACCCCCCGGACGGGTGAATTCGTTGGGGACGGAAGCGGGAAAACTCGAGGGCGGCTCGTTAGCCGCCCTCGCGTGACCCGGGGGAATCCGGTCACGACAGGTTTCGGCCGGCCAGGATGCCCGACCCATCCCTCGTGCGAGGGACGCGGCTGTCAACATCAGCCGAGGCCGGCTGCTAGACGTCTTGCGTGAGCTGGATGCGGTTACCGTCGGGGTCGAAGACGTCGAGGATGCGGATCGCCCCGGGTATCTCGAGCACAACTCCCACGTTCACCCCGGCCTCGCGGAGCCGCGCCGCCTCAGCTTTCACGTCGTCCACCTCAATCGCCAGCGCAGTGTCGGTGTCCGGCTTTGCCACTTCGCTCTCGGCGATGTGAACCTCGACTCCATCGCGGCCAAGCCGCATCCACCGGTCCTTCTCGTCCCGGTAGAGCTCCTGGAAGCCGAGAGTGTCGACGTAGAAGCGCTCCGCGCGGTCGAGATCCTTCACGCGGTACCAGATCTGCATCTAGAGCATGAGGCCGGGTTCTTCGAGGAACGCCTTGACGGTCCCGAGGAACTCCGACGCGGTGGCGCCGTCCACCGAGCGGTGATCGCAGGAGAGTGTGAGCTCCATCACCGGCCGCGCCACCAGCTCGCCGTCCTCGACCACGGGGCGCTCCTGAATCGCGCCGACAGCCAGGATCCCGGCCTGCGGTGGGTTTAGCACCGCGACGAACCGGTCGACCCCGTACATGCCCAGGTTCGAGATCGTGAAGGTGCCGTCCTCGAGGTCGCCCTGCGTGAGCTTGCCTGCGCGCGTGCGCTCGACGAGATCGACGCGCGCCGCGGCGAGTTCGGCGATCGACTTGCGCTCGCAGTTTCGAATCACCGGCACGACGAGGCCGTGCGGGACTGCGACCGCGATCCCGATGTTCGCGGTCGGGAAGATGTGCACCTCGGTGCCGGCGAAGTGGGCGTTCATGTCGCGGTGGCGCAGGAGCGCCATCGCGCAGGCCTTCGTGAGGACGTCCGAGAAGGTCGGCCGCGTCGCGCCCTCCTGTGTGCGCTCGAGGAGCAGCTCTCGGAGGCGCATGGCCGCGCGCATGTCGACCGTCATCGCAATCTGGAAGTGCGG
>Ga0193705_1000263_pt1 | contig 11598 bp, 14 predicted proteins | sample U3m2metaG_FD_143045 | JGI IMG/M metagenome (GOLD analysis project Ga0193705, IMG submission 143045) | Soil microbial communities from a riparian zone of the East river system, Colorado, United States - U3m2 | ecosystem: Environmental > Terrestrial > Soil > Riparian zone | place: USA: East River... | reverse complement strand
GAGCGGCGTTGCTCGCGGTCGCCTGGGCGGTCCTCCACGTGGCGCCGTGGACCGACTATCAGATCGTCGACACGCCGGTCTACCAGCGCTACGGCGAGGCCATGACCGCCGGCCAGGTGCCCTACCGAGACTTCCGGCCCGAGTATCCCCCGGCGGCTCTGCCGGCATTCCTGCTCCCAGCCCTCGGCCCGTCGGACGACTACCGGACGCTCTTCGAGATCCTGATGCTCGCTTGCGGAATGGGAATCGTGGCGCTGGTCGCGGCCACCCTGGTCCGGGTCGGGGTGGCGGGACGAGAGCTGTACGCATACGTCGCCCTCGCGGCGCTCGCTCCGCTCGCGCTCGGAAGCGTCGTCCTGACGCGCTTCGACCTCTGGCCGGCGCTCCTCACCGTCGCCGCGCTCGCCGCCCCTGGTCGCGGCCACCCTGGTCCGGGTCGGGGTGGCGGGACGAGAGCTGTACGCATCCGTCGCCCTCGCGGCGCTCGCTCCGCTCGCGCTCGGAAGCGTCGTCCTGACGCGCTTCGACCTCTGGCCGGCGCTCCTCACCGTCGCCGCGCTCGCCGCCCTGGTCAGCGGCCGCGACCGGCTCGGCCTCGGCGTTCTCGGCCTCGCGACGGCCGCGAAGCTCTATCCTGCCGTCCTGCTGCCGGTGGCACTCGTCTACGCCGCCCGGCGCGACCGCCAGAACGTCCTCGCAGCTCTCGTCTCCTTCGTGGGTGCCCTCCTGTTGTGCTTCCTGCCGTTTCTTCTCCTTGCTCCCGAAGGCGTGTGGGCGAGCATCGAACGCCAGACCGGCCGGCCACTCCAGATCGAGAGTCTCGGGGCGGCGCTCCTCCTGGCGGGCAAGCAGCTCGGGCTGTACGAACCCACCGTCGTCTCGACCTTCGGGTCACAGAACGTTTCCGGCTCGCTTCCGGATCGACTGGCCTCGCTTCAGACGCTCCTTCAGATCGTCGCCGTCGTGGCGGTCTGGGTCGCAGTCGCGCGAGCCCGCGACCCGATCGCCGGGCTCCTCTGCGGCTCGGCTGCGGCGGTCGTCGCCTTCGTCGCGTTCGGAAAGGTCCTCTCGCCGCAGTTCCTGATCTGGCTCGTTCCACTCGTGCCGCTCGCGGCCGCCGTCTCGGGTCTCGGGATTACGGTGCTGTTCGTGACGGCCCTTGTCCTGACGCAGCTCTGGTTCCCGACGCGCTACTGGGACGTCGTCGATCTGGGAGCTGTCGGCTGGCTCGTGCTCGTCCGCGACCTCGTGCTCGTCGGACTGCTCGTCGCGCTCGTTCGGAGCACGCTCACTGGACGGGCACGCGCACCGGCTCGCAGCTCGTAGCCCGACCATCCGGCCCACACCCGTGCGCTCGCAAGCCCGGCCTTGACGCCGATCACCGAGTCGTGCGGGCCGGTCATGCCTGCGTCCGTGATCGCCGCCGTACCGCCGGGCAGGACGCGGGCGTCATTGGTCTGCACGTGCGTGTGCGTCCCGAGCACCGCCGTGACGCGCCCGTCGAGCATCCGGGCGAGCGCGATCTTCTCGCTGGTCGCCTCCGCATGGAAGTCGACGATTATCACCGGGGTCGAGCGCCGCGCCTCTTCGACGAGCTCGTCGACAACGCCGAAGGGATGCACGTAGACGTTCAAGAAGAGGGCTCCCTGGAGGTTCACGACGGCCACCGGCGTCCCGTCGGCTGCGGGCTGCACCGTCAGCCCGCGACCCGGCGCACCCGGTGCGGCGATGTTGGCCGGGCGGATCAGGCGGGCGCTCGACTCGAGCAGCGGATAGATGTCGCGGCGGCGCCAGACATGGTTTCCGGTCGTGACGACGTCCGCCCCCGACGAGAGGAGCTTCTCTGCGAGCTTCACGGTGATGCCGGCCCCGTCGGCGATGTTCTCCCCGTTCACGACGCAGAAGTCCGCTGCGAGGCGCCGGCGCAGGTCCGGGAGCTGGGACTCGACCACACGCCGCCCGGCAGGCCCGAACACGTCCCCGACGAAGAGGATCCTCATCGGCCGATCGTATGCAGAAGCTCGTCAAGCGGGAGATCGGCGAGGGACTGGACGACCAGGTCGGCCTCGTCGAGGGTGAGGCTCGCCGTGACCGGATTCGGGACGGCGACGCAGAAGAGCCCGGCTGCCTTCGCCGCCTGAACTCCGTGCAGCGAGTCCTCGAAGGCTATGGCTTCCCCGGATTGCAGCCCGAGACCGTCCAGCGCCTCCAGGTAGAGGTCCGGCGCCGGCTTTGCCCGCCCAGCGTCTCCGTTTGCGCACGTGATCGAGTGCCAGACGTGCTCGACTCCGAGGCGACGAACGTGGGAGAGCACCCACGCGTGGCCCGCGCTGCTGACGATCGCAACCTGCAAGCCGAGACGCTGAGCGGCTTCGAGGTAATCCTGGACGCCCTCACGCAGCTCTTCGGCGTTCGAGAGCTCGAGCTCCCGCTCCAGGTAGCGCGCGAGGAGCGCGTCGCGGTCGAAAGCTTGGCCTGTTAGGCCCTCGAGCTGCGCAACCGGGTCAAACTGCTCGTCGAGGGTCCCGACGTTCGCGAGCCAGTCGGAGACGAGCAACTCATGCCCGTGCTCCTCGTAGATCTCGCACCAGGAGCGGTAGGCACCGGCCTCGGTGTCGACGAGCAGCCCGTCGAAGTCGAAGAGCAGGCCGCGGATCTTGTCGGCGGGCAGGGAGGTTACTCAGGGACTCGTTAGCGAGGCGGCGGCGTGCACCTCGATATGGACGTGCTGGCCGCGGTCCTGCGTGAAGTGCGCCAGCCCGGCACCCTCGACCGAGGAGAGGTCGATCACGCGGCCGATCTTCGACCGCGCTGCCGAGACCGTCGTGCCGACGTTCAAGGACGGGTCGGCCCGGAGGTTCTCGACGGTGACGACGTAACCCGGGTTCCCCGACGGCTGGAGGTCGATCCGGACGCCGAACCGCTTGCCGTTCACGATCTGGTCCGAGATGGCGATGATCGTCCCGTCGACGGGCGCATAGACGTCCGTGTCGACAGGCGCGCCCACATCGAGACCGCTCGTTTGCGGGCCGACGCCTCCCTCGACGAGGTAGTAACGGAGCCCGGAGCTCGAGTCGCCCAGCAGGCGGTTCACGAGTCGGCCGAAGAGACCCGCGTTTGCCTGCGTCCCGACCGGTTGCAGAGCTAGAGCGCCCGCCCCGGACGCGTGGTAGCCGATGGCGGTCACACGCCCCTGCGCGATCGGAAGCTGGACACGGAGCGTGTCCCTGAGCGCCACGACCTGCGGCTGTGGCGGCCCCGAAGGCAGCAGCCGCTCGGCCGGAGCCGGGCCGGTCGACGAGGCAAGCCTCGCGCCTCCTGTGCCGAACGCGGTCAGGAGAAGGGTCACCACACACACGCCTGAAACGACGAGGAGCGCTGCGATCCGCCGGGCGCGGCGGGCTCTCAAGCGTTCCTGATCCCTCTGAGCGACACGGGTGGCAAGCCCTGGGGCTTGGGGCCAGGCCATCAGCGCCACGGTACCGGAGGTCCGGGGCTCTTTCAATTTCGACCGGCCCCGCGGCCTGCCCACGGGTGCGGGCGAGGGCTCGGGCTGGAGCGCCAGCGCACCGTCCACCTCGTTCCACCAATCCCACGCATCCGGCCGCGACGTCCGCGCTTTTTGCCTGCTTGCAGGCATTTCTCGCTGGTGGTCGTAGAGTCCGGTCACTGGCCCGCTGCTACAGTGGCCGCCGGCGTGATCGCCGTCGTCGGATACAAGCCTGACAGGCACGGCGGACGCTGAACTCCGTCCTCTTGGCAGCAGATGGGGTCGGGCGCCGCTTCGGTTCGCAGGTCGCGCTCGCGCCGACGAGCATCCAGGTGCGGGCCGGCGAGACCCTGGCCCTGATCGGTCCAAACGGTGCGGGCAAGTCGACGCTGCTCGCGATCCTCGCCGGCGCGCTCGCCCCGAGCAGCGGCCGCGTGACCGCTGCCGAGCCTCCGCGGCGGATCGGCTGGGTCCCCCAGCGTGCCGGCCTCTACGGGCGGCTCTCGGCGCGGGAGAACCTCGTCCTGTTCGCAAAGCTGGAAGGTGTTGCCGACGTGCCTGCCGCCGTCGAAGGGCTCTTGAGACTCGTGGCGCTTCCCGATGACCGGAAGCCCGCGGCGGAGCTCTCGGGTGGGAACCAGCAGCGGCTGAACCTGGCGATCGCGCTGCTGGGAGCGCCGGACCTGCTCCTTCTGGACGAGCCGACGGCGGCTCTCGACCCGACCCAGCGCCATGCGCTCTGGGCCGTTGCCTCCGACGTTCGCGAGCGCGGCGGTGCTGTGGTCTTCGCGACGCAGAACCTCGAGGAGCTTGAGCGGGTTGCCGACCGGGTGGCCGTCCTGCTCGGAGGGAAGCTCGTCTTCGACGGCTCGATCGCGGAGTACAAGCGGTCGCCCGAGGCGGACGTCTTCGCATGATCACTCGAATCGGGGTCCTGCTCGGAAAGGACGTCCGCATCCTCCGGCGCTCGCCGTTCCTGCTCGCCGCGCTGGTCCTCTACCCACTCGCGATCGCGCTGCTCGTCGGGCTGGTGGCGCGCTTCGCGAACGATCGCCCACGCGTGGCCTTCGTCGATCTCGACGGGCTGCCGGAGGTCCTCTCGGTCGGCGGCGAGGACTTCAACGTCGACAAGGTGCTCCGCCAGGTGCGGGCGGAGGTCGATCTCATCCCGCTCTCCCAGGAGGAAGCCGACCACCGGCTTGCCAACGGCGAGGTCGTCGCGCAGATCATCGTTCCGCGCGGGTTCGCGTCGCGTCTGCGTGGGATGGTGCAGAGCCCGACTCTGATCCTGCGAGCGACTCGCGGCGGGCTTTCCGGCCGCGTCGAGCGGCAGACCGAAGCGCTCGTCTTCAACCTGAACCGGTTGCTCCAGAAGTCGTACATCGAGGCTAACCTCGAGTACGTCGACCTGATCCGAAAGGGCGGTGAGGGGAGCTTCCTCGGAAACGACGTCTCGATCGTGGGCCTCGAGCAGGCGGGCGAGATCCTCGCGGAGATCGAGGCCGAAACCGACGATCCGGAGATCGCCGCCAAGGTGAGAGAGCTCCGCGACTTCGTGCGTGAGGCGCTCCTCGCACTCGATCAAAGCGGCTCTTCGCTCCGAGCGGTCGCGAACCCGATCGAGCTGCGGTTCGAGGACGAAGAGAGGCGCGGCTTCCTCCTGACGGCTCAGGTTCAGGCCTATGCGCTCGCGCTGACGCTCGCGTTCCTCTGCATCCTCATCGCCGCCGCGGGGATCGCGGCCGAGCGAGACGAGAACGTGATCGGCAGGTTGACGCGCGGCCTGGTGCGGCTGGGGGAGCTGATCGCGGAGAAGATCGGGCTCGCGGCGCTCCTCGGCCTCGTCTTCGGCCTGTGCCTCGCACTGGTCTTCTCGGCTGCGTTGGCGCTCGGGGGGGTCAGCGGGCAGCCGTGGGGCCGCCTGCCGCTCCTCGCGGTCGGGCTCGTGCTCGGCGGAGCAGCCTTCGGCGCCTTCGGCGTCTTCCTGGGCGTTCTGGCGCGCGAGGCGCGCACCGCCTCCCTCGTCGCTCTCCTGGTGGCACTGCCGATCGTCCTGCTCGGCTTTCTCCCCGAGGCCTCAGTCGCGCCCGCGGCCTGGGTGTCGAACGCATTCCCGTTCGCGCACTCGGTGCGGCTCTTCGAGTCGTCCCTCTATGACCTCAGCCCGTGGGGCACGGTTGCACGTGAGGCAGCGTGGCTCGTCGGCCTGCTCGCCGTCTTCGCGGCGGGAGCCCGCCTCGGCGTGCGAAGATTGCTGACGTGAGCACCGACAGGCCGACCGGCAGCACCTTTCCCGTGACTCGCCTCCGACGTTTCCGCCGGACGGCGGCTCTCCGCGAGCTCGTGCGCGAGACACGGCTGGACGTCGCAGACCTCGTCTACCCGCTCTTCGTCTGCCCGGGAGAAGGAGTCGAGAACCCGCTCGAGGGGCTGGATGCGATCGTCCAGCGCTCGGTCGACCGCCTGTGCGACGAGGCCGAGGAAGCGCACGCGCTCGGCATCCGGGCCGTTCTCCTCTTCGGAATCCCGGAGTCGAAGGACGAGGAGGGATCGGGCGCCTGGGATGACGAGGGCATCGTGCAGCGGGCCGTCCGCGCCCTGCGCGGGCGCGTTCCAGACCTCGTTCTCGTCACCGATGTGTGTCTGTGCGAATACACGTCGCACGGCCACTGTGGAGTCGTCGAGGACGGGGAGATCGTGAACGACCTCTCCCTGGATCTGCTCGCCCGGACGGCAGTGAGCCACGCGGAGGCGGGAGCGGACGTGATCGCACCGAGCGACATGATGGACGGCCGAGTCGGTGCCATCAGGGCAGCACTCGACGGGGACGGGTTCGAACGCGTTCCGATCTTGTCGTACGCCGCCAAGTACGCCTCGGCGTTCTACGGGCCGTTCCGGGAGGCCGCCGGTTCGGCGCCGTCGTTCGGCGACCGCCGCAGCTATCAGCTGGACCCGCCCAACGTCCGCGAGGCGATGCGGGAGTGCGAGCTGGACCTGGCCGAGGGAGCGGACGCGCTCATGATCAAACCGGCTCTCCCGTACCTGGACGTGATTGCAGCCGCCCGGGCCCGTTTCGACGTCCCGATCTTCGCCTACAACGTGAGCGGCGAATACGCGATGCTGAAGGTCGCGGCGGCTCACGGGTGGCTCGAGGAGCGCCGGGCCGCGCTCGAGAGCCTCACAGCGATCAAGCGCGCGGGCGCGGACGTGATCGTCACCTACTGGGCGAAGGACGTCGCCCGGTGGCTCTAGCGACGACACTATTCGGCCGCGCAGAGGCGGTGATCCCCGGCGGCGTCAACTCGCCGGTTCGCGCCATGCGCGCAGTTGGACTCGAGGAGCCGTTCTTCGTCCGCCGCGCTTCGGGGGCCCACATCGAGGACGCCGAAGGCCGCCGATACCTCGACTGGGTCATGTCCTGGGGACCGCTCGTCTTCGGCCACGCCGACCCCGAGGTCGTCTCTGCGGTCCAGGCCGCGGCGGCCGAAGGCACGACGTTCGGCGCCCCGACCGAGCGAGAGGTCGAGCTCGCCGAGGAGATCGTGGACGCGGTTCCCTCCGTCGAGCTCGTGCGCCTCGTCTCTTCCGGCACGGAGGCCGCGATGAGCGCGGTCAGGCTCGCTCGTGGATTCACCGGGCGTAGCCGCGTCCTCAAGTTCTCCGGCTGCTACCACGGCCACTCGGACGCGTTGCTTGCGAGCGCAGGCTCGGGGCTCGCGACCCTCGGGATTCCGTCCGGCCCGGGCGTACCCGCCGGCGCCACCGGGGACACGGTCGTCTGCCCCTTCAATGACCTTGCCGCGCTCGCCGCCGCCGTTGAGCGCCATGCGGACGACCTCGCGTGCATCCTCGTCGAGCCCGTGGCCGCGAACATGGGCGTCGTCCCGCCTGCAGAGGGGTTCCTCGAAGCACTTCGCGAGGCCTGCGACGGCACCGGCGCGCTCCTCGCCTTCGACGAGGTGATCACGGGTTTTCGGCTCGCGCGGGGAGGCGCCCAGGAGCTGTTCGGCGTCAGGCCCGACCTGACCGTGCTCGGGAAGGTGGTCGGCGGCGGGCTCCCGCTCGCGGCCTTCGGCGGCCGGGCGGACGTCATGTCGGAGCTGGCGCCGTCCGGCCCTGTCTACCAGGCCGGGACGCTCTCGGGGAACCCGCTTGCGACTGCAGCCGCGCTCGTGACCCTCAGGCGCCTCCGCGATCCGGCGGTCTACGAGCGGCTCGAGCAATCGGGCGCAGACCTGGAGCGCGGTCTCCTTGAAGCCGCCGCGGGCGCGGCCGCGGTGCAGCGGGTCGGCTCCCTGCTCACGGTCTTTTTCACCACGGGGCCCGTTCGGAATTTTGCGGAGGCCTCGGCTAGCGACGCCCGCCGCTACGCCGCCTTCTTCCGCCACCTGCTCGACTGCGGGATCTACGTCGCCCCGTCGCAGTTCGAAGCCATGTTCGTCTCCACCGCCCACGGCTCGCCTGAGATCGAGGAGACCGTCGCGGCCGCGGCCGGATTCTTCCGTGGCGCCTGACGTCTGGGCGACCATCGCCGCGGAGGCTGCGAGCGAGAGCTCCCTCTGGGCGGGAGCGCTTCGCCCCGCGGGCGAGCGCGAGGCAGCGCCGGTCTTCTCCCCGCTCGCGGACGAGCACCACGCTCTCGGCCTGGAGACGATCTACGAGGGCTACCTCCTCCACTACGGCCGGTCCCGGCTGTTCGAGCCGGACGATCGGAACGCAGGGATTCTGCTGGGCGACTACCTGTACGCGCACGGGCTCGTCCGGATCGCGGCACTCGGGGACGTGCGGGTGGTGCTCGACTTGGCCGAGCTGATCTCGCTGTGCTCGCAGCTGCGGGCCGAGCCTGCGGCTCCCGGCGGCGCCGACGCGGAAGCCTGGGCGGCAACGGCCGCCGCTCTGGGCCACGCTAACGGCCGCCTCGAGGCTGCCCGCGCCGCGCTCCGCGACCATGGCGACTCCGAGCTCCTCGCCCGCCTCGCCCGCGAGGAGGCGGGCCCCGCCGCCGTCGCCGACGCTCTGCGCCTGCACGCCGAGCGAGTGCTCTAAGATCCGGGCGGCATGACCGTGCTCGCGTCGATCATCCCGCTCGCGGCCGAAAAGACGCCGGCCGAGGAGGGCCGAGACGTCATCATCGCGATGCTCATCGTAGGGCTGATCTTCGTGGGCGTGATCGCCCTGGGCCAGCTTGGCCGGTACCTCGGCCACCGCCGTGCCGCACGCCGCAGAGCCCGCACCATCTGAGCCTCGAACTTCGTGACCTGGCCAACCGGCGGTCTGGCGAGTTCCGGAGCGAGGGGCATACTGGCCGGAACCGCCGAGTTTTTCGTGGGTTGAGGCAGAAGCTACGTCTTTGACAGACGCGACGAAAAGCAGAAACATTCCTCTGGCTTGTAACACCGGACGGCGGATGAAGGGAGCTGGGTGGCGGACGAGGTAGACCGGCCGCGCGACGACCTCGATCGGCACGAGGCGGAGCCACACCTTCCCTCACCGACGATCTGGCCCTTCGCCTTCGCGGCCGGGATTGCGCTCGCCCTCATCGGTCTCATCGTCAACTGGATCGTGGCCGCCATCGGCGCCGTTCTGGCGATCGTCTTCGGCCTCCTCTGGATCAGGGACGCGACGCGCGCCGTCCGCGCCGAGCCCGAGCCCGCTCCGCCGGCCGGCGTGACGACCACGGACGTCGACCTGGAGGCCGCCGAGGAAGAGCCGGCCCGCTATCCGCGCGCGAAGTTTCTCGAAGGTGCGACGCTCGGGATCGGCGCGCTGATCGGCGGTGTCATCACCCTCCCGGTCGTCGGCTTCGCGATCGGCCCGGCGTTCATCGACCAGGGCTACGACGACGTCGATCTCGGCCCGCTCGACAGCTTCCCGGCCGGTCAGTTCATGATCACGACGTTCTACTCCAAGGGCGACGACTACGGCGACGTCGGCTTGCGCACCGCCTACATTCGGAACAACGGCCTCGTGAACGAGGTGCCGAGCTTCACGATCGTCTCCAGCCGCTGCGTCCATCTCGGCTGCCCCGTCCAGCCGCAGGGGCCGATCTCGGACGAGCAGAAGAAGATGGTCAAGGCGAAGAGCGGCGACGTCATCCTCACCCCGACGCAGCCCTCGGGCTTCGGCTGCCCGTGCCACGGCGGCGCCTACAGCGTCGAGGGCAACCGGACAGCCGGGCCGCCGGTCCGGGCGCTGGACCGTTATCGCTACGCGATCATCGACGGGAACCTCGTGCTGAAGACCCCGTATAGCGTCAGCGAGGTCGACGGAAGCGGCGCTGACGCGAAGATCCATGCCTACAAGCACGCCGACCCCGGCCAGCACGTCGACGGCCCCGAGCAGATCTTCTACCCGATTATCGACTGATGGCGACGAAGCCCAGATCCAAGCGACAGCAGCAGCTCGAGGCGGCGCTGCTCGCACCGGTCGACTGGCTCGAGGAGCGCTCGGGGCTGGTCGGAGGGCTCAAGTACTTCCTCTTCCGGAAGGTTCCGCGAGAGACGAACTGGTTCCACACCCTCGGCTCGGCGACGCTGACCGCATTCCTCGTCCAGGCGATTACCGGCGCGATCCTCGCGATGTACTACAAGCCGTCGCCCGACGAGGCTTACGAGTCGATCCAGATGATCACGAACGACCTGTTCGCGGGCTGGCTCGTCCGCGGCATGCACCGCTGGGGCGCCAGCGTCATGATCATTTTGCTCTTCCTGCACATGGGTCGGGTGTTCCTCTTCGGCGCCTACAAGTACCCGCGGGAGCTGAACTGGCTGATCGGCGTCCTCCTCCTGCTGATGGCGATGGGAGAGGGGTTCACCGGCTACCTGCTGCCCTGGGACGACACCGCGTACTGGGCGACCGTCGTCGGCGTGAACATCAACGCCAACGCCCCGATCGCCGGCCCGTTCATCGCCAACCTGCTGACCGGAGGCGCCGAGATCGGCACTGAGACACTCTCGCGGTTCTACGCGATCCACATGCTGCTCATCCCCGGCGGGCTCTTCGCCCTGATCGGGCTCCATCTCTACCTCGTGATCCGGCTCGGGGTCACGGCGCCCCCGTGGACGGAGAGCGCCGGCGGGTACGAGGAGCCGACGAACGGCCGGCCTGCCCGCTCCGGCCTCGTGTCGCCGGCGCCGCGCGGGAACGGGAAGACCACTCCGGGCGGCCGGAAGGTCGAGCAGTGAGCTCGTCCGACCAGAAGGAGCAGTTCAAGCGCTACAAGGAGGACGTTGACAGGCGAGGGAAGCCTTTCTTCCCCCACGCCATGTTCCACGACACCGTGATGAGCATGGTCGTGGTCTCCGTCATCGTCGGGCTGGCCTGCATCTGGTACTTCACCTCCGGCGAGGAGCCGGGAGATGCCGGACTCCTCGGCCTGCTCTTCGCTTTGCCGTTCCTCGACCGGCACCGGGAGCGGCGCCTCGTCCGGCGTCCCGTGGCCGTTGTCGCCGCGCTCCTCGTGATCGCCTCGATGGGGATCCTCACCTACAAGGGCGCGACCGCCAAGGAGTCGCTTGCGAGCGAGAACATCCAAAACGTGCCGAAATGGGCGCAGGAGCAGGGCTTCGCCGGCGACAAGCAGGCCGTCGCGGGCGCAGGCCTCTTCGCGGAGTCGGGCTGCATGAACTGTCACACCTATCTGGGCGACGGCAGCTCCAACCTCGGCGCACCCGATCTGAGCGACGAAGGGACGAAGGGTCGCGGCAAGCAGTGGCAGATCGACCACCTGAAGAACCCGCAGTCCAAGTCTCCGGGCTCGCCGATGCCGCCCTTCACAACGTTCACGGACGACCAGTACGACGCACTCGCGACCTTCCTCGAGGCGTCCAAGGGCGGAAGCCGCTAGCGCGGCCCGCTCGTGCTCCTCTTCGCCCACGCCCAGCCCAAGGGCGATCTGGTGGACTTCGTGGTGGGATGACGTCAGACATGAGCTCCGGCACGCTCGCGCCAGAGGCCGTGCGCCAGATGTTCGACCGGATCTCACCGGTCTACGACCTCATGAACCGCGTTCTGACCGCCGGGCTGGACGGGCGCTGGCGGCGCCTCACGGCGGCTGCGGTCGTCCGCCCCGGTGACCGGGTCCTGGATGCCTGCTGCGGCACCGGCGA
>Ga0193705_1000261_pt1 | contig 11661 bp, 15 predicted proteins | sample U3m2metaG_FD_143045 | JGI IMG/M metagenome (GOLD analysis project Ga0193705, IMG submission 143045) | Soil microbial communities from a riparian zone of the East river system, Colorado, United States - U3m2 | ecosystem: Environmental > Terrestrial > Soil > Riparian zone | place: USA: East River... | reverse complement strand
GTTGCTTCCCGGGATCTCGGACCAGCCCGAGCTGATCGAGCAAGTCGTGCGCGAGGCGCGCGAGGCGGGCGCCTGCGGTGTGTGGGCGAACCTGCTCAACCTCCGGCCGGGAACGCGCGAGCATTTCCTCGAGAAGCTCGCCGAGGATTACCCGGAGCAGCTCCCCGCCTACGCGCGCCTCTACTCGCGAAAGGCCTACCTGAGCTCGGCTGAAACCAAGCCGGTGCGGGCGCTCGTACGCGATCTGAACCGCAGGCACGGCATCCGCGACCGCCGCCGCACACGCTTTGTCCCGGAGCCCGAACCGGAGCAGCTGGCCCTAGCGCTGTAGCCGTAGCCGACGCGCGCCATACAATCCGCAGGCCGTGTCAGAGCAGGCAAGCGAAGACCAGCAGGGCAACGGCAAGGGAGAGATCACCTGCCTGATCGTCGACGACCACGAGGTCGTCCGCGAGGGGCTCCGCCTGTCCCTTTCCCGTGCCCCCCACATCCGCGTAGTCGGCGAGGCGGCCGACGGCGCGACCGCGGTGGCGCTGGCCGAGCGGCGCAAGCCCGACGTCGTGATCATGGACGTGCGCATGCCCGGGATGGACGGGCTCGAGGCGACGAAGATCCTCACGCAGAAAGTCCCCGAGACGGCGGTGCTGATCTTCACCGCCTACAGCGAGCGCAGCCTCTTGGGCCGAGGGCTCGAGTCGGGCGCGAAGGGCTACATCCTCAAGGAGGCGCCGCACCAGACGCTGCTGAAGGCGATCGACAAGGTCGTCGCCGGCGAGGGCTTCGTCGACCCCGCGCTGATGCCGGCCTTCCTCTCGGGCGACCGCGAGGACATGCTCACGGCCCGCGAGCGCGAGATCCTGCAGCTGCTCGCGGACGGGATGTCCAACGCCGACGTCGCGGCGCGGCTCTTCATCAGCCAGGAGACCGTCAAGAGCCACGTTCGCCACATCCTCACCAAGCTCGAAGCAGACACGCGCACGCACGCCGTGGCGATTGCGCTCCGTGACGCGATCATCGACTAGAGCGGCGTTTCTGGTCGCGGCGGTTGCGGCCGCTGCGGTCGTGTCGCTAGTCGGCCTCGCCAGCGGGTCGAGCGAGCTGGCCTTCGTCGGCCTCGGCGCGGCGATTCTCGGCGCGGCCGCCTTCGCGCTCCACCTGATCGTCACCGAGCGGCGGCGCCACGAGGTCGTCGAGGAGGAGCTCTCGGCGCAGTCGAGCTTCCTCGAGTCCCTGATCGAGTCGATGGGCTCGATCGCGGCCGCGCACGAGTCGGACGACGTGCTCGAGCGCACGCGGCGCGAGGCGAAGGAGCTGTTCGGGGCGAAGGCCACGATCCTGCGGCCCGACGAAGCGTCGGCGGCAAACGCGGTCGTGCTGCCGCTGCGGATCCGCGGTGAGGCGATCGGCTCGCTCCAGCTCCAGCGCTCGAAGCCGCTCGACCGCGAGGAGCGCGCGCGGGCGACGCTGCTCGCCGACTTCACGTGTCGCGCGATCGAGAACGCGCGGCTACTCGCCGAGGCGACCGTGCGCGAGGCCGAGCGGGCGCGCCTGTCGGACCAGCTGATCATCGCCGAGCAGGAGGAGCGTCGCCGGCTCGCGCTCTTCCTCCACGACGGGCCGGTGCAGTCGCTCTCCGGGATCAGCCTGATGCTCGACGCCGTGATCGACTCGCTCGAGGGCAACCGGCTCGAGGAGGCGACCGGGGTGCTCGACTCGGCGCTCCAGCGCCATCGCGACACGATCCGCTCGCTGCGCGACCTGTCCTTCAACATCGAGCCGGTCGTGCTGCGCGACCAGGGCTTCGGGCCTGCGGTGCGGGCGTTCGCGGAGCAGGTCGGGCTGTCGAACCGGATCCAGGTCGACCTCGACGTCGAGGCCGCCGACGGGCTGGCCGAGAACGTGCGCGTCGCTATCTACCAGATCACCCGCGACGTGGTGAACCAGTCGCTGCGGCGCGGGCCGACGCGGATCTCCATCTCCGTGGCCGAGACGACGGACGGGACCGTGGAGGCGGTGATCGCGGACAACGGCGCGGGCGAGCGGCGGCGGGCGAGCTTCGACGACGTCGAGGAGCGCGCGCGGACGCTCGGTGGGCGGCTGGACGTCGAGGCGGGCGAGGACGGCGGCACCGCGGTCCGCGTCGTGCTGCCCTCTTACGTCGCGCGCCGTTAGCATCCAGGCTATGGAGAACGGCCAGCGCCCGACGCACCTGCGCTTCGTCTGGACAACGAACGGCTACGAGCTGCGCGAGCGCGAGGGCGACGCCCCTGGGGTCGGCGACGAGGTCGAGGAGGGCGAGACGCGCCTGACCGTGGTCAAGGTCGCCCCCTCCCCGCTTCCGGGTGACACGCGCCGCTGCGCGTACCTGCAGCCGCTCGCGTCCTAGACCGCGCTCTCGGCTGCGGTTCTGCCGAGGACGAGCGCCGAGGCCAGGCCGCTGGCGTAGCCGCCAGCGGAGATGCCGCCCGCGTCGGCTCCGGCAGCGAAGAGGCCCTCGATCGGCTCGTCGTCCTCGTCGACCACTCGCGCGTTCGTGTCGACGCGTAGGCCGCCGATCGTGTGCGTGATCGCGGCGGCGACGCGGACGGCCGCGACGGCTTGGCTCGGCGCAGGGAACGGCAGGTCCGCGAGATCTGTGCGGGTCGGCGCCTGGGCGATCAGCTCGCGGACGGTGCCGTAGCGGACGCGCTCGTCGAGGGCGTCCTCGTCGAAGACGTACCACGCCCGCGCGCCCGGCTGGTGCGCCGTCGCCTGCACCAGGTCGAGCTCCGACCACGAGACCTGCTCCTGGTCGAAGAACTCCTCGCCGCGCTCGTTGAAGATCCGTGCGTAACGGCCGTAGACCTGCGCGAGCGAGACGAACTCGTCCTCCGCGAAGTCGACGTCGGCCATGTTGCGGCCGTAGAACTCGGCGAGGCCCGCGGAGAGAGCAGCGTTGAGCTCGAGCCCGTGCCGCAGCCCGTCGCCGGCGCTCCACGGGTTGGCGCGAAGCCGCAGGGGTGCCGCCGGCTTGACGAAGCGTTCGACGAGCTCCGAATCGCCTTGGAACCCGCCGGTCGCGAGCACCACCGTCCCTTTCGGCCCTGTCCCGGGGACAGTCCCTAGGCCATGGCCGAGGCGGACAGGTCCGGCTGCTCGGGACAACGCCTCCGTCAGGCCAGCGGGGTCGAAACGGACCCCCGACGTCAGCGGATTGCCGGTCTCCCGCGCCAGCGCCGGTGCGCCAAGCGATTCAAGCCAGTCGAGGCCCTCGTCGAGGCCGTCGAAGACCAGTCGCTGCAGCGCTTCGTCCCCGGCAGGGCATTGCGCCCTGAACTCCTCGAACGTGCGGTAGCGCCAGATCACGCCGCTCGAGAGCAGCATCGAGCCGCCGGCCCGCGAGCCTTTCTCGAGCACGGCCGGCGAGGCGCCCAGCTCCCGCGCGCGGGCAGCGGCACAGAGGCCCGCCATCCCCGCCCCTGCGATCAGCACAGGGCTACCTAGGTCAGCGAGAACGTGGGCTTGTGCTCGACGTACTCGACCTTGACGCGCTCGGGTCCCCAGACGAACACGGCGTACGTGTTCGGCGCGTCGACGATGTCCGCGATCTCGATGCCGCGCTCGCGCGCCGCCTCGATGTGCTCGTCGGCCGAGTCGACCTTGACCGCCAGGTGGTTCAGCAGGGGCTTCTCGGGATCCCCGGGCTCGCCCTCGTGGAACTCCACGAACGCGCCGCCGACCTCGACTCTCGGCACACCGGCCGGGCCGGCCGCTGCCGCCACGAATCCCAGGCCCTCGTAGTCGCGCGCCGTCTCCTCGGGCGAGCGCGACCAGAGTGCGACGTGATCGAGGTCGTAATCGACCTCCGTCGGCGCCTCGACGAGCCCGAGCCGCAGGCCCTCAGAGACGTCCATGTAGGCCTCGCCCTCGCGCGGCTGGTCGACCTCGACACCCTCCATGTCCCCGAGCGCGGATTCGAGGCTCGAGACGCGCAGCGCGACGTGCTTCAGCGCGCCCTCCTCGCGCGGCCCTTCGGCCTCGAACAGGGTCAGCTTTCCGCGGCGCGCGTCGGAGCCAACGAGCGTGAAAGCATCCGTCCGGTCGACGATGTGCATGCCGACGCGGGCGGTGACGAAGTCCGCGATTCGGTCGCGATCGGCGACCCAGAGTGCGACGTGATCGAGCGTGTCCGGCGTCACGGCCGTGAGCATAGCCACGCGCTACTTCCTGCGGTCGACGGCCCGCTGGAGCTGCTGCTTGTTCATCTGCGAGCGCCCCGAGATGTTCATCCGCTTGGCCTCGTTGTACAGCTGCTCCTTGGTGCGACCCTTGGGCCGGTTGGTGCCGGAGCGCAGGCCGCCGCGGCGGCCGGAGGAGATGTCGCGCCGCGAAGTGCGCGACGACTCCTTCGCCTCACCGGTGCGGGCGCGCTCCTTGTTGACCGTGCGCGCGGCGATCTCCTTGGCGCGCTTCGTCGGCCGACCCTGCTCCTTCTCGCTCTCGACGATGTGCTCGTACTGCCGCTCGCGCTTGTTGCTCCAGGCCTGCTGAGGCATGCGATCCCTCCTCGGTTAGGTTCGAGGAGGCGTTACCCGAAGTCGCGATTGTTATTCGAGCGGCGGGTTCTGGACGTTGTGCTCGGTGGCGTATTCGTTCGTGAGCTGGTTGATCACGTCCGCGCCCTGGTCGTAGGCGTAGTTGATCTTCACGAACGGCTCCCATTTGGCGGGCAGCGCGTCCTCCGGGAAGATCGCCTCGACCGGGCACTCCGGCTCACAGGCGCCGCAGTCGATGCACTCCTCCGGATCGATGATGAGGATCCGCTCGAACTCGTGGATGCAGTCGACGGGGCAGACGTCGACGCACGAGAGGTCTTTGATGTCGATACAGGGCTCGGCGATGATGTACGTCACGCGGCCGGTCAGTCTACTGGCGCCGTCAGCTCCTCGATGAGGTCTTTCGCGCGCTCGTCCAGAGCCGATTTTGCGACCACCTGGTCGAACCCGGCGGCGTGTGCGCGGCGCAGACCCTCGGTGTCCGTGTGGTTCGTGAAGCCGAGGATCGGAATGTCGGGCCACTCGTCGGCGACCTCGTCCGGGTCGATGCGCGCGATGTCCGCGATCACGCAGTCGGGCGGGTCGACGTTGTCGACCGTGATCAGGTGGTGTCCCGGCAGCAGTCCCTCCAGCTTCCCCCGGAAGAAGAGGTCGACCCCTACCAGGAGGATCGTCGACACCGCGCAAACCTAGCACCCTCGCGCGTACTGTCCAACGGCGTGAACCAGCTTGAAACAGGGCTCGAGCTGATCCGGCGCGGCGAGTACTTCGCGGCGCACGAGGAGCTGGAGGACGCCTGGCGCGCCGCGGCCCCGGAGGAGCGCGACTTCTACCAGGGGCTCGTTCACGTGACCGTCGCGTGGTACCAGGCCGGGCGGGGCAACCAGGTCGGCTGCGAGCGGCAGCTCGAGAAGGCGGCGAGACGGCTCGGGCCGTACGCGCCGGAGCACCGCGGAGTGGATGTGGCGTCGATCCTGGAACAGGTGGCCGAGGCCGCAGAGGTGGTCGCGGGGGGCTCGCTTGAGCTCGGCCCGGCGCGGGTCTAGACCCGATCCAGCCCGAGCGCGTCCAGAAAGTGCTGGACGGCCACATTGAGCCACCAGCTGCGGTTGAAGAACAGCAGCAGGCCGAGCGCGACGAGCAAGAGGCCGCTTCCGATCCGGATCCACTCATAGTGGTCGCGCACCCAGCGGAAGGCGCCCATCGCGTGCGAGAAGGCGACCCCGATCGCCACGAAGGCGACCGTGATCCCGAGCGAGTAGACCGCCAGGAGGATGCAGCCGCGGACCACGGTGTGGGAGTCCGCCGCGAGCGCGAGGATCGCGCCGAGGACGATGCCGACGCAGGGGGCGGCGCAGACCGCGAAGGCGGCGCCGAGCAGCGCCCGCGAGCCGCTCGCGCGCGCGCGCGAGATCGCCCCAGGAGCCACCATCCGCTCCGGCCAGGGCAGCAGGCCGGCGAAGGCGAGCCCGAGCACGACGAGCACGAAGCCCGCGATCTTCGTCCTCGTCTCCTGGTCGACCCAGCCGCCGAGCGCGGCGGCGCCCGCGCCGAGCACGACGAAGACGACCGTGAACCCGAGCGCGAACGGGACGCTCGCCAGGATGACGCGCTTCGCCGTTCCGCGTTCACCGAGCCGGTCGACCTCCACGGACGAGATCGCCGAGAGGTAGCCCGGCACGAGCGGCAGCACGCAGGGAAAGGCGATCGAGACCAGGCCCGCGGCGAACGCGGCCGCGATTCGCTCACCCATCGAAGCGGGCGAGCTCGTCGTCGAGCCGGCGCTCCTCTTCCGGTCCGAGCGGGTGCCCGTTCAGCGACCAGCGCTGCGGCGTCGGCTCCGGCTCGCGGGCGCGAGTCCAGCGCCAGGCCAGCAAGCCGAGGACAAGAGCGCCGCCGAGGACGCCGATCAACGGCAGCAGCCACGCGATCAGGTCGAACCCGTGCCGCGGCGGCGCGGCGAGGATCCGTGCCCCCCACTCGGAAACCAGTCTCTGCTTGATCTCGCTGCGCGTATCCCCGGCCGCGATGCGCTCCTGGATCTCCACCTTGATCCGCTGCGCCGCGGGCGAATCCGACTGCGCGAGCGTCTCGCCCTCGCAGATCGGGCACATCAGCTGCCCCTCGAGCTCCGGGAGCGTCGGGTGCTGCTCGCTCGCCAGGGCCGGCGCGGCGACCACCAGCGCGACCAGAGCGAGCAGGACGAGCCTCACGACCGCAGCGCCCGCTCGACCCCGTCGCGGATGTCAGCCGCCTCGACCTCGCCGGCCACGTGGACGACGAGCTTGCCGCTGCGGTCGATGAAGAACGTCTCCGGCAGGCCGGTGAGCCCGTACTTCGGCGAGGTCACGTTGCGGTTGTCGTGCACGAGCGGGTAGGTCAGGCCGTACTTGCGCGCGAACGTGCGCGCGTCACCCGCAGGGTCGTTCACGTCGACGCCGAGCACGACGACCCGATCGGCCCAGCGCTTCGAGGCCGCGGCGAGGGCGGGCGCCTCCTGCTTGCACGGGTAGCACCACGAAGCCCAGAAATTCAGCACCACGACCTTGCCGCGCAACGAAGCGAGCTGGAGCGTCCCCGGCGCGTCGATGCGGCGCAGCGCAAAGTCCGGCGCCTGCTTCCCGATCTCGGCCTCCTTCCCCGAGCCCTGGGCCAGCTTCCAGACGAGCAGCGCGAGCAGCAGGGCCACGAGCCCGACCGCCAGAACCTGCGCGCCGAGCTTCAGCCGTCCGGTCATCTCACTGGGAGACGATGAAGACCGTCGTCCCGATCGTCACGTGGTTGAACAGCCACTCGGCGTCGGAGATGTGCATCCGGATGCAGCCGTGCGAGGCCGAGTAGCCGATCGAGGCGTCGTCGGGAGTCCCGTGGATTCCGACTCCGGAGGCAGAGAGCCCCATCCACCGGGTGCCGAGGGGGTTTCCCGGGCCCGGCGGGATCGGCTTTTCGCCCTTCGCCCAGTCCGAGTCCGGCGGGTACCACCAGGGGTTGCGCCACTTGACGACCACGTGCCAGCGGCCGAGCGGCGTCGGGTAGCGCGACTGGCCGGTCGCCACGCCGAAGACCCGCAGGAGCTGCATGCCCTTGTAGAGGGTGAGGCGGTTCGAGCCGCGGCGAATGACGATCACCGGGCCGATCGAGGAGCGGTTCACCGTGGGCTTCAGCTCCCTGAACTGCATTTGCAAGAGCGGGCGCGTGTTCGTCACGAGCGCGGTGAAGATCGCGTCGACGGCACGCAGCCGCCTGAGCGAGCGGCCGTCGCTCTGCTTCGTCACCCACGGGCGCAGGTTCCGCAGCAGGAGCTGCGAGTCGACCGGCTGGCGGTCGAAGCGCTTCGCCACGCGCGCGACGTAGGCCTCGGTGCGCCGGCGGTTGAGGATCACGCGCAGCTTCAGCTCCGAGCCTGCGGGAGCCGTGAGCGCGCGGTTGACGGCGGGGCGCACGGCCGCCATTGCGCCGAGCCGGGGCGGCGCGACCGCGAGGCGGTGGCGCGGGACGACGAGCATGAGCGGGCGCGCGAACGAGGCCGTGACCGTGTCGAAGGCCTCAGACGCCGTCAGATCGCCGACATCCACGCCCGAGATGGTCACGCCGGTCGCGATCGTCTGCGGCGTGGTCGTGGTCGTGCCCGTGCCGGTCGTGGTGGCTGCGACCACGCCAGCGGAGAGCCCGCCGGCGGCGGCGAGCCCGAGCACGAACAGGAGCGCGAGACCCACTTTCCTCATCGCGCGAGAAGTCTAGCCCTCGAAGATGCGCGGATCGTTCGTGATCACGCCGTCCACTCCGAGCGCGTCGAGCCGGGCCAGCTCGGCGGGATCGTCGACCGTCCACACCAGAACAGGCGCGCCGAGGGCGTGACACCGCTCGACGACCCGCTCGTCGACGACGAACCAGTGCAGCACGGCCACGGTCGCCTGCGAGGAAGCCAGCAGCCCGGCGATCCTGCGCGGAAGAGCCCGGCGCATGGCGTGGAGGATTCCCCTCACGACCGGCTCGAGCGCCCGCCGCTGCGCCAGCCCGGTGCGGTCCTGCGGGTAGGTCCGGCCGAGCCTCAGCGCCGGCTCGGCGGCATGGAGCGCCAGCAGCACCGGACCGCGGAACGAGCTGACGAGCGTCCGCTCGACGAGGGCGTGTCGCCGCACCGTCTCGGCCACCGCCGTCTCCGCCCCTGCCGACTTCAGGTCGAGGTGAACGCCGACCCCAGCCGCGCCCAGGTAGTCGAGCGCCTCGTCCAGGCTCGGCAGACCGCCGGCCTCGAGCGGGGCGTCGTGGGCGAGAACGAGCTCGCCCGCGACCGCATGGACGTCGAACTCGACCAGGTCGCAGCCGAGCTCGACCGCGCGCTCGAGAGCCTCGAGCGTGTTCTCGGGCGCGAGCGAGGCGGCGCCTCGATGGCCGATCCGCAGGGCGCGGCCGTTTAGCCGCGAGAGGTCGATCACACCCGCTTGACCACGACGACCGCGCAGTCGTCGCCGAGGTCGCCCGCAAACGCGCGGCAGTCTTCGACCAGCAGGTTGGCCAGCTCCTCGGCCGGGAGCCCGGCGTTCGCGGCCAGCGCGGCGTCGAGGCGCTCCTCCCCGTAGAGCTCGCCGTCGCGACGAGCCTCGAGCAGGCCGTCGGTGTAGAGCACCGCGGCGTCGCCCGGCTCCAGCTGGATTCGCTGCACCTCGTAGTGCTGGGAGCCGGCGATCCCAAGCGCCAGGCCCTTGACCGCCAAAGGCTCCGGCGCCCCGCCGGCCCGAACGATCCGCGGCGGCGGGTGACCGGCGCTCGCGCAGGCCAGGCGGCCTTCGCGCCCGTCAACAGTCAGATAGAGGAGCGTGATGAACTTCCCGTCGCCGATTTCCTCGAGCACGATCTCGTTCGCGGCCGCGAGGAAGTCTCCGGGCTCAGAGTGCTCGCGCGCGAGCGAGCGGAAGACGAACTTCGCCATCGCCATGTCGGCCGCGGCGTCGATCCCGTGGCCGGTGACGTCGCCGAGCACGACCGCGAGCCGGCCGTCGCCGAGCTCGAGGAAGTCGTAGACGTCGCCGCCGACGTCCATGCGCGCGGAGGACGCGTAGACGGCGCCGACGTCCAGCCGCTCGGCCTGCGGCCGGCTCCGCGGCAGCAGCGAGCGCTGCATCGAGTCGGTGAACTCCTTCTGCTGCTGGTAGAGCCGCGCGTTGTCGAGCGCGAGCGCGGCCTGGCCGGCGATCGACGAGGCCGCGTCGAGCGTCTCGTCGTCGACCGGGCGGTCGGGGTCGAGCGAGACGAGCGTCAGCGTCCCGAGCATCTCCGCCTGCGTGGCGAGCGGGATCACCGCAGCCGTGGAGCCGCGCTCGAGGAACGGGATCAGCGGCGTGTGCGCCTGGCCGAGCGAAGCCGCGGTGCGTGCGTCGAGCAGCAACGCTTCCCCTCCGCGGAAGACGGGCGGGCGGGCGGGCGCGAGCGGCTGCGGGAGCGAGAGGATCGTCCGCATCGCCTCGGTCATCCGCTCCTCGCGCACGTGCACCGCGACGGGGACGAGCGCGGTTCCGCGCGGATCGGGCATCCGCAGCACCGCAGCGTCCACCTCGAGCGACTCGACGATCGCGCGCGCGACCGCCTCCAGGGTCAGCTCGAGGGAAAGGCTCTCGGAGAAGGAGCGTGAGATCTCGTACAGCGCACGCAGACGCTTGGACACGACGAGCTCGGCCTCAAGCGCCTGCGTGCGCTCGGCGCCGAGGCGCTTCGTCTCCTCGTGCAGCCGCGCGTTCTGCACGGCTACGGCGAGCTGGGCCGCGAGCGCCAGCAGGAGCGACTCCTCGTTCTCGGTCAGCTCCCGGCCGGCCTCGGGGTAAACCGCCAGCAGGCCGGTGAGGTCGTCGCGGACGCGCAGCGGGACGGCCACCGCGGCCTCGATCCCGATCTCCTCGAGCACGTCCTGAACGCCGGCGAGGCGCGGGTCGGTCGACGCGTAGGGCACGACGAGCAGGCCGCGGCCGCGGGCGGGGCCGAGCAGCAGCTCGAGCAGCCGCTCGCCGACGCGCGCGTGCGGGCCGGTGAGCTCGCGCTCGGCCGCGGGCTCGAGACGCCGGCCCTCCTCGTCGGCGAGGTAGACGGCCAGCCGTTCCGCGGAGAGCAGCTCGGCGACGCGCTCGACCGCGGTGTCGAGGGTGTGGGAGAGCGAGAGCTGCGCGATCGCCTGGCCGACGATCGTCAGCAGCGCGCGGGTGCGCTCGAGCTCGAGCGCGAGAGTCTGCCTGCGCTCCCCGGCGCGGAGAGCATGCGCCGCGCGGACGGCGAAGGTGCCGAGCCGATCGAGCAGCGGGTCGCCGTCGGCCGGCTCCTCGTCGAGGAGGAGCTGAAGCGCACCCTGGGGCGGCTCGCCGAGCTGCAGCGTCACGAGCGTGGCGACGAGCTCGTCCGGGAGCTCGACCCGCTCCATCGCGAGCGAACGTGGCGCGCCCTTGGCCTGCTGCACGGCCTCGAGCGCCAGCGCGGGCAGCGCCCTGCCGGAGAGGGCCGCGAGCACCGGGCCCTGCGGCTCGTAGCGCCAGACGAGGCAGGCACGCGCTCCGGTCGCCTCGGCTGCGAGCGTGGCCACCTGCTCGGCCGCCCGCGACTCGTCCGAGCCCGCGGCCAGAGCGTCTCCGGCGAGGCCGAGCAGGTCTGGCGCGACCCTGGCCGTGCCGTCGTCGTTGCCGAACGCCCGCCGCGCGAGCGCGATCTCGTCGGCGGCGGCACGTGCGAACCGGCGCTCGCGCTCGTCGAAGTCGCCACGGCGGCGAAGGAGCTCGAGCGAGCCGATCACGAGCTCGCGGTCGAACACAGGCAGCTGCAGGACGCCGCCCGCCCCGAGCTGCTCCGCCACGCGCCGCAGCGGGCGCGGCAGCTGCAAAAGCTCGTCTCGCTCCTCGTCCGAAAGCGCGCCGGGCCCGAGGCGGGAGCCCTCGAGCTCCGCCCGCAGCGCGGCCGAGGTCGCATGCACGGCACGTGCAGCCACGCCGCCGGAATCGTCGGCCAGCCGCGCGACGACCACGTCCGCCTCCGCGACCTCCGCCGTGCGCGCGACGATCTCCGCGAGCGCTCCGTCGAGGCCGCTGACACCGGTTGATTCCCTGGCCACGGCCATCTTTGCCCCTGGCCAAGTATGGCGCAGCCG
>Ga0193705_1000259_pt1 | contig 11693 bp, 9 predicted proteins | sample U3m2metaG_FD_143045 | JGI IMG/M metagenome (GOLD analysis project Ga0193705, IMG submission 143045) | Soil microbial communities from a riparian zone of the East river system, Colorado, United States - U3m2 | ecosystem: Environmental > Terrestrial > Soil > Riparian zone | place: USA: East River... | reverse complement strand
GGACTGGTGTGACGGCTTGGCCGTGAGTATTTCTACCCATGCCCGCTGGGAAAAGATGCACAATCTGCTCGATGTAGCAGGCGGTGGCCCGCTCCTACGGTCAGATCATGACCACACAGCGCATCCAACTCGTGCAGACTTCACCCGCGGCCGATGGCATCGAATCGGTCCCAACCGTGATCATCGGCGGCGGCCAGGCTGGCCTGGTAATGGGCTACCACCTGCAACGCGCTGGCGAACAGTTCGTGATTCTCGATGCCCAACCACGCATCGGCGACGTTTGGCGTCATCGCTGGGATTCGTTGAAACTCTTCTCCTTCCCCAAGTACTCCAGCCTGCCGGGATGGCCGATGCAGCTCAGCAGTTTCCCGACCCACAACGAAATGGCAGATTACCTGGAGGCGTACGCGAAGCGTTTCGACCTTCCCGTGCGCAGTGGCGTGCGCGCTACCCGAGTGTCGCGCAGCGGTAGCGGCTTCAGCGTGGAGACCTTGCATGGCGTGCTGCAGTGCGATCGTGTGGTCATCGCCACAGGTGGCTATAGCCGGCCGGTTGTTCCACCCTTCGCCACCGAGGTTGCGCCTGAAATTCGGCAGCTGCACTCCTCCGCGTACAAAAATCCCAGCCAGCTGGAGGGAACCGTGCTTGTCGTGGGCGCGGGAAATTCGGGTGCCGAGATTGCCCTCGAGGCGGTCAGGTCCGGCCACCAGGCGTGGCTCTCAGGACGCCATCCTGGCCAGGTGCCGTTCCGGATTGAGACCCGCAAGGCGAAGCTGCTGGTGCCGATTGTGATGTTCGCATTCCGGCGGGTGTTGAACCTCGACACGCCGCTGGGACGCAAGGTCCACCGCGAAGCGATCGAGCACGGTACTCCACTCGTCCGCACTAAGCAGAGCGACCTGGAAGCTGCCGGCGTACAACGGGTCGGCCGTCTCGCAGGAGTGCGCGACGGTCTGCCGATCACCGAGGATGATCAGGTCCTGGAGCCACAAACCGTGGTCTGGTGCACCGGGTACCGGCCGGATTACAGCTGGATAGATCTTCCCGTAGCCGATGACGCCGGCCACCCGATCACCGAGCGTGGCGTCTCACCCGAAATCGGCCTGTACTTCATTGGTGTTGTGTTCCAGTACGCCGCCGCCTCGTCAACCATCCAGGGCCTCGATCAGGACGCCCGCTACCTGATGCGCGCGATGGCCAAGCAGCCCGCCGTCCAGCCAGTGTCAGAAAACGAGGCTGCCGCAGCCTGAGCGCGACTCGTCGCACCAAGTGCTGACACCTCGCAGGTTCCGCGGCCGGACCGCTGCCATGTGCCAGCACTTAACTCCGTACGAGTACCTCGTGCGCGGGCCATGGCGAATCGGCGCCGCGCAGACTGGAGAAACCATCCCGCTCACGCGCGGTCCAGGCAGCGAGCACCCCCGAGACAACAGTTGGGTTGTGCAGTCGACCGTCGAGGACGGCTGCAACAAGATCGTCCAGGGATGCCCACACGGTGTCCATGTGAGCCTCCTCGCCCTCGGGGATGTAGCCGTCTGGCCCGTCGACCGCCTCCAGATCACGGGCGAGATAGATGCGCAGTGATTCGCCGAGGATTCCCGGCGTAGTGAACAGGTCCACCAGCACGGCCCACCGTCCAGCCGCGAGTCCTACCTCCTCGGCCAGCTCTCGCTCGATGGCCGCTAAGTAGTCCTCGCCTCCGACATCGAGCAACCCCGCCGGCGGCTCGATGAGCCGGTGCCGTACGGGGTGCCGATACTGGCGGACCAAAGCCACTCGCTCATGATCGTCAAGGGCGATCACCCCGACTGCGCCGGGATGCCGAAGGTATTCGCGCAAGATCAACTGCCCATCCGGCGTTCGTACCTGATCTTGCACATAGCTGGTGATCTTGCCGCGGGCAAGCTCGGTCGACGACTCAACGGGCCAAGCGAGCGGCACGTCGGCCAGCTCGTCACGACCGAGAACGATCATCGATGATCATCGTCGACCGGCAACCGAGTTGCCAGCTTGCGATCGAGTGCAGCCTCGATCAGGCCGACGAAAAGCGGGTGCGGCCTGGTCGGCCGGGATTTCAGTTCAGGATGGGCCTGGGTGGCGACAAAGTAAGGATGAAGATCAGTGGGCAACTCGATGAATTCGACCAGCTTCGAGTCCGGCGACATGCCGCTGATCACCAGACCGGCGTCCTCCAGCCGCTCGCGATAGGTGTTGTTCACCTCATAGCGATGTCGATGCCGCTCCGCCACGTGGGATTGCCCGTAGCGCTTGGCGACGATGGAGCCAGGCAGCAACTCCGCAGGGTAGGAGCCCAAACGCATCGAGCCACCAAGATCACCGTCGCCGGAGACGATAGCGACCTGCTCGGCCATTGTCGCGATCACGGGATGCGGAGTGTCGGGGCAGAACTCGCTGCTGTCCGCACCATCGAGTCCGGCAAGATGCCGGGCCACCTCGATGACCATGCATTGCAGGCCGAGGCACAATCCCAAGATCGGGATCTGGTTCTCGCGAGCGTAGCGGATCGCACCCACCTTGCCCTCGACACCGCGGATGCCGAAGCCGCCCGGGATGACTACGCCATCCACCTCGCTCAACACCCGGGCCGCGCCTTCATGAGTCTGGCAATCGTCGGATGGCACCCAGCGAATCACCACCCGGGCATGGTTCGCAACGCCGCCCGCGCGGAGCGCCTCGCAGACCGAGAGGTAGGCGTCAGGAAGATCGACATACTTGCCGACGAGCGCGATCGTCACCTCCTCCTTGGGGTGGTGTACGCGATCAAGCAGGTCGTTCCAGCGCGTCCAGTCCACGTCCCGGAAGCGCAGGTCGAGCCGCCGCACCACGTACGCGTCCAGGCCCTCGGAGTGCAACACCTTGGGGATGTCATAGATGCTCGGCGCGTCGATCGCGGCCACAACGGCGGATTCGTCGACGTCACACATCAACGAGATCTTGCGTTTCACCGACTCCGGAATGTCACGATCGGAGCGACACACCACAGCGTCAGGCTGGATACCGACCTGGCGCAACGCAGCAACCGAGTGCTGTGTCGGCTTCGTCTTCAGTTCACCGCTGGGACCGATGTAGGGCACCAGCGAAACGTGCAGGAAGAAGACATTTTCTCGACCCACGTCATGCCGCAGCTGCCGAGCAGCCTCCAAAAATGGCAGAGATTCGATGTCGCCGACGGTGCCACCAATCTCATGGATGACGACGTCGATGTCCGGCCCACCCATGGCCATCATCGATTCCTTGATCTCGTTGGTGATGTGCGGAATGACCTGCACCGTGTCACCGAGATAGTCCCCGCGCCGCTCTTTGGCGATCACCGAGGAGTAGACCTTGCCAGTAGTGATGTTGGCCTCACCCGACAGGTTGACGTTGAGGAAGCGCTCGTAGTGACCGACATCAAGATCGGTCTCCGCACCATCCTCGGTGACGAACACTTCGCCATGTTGGAACGGGTTCATGGTGCCGGGATCGACGTTGAGGTATGGGTCCAGCTTCTGCATGGAGACGCTCAGCCCACGAGCAACAAGGAGGTTGCCCAGGCTGGAAGCCGTGAGCCCCTTACCGAGTGACGAGGCGACGCCTCCGGTCACAAAGAGGTGCTTGGTGAATTTCTCGCGGTACCCCACGGGCCTCCAGCTTACGTCGTGCTGCCCTATCGCACCGTGAACCCGCCGGAGGAGTTCCAGAAGCCCTTGTAGCGTCGATCGCGACTGACTTCTGCGTACGCCTTGACCAGGTCGTCCACGACGTCGTCCTCGTCGGGCCATAGGGCGGCCTGACGCAGCCCAGCGTCTCTCAGCCGGCGCCGCTCGATCGGGTTGTCAGCAAGAGTCACGATCTGCCGCGCTACCTCCTCGACATTGCCGGGCGGCACCAGGACGGCTGCCGAGTCGACCAGTTCAGCAATCCCGCCTACGCGCGTACTGATCAGCGGTACGCCGGCCAGTAGAGCCTCCTGAGCCACCAGTGCGCGCGCTTCCCAGGTGGAGGTCAGCAACGCGAGGTCGGCCGCGGCCAGCAGCGAACCGATGTCATCGCTTGGTCCCAGCATCCTCACCTGCAGTCGCTGGGCGGCGATCCGGCGCTGCAATGTGTCACGCTCCGGTCCGTCGCCCGCGATGACGAAGCGAAGGTCGGGTCTACCATCCACCGCAGCGGCAATGTCGAGCACCATCCCTAGGTTCTTCTGTGGGGCGAGCCGACCAACCGTCAGGATCACGGTGTCGCTCTCTTGAGCACCGAGAGCGCGTCGCTGGTCCTCGCGGCTGATTGTTGCCGGCGGAACCACGGGGGCTGCGACTTGACAAAGCCGGGCGTTCCGAGCTCCCAGGTGGGTCGCCAGGGCCACAAGATCGCGGCTGGCTCCTAGCGTGAGATCTGCTCCCATCGCCACTGCTCGAAGCGTCTGTCGCGCCGCTGCCGGCGCCAGCCCCTCGCCCAGCACAGCGTTATGCCAGGTCACGACGAGCGGCACCTTGAAGAGCCAAGCGATCGGAAGCCCGAGCCAACCCGCCTTCAGCCCATGAGCGTGCACTAGATCGGCGCCGGTGAACCGACGCACGCTGCGCAGCGGCCAGACGTCGAGGCCGAGCTTGGTGAAACCCTGGGCCTCTGCCGTGGCCTCCGTGCAGAACACCCGCACCTGGTGGCCACGTTGCTCCAGTCTCGGAGCGATGCTTGCGACGTGTCGCCCGATGCCGCCGGTGCTGGCGGTCAGCAATTGTGCGATCTTCACGGCGAACCTACTTCCGCCGCCGGTTTGCGGCGCCGCAGCGCCCACATCTGGGATAGGACCGAGGGTGCAAGAAGTCTCAGCATCGCTGTGAACACTAAGACACACAGCAGCGCCACAGCACAGGCCCCAAGCACCGCTGCCAGAATGCCGACGTCGCTCAGCAGCTGTGAGCCTGCCGCGCCTACGCCGGCCGCCAGCACGGCAGCCGCCAGCCCGACGAGCATCGGCCGGGCCAATCCAACGGCGGGCAGCCCGGATCGCCGGACCAGCATCCAACCCGCGGCGGCGCCCACGACCATTCCCAGGGACACGCTGGCCGCCATGATCGGCACCAGCCACACTGCCGGAACCACGAGGCGCAGCACCGCAACGCTGATGATCACTACGGCCCAGGCGCTCGCGTTGGCGACTCCCGATGCCTTGCCGAGGTGTTGGGCGAGCAACGTGCGCGAGGCGAGGCCGAGCAGGGTGAATCCGACGATTGCCGGCGCGAACGCCACGATCGGCCAGGCCAGCGCGACCGTGCGTTCCGACCCGGGGCCGAGCACGAACACTCGTGCGACGGGGACCGCGGTCGCCACGAGCAAGGCCGCTCCCAGCCATGCCATCACCACGGTTGCCGGGCCCGTTTCGGCAAGCACGTTGCTGACCTCGGCTCGGCCCTGCTCGGCGGCGGCCGCCAGCCGCGGGAAACTGAGCTGCAACAACGGCGCCGCCAGCACCGCGTACGGAAGCAGATAGATGGCGTTTGCCCAGGTGAACCGGGTCAACGCCCCTTGATCTCCAGTTTGCTGAGCCGACCAGTTGATCAACAAAACACTGAGCTGCTGCAGTACCAGGCCGATGATCCCTGCTGCCGCGATGGTGATGATCACCGATCGGTCACCTTCGCCGAACCGCAGCCGAGGCCTGAGCCGCAGCCCGATCCGGCTAAGCGGTACGAGGGTGCAGGCAGCCAGCGCCAGCACGCCCAGGGTCGTACCCCAGCCCAGCGCGGCAAGCGCGGGCGTCGTCAGCTGCGAAGGGTCGTCATTAGCGGCGGGTACGGCGAGGGCGGCGTAGCTGAGGTACGCGATGATCACGACCACGCTGGAGAGCAGTGGCGCCGCCGCAGCTGCCAGGAATCGATGATGCGCCTGCAGCACTCCGGCACTGACCACCGCCAGGCCGTACAACCACACCTGCGGAGCGAACATGAGCACGAGCGCGGCCAGTGTGTCAGCGCTGCCGGCGCAGTCCGCCTTGGCAAGGGCACGAGAGAAGAGCGGCGCGCCGGCGAGCACCGCCAACCCGGCGGGAGTCAATACCAGCAGGGTCCAGGTGATCAGCGCAGACGCTGTGCGTGATGCGTGCTCCCCTCGGCCTGCCCCGACGTGCCGCGCGACCACCGGGACAACGACACCGGCCAGCACCCCGCCAGCGACCATTTCGAACAACACATTGGGCAGGCTGTTGGCGGCGTTGTAGGTGTCACCGAGGCAGGTGTCGCCGACGGTCTTGGAGAAGACCAGCGACCGGCCGAATCCGACGAGCCGCGAAGCGAGGGTCAGCCCAGCGACACCAGCGGCGACCGAGGCAAGACCGGCTCTCACGCTTGCCCGTCAGCCGTGGGGGTTGCGGGAACCGGGCGACCCAGTTCATCGAGCCGCCGGAGCAGCGGTGAAGCCTCGATGACCGCTGTGAAGCTGACCTGCTCGCTGGCGACGTTGAGTGCGGTAACGGCTGCAAAGGCAAGCAACCGAAGCTGCCACGGCAAGGCTTGAGCGGCAGCGGTACCGACTGCCGCACCTAGTGCATTGGCGCCGCAGTCACCGAGCATGGATCGGCCAGCCAAGTCGGTCGGCAGACTGCCCACGGCTGCACCGACAGCTGGTGCGGCGCCGGAGCCGAGCAGGCCCGAGCCAAGCAAGATCACCACCTTGGCCGTCCGACCCGGCCGCAGGTCGAGGAGGTTCATGAGGTTGGCCGTCGCTGCGATCAGCCCGGTATCGAGCAATCCCGCAAGAACCCGGCACGCCGGCTTGGGACATTCAGGCCGAGAGCGTTGCGCCAAGGCTGCTGCCGCGGCTGCGCTGACGCCCACGCCGAGCACCTTGATCATCCCGCTGGTCAGCTGACCGGCGCCAAGCGCCCGAAGGTGGCCTCGAAATCCTTTGGCCTGACTCGATCCATAGAGGTCGTCGTACGCCCCGACCAGCCCAGATCCGATGCTGGCTACGGCTACGGGCAGACCCCGCCGCCCCGCGGGGGCGAGCAGCCGATCTGCCCCGGCACCAACCAGCACTGCGGCCACCGCGATCGGGCCTTCAGCAAGCGTCACGGTGTTCCCAGCGAAGTTGGTCCGGGTCCAGCGCGACCCTTGGGGAGCTCGAGCCGCTCTTCGGTTGACGGCCGCGGCCGCCAAGGCAGCACTCATCCCTGAGGCCGCGCAGGCCAACAGCCGGCGCCCCACTATCGGACCGGCAGGTCCGGCAGTGGTGCATCCGCCTTTGCCAGCGCACCGTAGTGCTGAGGCGGCCGGCCAAGCAGTCGCTCCTTGCCCGCCAATACGACGGTCGTGACGCCGCTGCTGAGGTCGGCCACATCCACAGTGCTCACGCTATCCACCGCAGTTGGGTCCGACCGCGCGGCAAGTACATCGGTGCCTTCGATGTCCTCACTGTTCGGGCCGGCCAGCAGCACCCCAGCCCGACTGGTCATACCCACGTCGAACTGAACGTGCGCGGTGAGTTGCTCTGGAGTTGGGCGCGGATCCGATGCCGGAGCCGTGACCACAATGATCAGCTGCGCCTGGGCGGCAGAATCCTTACTGATGGTGACCAGTCCGCGCTTCTCGAGCGACTCCCCGACCGCGATCGCCAGCGCATCGCGGTCTTCGGTGTCCTTGGATCCAATAGACCTGCCGAGGGCGACACCGAGCCGGGTCGCGGGAGACATGGCGTCGCTGAGGCCGAGCGGGCCGATGTAATTAGCCAATGCCCGGCTGAGATCCTCAGACTTTGCCGTGTCGAAAGCCTCGGCGTTGACCTTGACATCGCGTACGACCGTACCGCCGGCCCCAACGACTGCATCCGAGATGGTCCGCAGCACGCCGGCAGGGGCGACCTGCTCGTCGTAGGCGTTGCGGTAGTCGTCCAGCGCCTTGCGTCGATCCAGCTCGGTACGCAGATCGGTCACCTGCTTACGATCCTGCGCGGCCTGCTGCAGCAGCCCTTGGTCCACCGACGGGCTGAGCGAGACACCCACCGCAATCCCTACCGACAAAGCAATGAAGACCGCCATCAACGACACGATGTGGTAGCGGAAGTTGATCAAGTGAAGAGTTCCTTTATCCAGTAGAGCAAGTCCCGCATCCGCGCAGCGATGACATTGCCAAAGGCCCAACCGACGTCGGTGAAGAGCAGCGCCGTCAGGAGCGCAATGACGCCGGACAACACGAACAAGATCAAGTGCCAGGTCTTGATCTGACTGCGGTAGATCCGCGAGACACCCTTCGCGTCGACCAGCTTGGGGCCCACCCGGAGCCGGGTCAGGAAGGTGGAGGCCATCCCCGCCCGACCTTTGTCCAAGAACTCCACCAGTGACGCGTGGGTGCCCACGGCAACGATGAGGCTCGCTCCCTTGGAGTCGGCGAGCAGCATGGCGGCGTCCTCACTGGTGCCGAGGGCCGGAAAGACGACGGCCTGCAAGCCGAGCTTCTCGATTCGCTCCATCCCAGGCGCGCGACCGTCGTGGTAGGCGTGCACCACGAGTTCCGCGCCGGTGCGCAGGGTTTCATCAGAACAGGAATCCATGTCGCCGATGATCATGTCGGGCTGATATCCGGCTTCGATGAGCGCATCAGCCCCCCCGTCGACGCCCATCAGCAAAGGCCGGTACTCCGAGATGTACGGCCGCAGTGCAGCGAGGTCGCCACGATAGTCGTAGCCGCGAACCACGATCAAGACATGGCGCCCCTCGATCTGGGTCGCAACCTCGGGTACCCCGACACCCTCAAGCAGCAGCTCCTTTTCCACCCGCAGGTAGGTCATGGTGTTATCGGCGAACGCCTCGATCTGATCAGAAAGACCATGCCGTGCGTACTGCAGATGATCTTCCAGGATCTCAGTGGTGTAAAAGGTTCCCTCCGCGACCACACTTCCTCCGGAGTCCATCAAGCTGCCGCCGTCGAGGACCAGCCGGTCCCCCTCGTGGACTCGGGTGAAGACGTGATCGCCGACGTTGTCGATCAGCGGGATGCCGGCCTCGAGCAAAATCCCAGGACCGAGGTTGGGATAACGGCCAGACACCGATGACACCGCGTTCACCACAACCGCGGCACCGGCCTCGACGAGGGCCTCTGCGCTGACTCGGTCAAGATCACTGTGATGGATGATCGCAATCTCGCCGGGGCGCAGCCGCTTGGTGAGGTTCTTGGTACGCCGATCCAGGCGCGCGACACCCCCGATCTGGCTCGGTGTTCCGCGCTTGCGCAGCAGGGTGGGAAGTCGCATGTCGCCGTCCATCCTCCCACCCGTGCTGCAAGGGTCTTCAAATATCAGCGAACGGATAGCTGCCGAACGCCGAAGCAACTCGGGTTGCGTCCTCGGCACCAGCCGGAAGGCTAGAACAAGCGACTCATCCGCCGCCGTCGCGGCGCAGCCGGTAGCCCAGCCCGCGTACGGTTTCCAAGGACCGTACGCCGAACGGCCGGTCGATCTTTTCCCGTAGATATCGGATATACACCTCGATCACGTTGGACCGGTACTCATGTCCGATATCCCACGCGGCGTCCAGTAGCTGGCTGTGGCTGAGAACCTGGCCGGGACACCGCATGAACGCCTCGAGCAGCGCAAATTCTCGGATGGACAGCCGGATTTCCTGCTCTCCTCGCCAAACCTGAGCGGACGCCGGGTCAAGTCGCAGCGAACCGACCCTGATGATCACCGGGCGTTCAGCCGGATCGCGTTGCGCCAGCGCCCGCAACCTCGCTAGCAGTTCCCCGAACGCGAAGGGCTTGCTGAGATAGTCGTCCGCGCCGGCGTCCAGCCCACGGATCCGGTCATCGACCCCATCACGTCCAGTGACCATGATGATCGGAGTCCACTCGCCGGAACTGCGGAGCCGGCGACAGGTCACGAAGCCGTCTGCGTCGGGAAGCATCGCGTCCAGCACGACGACGTCGTACGAGGTATCCGCGAGCATGGCGCACGCGGCGCCTGATGTTCCTGCCACGTCTCCAACGACGTCGACGGCACGCAAGGCTCGCCTGATCGCAGCCGCCATCGGTAGGTCCTCTTCGACGACCAGCACCCGCATGCTGGGAAAGCTATGCAGCGGCGGATGAGAGCCTCATGAGACGGCGCGGGAGGCGGCCGCCAATTCCACGAGTTCACCGGCGTGGGCCAAGGCTGAGTCTGTCGTGTCCAGCCCAGCCATCATGCGGGCCAGCTCGACAGCACGGTCCTTCTCGGCCACCTGGACGACCCCGCTGGTGGTCACCTGGCCATCGTCGGCCTTGACGACGGCGTAGTGCCGATCCGCGAAAGCGGCTACTTGGGCGAGATGGGTGACGACTATCACCTGGGTGTGCTGGGACAGGCGGGCGAGCCGGCGTCCCACCTCAACGGCGACCTTGCCGCCGACACCCGCATCAACCTCATCGAAGACGAACGTCACGGCCTCGCGATCGGCCGCGAGCACGACCTCCAAGGCCAGCCGGACACGCGACAACTCGCCACCCGAGGCCACCCGCCCGAGGCTGCGGAGCTCGCTGCCCGGATTGGCTGCAAACATCAGATCTACTCGGTCAGCACCCCACGGTCCGTGATCTGTGCCGGTTACCTCGAAGTTCAGCCGGGCGTGCGGCATGGCGAGGGCGGCCAGCTCGCCAACCACCAACTCACTGAATCTGCCGGCTGCCTCACGTCGCGCGACGCTGACCGCGGTAGCGAGAGATGCCAGCGCGGTCGTGAGCTCAGCTATGCGGTCTTCCAACATCGCGATCCGATCATCGCTCTGCTCGAGCTGAGTGAGCCGGATCGCGGACTCGGCAGCCCACTGCAACACCTCGTCGCACGTGCTGCCGTACTTCCGAGTGAGGGTGTTCAGCTGAGCCCGGCGTTCGGCGATCTGTTCCAGCCGGCCAGGTTGGCTCTCCAGACTGTCCAGATAGCGCGCCAGATCGGCGGTGAGGTCGGTCAACTGGTAGCTCGCCTCGGCCAAGCGTTCGCCCAGCTGACTCGCCACGGGATCCCTGGAGACCGCTGATTCGAACGCTTTGCGTGCCGCGTACAGCATTGCCAGGGCGCCGCCGGCCTCATCATCTTGGCCGGCCAGCGCCTGAACGGCTGACTGAGCCGAATCGCGGAGATCATCAGCCGACTGCAGACGGACCGCCTCGGCTGCGAGTGCCAGGTCCTCGCCCGGCGTTGGGGCAATCCGCTCGATCTCGTCCAGACCGAACCTGAGCAGATCAATCTCACGGGCCCGACCCTGGGCTTCGGCTCGCAGCTGCGCCAACTCAGTCCGTGCCGCGCGATCCTCGGCCCACAGGGTGGAGTATCTCGCGAGTGGTTCGAGCGCCGGGGCACCAGCGAAGCGATCCAGCAACTGGCGCTGACGGTCCGCCTCGGTGAGACGCTCCTGCTCCGCCTGGCCGTGGATCCGGACGAGCGTCGCAGTCAGTTCGGCGCAGACACTGGCTGGAACCTGGGCACCACCCAGGTAGGCACGTGAGCGGCCGGCCGAGGTGAGATGGCGCGCGACGATGAGCTCGTTGTCGTCCAGCTCACCGCCAGCCTCGGTTACGCGCCGCAGCACGGCCCCGTTTTCGATTGTGAAGCGCCCCTCCACGCGCGCCCGGTCCGACCCGCGGCGCACCGAACGCGGGTCTGCCCGCCCGCCGAGCAGCAAGCCGAGCCCGCTGATGATCATCGTCTTGCCTGCGCCGGTCTCGCCGGTG
>Ga0193705_1000256_pt1 | contig 11719 bp, 13 predicted proteins | sample U3m2metaG_FD_143045 | JGI IMG/M metagenome (GOLD analysis project Ga0193705, IMG submission 143045) | Soil microbial communities from a riparian zone of the East river system, Colorado, United States - U3m2 | ecosystem: Environmental > Terrestrial > Soil > Riparian zone | place: USA: East River... | reverse complement strand
GCCCTGGTTTCTCTTTGTAAATAAATTTGTGGCATCCGCAGCCCGTGAGTCGTGCGCGCTTGCGTGATCCGATTGAGATGCGCCCAACTTCTCGCTGTGGGACGTCGGGTTGGCCGCCGACTGCGGAGGCGGCCGCCGGTGTGACGACCCTACTAGTGGACGATGTCCGCCCGGACGCCCGGGTGGAGAGAGCACCAGTCGCGGAGCGTTTGGACGATGGTGAGTCGGTCGGCAGCTTCGTCGACCTGATCGCTCAGCGGACGCACGACGCGTACCTCAACCGTGTCCGGGGCGAGCCGGTGGCTTGCCACGTCGAGCCGTTCGAGAAACGCCACCAGGTCGGGGAGGAGCTGCATTTGATCGATCTGGATCTTCATGCCGATCCTTTCGGTTGCCCGTGCCGAAGACGTTAGGCCCGTACGGGCCGAATCCTCCCGTTCGGTAGAACGTGCACATGGAGACGTTCGGTAGAACGTGCACATGGAGATCCGTCCCGCGGTCGAGGCAGACCTGTCTGCTGCCCATGCGGTTTTTCGGCGTTCTATCGAGGATCTCTACGAACGTCACAGATTCGAGCCTCCCAGGCCGCCGCAGGACGTCTTCGTCCGCCAGCATGCGCACTTGCTCGAGCACGATGCCGACCGCTTCTGGGTGGCGGCCGCCGAGGGGCGATTGGTCGGCTTCTCGGCCGCGCTCGTACGCGAGGACGCGTGGTTCCTGTCTGCGCTCTTCGTCTCCCCAGAGCATCAGGCGGGGGGAGTGGGGAAGGAGCTGCTGGCGCGCGTGTGGGAGGGCGACTCGGACGTGCGGCATCGGCTCACGATCGTGGACGCGATCCAGCCGGTCTCGACCGGGCTCTACTCACGCGCCGGATTGCTCCCCGTCACCCCGCTCATGAACCTCGCCGGCGAGCCTCGAGCCGGACAGAGCCACGGCCTCGAACCCGGGCCGCTCGACGAGGCAGCCCTAGCCGAGCTGGACCGAGTTGCATACGGCTTCGACCGCGCACCCGATCACTCGTTTTGGCGGTCGGAGGCGCGCGGGACGCTCTGGAAGGTCGCGGGCGAGGCGGTCGCCTACTCGTATCGGTGGCCGGGTGGACGTCTTGGACCCGTCGCAGGGCGAACGCCTGCGGCCTGCGGACAAGCGCTCGAGGCGGAACTGGAGCGCGCCGGAGGACGCTTCGTGAGCCTTATCGTGCCCGCCTCGGCCCGTCCCGCGCTTGCGGCCGCACTTGCTGCGGGCCTCCGCTACAGCGGCCCGCCGGGGCTCATCCTCTCGACGGACGGGGCCGGCCCCGACGCGGTCATCCCGTACGGGTACTCGCTCTTCTGACTCGCTCTTCTGACTTGGCGTCCGGCCTCCCCTGGACACTACGCGGATGGCCGTGCCCGAAGAGCGGGTCGTCTCCTTTCGCCCACGGACGATCCTGGTCGTTCTCGGGGTTACGCTGCTCGTCTTCGTCGTACTGGCGCTCGTTTACTTCGCGTTCAGGGTCATCACGTGGATCCTCATTGCCGCCTTTCTCGCGGCCGCGCTCAACCCCGCCGTCGAATTCTTCGAGCGGCGCGGCGTCGGACGAGGATTGTCATCAGGGATTGTCTTCTTGGTCGCCCTCCTCTCGATTTGCGGGCTCGGTTTCCTTCTCATCCCCCCGCTCGTCGACCAGGTGCGGGAGTTCATCGATGCTCTGCCGGCAATCGTCGCCGACCTGACAGCGGGTCGAGGTCCCCTCGGTTTTCTCGAGCGCGACTATCAGGTAGTCGAGCGGCTTCGTGAGGCGATCGACAAAGCGGGGACGGGTGGTGTCACTGGCCTGACGGGCCCTGCCGTCGAGATCCTCACGCGCATCCTGACCGGAGTGGTCGGAGCCCTGACGATCGCGTTCCTGACCTTTTTCATGCTCCTCGAGGGCCCTCATACGGTGGATCACTTACTGGGGCTCCTGCCGGAGCAGCGCGTCCGCCCTCGCTGGGAGCGGGTCAGCGGCAACATCTACCGGACAATTGGCGGCTACGTTTCTGGGAACCTCCTCATCAGCCTCATCGCCGGCGTCGTAACCACAATCGTTCTCCTGGCGGTCGGTTCGAGCTACGCGATCGCCCTCGGCCTCGTGGTCGCAGTCCTGGACCTGATCCCGCTCGCCGGCGCGACGCTCGCCGCGGTGATCGTGTCCGCCGTGATCTTCGTCGAGCAGGGCGTCCTGCGGGGGATCATCGTCGTAGTCTTCTTCGTCCTCTACCAGCAGCTCGAAAACCACGTGCTGCAGCCCGTCATCTACGGGCGGACCGTGCAGCTCTCCCCGCTTGCCGTTCTTGTGGCGGTGCTGATCGGTGCAGAGCTCGCCGGAGTCCTCGGGGCGCTGATGGCGATCCCCGTGGCCGGCTCGATCCAGGCGATCGTCAGGGAGCTCCTGCTCGCGCACAGGGAACGACTGATCGAGACGCCGCCGGGTGCTGCGCTCGCGGCTCCGAACGACTCGAGCTAGTCGAACGACTCGACGCCAGAGACTCGGTCGAGCAAGCGGTCGTGGCGCGGCAGGCGGTCGAAGCCGGCCCCGCCGTTTACGTGGTCGTGCGCCCCGTCGTAGCTTTGGAGGACGTCGTTCCCGGCGCCTCCGAGGAGGATGTCCTGGCCGGCGTCACCCTGGATCACGTCAGCTCCGCCACCTCCACGAATGATGTCCGCGCCGGAGTTTCCCGCCAAGATATCCGCGCCACCGAGGCCGCAGATCACGTCTGCTCGGGCCGTCCCTCTAATCATGTCGCGCCCTGGTGTACCGACGAGCGTGCACGGCTTCGACCAAACATTGACAGGGGTATGGCCCTGGGCAACCACAGGGAGCACCGCGATCATGAGTGCGGTTGCCATGAACGTGAGCCCGGCGAGCAGAAATCGCAATGAAATGATGGCCTCCCGAAAGCGCGACTGCCGCAGCCGTCTTTCTCATCGTGGATCGACTGCGCTCCAAGGGAAATCCCCCGAACGGGGTGCGGCGCGTTTGCGGGCGTGCGCGAGGGGAAGGACGATGCCGTGTGGATCCGGCGAATCGTCCTCATCTGGCTCGCCAAGCGGGCCTGGCGGCTCGTCCAGCGAACGCGTGCCCGGCGCGCCGCGAGAGCCTAAAGAACTCCAGCGCGCTCGCGCTCGTCGCCCGAAAGATACGTCCCGCTTAATTGACGCTCCGACATCTGCTGGACGGCTGCGTCCGTCCAGCGGTCCGCGCGAGATCCAAGAATGGAGGCTGAGAAGCCCACGATTGCCGCTAGCAGCGAAAGAGCGAAGTAGACGGTGAGACCGATAACCACTGAGGTTCAGCCTAGATCTCGACTGCGGCTCCAGGGGTTACGACTTCGTAGTCATCCGGCTGCGAGCTGGATAACAGGGTGACGCGGGCGTCCCGGCGTCCGAAAGTGGCCGTCGCTCGACTGGCGGTCGTTTGCTACCAGGGCTGAGCGCCGCGAGCAGCCACCCACTTTTTCCTCATAATCAGGGGCTACGCTCGGGGCTGTGTCGCTCGGGGAGCAGTTTGGGGCGGTGCTCGCGGCTGCGAGGATGGGGGCGGAGTGGGCACTCGCGGCTCTCTACCGGGAGTTCCACCCTGGGCTGCTGCGGTACCTTCGGGCGCAAGAGCCGAATGAGGGTGAGGATCTCGTCTCGGAGACATGGCTCGACGCGGTCGCGGGTCTCGACCGTTTCCGGGGTGATGAATGGGCGTTTCGGCGTTGGCTTTTCACGATCGCCCGGCGGCGGCTGATCGATCATCGGCGGCGGGGGGAGCGTTTGCGCCGGGCGACCACCAGCCTCGATGCATTCGGCCAGCGACCCGGGCTCGACGACACCGAAGCCGCCGTCGTTGCCGCGAACGAAACCGAGGCTGCACTGGCGCGTATCGCCGCGCTTCCCTCTGGCCAGGCAGAAGTGGTCCTGCTCCGTGTCCTTGCCGGGTTCGAAGTGGCCGACGTCGCCAAGATCGTGGGGAAGAAGCCGGGAGCCGTGCGCGTGCTCCAGGTGCGCGTGCTCCAGTATCGGGCGCTTCAGCGGCTCGCCGAGCAGCTCGCGCGCGAGGGAAAACCTGTAACGCGATGACCTTCTGGAGCGATATGGACAGTGAGATGCAGCTGCTGCCGCTCGATAGCGACACCGTCGACCGACTGCTCGCAGGGTTGGTTGCCCCTGAAGGCGCACCGGCCGGCTACGGCCGGGTCGTGCGCCTCCTTGAGGCAGCCTCGGCGGAGGCCTCGAGCGAGGAGCTCGCTCACGAGCCCGAAATGGTCGCCGCCATGGCGGCAGCGCTTCGCTCACGCGTCCATCGAAACGCCGCTTCGTCCAGGAGGTCGTTCATGCTCTTTGCGCTCTCACGTCCCCGTCTCACTGCCGCTGTCCTTGCCGCAGCGTTCGCGGCAAGCTGCGGAATGGCTTCCGCGGGTTCCCTGCCCGGCGCCGCCCAGGACGTCGCGTCCGAGATGCTGGCCAAGGTCGGCATCACCGTTCCCGGCGCGAACGACGCCGCCGGCACGCGTCCCGACGTCCGGGGCAACTCGACAAGCCACCCGAGCGACCCTGCTGATGTGGGCAAGGGCTCGGACATCTCCGAGCTCGCCACCACCACCGAGCTGACCGGTATCGACAAGGGCGCCGCTATCTCGACCGCGGCGAGCGGGGGCAAGAGCAGGGCCGGACAGCAAGGCTCGGCCTCTGGCGCAGACGTGCCGGTCGAGACGCCGAACGGCGGCGGCACCGGCACGGCCGACGCGGCCAGCGGCGGTAACAGTTCGACGGGCACCTCGACCGCAAACACCGCGAGCGGCGGCCACAGCTCAGCCGGCTCCGGCAATGCAAGCAGCGGCCAGGAGACCGCCGACACCGCGAGCGGCGGCCACAACTCAGATGGTCAGTCGCACCGGCCCTAGTCACTCATAACGAGGAGGCGAAACTAGCGACAGCCGCGCTCGCCTAGACCCCCTCCCAATCAGCCAAACGCATCAACACCTCGGCTGCTGGCAAAAGCGTCCGGCTGTTGAGGAGGCAAGAGCCTGGGCCGCTGACACGGAGCTCGTCGAGTTAGGGGGCGGCAAGGCAGCGTGAACGCCGAATCGCTCAGGATCTTCCTGCCGCGTTACTCCTTCGTGTGCCAGGGAGACGGCTGTGCGGCCGTGGGGGCACCGGCCGAGTCGCGACCTCGCTCAGTGAGCTAGCGATCTTGGCCCATCGGTGCAGGTGCTTCTCGTCGAGCCGCGGGACAGACGCGGGATAGTGAGGGACAGTTCCTAGCGGTTCCCTGCCCCTCTCTGGCGGTTTCGAGAAAACGGCTCCGACAGGCCGCGACCCGTCTAGCCCACTGCATCCGGCATGAACACGGGCACGCGCCTGGCAGGATTCGAACCTGCGACCCGCGGATTAGAAGTCCGCTGCTCTGTCCACTGAGCTACAGGCGCCCTAGCGGAACCTAGCACTCCGCCTGATGATGGATCGGTGTTCGGCGGGCGCGGTAATTGCCGATCGATCATCTAGGATTGCTACCGGCGCGGTGGTCGTAGCTCAGTTGGTAGAGCCCCGGGTTGTGGTCCCGGCTGTCGCGGGTTCGAGTCCCGTCGGCCACCCTCGCAGCTTGGCCGATTCGGTCCCCTAGGCCGGAATCGGCCTACCCGGCAACCGCCGAATCTGCAGCGAATCTGCAGGGCGCGGGCGACGTCGGTCACCGAAAGGAGCCCGGCGAGCCGGTCGCCGTCGAGGACGAGTGCCCTGTTGACGTCTCCATCCGAGAGCTCCGCGGCAGCGTCGATGGCATCGTCCATCTCGTTGACCACGGGCACGCGGTCGCGCGGAATCATGCAGTCCCGAACCAGCCGCGTATCCCACTCACGGCGCGGAACTTCGGCCACGCAACGGAACGGAAGGAGTCCGAGGGCGCGGCCGTCTTCGACGACGGGATAGGTCGTGTGGCGGCGTTGGGACAGGACCTCGTCCGTGAAGTCGCCCAGCGTCATGTCCGGTCTGGCGGTCACCGGGTCGCGCACCATCAGATCTCGCACGCGGAGGCCGGAGAGCGCCTGGCGCGCCAGGAGGTACCGGTCCTCGGCGCCGGCGGCCTGGAGGAGGAACCAGCCGATGAAGGCCAGCCAGGCGCCGCTGAAGGCGCCCTGAAAGATGAACATGCCAAGACCGACGGCGATGAAGAGGTAGCCGAAGGCGCGTCCGACCCAGGCCGCCACGCGCGTCGCCCACGCGAAGTCGTTCCGAGCGGCCCAGAGGGCCGATCGCAGCACTCGCCCACCGTCGAGCGGGAGCGCCGGGAGAAGGTTGAAGACGAGGAGTGTCAGGTTGATGTAGCCGAGCCAGGCGGCGGCGCCGTCCACCGCCTCCGGCGAGGGCGCGAGCCAGGCGAAGAGCACGAAGAGAACGCCGAGCGCGAGGGAGACGATCGGTCCGGCGATCGCAATCCGAAACTCAGCGCCCGCGCTCGGAAACATGCCCTTGAACCGCGCCACGCCTCCGAAGAGCCAGAGCGTGATGCCGTCGATCTCCATTCCCTCCCGGCGTGCGACAAGCGCATGCCCGTACTCGTGCATGAGCAGCGAGACGAAGAAGAGCAGTGCCGCCGCGATCGCCATGCCGACGTACGTGCCATCCGACAGGCCCGGGTTCATGCGCGGGAAGATCGACTCGGAGAGCGTCCAGACGATCAGCGCGAAGACGACGAGCCAGCTCCAATTGACGCCGACCCGGATCCCGGCGATGCGACCCAGCGTGAAACTGTCGTTCACGGGGCTAACAGGCTAACGAGTCTTGCGCGCGGCCTTCACGGCCGTGGCGGCATGCTTGACGAGGGTCGGCCCGTGCTTTCGTGCGGTCTTTGCCGCCCCCTTGAGAACCTTCCGCCGTTGCTCGGGCGGAAGACGCTTCCAGCCGTGCCTCGCAAGCACGAGGAGCTTGACGTACGCCGGCACACGATCTCCCTTCTGAAGGTGACTCGCCTGCCATAGTAGGCTGACACACGTGCGGCGCGTCTTCCTCCTCTGCGCATTCCTGGCTGCGATGCTGCTCACCGCCTGCGGCGGCGGAGGCGGCAACGGTGACGCCCTTTCGAAGCAGGAGTACCAAGACCGGCTGAACACGACACGCACTGAGCTCAGCACCTCCTTTGACGCGCTCGGAACGCAGCTCGAGGGTGCACTGAAGGGCACCGGCTCCCTGGAGGACGCCGCGAGTGAGGTGGAGTCGATTCAGGAGAAGCTTCGAAACCAGGCTGACGAGCTCGAAAGCCTCACCCCGCCCGACGACGCCGCCGCGGCGAACGACAAACTGGCCAGCGGCATGCAGGAGCTGGCCGACGACCTCGACGCGTTCAAGTCGGCGCTCGAGTCAGAGGACTTCGGCAAGATTCAGACCGAGGCGAACAAGATCGAGACGTTTTCCTCGGGAAAGACGCTGCAACAGGCCGGCGACGACCTCGAAGCCGCCGGCTACAAGTTCAGCGAGTAGTTCCGCCACCGAAAGCCGATCAGGTCGCCGGCCGGGGCGAGCGGGCTCGTGGGGAGGCCGGCGGCGGGCACGGGGTCGTTGTATCCGTTCGGAGCGATGTCGTTCGGGCCATGCGGATGGAAGATCGACGCCAGGTATTGGAGCTGCCCGCGTCCGGGACCGAGCTCGAACTGGCCGCCCCCGTACAGACCGATGCCCCGTTCGGTGCAGAAGTCGTAGGTCTCGAACAGCGTGCTCACCGGGCCGAATCGGGACGGCTTCACATTGATCGTGCGAGGCGGGTAGGGGAGGGCCTCGATATCCGCGTGCGAGTGGATGGGTGCATCCCAGGTAAACCGGTCGCGATGGGGCTCGAGCACCCGGTCGGTCGCCTCGGTCAGCTCAGGATCCTCGATCCAGGCGTCGGGAAGGCCTTCGGCGACGCGGGCATAGAGAGCTGGGTCGGCGGGCTGGTCGACGGGGGTGCCTTTGTAGAACCCCTTCAAGTCCACGGAGTCGACCGCACCCGTCGCCGCCAGCTCGGCGATGAGCTCGTCTCCCCAGGAACTCGTTGGGTCAAGCTTGAACCTGAGTGCTGGATAGAGATCGAGCCAGGCGCGAACCGGCGCCGTCGACGCAGGCTCTCCGAGGCGCATCGAGACCACGAAGGTCACCGGGCGAGGCTCCCGCCCGACGACCTCCGCCAGCGAGCGGCCGGCCTGACGGAGCGCCAGGTCGAGCGCGGCGCTTTCGAAGGCCCACCGGCGGTAGTTGCGGTAGACCTCCGCGCCGGGAGGTTCCGGAAACAGGTCGAGCTCGCCGAGACGTCTGGAGAACGAAGCGAACGTCCAGGATCCCGCCAGGGGCTGGACGGGGCCGGTCTCCTGGAGGCGGCCCTGGTCGTCACCGTCGTACGTCACGTCCTCCCCGACTCCCTCGTGCCCTCCTCCCTGAAGGCTTATGACCGTCGTGCGTCTCGTGAAGCCGGTCGAAACGTCGTGGACGAGACCCTCGAGCGAGTAGGACTCCACCTCGAGCGGCAGGCCGGAAACCGTGTCGTAGAGCGGCATTTTCGGCGCCAGCCTACCGTTTAGGCGCGGGTGTCCCGGGTAGAGGACGAGGGACAAGCCAAACGAAGGGGGTCTACTTGCCTACTATCGAGCAGTCGATCGAGGTCAACGTCCCGGTTCGCACGGCGTACAACCAGTGGACGCAGTTCGAGGAGTTTCCCGAGTTCATGGAGGGCGTCGAGTACGTCCACCAGATCGATGACACTCACCTCCGCTGGAAGGCGGAGGTCGCGGGGAAGTCCGAGGAGTGGGAAGCCGAGATCACCGAGCAGGTTCCGGACCAGCGCATCGCCTGGAAGGCGACGCGTGGCAAGGGAATCAGCGGCGTCGTTACCTTCCACCGAGTCGACGATGAAAGGACTCGGGTCATGGTCCAGATGGACTGGGAGGCCGAGGGCATCGTCGAAAAGGCCGGGAGTGCTATCGGCCTCGACGATCGGCGCGTGAAGGGCGATCTCGAGCGCTTCAAGAAGCTGATCGAGAGCCGCGGCCTGGAGTCGGGTGCCTGGCGTGGTGAGGTCGAGCAGACCTCCGTGCGCTAACGCGTTCCGACCGGCTCGTCCAAGGGGCGGCGCTACAGCGTCGCCCCTTGTCTTAGGTGTGGCCCTCAGGCCCGGGCGAGCTGGTCGAATGCCTGCTCGAAGACTTCGTCAGGTTGCGCCCCGAGCACGATCAGGCGGCCGTCGAGGAGGAAGGCCGGGATCGCGTTGATTCCGATCGCCTGCGCCTCGGCGGTCGCGCGTGCGACGTCTTCACCGTGCAGGTCGGCGGTGATCGCAGCCTCTGCGTCGTCGAGCCGAAGCTCTGTCGCAAGCGTGCGGAGGACCTCCGGGTCGCCGATGTTCTGGCCCTCTTCCCAGTAGGCGCGCATGAGCCGGTCGTGCGTGGGGGCGTGCTTCTCGCTCGCTCGTGCCAGCTCGGTGAGGCGGAGCGCCGCGCTCGAGTTCGGCACCATCTCGGGCGGCGGGTTGTAGAGGAGGCCTTCGCGCTCGAACGCCGACTCGAGGCGTTCGTGAAAGCTCTCGCCGTAGCGCCGGTTGAGCTCGGCTCGAGGGATGCCCTCGGGCGGGTACTCAGGGTGGAGGTCGAAGGGCAGCCAGTCGATCTGAGCGCCGAACCGGCGCTCGAGCCGCTCAGCCGTGCGCTGGCCGAGGCGACAGAAGGGTCAGATGTAGTCCGACCAGATGACGATCTCGTGCTCGGCCACCAGGCCAGACTAGCCGTGCAGAGGCTCTAGCCGGCGTGGCCCGAGCGGTGCCGTCTGGCACGTTTCTCGGGCGGTGCTTCGGCAGCCGCCTTGCGACGCAGATCTTCCTTCTCGCCGAAGGCATGGTCGCACGGCCCGAGCCCCAACTTGCTCGGGATGACAACCCGAGTCGTTGGCGGGGCGTCCTTCATCTAGTCACAGTCTAGTTACTTCTTGCACGAACCGACCAACAGGAGGCCGCCTGCGCCGCCAGTATCTGCTCGTCGTCGAACCCGGGCATCCCTCGATCGAGGGATCTCAGTAGCCCACAGCCTGTGGATAGTGATATCCACAAGGAGAAATGCGATTTGGGGACCTCCTTTCCACACCAATATGTGAAAGGATGGGGATTCTTAAATCTGCGGCGAACGGCGGGAGACCCCCACCATGATGACCCTGGACGAGCGGCGCTCGGGGCTCATTCTTGATGACCACCCTTTGTGGCTCGAGGCCCTCGAGCCGCTGCTGCGTGAGGTCGGGATCGATGTCGTCGCCCGAGCCTCGACCGCCGAAGAGGCTCTTGGGCTGCTTGCGGAACACAAACCGGATCTCTTCGTCGCAGACCTCCACCTCAACGGAGGCGTCGGCGGAGCTGCATGCGTACGCGAGGCGTTGCGTCGGTTCCCTGCGCTCAACGTCATCGTCCTCTCGGGCTTCGACGATCCTGCCTCGGTCGAAGAGGCCCTCTCCGCGCCCTCTCCGCCGGGGCTGCAGCTTTCGTATCCAAGTCGGCCCTTCCCGAGGACCTCGGGTCCGCGGTGCGGCAAGTCTTCACGCACTCCGTCTTTCTTGCGAACCAACACCAGCGGCGGGTTCATCGCCCGAGTCGCCAGTCCGACCGGCTACCAGGACTCACGCGGCGCGAAGCCGAAGTGCTCGAGCTCGTCGCTGAGGGCTACTCGAACGGGCGGGTCGCGGTCATGCTCTGGGTGACCGAGCAGACGGTCAAGTTTCACCTGTCGAACATCTACCGGAAGCTCGGCGTCGCCAACCGCACCGAAGCGACCCACTGGGCGCTCGTACATCAGTTCGGGAGGCGCGCCGGAAACGAGGCGCCCGCTTCCGGGGGCTCTAGGTAGTTTGTCACGGGTCTGCGGCAATGGGTGAGGCCAGGTGGTCGGTGCCCCTGTCGGACGTGCTCGTCGACGACGAGCTCGTCGAGGCAGCGGGAAGCGCCGTGCGGTCGGGATGGTGGAGCATGGGGCCGCGAGTCGAGGAGTTCGAGCGGGCCTTCGCCGAGTTTTCCGGCGCGCGGCATGCGTTCGCCGTCTCGAACGGAACGGCGGCCCTCCACCTCGCGCTCGTCGCTTGCGGATGCGGCCTCCACCTCGCGCTCGTCGCTTGCGGATGCGGACCAGGCGACGAAGTCATCCTCCCCTCGCTCAACTTCGTCGCTGCCGCGAACTCAATCGCCCACACGGGTGCAACGCCGGTCTTCTGCGACATCAAGGGTGCCGGCGACCTCAACCTCGATCCGGACGACCTCGAGTCGGCGGTCACGCCGCGGACGAAAGCGCTTCTCGTGCTCCACTACGGAGGCCACCCCTGCGACATGGCGCGCATCCTGGAGATTGCACGGGCCCGGCGCCTCGCGGTCATCGAGGACGCAGCTCACGCCCCGGGGGCGACGTGGCGCGGGCGCGCGTGCGGGACGCTCGGCGACATCGGTTGCTTCAGCTTCTTTTCGAACAAGAACCTTGCGATCGGAGAGGGTGGCGCGGTCGTGACCGACGACGACGAGCTGGCCGATCGCGTCAGGCTCCTCCGCTCTCACGGCATGACGACGCTCACCTGGGATCGGCACCGGGGTCATGCTCACACGTACGACGTCGTCGAGCAGGGTTTCAACTACCGCTTGGATGAGCTGCGAGCGGCAATAGGGCTCGTCCAACTCCGGCGTCTGCCCGCTGCGAACCTCGCGCGTGCGGTTCTTGTCGCG
>Ga0193705_1000254_pt1 | contig 11747 bp, 10 predicted proteins | sample U3m2metaG_FD_143045 | JGI IMG/M metagenome (GOLD analysis project Ga0193705, IMG submission 143045) | Soil microbial communities from a riparian zone of the East river system, Colorado, United States - U3m2 | ecosystem: Environmental > Terrestrial > Soil > Riparian zone | place: USA: East River... | reverse complement strand
GCGTGGCGGCGCGGGCGCGCGAGAGGTCGAGCGGGTCGGTCTCACTCGAGGCGACGATCAGGTCCGGCCGCGCATGGCGGATCGCCCCGACGAGTGGGAGGCCGACCAGGTTGTCGTCCACGGCGAGTGTTCGGCGCTTCAGGCCGAGCGCCTGGAGGATCTGCCGCGGCCCGGGGCCGACGGGAACGATTCGCCGCGGCGCGGCGCTGACCGCGGTCGGTCGGTCTCCCGCCCCCTGCACCGTCACCGGATAGACCTGCACGAGCGACCCGGTCGGCTCGGCCCGCTCGCCGCAGGCCGTGCCGCCGACGAGCAGCACGGACGCGACCGCTACGAGCGCGACCCTCACGCGACCCACTGCCAGAGCGCCCACTGCGCGACGGAGACCCCGAGCAGGATCGAGCTCACCACGACGATCGCGGTATGCGCGCGGGGCCGGCCGCCGAGCGAGGCCAGTGCGAGGAAGAGCGGAAAGATCGTCAGCCCGAAGCGGGGCAGCGAGAGCAGTGGCCAGCGCTCACTGGGGACGCTGAGCGGGATCGCAAGGCTGAGCGCCGCGAAGAGCCCGTACGGCGCGCCGAAGCGCCGCCACGCGATCACGGCCAGCACGACGAACAGGGCGAGAAACGCGAGCGCCTCCAGATTCAGGACCGCGACGCGGATCGGGTCGGAGTCCTGCACCGGCGCCCAGTACACATGTGTGTGGGAGCCGGACGCAAGCTGCTCGATCCCGGCCCAGCCCGCGCGGAGGCCGTCCCAGATCCCGCCGAGTGGGCCCGCAGGCGAGAGGTGCCGGCTCCAGAGGCGCTGCGCGTGGAGGAAGGCCCAAGCGTCACCGTCGGCGCGCCAGAGGTAGAGCGGGTAGGCCGCGAAGATGAGCGGCGCCAGCGCGAGCGAGGCGAGCGACCTCCACCGGTCCCGCCGAGGCCAGGCGAGCAGCGCGAGGGCCGGCAGTAGCGCAGCCGCAGTCGGCCTTGTCAGGAGCGCGAGCCCGGTGACGCCGCCCGCCGTGAGGAAGAGCCCGCGCTCGGCAAGCACGAAGGCGGCGAGCGTGAGCAGGAGATAGAGCGACTCGCTGTAGACGGCTTGCAGGAAGAGCGCGAACGGGAAGACCGCCAGGTAGAGCACGGCCCGCCGTGCGCCGTCGGCGCCCAGCCGCTCCTCGGCGATCCGGTGCAGCAGCAGGAAGGACGCGAATGCGGCGGCGAGCGAGACGAGGATCCCGGCGAGCACGTAATGGCCGAAGAGGGCGCGTCCGACGAGCGCGACCAGGCCGGGGTAGAGCGGGTAGAAGGCCGCTGCCGCTCCGCTGGCCGAGGAGTAGCCGTGCTCGGCGATGCGCAGGAACCAGACGCTGTCCCAGCGCGCCCAGACGTCGGTCACCGCGCCGAGGTCGTGGGTCAGCGACGGGTCGTCCCACACCGCCGCACGCGGATGGCGGTTGGGCACGAAGACGAACAGCGAGAAGAGCGCCGCAGCCCAGATCGCGGCTCGCGTCCAGAGAAAGATCTCCGGCGCGGGATTGCCTGCGCGCGGCAGCCGCAACTCGCGGCGTACCGTCCGCTTCGGCAAGCGAACGCGTTGACCGGCGGACACGGCGCGCGATGATACTCGCATGGCCGAGCGGCATTTCACCCGCGAGGAGGCGACGGCGCTCCTGGAAGAGGTGCGCCCGGTCGCCGAGGCGCTGGTCGCGCACCGCCGCGCGCTGACCGTCGCGGCCGCCCGGCGAGCGAGGATCACCGCCCGCATCTCCGGCAACGGCGGCGACTTCGACCCGCAGGAGCCGCGCGAGCTGGACGAGCAGTTGGAGCGCGAGGCGGAGGCGGTCAAGCGCGCGGTCGAGCAGCTGCAGCGCCTGGGCGTGCTCGTGAAGGACCTCGACCGCGGCCTCGTCGATTTCCCGACGCTCAGGGACGGTGAGGAGGTATTGCTCTGCTGGCGGGTCGGCGAGGAGGAAATCGCCCACTGGCACGGCGTGGACGAGGGCTTCGCGGGCAGGAAACCGCTCGACTTCGACTAACGACTCCTGATGCCGCTTTGGCACCGATGGCTCGTGTTCGGCGGCGTCCTGCTCGTGACCCTGATCGTCGCGAGGATCGTCGACCGCCAGCTCGCGCGTCGCGACCTTCCGCCCGAGACGGCGACGCGCTACCGCGTGCTGCGGCGCAGCGTCCTGACGCTGATCGTGTTCGTCGGGGTGCTCTCGGCGCTGCTCGTGATCCCGCAGGTGCGCGCGGTGGCAACCGGGATCCTCGCCTCGTCGGCGGTGGTCGGGATCGTCGTGGGCTTTGCTGCGCAGCGCACGATCGGCAACTTCATCGCCGGGCTGCTGATCGCTTTCGCGCAGCCGATCCGGCTTGGCGACTACGTCGAGTCGGAAGGTTTCACAGGCGTCGTCGAAGAGATCGGCCTGACCTACACCTTCATTCGGGTCGAGGACAACGACCGGCTCGTCGTCCCGAACGAGAAGATCGCCTCGGATACCATCCGCAACTCCTCCATCCGAAGCCGAAAGAAGCTCGCGCACGTGACCGTTCAGGTTCCTCTCGACACCGATCTCGAGGCCGCCAGCGGCCTCCTTCGCGACGCCGCTGGCGACGAGCGTGCCGAGGTCGCCGTGGTCGAGCTCGCCGACCACGCGAGCCTGCGCGTCAGCGTCTGGGCGCCTGATGAGCCGAGCGCCGAGCGGCTCCAGAGCGACCTGCGACTGCAGGCCCACGTGCGCCTGCGTGAGGCCGGGGTCTTCGCGTGACGCCGCCTCCGCCTCGGGGCCGCCGTCCCGGCGACGACGAGCTCGAGCACGTCCTGCGCCGTGTGCGCCGCCGCCGCGCGAGCGGCAAGGGCAAGCGCAAACGCCGGACGAGCCTGATCCTCGCGACGCTGCTGATCCTGATCCTGGCGGTGATCGCCTCGGGCGTCGGGGCCGTGGCCCAGTTCCGCTCGAACTGCGACCTGAAGCAGCTGAAGCCGGTCGAGATCGGCTCGAACTCCTTCGTCTTCGCGGCGAACGGCTCCTTGCTGGGGTCGATCCCGGCCGAGCGGAACCGCACGCCGATCGCGCTTTGGCGCGTCAGCCCCTGGACGCGCAGGGCGACCGTCGCGATCGAGGATCACCGCTTCTACGAGCATGGCGGCGTCGACTACGAGGGCATCGCGCGTGCGGCCTGGAAGGACCTGCGCGCCGGGCACGTCGTCCAGGGTGGCTCGACGATCACGCAGCAGCTCGTGCGCAACCTCTACATCTCGAAGGAGCGCACCCTGAAGCGGAAGCTGAAGGAGGCCTGCCTCGCGATCAAGCTCTCGAGGGCGCGCTCGAAGGACTGGATCCTGGCCCAGTACATGAACCAGGTCTACTACGGCAACCACGCTTACGGGATCGAGGCCGCGGCGCAGACGTACTTCTCGACGCACGCGCGCGACCTCACGCTCGCCCAGTCGGCGCTGCTTGCGGGCCTGCCGCAGGCGCCCTCGGTCTACGACCCGCTGCACAGGCCGGCGGCGGCGATCGCCCGCCGCGACGACGTGCTGCTGGCAATGCGCGACAACGGCGACATCAGCGAGGGCCAGTACCGGCAGGCGCTCGCACAGCGGAACCTCCGGTTGAAGCCCGGCAGGCTCTACACGCGGATCCGGGAGCCGTACTTCTTCAGCTACGTGCGCGACCAGCTGATCGCCGAGTACGGCTCGAGCACGGTTCGCTCCGGCGGCCTGCGCGTCTACACGACGATCAACCCGCGCCTGCAGCTCGCGGCCCGCAAGGCGATCCAGGACACGCTCTACCTGCGCGACGACCCTGCGGCCGCGGTCGTCTCGATCAACCCGGCCAACGGCGCAATCCGCGCGATGACGGCGGTCACGCCCGGGCGAACGGGCAACCAGTTCAACCTTGTTGCCCAGGCGCGGCGGCAACCCGGCTCGACCTTCAAGACCTTCGTGCTCGCGGCGGCGATCGAGGAGGGGATGAACCCGAACTCGACCTACTACACCTCGGCGCCCTTCCACTACCAGCCCGACCCGTACACGCCTGCCTGGGACGTCTCGACCTACGGCGGCGACTACTCCGGCTCGATCTCGGTCACCAGCGCGACGCTTGCCTCCGACAACACCGTCTACGCGCAGCTGACCCTCGACGTCGGGCCGGACAAGGTGGCCGAGATGGCGCACAAGCTCGGCGTGCAGTCGGCGCTGGACGTCGTGCCTGCGATGGGCCTCGGCGCCGACGCGATCTCGCCGCTCGAGGAGGCCTCCGCGTACACGACGATCGCGGCGGGCGGGATCTACTCGAAGCCGATGGCGATCCGCAAGGTCGTGCTCGCGAACGGCAAGGAAGACACGGACGCAGGCTGGGGCCAGCCGCAGCGCAAGCGCGTGATCTCCGACGGGGTCGCGTACGAGGTGACGAGGATCCTCGAGCAGAACGTGCTCGGCGGCACCGGCGTGGGTGCGTACTTCGGACGACCTGCCGCCGGCAAGACGGGCACGACCGACAACCACGCCGACGGCTGGTTCTCGGGCTTCGTGCCGCAGCTCGAGACGACGGTCTGGGTCGGCTATCCGCAGGGCGAGATCCCGATGGAGAACGTGCACGGGATCTCGGTCGCGGGCGGCACCTTCCCGGCGACGATCTGGAAGCTGTTCATGGAGACCGCGATGGAGGGGACGCCGGAGCTGACCTGGACGCTGCCGCGCGACCCGGTCGCGTGGAGGCCGTTCACGCAGGGCCAGTACGCCTCGAGCCTGGCGCCGACGACGACCTACACACCAACCACGTCGGCCACCACCGCCACGACGACCACGCGGCAGACCACGCCGACGAGGACCGTCCCAACGACCACCACACGAACGGTCCTGCCGCCACCGCCGCCACTTCCGCCGGAGCCACCGCCACCGCCGGAGCCACCGCCACCACCCGAGCCGCCACCTCCGCCACCACCGCCGGGGCCGTAGGCATGCGGCCGGCGCTGCGCGCTGCGCTCGTCGCGATCCCGGTCTACCTCGCCGCCTGCGCGGTCCCGGACGGCGGGCTCTTCCGAGCCGCGCGCTTCCGCGACGTCCACATCTACCAGGGCTACGCCCACCAGCTCGTCCACGGCGCCGGGGGCGTTCGCGGTCTTCCTGCCGCCGACCCTGCTCGGGGCCGATCACTACAACGCGCTCTTCAAGATCCTGATGGCGCTCTGCGGTGCCGCGACGATCGTGCTCGTCGCGCTGGTGCTCGCGGAGCTCGGCGCCTCGCAGCGGCAGGTTGTCGTGGCGGTGGCGTTGCTCGCACTAGCGCCGGCCGCGCTCGGGCCGATCTCGCTCAACACCTACGACGCGTGGCCTGCACTGCTGACGGTGCTCGCACTGTGGCTGTTGCTCCGTGAGCACGACCTGGCCGCGTTCGGCGTGCTCGGGCTGGCTGTGAGCGCGAAGGTCTACCCGCTCGTGCTCGTCCCGATCGCGGCTGTCGCCGTGTGGCGCAGGGCCGGCCCGCGCCGGGTGGCGCTGGGGATCGGGACGCTTCTGCTCGTCGCCGCAGTGGTCGTCGTTCCGTTCGCCGCTTACGGCCCGCACGGGGTCTACGAGAGCTTCCACTCCCAGGCCGCCCGTGGCCTGCAGGTCGAGAGCCTCGGCGCGTCGCTCCTGCTCGCGCTCGACCGGCTCGGCCTCTACGACGCGCAGGTCGTGCGGACGACTGGCGTAGCGGGACGAAACCTCGCGGGCGGGACCGCAGACATCGTCGCGGCCGTCCTGCTCGCGGCCGAGGCGCTCGCGGTCGCGCTCGTCTGGGGGCTGTACGCGCGGGCCTCCGACGCGCGCAGGCACCTACCGCTGGCCTTCGCGGCCGCGGTCGCCGGCTTCCTCGCGTTCACGAAGGTCTTCTCGCCGCAGTACCTCGTCTGGCTGCTGCCGCTCGTGGTCGCGGCGGCGGAGCCCGTGGCGATCGCGCTCGCCGCGGTCGCGGTCGTGCTCGCCCAGGTCTGGTTCTTCCACTACGGCGCGCTCTTCAGGCTCGAGTGGCCGGTCTGGCTCCTGCTCGCCCGCGACCTCGTGATGGTTGCGCTCTACGCCGTGCTTGCCGCCGCGCTGGCGCGGTGGAAGATCAGGATCCCGTCGCGCTCGAAGACGAGCCGCCACTCGGGGTTGCGCCGGAGCCAGGAGAGCTGGACGGCGGTCGGCAAGGGCGCGAGCCGGTCGGCGTAGCCGGGCGCCGTCTCGTCGGCCGCGATCCACTGCGCGTCCTGGAGGAACGGGAAGCTGAGCACGCGCCGACGCGCGGAGAGGTGCGCGCCGAGCGAGTTCGTCGCGCTGACGACCGCGTTGCCCGGGATCAGGCGCAGGGCCTCCGCGGCGATGCGGTCGTGCTCGCTCACCTCGGCGGCGTGCGCCTGCTGCTGCTCGCCGCCGGGGAAGTAGCGCCAGACCGGGATCGGGCCGAGGAAGTAGTTCGAGGCCACCGCGACGACCACGGCCGCCGTTGCCACCGGGAGCCCCGGCCGGGCGCGAGTGAGGCGGGCTGCGCCGAGCACCGCGGCCGCCATCAGCACAGGGATCAACCCCGCCGTGTAGTGGAAGCGGATCGAGGTCTGCGTGGTCGCCGCTGAGAGGAGGTTGACCGCCAGCTCGGGGAGCGCGGCGATCAGCAGCAACGGCGCGAAGACGACCAGCAGCCCGAGCGGCAGCGCGAGCCGCGCGATGTACCCGAGACCGCGGCCAGTGAACGCGGTCTGGACGATCTGCCACGGGTCGGTCAGCGCCGTGTGGACGATTCCGCCGGGGGTGCTCCCCACCTCGCTGTAGCGCGTGAAGAAGCTCGAGGTGCCCGCACGGTTGAAGTGCGGGACCACGACCTCGATCGCGATCAGGGCAACCGCCACGCCGGCCACGGCGATCACGCTTCCGGCAAGTCGCCGCCCGTAGGCCAGCCCGTACCAGATGCCGAGCCCGGCGGCGACGAGCGCAATCTCCTCCTTCGTCGTCGCGGCGAGCAGCGCGAAGAGCGCGAACGGCAGCAGCCGGCCCTCGTCGAGGTACCAGATCGCGAACAGGAGCAGCGGGCAGCCGAGCGCAACCGGGTGGAACTCGTTCAAGGTCAGCCACTGGGTGGGCGGGTAGAGCAGGTACGCGAGCGCGAAGCCGAGGGCCGCCCGCTCGCTCCCGAGGTGCTTGCGGGCGAGCCAGAAGACGGGCAGCGCGCCGAGCGCGATTGCCACGGCCTGTGTCACGAGGAGAAGGTCAGGGCTCGGCCAGATCAGCCAGAGGGGTGCAAAGGCGGCGAGGATCGGGTCGAAGTGGGCCCCGAGCCGTGAGATCTGGTCGCCGCGCAGGCCGGTGATCTGCAGCGGGTGCCCGTGCGCCGTCGCCCAGACGGACTGCACCATGTTGCCGAGGTCGAACCGGCCCGTCGAGAAGGCACGGTGGCGCAGGATCGAGAGCGCGGAGAAGCCGGCCGCGTAGGCGGCGATCGCACTCCACAGCAGCGCCCGCGGGCTCGGTGCTCGCGCGGTCACCGCCGCTCGACCTCACGCTCGATCAGACTGCGCCAGCGCTCTCCCAGGACAGCCTCGCTCGCATTGGCCTCGTAGGCGACGCGGCCTCCGGCGCCGATCCGTCGGGCGAGCTCGGGGTCGCCGGCGAGCCGTCGCAGGGTGTCAGCGAGTGCATAGGCATCGCCGGGTGGGACGAGCAGCGCGCTCTCGCCGTCGGCCAGCAGCTCACGCGCCGCGGGTGTGTCCGCGGTCACGAGCGGCGTCCCGCACGCGAGCGCCTGGAAGGCCTTGTTCGGGATCACACGGCTCGCCTTGTCCGAGGTGCCGAAGATCCCGAGCGCGCAGCCGGCGCGGTGCAGCTCGCCGGCGAGGCGTTCGTACTCGACCCACGGGGCCCAGTCGACGTTGGGCGGCCGCTCCCGGACGAGGCCTTCGAGCTGGCCGCTGCCGACGAGCCGGAGGCGCAGCTCGGGCGCGGCCCTGGCGGCGCCGAGGACCGTCTCCAGGCCGTGGAGCGGGATCAGCTTGCCCACGAACAGGATCGTGAATGGCTCGGCGGGCGACCAACCGGGAGTGAAGATCCGCTCCTCGGCCCCGACGAACGCGACCTCGACCCGCTCGGGCGGCAGCCCGGCCAGCTCCGCGAGATGCTCGGCGTTGGCGCGCGTGTCCGCGACGACGAGGTCGGCAGCGTGCAACGCACGGCGGTCGACGGCCTCGAGCGCCCGCGCCGCAGGAGACCCCGCGCGGAATCGCGCCCGGTCGCCGACGAACGTGTCCGCAAGCGAGACGAGCGGGTTGAAGACGACCGGCCTCCCGCGCGCCGCTCGCCGCGCTGCCGGCAGGTCGAAGTGGCCGGGGTAGCCGACGACGAGCGCGTCGAAGTCCGCCTGGGGCCGCGGCAGCAGGCGTGCCTCGGCGACAGCCAGCTTCAGCGCCGCCACCGGGCCGGCGCGCCAGTTGTCCCGGCTCCCGTCCCAGACCGCGACGTGCCGCTCATGGACCTCGACTCCGGCCCGGCGGAGGCACGAGATGACCTGCGCGTTGCGCGGGTAGTCACGCTCGTAGGTGCCGAAGTAGAGGACGCGCATCAGCGGAGCTTCGCCGAAGGGCGCGGCTTACGCGCTCAGGAGAGCACTTCGTCGACGTGCAGCTCCGTGCGCTCGAGCGCGCCCGCCCGTTCCTCGTGCTGGCTCGTGATCAGCTCGCTGATCAGGCCGAGCGAGAAGAACTGCAGCCCAACCACCACCAACAGCACGCCGAGGATCAGCAGCGGCCGCTGGCCGATCGCATGGCCGGTCAGCTTCACCACGGTGAGGTAGAGCAGCACGGCGAACCCGCCGGCGCCGAGGAGCAGTCCGAGGCCGCCGAAGAGATGCAGAGGGCGGTAGCGGTAGCGGCCGATGAACGAGACGGTCAGCAGGTCGAGGAAGCCGCGGACGTAGCGCTCGACCCCGTAGCGCGACCTGCCGTGCTCGCGTGGGCGGTGGTTGACCGGCAGCTCGGCGATGCGATGGCCGCGGTAGTGGGCGAGCACGGGGATGAAGCGGTGCAGCTCGCCGTAGAGCCGCAGGCCCTTCACGACCTCGGCCCGGTACGCTTTCAGGCCGCAGTTCAGGTCGTGCAGCCGCAGGCCCGAGACGCGGCCCGTGACCCAGTTGAAGATCTTCGAGGGAATGCGACGCGTGAGCGGGTCGCGACGGTGCGTCTTCCAGCCGCTGACGAGGTCGAAGCCTTCGTCGAGCTTCGCCAGCAGGCGCGGGATCTCGGTCGGGTCGTCCTGCAGGTCGGCGTCGATCGTGACCACGACGTCGCCCTCTGCGTGCGCGAAGCCTGCCGCGAGCGCGGCGGCTTTGCCGAAGTTGCGGCGCAAGCGGATGACGCGGACGTTGTCCTGCGCACTGTGCAGGCGTGTGAGCGCGGCGAACGAGCCGTCGGTCGAGCCGTCGTCGACGAAGACCGCCTCCCAGGGCTGGCCCAGCGGCTGGAGCGCAGACTCCAGCTCGTCGTAGAGGAGCGCCACCGTCCGCTCCTCGTCGTGAACGGGGACGACGACAGAGATCACGGCGGCTGAGCCTATCCTCCGCGCGTACGGTATGCGGCGATCGTGGCCGAGCTCCTGACGATCGAAGAGGCGCAGCGCCTGATTCTGGAGCGCGTCCGGCCCTTGCCGCCTGAGCGCGTGCCGCTCGAGCACGCGGCGGGGCGGGTGGTCGCCCAGGACGCGCTCGCGACCGTCGACCTGCCGCCGTTTCCGAGCTCGGCAATGGACGGCTACGCGGTCCGCGCAGCTGACACGCCCGGCACGCTGCCCGTCGTCTTCCGGATCGCGGCAGGGGCGCCTGCACTGCGTGCGCTTGAGCCGGGCGAGGCGATGGGAATCGCCACTGGTGGGGTCGTGCCCGGAGGCGCAGATGCCGTCATCCCCTTCGAGTATGTTGTCGAACATGACAACGAAATCGAGATTAGCAGTGCCGTGGAGCCGGGAGCGAACGTGCGGCCCCGAGCGGGAGACCTGCGCACCGGCGAGGTGGTCGTCGCGGCAGGCACTCGGCTGCGCCCCGCGGAGCTCGGAGCGCTCGCGGCCGCAGGCGTGGCAGAAGTCGTCTGCGGCTCGGTGCCGCGCGCCGCCGTGCTCGCTACCGGAACCGAGCTGCGCCGGCCCGGCGAGCCGCTCGCCCCGGGCGAGGTCTACGAGGCGAATGGGCTGATCCTCGCCGCCCAGCTGACGTCGGCAGGCGCTGCCGTCGAGCGCCTGGCTTCGGTCGCGGACGACGAGGACGCCCATCGCGATGCCCTCAGACGCGGGCTCGAGCACGACGTGCTCGTGACCTCGGGCGGCGTGTCGGTCGGGCCCCACGACCTCGTCAGGCGAATCGAGTCGGAGCTTGGCGTCGACGAGGTCTTCTGGCGCGTGGCCGTCAAGCCGGGCAAGCCCGTCTCGTTCGGCGTGCGGGGACAGACGCTCGTGTTCGGCCTGCCCGGGAACCCGGTTTCGTCACTGGTCGGCTTCGAGCTGTTCGTCCGGCCTGCGCTGCTGGCTCTCCAGGGTCACGCCGACCCGCTGCCCCGATTCGAGCCGGGGAGGCTGGCGGCTGCCTGGAGACGGAACCCGCACCGCGACGAGCTCGTACGGGCGCGAACGCGGGCGGGCGACGACGGCGCGGTCGAGCTCGAGCCGCTGGCGGGCCAGGAGTCGCACATGATCGCGCGAGCGGCCGGCGCCGCTGCGCTGCTCCTGGTTCCGAGAGGCGAAGGCGAGCTCGCGGCCGGCGCCGCGGTCCGGTACCTCAGGCTCGACTGAGGAGGCTCAGCCCTGCGCGGCGGCGAGCGGTGCCGCCGCCAACGCTGCGGCCGGCGGGTTGAACGCGACTCCGCCGCGCGGCTCGATGCGAACGAGCCGCCCGTAGGCGAGGTAGCGGTGAGACGCGAAGAAGCGCGGGTGGCAGGCCTGCAGCTCAACGATCTCGCGGCCGTGGGAGCGAAGCACGGCGAGGTCGTCGGCGGTCACGATCCGGTGCATGTAGACGCGGTAGCTGAACGTCCCGTACGGCACCTCGAGCGTCACGACGTCGCCCGGTTGCAGACGCTCGATGTGCGCGAACGGCGCGAGATAGGTCGTGCGGTGCCCGGCGATGTAGATCAGCTGCCCTTCGCCGGGCATGTACGTCCGCCGGTCGAGCCCCGGACCCTTGGTGAGCGAGTCGTGGTCGGTGCCGTCGACGAGGACCATGTTCAGGTGCAGCCGGGGGATGCTGATCCGCCCGATCGCCTGGCCGCGCTTCGAGCTCAGCCGGTAGCGGCGTGCCTGCTTCCGGACGGCGCCGGCGGTCTCGACCAGGGACGCTCCCGCTCTCGGCGGAGGTGCGCGGAACGAGGCGGCGCGCTTGTCGTAGCTCTGCGAGAGCTGGTGCTGCTTCCAGGTGGTGTAGAGCGCCGTGAAAGGGTCCTGCCAGCGCCAGACCACGAGCACCCAGATCAGCACGCCGACGCCGGCAACCGCCATCACGGTGCCGAGAATCCTGAACAGCCGCCTCATGGTCATCCTTCCAATGCCTCCCGCTCCGTCCCGGACGCGCGCCTCCTGACTCCTCTCACTGTAAGCACGACCTGGCGAAACGTCTCGCGCAGCGGCCCTCGGGGCGGCCGCTCGCGCGCGCTGGGGTACGGCGCGTAGCGCCCGATGGCAAGCGCGGTCATCTGTCCCGCCGCTGCGAGCCAGCCGACGGCGATCAGGAGCGCCGACAGCTTCACGTAGCCGACCGCGGTCAG
>Ga0193705_1000251_pt1 | contig 11850 bp, 15 predicted proteins | sample U3m2metaG_FD_143045 | JGI IMG/M metagenome (GOLD analysis project Ga0193705, IMG submission 143045) | Soil microbial communities from a riparian zone of the East river system, Colorado, United States - U3m2 | ecosystem: Environmental > Terrestrial > Soil > Riparian zone | place: USA: East River... | reverse complement strand
ACATGGTAGGCCAGATATTGGTCTTACCAAAAGCTGCATAGGGAAGATAGGAAGTAATGTTCAATGGCAGTCTCCACTTCCACTCTTTTTTTTGATTTTGATTTTTACTTGAATATGGCAAACTTATCTTCATCAATAATGGGAGCCCCGAGTTTAATACTAATTATTCGTACAAAAGTGATAAAGTGATGTGGATAATCAATTATTTCAAAAGAAAAATGATTACTAATAATGATACCACTTATTTTGATAAGTGTTATTCAATACCATATAACAATAACAATGAAGATTCTAGCACAATAATAGAAAAATACTCTTGCTGGTCTGTCCTCCTTATTGATGGATTAGTAATAGAAGCAAAGATAATACATAAGGGCAGAGGTAAATTCAAAATTATTGAGGACAACTATAAGTCAAAGTATGTTAACAAAATAGTGGACGCATCAGATGTAATTCGCTGTAAATTGAAACCGGACGATGTAGATAAACTTTGATAACAGAAATGAGAAACAAGTTAAAATTCAGTCAACAACTTTAAATATTAATTTATGAGCCCGTCGGGATTCCAACCCTGCATGTATTAGGGTTCTATTTACATGTAGTTAGCTTTTTTGGGGACAGGCGAGAAGGACGCACGTCCGCGGTCGCCGGGCATCACCAACATACTCCCTAACCTTTAACTGCGATAACCAGTATTACACCTTTAGGTTTATTTAATGAAAATAATTAATGCACAGGCTGCGAGTGAAACAATGACAGAACCAGAAACTAAGAATTTTCTTGCAAATAATGCTAATAATCTATTGATGCGAATGGGAACGATAGATGGGAAGGGCGAACCAAATGTTACCGTGACTGCATTTTACTTTGATGAACCATCTGAAAAAATCTTAGTAGTCACTCAAAATGATTCTAAGAAAGTTCAGCACTTGAAGAATAGGAATATCATGAGCTACTGCATAGATGATCCTAATCCTCCATATACAGGTGTAAGAGGTAAAGGAACAGTCAAATTTCTTGTAGATATTCAAAAAAATATTCCACTGGCCAAAAAATACCTGAAAAAACTAACAGGAAGTCTTGATAATCATTTTGCAAAATGGCTTATGAATGAAATAGAGAAAGGAAATTCGATTTTCCTAGAGATAACGCCTAGATATTTTTCAACATGGCGAATTCCCGTTCCAGAGGAATAACGCATTGTTCGGTACATGACAGAATCCCGGGGCTAATGCAATGCAAAATCCAAGCGGCGTTGAGGAGAGCGGATCTGGCAAATTAATAATAAATCAACTTGGTGGGAGGAATTACAGTTTGAATGAACAAGAAACAACCAATTTCCCACCAGTTGTTTTGTTATGTAAGGGGAGGCGCTACATAATATAAAACGGCTTAGCTAGAAGAATCAATTAGTTTTATTCAGCTGGATGTAAGCTTGGTCTTTCTGTATTAAGGAGTCTGGCTCTTTGACTTTCTGCATAAATTCTGCCCTATACCTGGAGACTATTTCCTTATCAAGTTCATTATCTGTTCCAGTTAACCATACTCCGCTTTTTTCGTGATAGAATTTACAGGAATCCGAAATGTATTGCTTAACTTCTGGACTCATCAAATCAGTTAAATTAAATTTTATCTCAGGTGGACCGAACAGTGTTTGTAATATAAAAGTAGACATACTTCCATTATAACAACTCAGATATGTTCTCGCTAAATCTGCATCTGCATTTTCATCCGTCTTATTGTTCGACTCCTCTCAGATGAAGGTTCATAGAAGTCGCATAAAACACTAATAAGGGAACGGACGGGCCCGTCGGTACCCACGACGCTATCGGTTTAATAATAGGATTCTGATATAGGAGTGAACTGAAGCTTTAAAGTTTTCTTGCAAGAAAATTGTAGAGTTCATTCGTGTAGATTCTAGGGTTTGTGAACCAATTTTGAGCATAAAGACAGTTCGAATGAATAATGTACGATATGTATTTTATCCGTGTATTTCTTTCTCTAAGGCATCCTTTAACAAATGTAAATGTTTCAGTCTGTCCTTCTTGATAGTTTGCCAGATGTCCACCAAGTCGGATTTGTTTGCGTTCTGTGCATCTTTAATGTACGTATCTATGGTTTCGTAAAGAAAGCCAGCGTCTTTTCCCATTGCATGTAATATGTCGTACATCGTATTCGGTAATTCAGTTTCCTGACTCATTAAATACTGAAAGTGAAAATAGTATTTAAGCGTTCGATCTAACACCATTGTTTTTAAAAAAGTTGTAAGCTAACTCGTTGAACCAAGATGGATGTCTTACTTCAACAGCATATCTAAAACTTCCCTCAAACAAAAAATTATAATTTCTGAAATCTTCTAAACCTTCTTTAACTTCATAACATGGAGGTAACCGTATTAGTAACGCCAACATCTTGTCTTTAAGTGGTTCCATTCTTTCATAAAATAATTCCAATTATTATTCTACATTCTTTAATCTTTTTTCAAAATTCGGAGATTCTTTCAGCCCACGACTTTTTCTTTTCATGATTACGAGTCAAGTGTTTTATTCCTTGATACCAAAATCAGATATTTGTTAGTATTAAGAATCTGAAGATCTTCTACCACTGTTTCAGAATGTATCCAAATAGTATAATATTTAAATTTCGAGATTTGAAAATTAATGCTTAATATATATCAAGTTAACGTGATTTTTTCATATATTGGTAGTTTCCACATAACTGGAATTAAAACCTCGAATAAATAAAAATTATGTGAGACCGAATAAGGCAGTAAATATACGATCATCATCTCTATACCAGATTAGAGAATAGTAAAATTATTGGTGAACCGATCCCTAACCCTATTTTCGTCTTGGCCCATAGACCTTAAACTAATTTCTCCATTTTCGCAAGAAAAGCACATTAACTTTCGTGTTGTTAATGGAATAACTAAATGTCAGGTAATTCTAATAAAAAGGAAATTTCTGATGCTGATGGTGCGGAAAATTCCCCTATGAACGATACACCCAAGGGACTTCCGCTAACCAGAGCTCATGTTGCGCAGATATTTCCAAAATTAACACCAGCGCAGATTGGCCGCATTACAGCACGCGGAAAAATGCATGCCATCCAGCGTGGCGAAGTACTCTATGAGCAGGGAGAAATCGAGGTACCGTTCTTTGTGGTTGTCTCCGGCGAGCTAGAGGTTGTGCGCCCATCGGGACCTGGCGCCGTTGAGACCCTTGTCACCGTGTATCGATCTGGTCAGTTTACTGGTGAGGTCGGCACGCTCTCAGGCCGGCGGACCATCTTTCGTGTGCGTGTTACTAAGCAGGGTAAGGTGATCGCTGTTGATCGGCAACAGATGTTAGCTTTGGTGCAGAGCGATTCTGAGCTTGGCCAGATTCTTATGCGGGCTTTCATTCTCCGCAGGGTTGAGTTGGTAGCGGCTGGCGTAGGAGACGTAGTGCTCATCGGGTCAACGCATTCGGCTGGAACGCTTCGGATCAAAGAGTTCCTGATGCGCAATGGACATCCCTACACTTTCATAGACCTCGAACACGACCCTGACATACAGGCCCTATTAGATAACTTCCGTATCACCACCAACGAGATACCCGTGGTGATCTGCCGAGGCACGATTGTGTTACGCAATCCCGGTAACCAACAAATTGCGGATTGCCTCGGCTTCAACGAATCTATTGACCAAATCCATGTGCACGATCTCGTCATCATTGGCGGCGGTCCCTCGGGGCTGGCTGCGGCAGTGTATGGCTCCTCAGAAGGGCTTGACGTACTGGTGCTGGAAACGAGCTCGCCTGGCGGACAGGCAGGTTCAAGCTCAAGAATCGAAAATTACTTGGGATTTCCCACAGGTATCTCGGGTCAAGAGCTCGCAGCTCGGGCGTACAATCAGGCACAGAAGTTCGGCGCGGTGATGCGCATCACCAAGGCCACGCGACTCGTTTGCAACAGCAAACCATACATCGTCGAAGTTGAGAACGGCAATCGACATCCGGCACGAACTGTTGTTATTGCAACCGGGGCGGAGTATCGGAAGCCAGAATGGGAAAACTTGTCGCGTTTTGAAGGTGCGGGTGTCTATTACAGTGCGACATTTGTGGAAGCACAATTGTGTGATGGAGACGAAGTGATTGTGGTTGGCGGAGGAAATGCAGCTGGTCAGGCTGCCGTGTTTCTTGCGGAGATGACGAAGCGCATACACATGCTTGTCAGGTCTGCGGGTTTGGTTGAGAGCATGTCGCGCTACCTAATTCGCCGAATCGAAGAGACTCCTAAGATACTATTCCGGCCACACACTGAGATCGTGGCGCTTGAGGGAGGGGATCATCTCGAGTCCGTTCGGTGGCGAAACAATCAATCAAGTCAGACTGAAGAGCACAAGATCAGGCACGTGTTCGTCATGACCGGCGCCACTCCGAATACCCGTTGGCTCGACGGCTGCGTGGCGCTAGACACTCAAGGCTTCATTAAGACTGGTTTCGACCTGTCGCCAGAAAATCTGATCGCTGCTCGCTGGCCGCTTGCCCGTCCGCCGTACCTGTTCGAAACCAGTTTGCCGGGGGTTTTCGCGGTGGGAGATGTGCGAGGCGGCAGCGTCAAGCGTGTTGCGTCCGCTGTCGGCGAAGGATCAATCGCGATTTCGTTTATTCATAAAGTACTCCAGGAATAGGAAACAGATCGAATTAGCCCTGTCTCTGTCATCGTATTCATGCTGCAATCAATGGCCAATTACACTATTTCATTATATGATGACTTTAACATTTATTTTCACACGATTAATTTGAGTTTAAAATTAAATAACCTATTCCGGTTAATCACAATATTGAGGTTTTAGTAAATAAATTATGATAAAAAATGCCCTACAGATTTAATAAACTTATCAAAACCAATTGCGAATTTATTCGAAAAATTTAATGTTACCAAGTCAGAGATCACGTTTTTTGTTGATGATGATTTGCTTTATTTTACGGAGCAAAATGACCTTGCACCATATGATGATGAGATAGTACGAATCGTGTTTTTTGAGGCTGGCTGATGTAAATTGTTTACAGTGTTACCATGTTTGCTTAAAAAAGCGTAAAATATTGGTGACTGCTTACAAGATCGCTAGAAACTATTACTCAACGTAGTCCCAGGGCGTCTTTTAGATCTATTTCGTGATCCTGCTCCTGAGCGATGATATTTCTTAATTTTTCGGACAAAGCAAATTCACCGGCGCGCTCTGCTTGACGGATTCTCTCCCTATAGTTCCTGATAGTTTCTTGCTCAGCTCGCAGATCGATTTCAAGCATTGTCTTGGAATCCTTTGAATATTCGGCTTCTTTACCTTTTACAGAAGGGTCTCCACCCAAATAGTCGATCTGCCTAGCCACTTCCAAAGCGTGCGAGAGTTCTTGGGAAGCGTGTACTTTTAACTGCTCTGCTATATCTCCATACTCGGCGCCCTTTAATGTAGAACTGAAAACCACATATTGGATAATAGCCTTGTACTCTCTTGCAAGATCATCGTTCAATCCTCCGATAATTTCTTCCTTATTAGAAGATGACATTCCGTCTGCGTCTGCTGGTTCAGAATTAGTGCTTTTTGACACAACCTTACGTCCGTCTCTCATCGACTTAAACTTTTTCAAATTAATTCTGACCTGCACTTTCCGCCGTGAATAAATTCTTTAAAGAATGCGCTTAAGAATTGTTTGAATCCTTCATTTCCCTTTCCTGCAGTAGGATTCAGATACTTTTCTATCGCTGACAGATTGTGTTTATTGAAAATTTCTTCTATAAATGATTCAATCAGGACCTTATTTCTTTTCTTCTCCGAACTGTTTTCTTCTGATAAAGACATAAGATCTTATATGTACCTAGATTATTTATGTGACATTCTTATTTTAGATTTATTTTTTAAGCAAGGTTTGGTATCGACATTTTCATAACTCTTCTTCTTAATAGTATTGCTAGGACTATTGACGCAATTGAAAATACTACAGCAGTGAGGAAAATCATATTGAATGATACCAATGACGGGAAAGAATGAATAATTCCGTTGATATCTAATGGGGATTGGTGTGATTGCATATACATTCCTGCAAGAGCAGGGCCTATTGAACTTCCTATAATTCTCATAAGCATAGTTGTACCAAGCGATATTCCTGTAAACTGTTTTGGGGTAGTAAGTATAATCACATTCATAGCTCCAACACTAGTCAAGGATAATCCAACAGAGAGAATCGCAAGGTTTACTGAAATTAATAATTCACTTGAATGGAATGTCAATAAACCAAAGAAGCTGATAGCAGTAACTACAGAACCAGCTATTATTGGTTTTAGTGAACCTAACTTCGATATTATGAAGCCTGAGGAAGCTCCGAAAACTAGAAGTACTACAGCAAATGGTAACTGCACATCCCCCGTATTAATAGCATCTTCTCCAAAACCTAGCGGTTGAGGATTTCTTACTAAAATCGGTATAGTTTGAAAAACCATGAACATGGACAATCCAACAATCATTATGATCAAATTTGCAGGCAAAATGGCCTTGTTTAGCATCAACTTAAGGTCAACCAATGGATATTTTACACGGCTTTCTGTAATTATGAATAGTATGAACGAAATTATTCCTGTTACAAAAAAAGATACAACCTGTATAGACAAATCAAAAGAGTTACTGTTAGTACTGCTACCGGCACTACCTGTTTCCATATAGGTCAGGACTAACAGAAACGAAGTAACTGCAACAGCTAGTGTTATTGCACCCTTTATATCAATTTGGCTTCCAGATGATTTACTACTAATATTGGTACCTGTTTTGTGACCAATTCCTATTTTCTGGATAGACCGTCCTTCTTCTTGTTGAGGTCTGCTTTCTTCATCTACATTTATAAACCGTCGTATTACCGCCAAAAGAGTAATTGCAATGGGTATTATAGTAAAAAATGTAGTTTGCCATCCATAGTCTTGAATTATAGTGCCTCCAACTAACAAACCTATTACTGCCCCAGATGCAAACATTGAAGTGATCACACCTTGACCTATGGATATTTTCTCTCTTGGGAATTGGTCTCTTACAATACCAAATGCAATTGGGAACATAGCCAAGCCTATTCCTTGTATTGACCTAGCGATTAACATGAAAACTATATTTGTTGCAAGTCCTGCAGTAGAAACACCTACCAGATAAATTACCATTATAATAAGCAATATTTTCTTCTTTCCGTAATGATCTGATAATTTACCTGCTATAGGAGTCATAACCGCACCTGTAATTAAGTATGCTGTAAGAATCCAAGACGACATACTATAAGATACGTCAAAGTATTTGATAAGGTCTGGAATAGCTGGTATTAACATTGTTTCTGCATACATAACCATAGTAGCGACACAACTTAGAATTGCAAGAGTTTTCCATGCACTGGTAGGAATCTTTACAGATGAGGAAGGTTGTTGATGATATATAGAAGAAGGTATGTTACTATTCTTATTTACATTATTTTTTTGTGATGATACCCGTTTCATTTTCTTATTTCGTTCCTCCTTCTATAAGCTTGGCTTTTTTCTTTTTCACATTCTTGTTGGAGGGAGTAATTGATGTGTCAGCAGCAGAAATAGTAGTAACAGTAGTATCACAACCGACATTAAAATGGATATTCAGGTTCTCACAGATCTTTTCCAAAGAGTCACGCATAATTGTAATGTGGTTTTCAGGTATGTCTTTTACCGATATTTTTCTTATTTTTAATGCACATTCGATCATTTGATCCCATAAGGCATCCAGTTTCTCTGTACGATATATCCTATTGTTTCGCCTATCATCTTGATCCATCTGCCTTACTACTAAGCCTTCTTTTTCCATTTTATCGATAATTGGGATAAGAGTTGCGGCTTCGAGCCCTAGTCTATTCGCAATTTCCTTTTGGGTAATACCATCTTGCATAGATAACATTACAACGACTTTCCATTGACCAAAGGTTACACCTACTTTTTCACGTAGTTCAGAATCAAGAGCCTTTACGAACACCTTGGCTGCTCGATTAACTATAAACCCAATACTATTTTGAAAATCGTAAGACTGCAATGCAAATACCTACTAATAATTAGTATACTAATCATATGTATATAAGTGTTTAGCTAGCTTGCAATTTATTTATTCCGAAAGAATGTCTGAATGGATGGTAGTACAAATAACTCTAGGATTTGTAGGGCGGATAGAATTGACCAAAGAACTACTACAATTAATTTTGGATTAGAAATTCTTTTCTAAAAGTTTGAAGTTATAAGTTACGTTGACCTTTAAATGTAAGATTTGTGGTTCACAATTCGAAGAAAAAGAGCGTCTCCGTATTCATAAAAAGGTCCACGGGAGAAAGCCAAAGATCAGTGAATATGGAAGTCCGGAATTTAATCAAGATAGATTGAGAGGCTAAGTGCTCATGGATATACTGAAAATTTAGGGTAGACAAAAACCTATAAAAATCAAAAGTTATTTTATTAGAAAAATTCTAATCTTTTCTAATTAGAAATATCGTTATTGTTTACACCAATAGTATTATATTTATTGTAATAGAAAAACACGGTCCTACAATCAACTTTATGATGCAAGTATAACATGACTTTTTGCGGAACCTTTTTTACTAAATATTAGTAATAATATCAGATAACAATTTGAGCCCGTCGGAATTGGCGTTGTTAACAGTGCGGTTCCATAATGACGGCAATAATTCATTTGCTTTTAAGTATTTGATTATAACAGACAAAATTTATTTAGTTACTTTTTTATTATACTTGGATGAGAACAATAAGGCGATATATTCTATTATTTAGCACCATTTTGTTCTTAATTATCAACTTTATTCCTTTGCAGTTAATTCATGTTGATGCTGTTAAATTTGCCACTGTTCCATTCGATAATATACCAATAGCTAAAATCAGTACAGATAATCGTGAATACAGATTAGGCGCTGATTTTTCAATTGATTTTGGAGATGAAGCAGTAATCCAAAAAAATTTTGATGCCAAGTCCGTTCAGAACATGACATTGGACAAGAAAGTTAATGGTTCGTCTCTAGAATTAGTGTGTGATAGTAACGATGAATGCGGTACTAGTCTTGCTCCTGTACTAACCAAAATCTATCTAGTTAACAGTGATGCGGAGGATGATGAAATTGTGAAGAATTCTGTACCAAATGTGGAATTAGAAAATAATGAATGCGGTACTCTATCTATCCAAGAATGTGCAGATTTTAATTTCACTATACCAAATGATCCACAATTCCAAAATTATAAAATTGTGATTGATATGTCTTTTGATGAAGCAAAGTGGATATTTATCAATCCAATTAGGATATTAAACTAAACCTTAAAAAATACAAAATTATGGAAGTATCTCTAAGCTTACATCTCTTATTGTAGTGGAGCCAGAACCATTATTTCTTATCCAAAAGTATGACTTTGCCTCATACAGGTTTCTATCTACCATCCACAGTTCCGGTGAATTATCGAAAATGTCCATTACTTTATGAAGACCGCTTCCATCCATATAGTCAATCTCACCTATTTGATGGACTTTTCCGCCTTCATCTTTAACTGTGTGCCGTAACTTCACTGCTTTTTCATTTTGTATTTTCTTTGGAATTGAATTTGACCTGTGCTGGTCATGACAGTTGTGTGTGGATTCTCTCTTTGCATCCCATCCGATTTTGTTTACGGCAAATCCATATCCACCAAATCTATTACCATCCAGTGGACTACCTCCTTTGCATGTCATACCAGGTTCGTTATGCCTTGATCTCATTTTCAATGAACAGTTGTCATTCGTACCTATAAAATTTGGTATCAATGTAACGGTAAGTATAGCGTTATAATTATTATAGTGACAATAAATTCTTCTCCTGTCTCCAGTAATCGTACAATTACCGTTACCGTCTATGACACATGGAGTGTTACCATTAGCACGTACTTCGACTTTATCATCGTCGGGATCAAACCCTCTGAAATTTCTGTTACGACCATTGCTCCACGTTCCAGATATGTTGAATATTACCATTAAAGTAATGTCTTGTATCGCATATATTAGTTTGATATTGTTTTCGTTTGCCGTGACCTTCGAGAGCTTACGAGCAATTAGGGAATAAATTTCGAATCCCGTCGGTACCCATGACGCTGATATAATTTGAAAAGTATAAGACTATCATGTTTGTTTTTTGTTACTCAGTCTGGTCATCTAATGACTTTGTATCGATAACAAATCGGTAGCGAACGTCACTATTAACGACCCTTGGGTAAGCCTGATTCACTTTTTGAACTGGAATAAGTTCTATGTCGCTGGCTATGTTATATTTATTACAGAAATCAAGCATCTCTTGGCTCTCCCATATTCCACCGATAACAGACCCTGCAAGATTGCGACGAGGATTAATAAGCGAAGATGCGCCAAGTAACGTTTCCTTCTCCGGAATCCCGACTACGACCATAGTCCCATCAAGGGTTAACAGATTCAGATAACGATTCCAATCAATCTCTACTGACAGTGTATTGATGATCAGATCAAAATAACCTTCCAGATTCTTTAAGCTATCAGTATCAGATGAGTCATAGAATTTATCTGCTCCCATCTTCTTGGCTTCGTCCCGCTTTTTATGTGAATGGCTTAACACACTGACCTCTGCATCTAACGCATGCGCTATTTTTACTCCCATGTGACCCAATCCACCCAGACCGACTATACCAACTTTCTTTCCAGGACCTGCTTTCCAGTGCATGAGAGGAGAATACATTGTGATACCCGCGCAGAGCAGGGGTGCTGCACGATCCATTGGAAGTTTGTCAGGAATCTCAAGGACGTAATTTTCATCTACCACAATTTTGTTGGAATAACCTCCTTGAGTTCTGGTTTTTCCGTCTTTCTCAACACCATTATATGTCAAGTTTGGTCCCTCTACGCAATATTGTTCAAGACCTTTAAGGCAAGGGGTGCACTTGCGGCAAGAATCGACATAACAGCCGACACCCACTTTGTCATCCACTTTGTAGCGTTCCACTTTTGCTCCAATTGCCGTCACTATACCTGTGATCTCGTGTCCTGGAACCATAGGATAGATTGAACTTCCTCCCTACTCATTATTCACTTGGTGTATGTCTGTATGGCAGATCCCACAATACTGAATGTCAATTACCACATCGTTATCACTAGCATCCCTTCTCTCAAAAGTGTATGGGCGAAGGGGTGCTTTAGCCTGCTGTGCTGCGTATCCATGAACTTGGATCATATTTTTGTCTAGATTGTGCGAGCCCGGATAAGAACCTAATGAGAAGAATATACGGAAAGGCAAACAAAGTCAAGGCTGAAGCAACATATTTCTTTGAAGCGGATGGTAATAGAGTGGCTTCCTTTATTGTTGATATAGAGTGCAGACCAGATACCCGTCTTGGCTGAACCGCTATTTAGTGGAATGGGTGCTCATGTAGAGTTCCACCCGATAATGAGCTTTGATGACCTAAAGAAGGGAATACCATAAGCCGTAGTTGAAGTAAACTCTTACCGTAACTAAAACATAATCCTTTTTCATTAGTAACTCAATATCTCTAAGTAGATCCATATAGAATGATATCATAAGTATGTTGTATACAAGACTCAGAGAGAGATGGAAATTCATTCTCTTGATTGGTGGATTGTGGTTGCTGTTCTTGTTTCCTATTCCTTTTTTACCCTTTTTGGGATACCGCCTAGACATAAATTCTCTAACTGCGTTGTACATAGTAACTGCCATAGTATCAATACCATTTACATTCCTAGCAATATTTATGAATCATAAAAAATGAATTTTTGATGTGCATATATCAAGAACAAAACTAGTA
>Ga0193705_1000237_pt1 | contig 12251 bp, 11 predicted proteins | sample U3m2metaG_FD_143045 | JGI IMG/M metagenome (GOLD analysis project Ga0193705, IMG submission 143045) | Soil microbial communities from a riparian zone of the East river system, Colorado, United States - U3m2 | ecosystem: Environmental > Terrestrial > Soil > Riparian zone | place: USA: East River... | reverse complement strand
CGACTCGCGAATCGATTCCGTTGGGGGAATGTCGAGCCCGTAGCGAAGCGTCGCGTCGATTCCGAGCGGCATGCGCGCGTGAAGCCGGTTGTAGATCACGGCCGAGACGAGCTGGCGCTCGTCGGGTGAGAGTGTCTCCTTCTCCACCATCGACGCGATGATGAGGACGTCGTAAGGCGTCAGGTTCTTCGAGCGCGCGTAGCCGAGGTCGATCTGCTTCCAGTTCTCACAGAACGCATCGAGCTGATCCTGTACGAGCTGCAGCGAAGAGGTCTGCTGGAAGAACTCATAGGTCGCCGGAAAGAGGAAACCCTCGATCCTCCGCGGCTTGGCGCGAAAGCAACTCGGCACCCGCGGTGTGGCCGTCGCGGCGAGATAGGACCGCTTCGAGAGCTTCGGACGGCTCTTCGACTTGTGTGCTGCGATCTGGGCCACGGCTGCAACACGGTCGGCCATCTGCTTGCGGGTGAAGCCCTCGGGAAAGACGACGTGAAATGGCTTCGGCATCCCGATCACCGTCACGACAGGGCCGGTCGCGGTCGAGCGCGTCACCGTCCTGTACACAAGCGTGCTCGCGAGCGTCGTCGGCGCGCTGCTGCTGCTGTTGTCGCCACCGCCGATTGCAGCGACTGCGAGCCAGCCGAGACCGCCGAGCAGGAGGATGAGCACACCGAGCGCGAGAATCCGGCGCCGCGTGACCTGGCCCGGGCTCGGGCCTTCCGGCGGGCGGCCTTGCCGCGGCGGAATTACGCCCCGGCGCCGCTTGTCCATGTGAGGTAGCTGGAGAGCAGGTGGGCCGCAGCGCGTGCGTCCTCGGGTGCATCGGAGGGAGCCTGTTCGGCGAGATCGGTCGTAAAGCGCTCGTCATAGGTCACAACCGGAACACTGATCACGTCGGTGAGCGCTTCGACGAAGCGCTCCGTCTCGGTCGCCTGCTCCCCATGCTCGCCGCGCAGGGTCAGCGGCATCCCGACGACGACACGCTCGGCCTGTTCCTCGCCGATCAAGGCCGCGAGGCGTGCGAGCCCGTCGCCGGTCGCGGCGCTCTCCACCACGCACAAAGGCCGCGCGATCGTGCCGCTCGGGTCCGAGACGGCGACGCCGGTCCGGGCCCGGCCGAAGTCCAGTGCGAGAACCTTCACTCGAGCGCTTTGGCGATCGCTTGCTTTCCTGCTTCCAGCGCATCGCGGAGACCATCGGGATTCTTCCCTCCGGCTTCGGCAAGCGTCGGACGGCCGCCGCCGCCGCCGCCGATGTGACGGCCGATGTCGCGCACGAGCTCCGATGCGTCGAGGCCGCGAGCGACCAGCGACTCGTCGAGATTCACGACGAGATAGGCGCGCCCATCGTCCACGGACCCGACGATGACACCGGACGCATGCTCCTGCCGGCGCACCCGGTCCGAGAGGTCGCGCAGCTCGCCGCCCTTCACCGACTGGGTCTGGACGAGCACGACGTCGCCGTCCTTCTCGACGATCTCGAAGTCGGCCGCAGCCTCCCGCTTCGGCTTCTGCGACTGCTTGCGCGCCTGTTCGAGCTCCGCACGAAGCTCGTCGGCCTCGCGCACGCCCGCATGGAGAAACGCATGCGCCTCACCCGAAGTGACCGCTTCAATGCGGCGAGCACCGGCCCCGACCGAGCCCTCGCTCAGGATCACGAAGGGTCCGACCTCCGCGGTCGAACGGACGTGTGTTCCGCCGCAGAGCTCGCGCGAGAAGCCGTCGATCTCGACGACGCGCACGTGATCGCCGTACTTCTCACCGAAGAGCATCATCGCGCCGAGCTTGCGCGCTTCTTCGATCGGCGTCACGAACGTCCGGACCGGGACGTTCTGGAAGATCTTCTCGTTGACGAGGTGCTGCACCCGCTCGCGCTCTTCGTCCGTCAGCTGCTGCGGATGGGTGAAGTCGAACCGAAGCTTGTCCGGGCGAACCGACGAGCCCGCCTGACGAACGTGGTCGCCGAGCACGTCCCTCAGCGCCTTGTGCAAGAGATGCGTCGCGGTGTGATTGGCCATCGTCGGGTAGCGGATAGCCCAGGGCACCACCGCATGAACACGCTCGCCGGCAGCGAAGCCCTCGCCCTCGAACAGCAGCGCCTGGTCGTTTTCGAGCCGGTAGGCCTCGCGGAGCTCGGCACGCACGCCGCTCCCGTCGTCACGCTCGATCCAGCCCGCGTCGGTTACCTGGCCGCCTCCGGCCACGTAGAACGGCGATTCGCGCAGCTTGGCCAGGAAGAGCCCCTCGCCGACCGCTTCGAGCGCTCCGATCTGAGTGAGCACGTCGGTCTTCTCGAAACCGACGAACTCCGAGCGGAAGCCGGCCGCCTTCGCGAACTCCGCCGCGCGGTCGTCGTCCTTCGAGATCGCCCCACGCGACCGTGTGCGTTGCACCTCCATCAGGCGCGTGAACTCCTCCTCGTTCACGCCCAAGCCCCGCTCGCGCGCGAGCTCGCGCGTCAGCTCGAGTGGGAAGCCGTACGTGTCGTGGAGCTTGAACGCGTCCTCACCCGAGATGTCCCCGCCCTTCTCTGCGACCTCCTCGAAGAGCCGCATCCCACGCTCGAGTGTCTTGCCGAACCGTTCCTCCTCCGCCGTCAGGACGCGATGGATCTCGTCCCGGTGCTCCTCGAGCTCCGGATAGCCCTCCTTCATCTGCTCGATCACGACGTCCGAGAGACGGGCGAGGTACGGCGGCTCGAGGCCGACGCGCGCCGCCTGCTGCACTGCACGGCGAATGATGCGCCGCATGACGTAGCCCCGGCCCTCGTTGGACGGCGCGACGCCGTCGGCTGCGAGAAACGTCATGCCGCGCCCGTGGTCGGCGAGGATGCGGTGCGCCTTCGTCGCCTCCGGCGAGTCGCCGTAGGCGACGCCGCTCTCCTCCGCGATCCAGCGCATGATCGCCTGGTACACGTCCGTCTCGTAGACGGTCATGACGTTCTGCAGAATCGCGGCGGTTCGCTCCACTCCCATGCCGGTGTCGACGTTCTGCTGCGGCAGAGGCGTGAGCGTGCCGTCGGCACCCAACGCGAACTCCATGAAGACGAGATTCCAGAACTCGAGGAAGCGCTCGCAGCGAGTGCAACTCGGCTTGCAGTCGGGCTCACCACAGCCGTGCTCGACTCCCCAGTCGTAATACATCTCCGTGTCGGGGCCGCACGGGCCGGGGCCTCCGACTGACCAGAAGTTCTCGGCGCGCGGCAGGAACACGATTCGCTCGGCGGGCTGACCGATCTTGCGCCAGTGGTCATACGCGACCCTGTCCTCGTCGAGCCCGAGCTCGGGATCGCCGGCAAACACACTCACCCAGAAGCGCTCGGGATCGAGCTTCAGCTGCTCGAAGACGAACTCCCAGGCGAAGTCGATCGCCCCTTCCTTGAAGTACTGGCCGAACGAGAAGTTGCCGAGCATCTCGAAGAAGGTGAGATGCGAGCCGTCGAGCCCGACCTCGTCGATGTCCGGCGTCCGGAAGCACTTCTGGACGGTGGTTAGGAGTGGCGCCGGCGGCGGCTCCCGGCCGAGGAAGTACGGCATCAGAGGCTGCATGCCCGCGGTGGTCAGCAGCGTGGAGCGGTCGTCGGCGCGCGGGACCAACGGCGCCGACGGCCGAAAGACGTGGCCTTTCGACTCGAAGAAAGCGCGGAAACCCGCACGCAGCTCGGCTGACGTTCGCACCCCTGGATTGTACGAGCGCGGCCCGAAGGCCCCGCCGCCCGCTCAGCCCCTGGCGACCTTCGGCTCTGGCTCCTCTGAGGCGATTTCTTCGCGGATCTTCTCCAGGGAGCGCCGGATCAGGCGCGAGACGTGCATCTGTGAGATCCCGACCTGCTGCGCTATCTGGGACTGCGTCAGGCCCTCGAAGAAGCGGAGGTGCAGAATCATGCGCGAGCACCGCGCGGTCCTCGGACACGTCGTACTGGTGCTCCTCGGTACCGATCGACTCGAGCGGGTCGAGATCCTCGCCGTCGTCCTGGCCGCCGCTGCCGGTCGAGAGTGAGAGCGACGAATATGCGCGGCCGGACTCGAGCGCTTCGAGCACCTCTTCTTCCTCGACGTCGGCAGCCTTCGCGAGCTCGGTGATCGTCGGCGAGCGCCCGAGCTGCACGGTGAGCTGCTCGACGATCTTGGACAATTGGACGTTCAGCTCCTGAAGTCCCCGTGGCACGCGCACCGCCCAGCCCTTGTCGCGGAAGTGGCGCTTGATCTCGCCGATGATGTTCGGCGTCGCGTAGGTCGTCAGCTCGACGCCACGGTCGAGATCGAATCGGTCGATCGCCTTGATCAATCCGATCGCTCCGATCTGAACGAGGTCCTCGAGCTGCTCGCCGCGATACGAGTACCTCCGGGCAAGTGAGCGCACGAGCGACATGTACTGCTCGATCAGCTGCTCGCGCGCCTGGAGATCACCGTTCTCGTGGTACCTGCGCAGCAGGACCTTGTCGGACTCGTTCACGTCACGCCCTCTTTCACGGTATCGACGCGCTTTGTGAGCTCGACCCACTGCCCGCCGTCACGATCCTCGATCGCGACTGCATCGCAGACCGCGCCCAGGATGCGGTGCAGGTTCAGGTCTTCAGCGCCACCGGCCTGTTCGTACTCGGCGCGCAGCGAAGTGAAGGGCCCGACGATCGTTCGGAGCTCGCCGTCCGCGACGAGCACGCGTACCGTCAGCTCATCACCCGCGCTCGGCCGATCGAGCAAGGTGTCCAGGGCCAGCTCGAGATCTTCGAGGTGCTCGAACGTCAGGTCGAGGCGCACGGCGAGCCCGCCCACCACGAGGTGGGCGACGCCGTGGAATGCGTCGTCTGCAGGCAGCGTCAGGCAGATCTCGTCAACGCTCAAGTGTGTCCCTCCAGTCCGGCCCTGGGATACAACGAACGACCGGCGCAGCCGGTTTCGCAGGTGAGCGCTAGGAAGTCCACCCGGCTCGGATACTACGGATCGGCCTCGATGATCCCGGCCGCGACGACGACCCCATCCTCGTAGAGCACCGCTGCCTGACCGGCGGCGACGCCGTACACGGGCTGCGCGAGCTCGAGCCGGAAGCCTGCGGTTGTCGGCTGAACGTGAGCGGGCACGGCCTCCGAGCGGTACCGAAGCTTCGCTTCGACCTCCTCGACGGGCACGTAGAGGTTCCCGGTCGCGGCGAGCGACGTGCGCGCCAGTGACTCGAGGCTGCCGACCACGACGGTGTTCGTTCGTGCATCCGCGCGCAGCGCATAGACCGGCGCACCGGTTGCGACGCCGAGACCCTTGCGCTGGCCGGGCGTGAAGCGCCAGTAGCCGGAATGGCGGCCGAGCTCTGTTCCCTCCTCGTCCACGACCGCGCCGTCCTCGGCAGCGAGCCCGCGACGCTCGAGGAAGTTGCGATAGTCGTCGCCGGCGAGGAAGCAGGCTTCCTGGCTCTCCCCGCGCCGCGCAACTGCAAGCCCGGCGCGCTCCGCCTCTGCTCGCGTCTCTTCCTTCGACTGGCCGCCGAGCGGGAACGAGATGCGGTCGAGCTTCGCCGGATCGATCTTCGCGAGCATGTACGACTGGTCCTTCGATGGATCGACACCGCGGGCGAGCAGCAATCGTCCACGGTGCTCGACGATGCGTGCGTAATGGCCGGTCGCCAGCTTGTCGGCTCCTGCGCGGTGTGCAAAGGCGAGCAGCCGCGCGAAGCGGAAGCCGCCGTTGCAGTGAATGCATGGGTTCGGCGTCTCCCCGCGCTCGTAACCTAGGACGAACGGGTCGACGACCGCGCGCCGGAACTCCTCGCGCAGGTCGAGCGTCACGTGAGGCACCCCGAGCGCGTGGCAGGTCGCACGGGCAGCCAACACCGCATCGGGCGAACAGCATGCGCGCTCGGCGTCGGGCCCATCAGGATCGAGCCAGAGCCGAAGCGTCACACCGATCGCGTTGGGCAAGGACTTGAGCAGCGCAACCGCACTGTCGACCCCCCCACTCATCGCAACCGCGATCCGACCTTCGGAGCGCGAAGCCCGAAAAACGGGCCCGATCGCATTGGCCAGCGCATCAGCCGCAAGCTCGTCCCCACCAACGGAAGCAGCCTCGAGCAATGTCAACCCGACAAGCGACCGCTCGAGCCCAGGCGCGTCAGCCTCGACAATCCGCTCACCGTCAAAAGCGAGCCGCACAAACGCAAAGTCAGCCCCACGTGCAGAATCTCCAATGAGCTCAACCATGGAAATCAGGCTAGCGGCAATCGCCGCGAGTGCCGGCTTAGCCGGCGCTCGCCTGAACGGCTCTCGGAGACCGCCGCTCTCATCGCTGGAAAGTCGTCAAGGCCCGGCGAAGCCGGGCCGGACTTGGACTTTTCAGCGACCCACCCTGCCGTGACTGCGCCCGCTGTGAACCTGGATAGCCAGGTGGGTGCCTTGCCGACTTCCGGCAAAAGCCTTGGCCGGACAGAAGCTCCCTTAGCGTCTTTGTTGGTTCTACATTGAATGCGCAGCCACGAACAGGGTCGGCCGCTCGCAGCGTAGCGTCTAACGCGCGAAACGCCACTGAATCGTCTGGGCACCGTGCAGGTCCAGTCGATTTGCGAGGGCCTTGGTGATGTCGAAGTCGCGGCCGGGAACGTTCGGCCCCTTGTCGATTACCTGCGTCAGGACCTCGCGCCCCTGGTAGCGAATGTAGAGCTTGACGCCGCAAGGGAGCACGGGATGCGCCACACCCTCGGTCGTTTTGAGGAAGGGCGTGCCGCACGCGGTGCGCCGGCGGGACGCGGTCGGTCCATACGGCGCGGCCCGCGCGGTGTAGTAGCCGTTCTCCGTGCCGGGGACGCTGACGGCGGCGGGAAGCTTGTTCTTCGAGCCCGCGTCTCGATGATTGATCGCGAGCGCTGCGATCGCCGCGACGAGGGTGATCCCGGCCAGCCAGACCGTGCGCTGGGCGAGAGGCACGTTCACGCGACGCTGTGCAGCACGTCGCCGAACGACTCCCGCACGAGGGCGTCGAAATCGGCGGGGAGAATCCCGTCGGGACCGGCGAACTCGCGGAGATACATCAAGAGGTACGAACGCTCTTCGTTTCGCGCGACGTCGTCGCCGCCGTGGTCGCGCGCAGCCCGCTCGAGCTCCCAGAGATTCCACTCGCGTGGGGCGTCGTTCGCCGGGAGAAAGGCGACGACCCGCTCCGGCTCTTCCGGTTCGGCTTCGGGCTCGCGTTCCGGCTCAGGCTCGGGCTCCGGTGCGAGCGCCGGCACCGCCGCGATCCGGGGCGGCACGGGCTCTCGTGTCGGTTCTGGCTCCGGCTCTGGCTCGCAGACGGGCTCCGGCTTGCGCGTCTCAACCGCTGGTTGGGGTCGTGCGACGACGGGCGGGCGGGACGCGTGTGCGGGCGTCGGTGGAGGCTCCAGGTCAGCCGGCTCGTCGACCGCCTGAGGCTGCCGCGCAACAACGTTCCGGGCCCACACGGCGATCTCGACGGCCGCGACGATGAGCCAGGCACCGGCGACAACCGCGATGATCCACCAGGTACTGAGCCGCTCGATTCCGGCGATGACTGCGACCGCGATGATGAATCCGGCCTCGACGAGGAAGCGGGAGCCGACGACGGGCACGCGGGGATCCTACGGTTGTTGCTCGGCGGGCGGCTTGTTCGCGGGCCCCGGGGACGGGGGCTCCGTCTCGTCGCCGGCGGAGGTATCGGCTGCTTCTTGCGGCTTCTGGCTCGTCGGTGGTGCGGCGGGAGGCGAGACGGGTGGTGGCGCCACGGCGGCGGCAGGACGAACGGCCGCGGGCGGCGTGCGGTTGGCCTCGGTGACTCCCTTCGCCGCTGCGACGATCGCCTCGCCGACCTTCTTGATCTCGTCGTCGCCGAGCCCGGCCGCCGAGAGGAGTTGCTCGGTGCCGCTCTGGGCACGGCTGAGAATCGCAGCGGCCTGCGCGCGCGCCCATTCGAGGGTCTGCTCGACCTCGGCCCGCGCGGAGTTCGTCAGCTCGGTCGCCTGGTGGCGCGACTGTTCAAGGAGCCGGCTGCCCTTGGCCTCTGCCTCGCGGAGCTCCTGGGTCGCATCGCGGTTGGCATTCGCAAGCAGCTCACGCGCCTCGTTGCGCGCGTTGTTGAGCATCTCCGCGCGCTGGCGTTCACTCTCCTGGCGGTAGCGCTCGATCTCGGCTTCGCGGTCCTGCTGCTCGCGGCGGCGCCGGCGAACCTCTTCCTCGGTCTTGGACAGCTGGGCCTCGGAAGCCTTCTGCGCGTCGGCCTCGACGGTGTCGGCGAATTCTGCGGCAGCGCGAATCAGATGCAGGGAGTCCATGCGGACTGCATGACCGGTGGGCTCGACCGACTGGCCGCTGCGACTGGCCGCCTGGAGCACACGGAGCTGCGCCTGGAGCTGGGCGGAATGGCGGCGGAATGCCTCGAAGGCGTCGCGCACCTTCTCGGTGTCGTAGCCGTCCCCGCTCTTCGGCAGGTCTTCGAGGCGCGGGAGCGCCGTCAGCGAGGTCTGTTGTCCGGGTTCTTGAGTTGCCATCTGCGGTTGGCCCTTCGACCAAAGTATGCAGGTTCCATCGGCCGTTCAGGCAGGGGGGCTTAAGCCTTTGGCATCTTCACACTGATTCCGAGCTCGTCCAGCCGTTCCTTCGTCGTCGGCGCGGGTGCCCCTGTGAGCGGATCCGAGCCGCTGGCGGTCTTGGGGAAGGCGATCACCTCGCGGATGTTCGACTCGCCGGCCAGGAGCGCCACGAAACGCTCGATCCCGAGGGCGAACCCACCATGGGGCGGCGCGCCCAGTCGCAGCGCGTCGAGGAACCAGCCGAACTTCGCGCGTGCCTCCTCCTCCCTCATTCCCATGGCGCGAAAGACTCGCTCCTGGATCTCCTGGCGGTGGATCCTGATCGAGCCCGAGCCTTGCTCCCAGCCGTTCCAGACCAGGTCGTAATGCTGGCTCAAGGCTGCACCCGGATCGCTCTCGATCAGGTCCTCATGGCCCGGTGCAGGGCTTGTGAACGGGTGATGGACGAACGTCCACTGGCCCGTGTCGTCGTCTTTCAGGAACAGGGGGAAGTCGAGCACCCAGTGGAACTCGTCACGCGACTCGTCGACGAGGCCGAGCTCCTGGCCGAGGTGGAGACGCAGTGCGCCGAGCACCCGCTCCACCATCGGCGTGCTGTCGGCGACGAAGAGCACGGTCGAGCCGGGCGGCGCGCGAAATGCCTCGAGCTCTGCCTCCGTGAGGAACTTCGCGATCGGCGAGCGCACCTCCCCGCTCTCGTCGTAGACGAGATACGCGAGCCCTTTCGCCCCCCACTCCTTCGCGAAGTCCTCGAGCTTCTGCAGCTCACCGCGCGAGAACGCCTTTGGCGCGACGAGGTAGCGCACCGTCTCCGCATTCGCGAACACCCCGAACTGCGAGTCGCGCGTGAGCCCGGTCGCGTCCTGGATTTCCAGACCGAAGCGGAGGTCGGGCTTGTCGGAGCCGTAGCGCAGCATCGCGTCGGCATAGGACATGCGCGGAAACGGCCGTGACGGCGGTGTTCGGCCGAGGGCTTCGAACGACGCGACGACGATCTGCTCGAGGACGTCGAGCACCTCCTCGCGCGTCGGAAACGCGAGCTCGAGGTCGAGCTGGCGGAACTCGAACTGCCGGTCTGCCCGGAGATCCTCGTCCCGCCACGCAGTCGCAATCTGGTAGTAGCGGTCGATCCCGCCGACCATGAAGAGCTGCTTGAAGAGCTGCGGCGATTGGGCGAGCGCATAGAACCGCCCGGGTTGTAGGCGCATCGGGATGAGAAAGTCGCGGGCACCCTCCGGCGTACCGAGCGTCATCGAGGGAGTCCACACGTCGATGAAGCCCTGCTCTTCCATCGAACGTCGGATCGCACCGATGACCGTTGCGGAGAGGCGCAGGTTGCGCTGCATGCGGTCGCGGCGCAAGTCGAGATAACGGTAGCGAAGGCGGATGGGCTCCTCGACACCTTCGTCGTCGATCTGGAACGGCAGGGGCTCGGAGCGCGAGACGATCTCGAGCTCGTTCACCTGGAGCTCGACTTCGCCCGTCGGGATGTTCGGGTTCACGGCGTCTGGCGCCCGACGCACGACTTCGCCTTGTGCACGCACCACGAACTCGGAGCGGATGTCGTGCGCGGTCCGCGCCGCATCCGGAGCGCGTTCCGGGTTCATCACGAGCTGGACGATGCCCGTGTGATCACGGAGGTCGATGAAGATGAGACCGCCGTGATCTCTCCTGCGCGCGACCCAGCCTGCCACGGTGAGCTCTTGCCCGACGTGATCGGGGCGCACTTCGCCGGCATACAGGTCGCGCCAGGTGCTCATCCGGAGATCCGGTCCACGAGCTCGTCGAGCGACGCCGTGAAGTCGGGACGGCCCGACTCGCGGACCGTTGCCCGGCCGCCGTTCACGATCACGGTCCAGCCGGCGCCGAGGCGACCGGCCTGGGTGAGCTGTCCCTTGACCGACCGGCCGGCGTAGTCCATGTCCGCCCGGAGCCCGCGCCGCCGTAGCTCGGCGAGCAGCGGCAGGACCCGGGCGCGGTCCGCACCTTCCTCGAACACGAAGAAGACGTCGGCGTGCGCGGGCTCGGCGCGCTCCGCACCGATCGACAGCAGCAGACGCTCGATGCCGGCGCCGAAGCCGATCCCGGGCGTCGGCGGGCCGCCGATCGCCTCGATCAGCCCGTCGTAGCGTCCACCGCCGCAGATTGTGTCCTTCGCTCCGATTGCCTCGTCCTTGAACTCGAATGTCGTGCGTGTGTAGTAGTCGAGGCCACGGACCAGGGTCGGCATGAGCTCGTAGCGGACACCATAGGTATCGAGGTACTCACGCACGCGCTCGAAGTGCTCACGGCAGGCAGCGCAGAGCGACTCCCCGATCTTCGGCGCCCCCGCGAGCAACGCCTGAACGCGCTCGCTCTTCACGTCGAAGACCCGGAGCGGCGATGTCGCGCGCTTCGCGCGCGCCTCGTCGTCGAGCTTCTGCTCATGCTGGTCGAGCCAGGCGGCCAGCTGCTCGATGTAAGCCGGACGGCAGTTCTGGTCGCCGATCGAGTTCAGCTCGAGCACCCAGTCGGTGACGCCGACGCGGCGCAGAAGCTCTGCATAGAGCTGAATCACCTCTGCGTCGATCGCAGGGTCGTCCGTGCCGATCGCCTCGATCGAGAGCTGCCAGTGCTCGCGGTAGCGCCCGCGCTGCGGCCGGTCGTACCGCCACATCGGCCCGATCGTGTACAGCTTCTGCGGTTGGGGCTCGCGTTGCAGGCCGTGCTGCACGTACGCCCGGCAGATCGGCGCCGTTGCTTCAGGGCGCAACGTCAGCGATCGGTCACCTCGGTCGGTGAACGTGTACGTCTCCTTCTGCACCACGTCGGAGCCCCCGCCCGACGTCCGGACGATCAGATCCGTGTCCTCGAAGGCGGGTGTGTCGATGCGGCGGTACCCGTAAACGGACGCGACGTCCTGCATCTCCCCCTTCACCCATTCCCAGAGCGGCTGCTCGGACGGGAGGATGTCGTGGGTGCCGCGCGGCGCCTCGAAGCGCGTCACGCGCGCAGCTCCGCGAGAAACGGATTTCGATCGAGCTCCGCGCCGATCGTCGTCTCTGGTCCGTGACCCGAGTAGACGATCGTGTCCCGCGGGTACCGGTCCGCAAGCGTGCGGATCGACTCGACGAGCGTGTCCCAATCTGCCCCGGGAAGATCCGTGCGGCCGACCGAGCCGGCGAACAGGAGGTCTCCGGAGAAGACCGCACCCTCGGTGTGGTAGGCGAGATGCGCCGGCGAGTGGCCCGGAACGCGCAACGTCTCGAACGACATGCCGGCAAGCTCGAGCACCTCGTTGCCCTGCAGGGCCACATCGGGTGAGTAAGGCTGGAGCTCGACTCCCGGCGGCGTGAAGCTGTTGACGTCCTCGAGCAGGAGCCGTTCGTCGTCTGCCATGTAGACGGGTGCGCCGGTCTCCTGGGCCAGCTCAGCCACTCCACCGAGGTGATCCCAGTGACCATGGGTGATCAGAATCGCCGCGCAAGTGGTCTCGAGGGCCGCCAGCTCCTCGAGGATTCTCGGCGCGTCTGCACCGGGATCGACGACGACCGCCTCGTGCGCGCGGTCGTGAGCACGGACGATGTAGCAGTTCGTCCCGATCGGGCCGAGCTCGTATCGGTTCACTGCGAGGCTCACGGGCGTTTGAGTCTAACGGCGGCCTGTCGCCGCACTTAAGATCCTCATTGATGCAGAGCTGGAACCTTCGCGAGATCGACACTCCCGACGGCATCCGCTCGCCGGTGG
>Ga0193705_1000234_pt1 | contig 12327 bp, 8 predicted proteins | sample U3m2metaG_FD_143045 | JGI IMG/M metagenome (GOLD analysis project Ga0193705, IMG submission 143045) | Soil microbial communities from a riparian zone of the East river system, Colorado, United States - U3m2 | ecosystem: Environmental > Terrestrial > Soil > Riparian zone | place: USA: East River... | reverse complement strand
CGCGGTGTCGCGTACGACGTAGGCCGTGTCGATCGACGCGACCATGTCGCAGCGGGCAATGGTTCCCGAGCCGAAACGACGACGGCTCCCTCGGTCTCTCAAGCGCCCTCAACGTCGCCGAGACACCGAGGCTAGTCGTGGGGGGTCAGCGTCGGGTGTCCCAGGAGTCACACCAGACGTTGTCGTTATACGTGCCGGTGAACGCGCTGCGTCCGACGAGTTTGGCCACGAGCGCTTGCACCGTTTCTTTCGTCGGGGTGTGGGCGTTGATCGCCGTCTTCACCATAGGTACGTCGATCAGGTGGTTCGGCATGTTGAGCGAGACAAAGACCGTTGGCACCTCAGCGGCATACCAGGGCATCTCGGGACCCATCGGCATCGACCACTTGATCCGCAGTGCACCCTGCTGGGCGAAGTCGGACACATTCGCCAAGATCAACGCTGCGTCGTACTTGTCGGTATATCCCTCGGTCTCAGCGGCGATGAACGTCTGCATATCAGGTTGCTGCCCTTCGGCGGCGAGCTCCTCCACCGTCTTGTAGACACTCACCTCGAAGCCGGCCGCGGTCAGCTCCTCGATGGCAACCCGCTTGAATTCCGGTGTCACCCCCGTGAAGTCGGGCGCGCTTTCTAGGCAATAGAGGCGCATCCGTCGGTGCCGTACCGGATCTAGCGGCAAGGTTTCTGCGGTGTCCTTGAGCAGTGCGATGGTCCGGTCGGCAATCCGGGCTGCGATCTCGTGGTGCTCGGCACAGCCGATCACGGCCAGCTGATCGACGGCAGGCACAAGATCATCATTGGCGCGCAGGTGCAAGCCGAGCTTGGCCTTGAGGCCCAGGATGCGAGTAAGCGCGTCGTTAAGCCGGTCAGGAGTGATCTCACCTGATCGGACGGCATCGCGAACGAAGCCGAAGTCCTCATCGTGGTTGCGGAAGAACAAGATCATGTCGCAGCCGGCCGTGATGGCCTGGACCATCTGACGCTCGCGAGGCAGGGCTGAGGTGAGTCCCACCATGATCGAGGCGTCAGTAAGGACGACACCGTTAAACCCAAGATCGTTCCGCAGCAGGTCGGTCAGCAGTTCGGGTGACACCGTCGCCGGCAGGATGTCGGCATCTTTGATACCGGGGCGAAGCTTGCGGGAGTACTCCGGCAGCATGATGTGGCCGACCATGATCGACTCGATGCCGGCACCGATGCCCCACTCCCAGATCTTCCGGTAGCTGGCGTCCCAGTCCACCACCGAACAGTCGTTGTAGGAGGTGACAACGTGCTGGTCGCGTTCGTCGCGCCCATCACCCGGGAAGTGCTTCATGCATAGCGCAATTGGGCGGTCGCCGGCGCCCTCGCGGACACCATCGCAATAGGCCTGAGCGTAGGTGATCACGGTCTCGTGGTCATTGCCGAAGGCGCGCGTCGCGATCACTGTGTTGCGCCAGTTCGAGTGGATGTCCACTATCGGTGTGAATGCCCAGTTGCAGCCCAGGGCCCGCGACTCCCGAGCGCCGACCAGGCCCATCTGCCGGGCGGCGTCGGTGTCGGGAGTGGAGGCGGTCTGCAACGAAGTTGCGACGTGCGTGCCATCGGTGCAGGCGCCGTTGCCGCCTGCCTCAATGTTCGAGGCCACTAGTAGGGGAATCTTCGACCGGCTCTGAGCGTGCCGGATGTGGGCCTGGACGCTGGCCGAGTCGGTGTGGTTGTAGCGCATACCACCGGGGTGATAGGTGTCGACAATATGGTTGACGAAGTCGTCGTCGAAACGGTTGTTCAAGTTGATGAATAGCTGACCGACCTTCTCGTCCTCAGCCATCGAGTCGATGGTGCTCTCTACCCAGGCGATCGCTTCCGCGTCCAATCCGTAGGGAGCGGCGGTCAGATCCGGGTGTGGCTCGGCATTCATATATGCATTCAGTCATGGTTGCTATCAACCTCGCAATCATTTGCCAGAAGTCGCCGTCCGCAGCGACGAGCTGGCACGACCAGCAATGCCCGACTGTGGCTAGGGGTCCGCTCCGGCCGGTGCAATCGCCGCCTCGTACAGGGCCTGGTAGTCCTGCTTGCGAGCTCTGTACGAGGCAGCTCGATCGGCGACGGGTTGTCGGATCTCACCGGTAGCCGAAGCAGTTCGAGCTACGTCTGGCGCCAGCACCTCGAGCGCAATCAGAGCGGTACCCCGCAGTGTGGAGCGTTTGATAGTTACTGGAATGACGGGCGCCTCGAGCACGTCGGCGAATATCTGGAGCCAGGCCGGCAAGTCCTGGGTTACCCGCCCACTGGCCAGAATCCGTTGCGGCTGACCGGCCACCGATTCCAGCTGATCGGCGATCCTGGCGTAAGAGATCGCGACGCCTTCCATCGCTCCACGAAAGAGCATTGCGCCCGTCGTGGCTGCGGAGACTCCTGCCAAGACTGCCCGCGCGTTGGCCGCCCAACCCGTGCTGCGCTCTCCGGAGAAGTAAGGCAAGACAAGCGGGCTGCCGGCCTGCGGCGCCGCAGCCAGAATCAGGTTGAAGTCGTCCTCGGGTAGGAACCGCACCGTGGATTCCAACCAGCTGACAACACGGCCCACATCGTTAACAGCCCCACCCAACAGCGAGCGCGAGCCGTCGACGCGATAGCACCAGAGCCCGGACGGTATCTCCTCGGGAATGCCGTGCACGAGAACCCGCATAGCGCCACTGGTGGCCACGGAGGCGGCGACGGCCGACTCATCAACAGCGCCGGCGCCCATGTTGCTGGAGAAGCCGTCGGAGACCGCTGGGAACCAAGCTGCTCCCGCCAGGGCCGGCCATCGGCGGCGCATGGCAGCTTCGACTTCGGTGATCGGCTGGTCGGGATCGCGGACCTCGGACAGCTGCTCCTCGCGTACCCCGCAGACATCCAACAGCTCCTGATCCCATTGACCGGTACGCCGATCGAGCATTCCGGTCCACGCCGCTGTCGATGTCCCGGCCGCTGTCACCCCCAGGATCTGCCAGTAAATGTACTCACCGAGGGACATCCAGTGGCGAACGCTGCGGAAGGTGTCTGGCATCGTCTCGCGCAACCATCGCAGTCGCGCCGTCAGATAGCTGGCGTGGAGCCGGCATCCGGTGCGCTGTTGGATCACCCGTTCGTCCAGCTCCCGTCGCAGTTCGCCGACCTGGGCTGCACACCGGGAGTCGGCATAGGTGAAGCACGGCGTACGGGCCCGGCGATCGGCGCCAACGCCGACCAGCGAGGAGGCGAAGGTGTCCAGAGCCACACCGCCAATGCGTCCGGCCCGCCGGTCAGTGGCCAAGGCAGTGATGATCTGCTGCACTTCCCCGACAATCTGATCCGGGTCTATCTCTGAGGTGCCGTCATCACGGGTCATGAACTGGTGCGGAACCTTCTCTCGTCCGCCCTGGACCGGACGTCCCGCCGCATCGTAGACATCTCCGCGGCTCGCGGTGGAACCGATGTCGACAGCAAGCACAAGAGGATCGACGGCTTGGCTGAGTTTGACTCTGCCAGCAGATGCTGCCATGTGCTCAGTAGTTGATCAGCAGCGAGCGGTCGGGATCGTGCCGTCCTTCGATCATGCGGCTTGTTCCCGAGCGAGACGGTATGGACAGCGAGTGAGCGACTGCATGGGATCGGATCTGTTGTCGTTCACGCTCATGAGGAAGTCCGTTCTTGGTTCGAGAAGAAATCAGCGAGTCGAGCCGAAGGAAGAGGCGAACATCGCCGCAACCTCTTCATAACTATGGATCAGCGATTGCACGCTCGCCCGCAGCTGGGCATAGGCGGCGACATCCGACTGCGTTACGGTCACGGTCGCAGCGCTCGGGTCCTGGTCCGATCCACCAACGGCGGCAAGCGCTTCGCTGAGGGTCGGGGCTCCGCCGAGCGCATACCAGCCAAGGGCGGCTGCCCCTAACGCCGTACCACCGGCCTCGGCCTGAACCGACATCGGCCGCGCGAGCGTGGCCGCCATCACTCGACGCCACAGCTCCGAGCGGAAGGGGCCTCCCGTCGCACGGATAGATTCCACATGATCAACCGTGTCCAGGGAATCCACGATTGTGGAGAGTTGCAGGCAAACGCCCTCCAGCGCAGCGCGGATGAAGTGACTCCGGGTGTGATGGGCCCGGATTCCCAGAAAGGCACCGGAAAGGTCAGGATCCCACAGCGGCGCACGCTCGCTGAGCACGTACGGCAACATCAATAATCCGTCGCTGCCGGGGGGTGCCTGGGCCGCGAGCTCGAGCACCGCGACGTCCGCGTGACCTTCGGCGACCAGATCCGGCGCAAACGTCTGACCGGCCCACCGCAGCGTGATGCCGCCGTTGCTGATGGCACCTCCAATGACCCACAGGTCATCGGTAAGTGCGTAGCAGAACAGCCGTCCTTCCGCGTCGAAGCTCGGCTCTGGCACCGCCATCCGAACTGCGCCACTCGTCCCGAGGGACAGGCCCGCCACACCTGGAACAATTGCGCCCGTGCCGAGGTTGCCGAGCGGACCGTCAGCAGCTCCAACAGCGACGGGCAGATTGCCAGGCAGGCCGATCCTTTGTCCTGCTTCCTCGCTCAGCTTGAGCACCGTGGTAGTGGGCAACACCGGCGGCAGCTGGTCGGCCTCGATCCCGGCCAGAGCCAGTGATTGAGCGTCCCACTCCCGGCTCTTCAGATCGAGCAGCCCGGTCGCTGAAGCGCTGGACAGTTCGGTGACCAGTTCGCCGGTGAGGTGGTGTAGTACGTAGTCCTTGAGGCCCGCCCACCAGCGCGCCTGGCCCATGAGCCGCCGTTCGTGACGACTAAACCAGATCAGTTTGACCAGCGGGCTCATCGGATGCGCGGGGGTACCGGTGCGTTGTAACAGCACACGCGCGAGCCCCTGCTTGCGCAGTTCCCGGGCTTCTAAGTGCCCACGCGAGTCGGCCCAGGTTACCAGTGGTGTCAGTGGGCGGTACTGAGCATCAAGCCCGATCAGACCATGCATGGCAGTGGAGAGCGAGACCGCCAGCACTTGGGCATCGCGCAGTTGAGCAACGCAGTCAGCGATCGCGCTATCGATGGCCGAAAGCACCGTTGTCGGCTCCTGCACCTGCCAACCCGGCTGGGGTTGTTCAAGCGGATACTCCCGGAGCGCCCTGGGCAGCTCGGCAGGCGTGCCCTTGACGGCGAAGGCCGCCACCTTCACCGCGGTCGTACCAACATCGACGCCGATGATGACGTCAGTAATACGGGTGTTCATGTCACTGGGATTGGATGGCGCCGGCCTGACGAACAACGGCGTCGACGAAGTCCCTATCGCCGCCGAGCCCAGGTTCAAGAACGTCCAAGACCGCAGGTACGGCCTCTCGCAGCTCACCGGAATTGGCTGCCTTCTCAGCGGCAGCGGCTCCTGGGTCTTTGATTGGAGCGCCCAACCCGCGCAGATGCAGCACCCAGGCGGCGATGGTGGTGGCACACCCGACTGGCACCCGGCCGGCTGAGCGCTCGGCGCGTACGGTCGGCAGCGTACGGACGGGCAACTTGATGGAGCCGTCTGGCGCGATCTGAGCAAGCTGGTGGCGGACCCGAGGGTTGGAGAATCGGGTTCGCAGGGCCGCGCGATAGTCGGCGATGTCGGAGGCTGGCAGGGTGAGGTAGCGGCTCGCCTCATCCCAGAACGCCTCCACCCAGGATCTGCAGTTCGAGTCGGCGATGGCGTCATCGATCGTCGCATAACCGCGGATGCTGCCGGCGTACGCCAGCATCGAGTGTGACCCGTTCAAGAGCCATAGCTTGCGTCGCTCGAACGGCTCCACATCGTCGACCAGTTTTGCGCCGGCTTCCTCCCAGCGCGGCCGGCCGGCCGGAAAGCCGCCAGATATCACCCATTCGTTGAACGGCTCGGTGGGCACGGGAGACGCGTCAACGTAGCCGCATTCCTTCTCCACCAGCGCTCTGTCCTCATCGGTCGTAGCCGGTGTGATCCGGTCCACCATCGAGGTGGCGAAGTCGACATGGGAGTCGATCCAGTCCGGCAAGGTCTCGTCCACCATGGCGGCGAGGTCTTTGACGACGGTCTGGGTGACGGGACCGTTCTCGGGCAGGTTGTCACAGGACAAGATGGTGAGTGCTTCTGCTCCGGCAGCGCGGCGAGCGAGCAAACCAGCCACGAGCCGGGCCGGTAGCGAGCCGACCTGCTTCCGGGGATTTGAACGTAAGACATCGACGTCCGCGACAACGACGTCGCGGCCCGCGTCCAACTGCCCATCAGCACCGCGAAGATAACCGGCCTCGGTCACGGTAATGGTGACGACCGCGACCTCCGGCCGGCTCAGGTAGTCGAGATAGGTTTCGTGCTCGGCTGCGGCATGAACCGCCGAGAGCGTGCCGATCAGCTCGAAGGTGTCTCCCTCGGCGCTGCGGGTGATCAAGGTGTACAGGCCGTCCTGGGGTACAAGCGCGTCGACCATCCTGGCGCTCCGGCCGGTGAAAGCGGCATAACCCCACTCACGCGCATCGGGGCTATGGGCGGTGTACCAGGCTTGATGCGCGCGGTGAAAGTTGCCGACACCGATGTGGACCATTCGGACCGGTGCAGCCGCCGGCGTGTCGGGCAGCGAACGGGAAAGGCGGGGAGCTTCTCGGGCGGCTGTCACAGCTTGAAGGCCTTTCTTGGGTTCGTAACCACGAGATCATGCATGACATCGAAGGCCTCGTCCATGCCGAGGCGGTGCTCGTCAACCAGCTGCGCGACGAACCCTGCGTCAAGCCGGCGGGACATGTCGTGCCGAGCCGGAATCGAGCAGAAGGCCCGGGTGTCGTCGATGAAGCCCGAGGTCTTGGCGAAGCCGGCCGACTCAGTGATTGCGGCACGGAAGCGGCGGATCGCCTCAGGCGCGTCGATAAACCACCAAGGGACGCCAGCAAAGACAGAGGGGTAGAAGCCAGCGAGCGGCCCAATCTCTCTGGAGAAAACGGTCTCGTCGAGAGTGAAGATCACCAGCTGGAAATTGGGATGGGTGCCGTAACGGTTCAGCATGGGGCGTAGAGCGTCGGTGAACTCCATCTGCACCGGAATGTCGGTCCCGACGTCGGCGCCGTACTTCTCAAACGTTGGCATGTGGTGGTTACGCCGTACGCCTGGATGCAGCGTCATCACCAGGCCGTCATCACATGCCATCCGTGCCATTTCCGAAACCAGATGGCGACGCAGCGCGGTGGCCTCTACTTCTGAGGCTTCGTCTGTGCGAGCGGATGCGTAGATGCGCTCTGCCTCCGCTATCTCCAGGGCTTCGGTCCGCGCGTCGAGGTGGCTGTGGTCAGAGGAGACAGCACCGTTGTCCTTGAAGTACTGGCGACGGTTCTCCATCGCGGCGATATAGCCGTCATAGTCACCCGTATCGATCCCAGATACCTCAGCCAGCCTGTCTACATCGGCGTTCCAGGTCGGCTGCGCAGGCTCGAGGTACTTGTCGGGGCGGAAGGTCGGGATAACCCGACCCTGCCAGGTCTCGTCATCGCGAAGGAACTGGTGGGCGGCCAGGTCGTCGCACGGGTCGTCGGTGGTGGCGAGCAGCTCAATCTTGAACCTCTCGTACAGTGCCCGCGGCATGAACTCCGGCGAAGCGAGGCGGCTGGAGATCTGGTCATAGATCTGGTCAGCGGTTTCGGCGCTCGGCCGCACCATGACCCCGAAGATCTCACCCAGCTGCGCCTCAAGCCAGAGCCGCACAGGAGTGCCGTGATAGACGCTCCAGTGCGAACAAAAGGTGCGGAACGCATCGCGTGATTGTTGCTCCGTCATGCTCGGCTGAGCCACGCCAAGCGCAGATAGCTCCACTCCATGTGCGTGCAGCAGCCGGTTGACATAGTGATCCGGGGTGATCAACAAAGAAGTCGGGTCCTGGAATGGAATGTCCTCCGATAACCACTGCGGCGGTACGTGGCCGTGCGGCGAGATAATCGGCAGATCCTTGACACTCTCATACAGCTGCCGGGCGATGGAACGGACCGCAGGCTCGCCCGGCAGCAGCCGATCCGAATGTAGGAGGAGGGGAGGAGGGGAGGACATAACCCCATCCTGCTGAAAACCAGGCCGGCCTGCCAATAGGGTGCCCTTTCAGAGATCCTTGCGCCAACGTCGGCGCAGGGCATAGGCAGCGGCTTTCGGCCGACGATCGCGGGTGAAGACACCCTTCTTGTTTCCGCCAACGCGCATGATTCCGGAGGTGGTGGCGAAGTCTGCAAAGTTCCACACCTGTTCACCGACGACGGCGTCGATGCGGTCGAAGACTCGATGGTTCATATCCAGGTAATCCACCTGGTACTCCTCCGTCCACGGGCTTGCATCAAGGGAGTGCAGTCCGGGATAGGTGTCTGCACCGTACTCGGTGATGATGATCGGCTTACCTTCACTGGCCCAGGCCTTGAGCTCGTCCTCCCAGGCCAGTTCCGCTCCTTCGAGATCCCCGGTATTGACATACCAGCCGTAATAGCGGTTCAACATCAAAACGTCACCGAACTGGGAGACCCGGCATTTCCCGTGGGGCGCCAGCATGACGTTGACGAAGCCGACGGGCCGAGTCGGATCGGCCTGGCGGGCAACGTCGAACAGCGGCTGGAAGTACTTTTCGGCTTCCTCGGTGTCGGACTCCGGTTCGTTCGCGATGCTCCACAGCACGACGCTTGGATGATTCTTGTCCCGGGCGATCAACTCCCTGATGGCCTGCGCGTGCACCTCTCGGGTTGCGTCGTTGGCGGTCTCTGGCGAGAACGTCTGATAGCCCTGCCCGCCGAAGATGCCGCCACCCAGTCCCATGTTCAAACCGACCGCAGCCGTCTCGTCGATGACGACGATGCCCTGCCGGTCGGCGTAGTCGAGGACATCTTCGGCGTACGGATAGTGCGACGTCCGGAACGAGTTGGCGCCGATCCATTTCAGCAGCTCGTAGTCATGCACGAGGTAGGCGTCGCTGTGGCCCTTGCCGATCACCGGCAGATCCTCGTGCTTGCCGAAACCGGTGAAATAGAACGGCTCGCCATTGATCAAGAACCGAATCCCGTCCACCTTCACGGTGCGTACGCCGACGCTTTGGTGGTAGCTGTCCACGACGTTGTCCCCGCGTACCAGCTGAATCTCTAGGTCGTAGAGGTAGCCGTCTCCTAAGGCCCATTTGTGCACGTTTGGCACGCGCAATGTGCCGCTCGGCCCGGTGTTGGTTGTGACCTCCGCGCCCTCGGCATCGCGCAAGATCACTTTTGTCTCGGGATCATCGGTCGCCTCCGCGTCGACCGTGTATCCGATCACGCCGTTATCGCCGTCGAGGTCGGTCGTGATCGTGACGTCAGTGATGTGAGTCGGATCGGTGGAGTAGAGCCAAACGGTCCGGTGGATCCCGGCGTAATTGAAAAAGTCGTGCCAGTATCGCTGCCGTTTACCGGCCGGAGTGTCTTCAATGACGCCCGGTGGGATCGACTGCCAATGCAGAGTGTTATTGACCAGCGCGGTGATGCGCACCTGCTCCCCGGCGGCAACATGGTCGGTGATGTCGGCTTCGAACGGTGTGTACCCACCCTCGTGCGACACCACCTCGACATCGTTGACCCAGACAGTCGCCCGGTGGGTTGCCGACTCGAAGTGCAGCACGATGCGGCGTCCCTGCCAGCCCTGCGGCACCCAGACACTGGTCTGGTACCAGATGTCGCCGAAATAGTCCCGGACCGTCGCGTCGGCTGCGATGTCGTTGAAGCTGGCCGGCACCGCCATCTGACCAGAATCCGGCAATGGCCGGCTGAACCAACGTGCCGATCGGCCCTCGCCTTCAGAGTCCAGTCTGAACTGCCACAACCCATTCAGGCTCTTCCGCTCACGGGTACTGCTGTCTTGAGGTCGCAGCATGGAAGGTCCTTTGCGGTTGGCTGGCTGGGGTGCTGTCACCATTCAATCGACACCGGACCCGTTGCGCCACTGTTGCGTTGTCAAGGTTCTTGATCATCGCGGCCCGGCGAGCTAGTCGCGATGCTCTGTGGCCAAGGTTCAGGCAACCACGGCGGTCGCCTTCGCAACCGCCCCTTGCTCCTGGCTTGATCCGGGCTATGCCCGCTCGGGGAGAAGGCCCTCGTCCCGGATCCGCCTATTCAGCTCGGATAAGTAATCCTTAGTGTCGAAGTCGAAGGGCACCTCCCGACCTTGCCAACTGGAGAGATGGATGGCGTTCGCAAGCCGGACGCTATTGATGCCCTCCGCCCCAGGTGCGATCAATGGAGTGCCGTCAAGAATGTTGGCCGCAAAGTTCTCCAGCATTCCGGCGTGCTGGGCGCCCCATTGCGCCTCGGACTCGATGATCTCCGAGGAGTGGTACTGGGATAGATCAAGGCGGCCGCTTAGCAGTCTCGATATGTCCTGCTGATCCACGGCCTCGCTGAGCTCACGCTCCGGCTTCTTCAGCCGCGTTACCGTGGCGGTCGCGCTGTTCTCGACCACGATCTTGCCGCTGTCGCCGAGGATCTCGAATCGGTCAGTGCCGACGAAATCATGAGTCGCGGTGATGAAGACCCCAGTGGCGCCTTGACCATAATCCACGATGGCGGTCGCCTCGTCCTCGACCGCTATGGCGCGGCGGAAACCGTACGCGACCTTGGCGTACACCGACTGTGGCAGTCCACAAATCCACAGCCATAGATCCAGCTGATGCGGAGCCTGGTTAACAAGCACCCCGCCGCCTTCGCCGCCCCACGTAGCCCGCCAGGCGCTTTGGTCGTAGTAGGCCTGCGGGCGCCACCACGTCGTAATGATCCAGCTCGTGTGACGGATCGCGCCAATTCCACCGCTGCTGATGATCTCCTTGATCCTGCGGTACAGCGGGTTGTTGCGCTGGTTAAACATGATCGCGAATGTCAACTCCGGTTTCGTCGCTGCGACCGCGTTCAGCTCTTCGACCTGCTTGGTGTACACGCCGGCAGGCTTCTCCAGCAGGACATGAATACCGTGCTGCAGCGCGTCGATTCCCATCTGCGGGTGCAGGTACGACGGCACACAGATGACGACCGCATCGACGCTGCCGCTTTCCAGCATCGTCAGATAATCGTCGTAGAACGCTGCTGCGGGATACTCCGACTCGACGAGCTGTCGCGTCGCCGGGTTTCCGTCGCAGATGGCACCGAGGTCCATGTTGGGGACCAAGCCGTCGGAGACCAATTCGGCGTACACAGATCCTTGCGCGCCCAAGCCGACGATGCCGAGCCTTGGCGTATTAGTCATTGACCAACCTGTTGATCTTGGGCTTTGCCACGTCCGGGCCCAGACCGGTCGTCACCGCTTCCAACACTGGGATCGCCCAATCGAACGTCAAGGTCGCCCTGCTCTGCCCATATATGGGACGGCAGGACAAGATGGCAACGATCGTTCCAGCGAATGATCACCCGTTGCTCTCGCTCGTAACCGAGGATGCCGATCGTAGCGGGGGCGAGTGCGAAGAGCCTGCCAGCCTCCGGCGGGAGGCCTAGCCAGCGTGCGGTGAGCACCCGCAAGTAGTGGCCATGGGCGAACAGGACTGTGTCACCCGTGGCTGTGAGCGCCTGCGCAATCACCTTGTCCGCACGTGCACCGACCTCCGCTGCGGTCTCACCCTTCGGTGCCCCGTCGCGCCAGATGGACCAGCCCGGTACCTCTTCACGAATCTCAGCGGTTCGGCGCCCTTCGTATACGCCGTAGTCCCATTCCATGAGATCGTCGCTGATTTCAGCATCCTCGGCCACACCTGCCAGGCGGCACGTCTCAAATGCGCGGGCTAAGGGGCTGGTGATCACTCGGACGAAGGTGCGGCCACGGAGCCGGTCTCCGAGCACCATCGCCTGCAGTCGGCCCAGTTCAGTCAGCGGGATATCCGTACGACCGGTGTGCCGGCCGTCACGAGCCCATTCGGTTTCACCGTGCCTGATCAAGATGAGGCGCAATCCGGCCCGCTCCACAAGGACTCCTTCTCCAGTCCACGTCCAACACGCCATCTCAGCCTATGACGACCGGACCGATCTTGGCCTTGGCGCCATCTGAGGACCGCGGAACCGTGCTGCTGGGCAGCAACGGGATCAACCGTCATGATCACCTTCGGGCGTGGCGAGGCAATCTTGTCCTTCTGCTGCAGTGGGTGCACAGTGCTGGTATGACCAGCGCTGACGTAAAGAATGCAGGCATGGCGGCCACGGCACCGGCAGAAACGTCGACGAACTACGGTACGGATCCGGGCGACCCGTCTCGGGCGGACACTGTGGGCGGTGTCGACCAGGAACTCTCCAGCGATGAGGTCACCGCTTTCGTAACGCAGGCGCTCGCCCGCGCGGACCTTGATGGCAAGCGTGTGTGCCTGGTCG
>Ga0193705_1000233_pt1 | contig 12347 bp, 8 predicted proteins | sample U3m2metaG_FD_143045 | JGI IMG/M metagenome (GOLD analysis project Ga0193705, IMG submission 143045) | Soil microbial communities from a riparian zone of the East river system, Colorado, United States - U3m2 | ecosystem: Environmental > Terrestrial > Soil > Riparian zone | place: USA: East River... | reverse complement strand
GATGGGCGTGTCAGTTTCCGAGGGCACGATCACCAAGTGGCTCAAGCAGGAGGGCGAGCAGGTCGAGGCCGACGAGCCGCTGCTCGAGATCTCGACCGACAAGGTCGACACGGAGGTGCCGAGCCCTGGCTCCGGCACGCTGACGCAGATCCTCGTGCAGGAAGGCGCCACGGTCGACGTGGGAACGAAGCTCGCAGTGATCGGCGGCGAGGGCGGCGGCACCTCTTCGTCGACGGACGAGGTCCCCGAGCCCGCGACTGCACAGGCCGCCGCCGAGTCGGCAGCCGTCTCCGATGGGCCGGCGACGCCGACCGCCGAGACGGTCGAAGAGGCGACGCCCGCACCGTCAGCGGCAAGCGAGACGACGGAGCCCTCGTCCACGAACGGTAAGACCTTCGTGTCGCCAGTCGTGGCGAAGATCGCGTCCGAGCACGGCGTCGACCCGAGCCAGGTGCAGGGAACCGGCCGCGGCGGCCGCGTGACGAAGAAGGACATCCTCAACTTCATCGATTCGGGCGGCAAGGCCGCGGCTCCCGCGGCGCAGCCCTCCGCACAGCCTTCAGCGCAGCCTCAGGCACCGAGCGCGCCGGCTCCGGCAGCCAAGGAGGCGCCCGCACCGGCGGCCGCTCCACCGTTGCAACCCGGCGAGAGCTTCGAGCCGATGACGGCGATGCGCAAGGGGATCGCCGAGCACATGCGCCGCTCGCTCGACACGTCCGCGCACGTCACGAGCGCGATCGAGGTCGACATGTCGAGAGTCAGTGCGATCCGGGCGAAGCTGAAGAAGGAATATCAGCAGAGCTACGGCGTCAACCCGACGTATCTCATCTTCGTCGCGCGCACCGCAGCCGAGACGCTGCGCGAGTACCCGTGGATCAACGGCGAGATCCGCGGCGATCAGATCGTCACGCGCAGCTACGTCAACCTCGGCTTCGCCGTCGAGCTGCAGGACGGCAAGGGCCTGATCGTTCCAGTCGTCAAGAACGCCGAGACCCTGAACCTGCTCGGAATGGCGAAGGCTGTTACAGACATCGCGCAGCGCGCCCGCGACAAGAAACTCCTGCCGGACGAGGTGCAGGGCGGGACGTTCACGATCACGAATCCCGGCGGCTACGGCACGTTCCACGGGACGCCCGTGATCAGCCAGCCGCAGGCGGCGATCCTCGGCACCTACGCAGTGGTAAAACGCCCGTGGGTCGTGCAGGACGAGCTCGGCGAGGACGTGATCGCAATCAGGCCGATCATGAACCTCACGCTCACGTACGACCACCGCCTCGTCGACGGCGCTCTTGCCGGACGCTTCCTGCGCGACCTGCGTGAGAAGCTCGAAACCTGGGACGAGTCGGCTTACTGAACCCAAGCGAAAGCTGCGCCTTCGCTTGGAAGTTGGGTACGGCGCATTCGCGCTGAACGTGCGCGGGCAAAGCCCACGCACTCTCATTCGTTGTCGGTGCTTGGAGGTTGTTCCCTACCGTGCGGTCACGGGCGCTAAAGCGGCCGCGCCCGCATCACTCCGCCTCCGGCTAAGCCCGGCTCGGCCTGGTCTTAGCCTCCGGCCTTGTTGCTTCCGGGGTTAGCGCGTTTCTCAAGCTGGGGTGGCGGCGTGTCTTACCGTGAATGCGACGAACCAGTCCTCTTTTGTCTCCTCGTTGATTGTCAGCCGAAGCTCGTAGCGCCCTTCGTCGAGCATCAGCGGACCGAACGGGACGACGAGCGGTGCATCGACGGGTGTGCCCGGCCTGAGCCCCGCGGGGCGGCCCGCTTCGAACTCTCCTTCCGCACGCACGGTCTCACCGGTTGGAATCGGCACTCCCTGACCGTCGGCGTCTAAGAGCTCCAGCCTGAACTTGTGCTTCGAGTTCGTCTGGTCCCAGGGAATCTGGAAGAGAGCAGCGACGAAGAAGCCGAACGGGCCCTGCGCGTTCATCATCGACCAGCCGCCGCCGATGACGTCCAGCTTCCCGTTCGCCACCCGCGCGAAGTCGGCGATCATGAGAGTGACCTTCATGGCCCTGGCAGCTTTGCAGGTCGCCGCTAGGCTGAACCGCATGAGCCGCGGCGCCTACCTGCTCGATCTCGGCCTGGTTCCCTACCAGGAGGCGTGGGACCTCCAGCGCTCGCTCGCCGGCGCGGTCTCCCAGGGCGCGATCCCCGACGCGGTCGTCTTCCTCGAGCACCCGCCCGTCGTCACGCTCGGCCGCCGGAGCGAGACGGAGGAGCTGCACGTCCCCGAGGGGACCGAGGTGGACGTCGTCGAGACAAATCGCGGCGGGAAGTCGACCTTCCACGGACCGGGTCAGCTCGTCTGCTACCCGATTCTCGACCTGCGCCGACACGGCAAGGACGTGAAGAAGTACGTGCGCGATCTCGAGGAGGCACTCATCCGAACGCTGGCGCCGCTCGGCCTCGAGGCGACGCGCATCGATGGCCTGACTGGGGTCTGGCTCGAGCGCCCTCCACGCAAGATCGCGTCGATCGGCGTCCACATCTCGCGCTGGGTCACGACGCACGGCTACGCGTTGAACGTCGACCTCGACCCCGCACCGTTCACCGAATGGATCACTGCCTGTGGTCTCGAGGACGCCGCCTTCACGACGATCGCACGCGAGCTAGAACGTCGAGTGACCGTTGCTGACGTGCGTCCGTTCGCGCGCGACGCACTCGGAGAAGTGTTCGGCCTGGCCTTCGAGGAACTTCCGGCCGAGGACGGTCACGGTCTCTGGAGCCAGCCGATCCACGAGAACCTCGCCGCCGGTCGCTGAGGAGCCGCTGGCGGCTGCGATCCGCCCGCGGCATACTGCCAGCGTGCGAAGCCTCGCGGTGCTCGTAGCCGCTGCAACCCTGGCCGGCGCCGCGGCCGCCAGCTCGGCTCCGCCCACGCTCCGCATTGTCCAGACGAAACCGCTCGTGGTGGCGGGCACTCACTTCATCCCGGGCGAGCGCGTCACCGTGACGGCCTGGACGTTTCCGCGCGTCGTGCGCAAAACGGTTGCGCGCAACGGGGACTTCCGGCTGCCGCTCGGCAACGCCCGGTTTTCTCGCTGCGCAGGCGTCCGCATCGAGGCGGTCGGCACAGAGGGAAGCAAGGCGCTCTTGAGGCTGCCACGGGCTCTGTGCGTACCACTTCCGTCGCCGTCGAGCGGTCAGCCGTAGGCCACGAGGGCCGGCTGAGCCGGCCCTCGTCGATTCAGCAGCAGCTTCGAAGCTAACCCTGGACGTCGATGGTCTGAGCCTCGTCGCTCCCCTTGTTGTCGTGCGTGACGACCATCAGCCCGAGCGGGGGTGAGTTCGGCCACTCGGCACCGTTGATCGTGACGGTCTCAGTCGCGCTTCCGCCGGGCGAAACCACGTCGAACATCCCCGTCGAGATCGCCGGCGTGAACGCATTGAACTTCGCCGTCGTGTCGATCGTGTCGGAGGTGTTGTCCGTGAGCCCGAAAGCGGCTGCGTGGTACGTGAAGCGTGGATTCGACGAGTTGAGGCACGGCTGTCCGGCCGCGCACAGCTGGTCGAAGAGTACCGGCAGCACGAGCGTCGTGCTGTCGGTCGGAGCGTCGGCGAGGAACTCGATGCTTGCCCCTCCGGTCGCGAGCGTGAACACCGCCACGGCCATGATCCCGTTGAAAGTCCCGGTCGTCAGCGCACCGAGATCGGCACCCACCACGTCGTAGTCGTCCGTGCCATCGTTGTTCACGTCTAGGTAGATGTCGAACTCGTTCGCTGCCGCGTTCGACCACCGCTTCGCCACGTTGACGGCGAACGCCAGCACACCGCCGTTCGGGAAGGACTGGACTCCGACCGACCGAAGGTCGTCAGACGCGGCACCCTTGTCCTTCTTGTCCCGGAGACCCCACGCGTAGAAGTCCGCGGCTCCAGCGATCACACCCTTGTTGGTGATCGTCGCGGTCGTCGACCCTGACTTCGGCTTCTTTGATCCAAGCAACGTCGAGATCTGCGAGGTCGCCTGAGGTACCAAGTAGTACGGCACGGTCAGCGCAATGCCCTTGTTGGAGCCTCCGGAGGGTGTGAAGAGGATCTCGCCCGCCACGTCGTTGAAGGAGCTCGAGTCGCCCGCGCTGGCGGCGGGGACGTCGAGCCGGACGTCGACGTTGGCGGTGCCACCTGGTGGGACCGTGACCGTCGTTGTGCTCATGCCAACGCTGTGCGGGCTGCCCTGGGAGCGAGTTTCGGTGACTCCGAATGTTGCTGTCGAGCTCCCGAAGTTCCTGAGCGTGATCCGGCCCTTGTCGCTGAAGTTCCTGTCGAGCTCTGCGAAGCCGAAGTTCAGCGTCGCCGTACCCTTGTCGCCGAGCGCGACGACCTGCGTGGCCACAGCACCCGGAGCCTGAATCAGACCGGCACCCGCCCCGCGGGTCGAATAATCCGCCACCTTTGACGGAACGGCGGTGTTGACGATCGCCGCCTTCCAGTACTCGACCTTCTTCCAGGTCGGATGAGCCTGCTTCACCAGCGCGGCCGTGCCCGCAGTGTGCGGAGCCGCCATCGACGTACCTGAGAGAAGGGCCGGCTGGTTGCCGGTGCCGATTCCGACGGAGGCGATGCTGACACCCGGTGCTGTGACATCCGGCTTCAACCAGCTGTCTCCGGTGCGTGGCCCGAAGCCGCTGAAGCTCGCCAACGCGAGATATGCGGGGTTCGCGAGCGTGGTCGGGCTGAGCGTCACCGTCGTGCCGTCGGCTCCGAGCATGGCGTTCGCAACTGTGCTCGGGACGCCCAGGAATGGGATCGTCACGTCTTCCTTCGAGTGATCGTCCGGGTTCTCCGTGATCTTCCCTTCGAACGGCGGGAAGGACGGAGCGTTGTTGATCATGAGCACCGCTGCCGCACCGGCCCGCTGGCCGAAGACCGCGCGGGCGACACGGGCGCACGTGCCTCGCCTCGTGATCACCAGCATGCCCGCCGTACCGGCGTATTCGCTTTGGCTACAGCCGAGGGAAATCGCGCCAGACGAGGTCTTCAGCACCTTCACCGGCAGTGCCCCACCGGGAAGCGCGGCGTCGTTGGCATTGATCGCCTCCTGCACCGTTCCGTTGCTGAACACCAGATGAGCGGCGGGAAAGGTCTGCGTCGGGTCGTTGGCGGCGACGCTGATCGTGTCTGTGCCGGAAGCCGGCGAGCCTGTCATGTACGGGCTCGGCCCCTCGTTGCCAGATGAAGCGACGACGACGACGCCGTCTTTGGCCGCGTTCGACGCCGCAACTGCAGCAGGATCGTCGGCGGTGCCGAAGGGCGAACCAAGCGACATGTTGATGACGTCCATGTCGTTGTCGACCGCCCATTCGATCGCATCGATGGTGACGTCTGTCGAGCCTGCGCACCCGAAGACGCGTACCGCATAGAGATCGGCCTTCGGTGCAACACCTGGCCCGACCAGCCATGACTTGCTCGAGATCGTGTCCGACGTATACGGGCCCGTGTAGGTCTGGCCGTCGGCGAGGACGCCGAAGCCGGCAGCCGTGCCGGCGACATGCGAGCCGTGGCCGAAGCAGTCGAGCGGGTTCGGGTCCGGATGCGGTATCGGCTGGTAGTTGGGATCTTGTGGATCGGCGTTGTAGCTGTCGCCGACCAGGTCGACTCCGCCCTTGACCTTCGGTGCTGCGGGCCCAAACTGGAGCGGATCCGCCGGCTGGGTCTCCGCCGCATGCGCCGTCGCGTACGCGGCAGGCGTGCCGGCGCCGCCGAAGTCGGCGTGGGTGTAGTCGATGCCGGTATCGATGATGGCGATCTTCATGCCCTCACCGTGCACCCCGTTGGATCCCGCCCATGCTTCCGGCGCGCCGATGAGCGGCACGCCGTGCGTGTTGGACGGCTTCATCAGCTGCAGGGGCCGCACTGCGACGACGCCTGGGATCGAAGCGAGGCGTCCGGCGTCACGCCCCTTGATGTGAACCTTGATGCCGTTGTAGGCCACCTGATAGGTCGCCAACACCTGCCCGCCCTGGGCCTGGATCTGCGACACCACCGGTGCCTGCTTGCCCTTCAGTTCTTCTTTTCGCTGCCGCTTCTGCTCCTTCGAGAGCGGCGCAGCCGCGGCAGCATCCTGCGCCGCGACGGGCTCACCGGCTAGTTGGACGACCACGGTGGTCGGCGCGTTGCTGACGCCGAGCGGCGTCCATACCGCACGGAACTGCCCCTTCGTGGGTGACGCCTTCGGGTTGTTCGCGGCGCCTCCGCTCGAGACAACGCCGAGGGCAGCCACTACGGCGATGAGGACTCCCAGGAGCGCGCCCATTCGGGCATCGCTCCGCCTGCGCACAACACGTGTCTTCACTCCGTCCCCTTTCGAAAGCCAGGCGCGCCCGGCGCTTGAAAGCCCGAGCGGAAGCCCAGCGCTCTTGTTCCCGTGGCTGGGCCCTGCGGTGGCCCCTGCCCGGTTTCCTGCCAGATCTCGTGCCGGGCTACCGCACCCGGTTGACGCAAGCGCGCGAAATTACCAGGCTCGGTGGACGACTCGCCGAAGAGAGTGCCCTTCGGCCTATCCTTCCTGCAGCCTCTGGCCGAGGAGCCTTGCAGCCTGTGGGACCACAAAGACCGTGAAACCGTCGCTACCTGTCGCTGAGAAACCCCGCCGCCCCGAGTGGATGAAGGTCCGGGCTCCAAGTTCGGACTCGCGCTATTACGACGTCAAGAAGCTCATTCACGGCCAGAACCTCCACACGATCTGCGAAGAGGCCCGTTGCCCGAACATCGGCGAGTGCTGGGGTCGCGGGACTGCGACCTTCCAGATTCTCGGGGACACCTGCACCCGGGCGTGCCGCTATTGCTACGTCCATAGCGGCAGGCCGGACACCCCGCCCGATCCGCTCGAGCCCCTGCGCCTCGCGAACGTCGCCGCCCAGATGGAGCTCAAGCACGTCGTCGTGACGTCGGTCGACCGCGACGACGTCGAGGACCGCGGCGCAGGTCACTATGCCGCGACGATTCGTGCACTGAAGAAGAAGCTGCCGGACGCATCCGTCGAGGTGCTGACGCCGGACTTCCTCGGTGTGGAGGAAGAGGCCCTTCGAACGGTGATCGCTGCCCGACCTGACGTGTTCAACCACAACATCGAAACTGTTCGGCGACTCCATGCGCGCATGCGCGGTGCGAAAGCGAGCTACGACAAGGCACTCTGGCTCCTGGAGCGCGCGAAGCAGCTCGCCGACTATCCCGTCCTGACCAAGTCAGGGATCATCGTCGGGCTCGGCGAGACGAATGACGAGGTCGTCGAGACGATGCGCGACCTGCGCGCTAACGGCGTAGACGTCGTCACGATTGGGCAGTACCTCCAGCCGAGCTCGAAGCACGCGCAGATCGACCGGTGGGTCCACCCCGACGAGTTCCGCTGGTTCCGCGAGCAGGGCGAGGCGCTCGGTTTCGGCTCGGTGTTCTCCGGCCCCCTCGTGCGCTCGTCATATCGGGCGGACGAGCAGCGGCATGCGGCCGCAACCGGCCGCGGCGCCGTCGCCTACTGAGCTAGATGAACGAAGGCCGCCTTGCGGCGGCCTTTCGTTCAGATACGCGGCGCTTCGCTAGTTCAGCGGTACGCCCTGGTCGTGCAGGAACGTCCGAGCCTGCGTGTTGTCGAGCCGGAACGCACCCGACGTGCCGTTGCAGTACTTCGTCCCGAATGAGATCACCGCGACGTCCCACACGTTGCCTGCGGCATCGGTGTGGAAGATCGGGCCGCCGGAATCGCCGAAGCAGGTTCCGCCGCCGCCTGTTCCGCCGCCGTTCGAGTCGGTCATCATCAGGTTGTAGCCGCCGGCGATATGGCTCCGAAGATTCTGGAGCTGGTTCGTGCCGACGAACCGCTGCTTGATGGCGATCTCGAGATTCGGGCGCTCGAACTGCACGCCGTACCCGACGACGGTGAAGTTGACGTTCTGCTGCCCACGCTGGGTCGCAAGGCCGTCGAGATAACCGAGCGGGGCGATCTTCGACAGTCCCTTGTTCGGAGCCTGCGTCAGCTGAACCACTCCCATGTCATGCGTGTTGGGGATCGTCAGCGATCCGTTCCAGCCCGGGTGCGGCACAGGTGTGCCGGTGAACTCGCCCTTGCATGGATAGCCCGTGTCCGTGGCCTTGCACGGATTGCCGTCAAAGGCGTACGAGCCCAGCGGAATCGGGCCCGAGTCGAACCACACCTCGGCGCGGTCGGGAGCGATCCCCAGACCCGGATCGATGCCCGTGCAATGGCCGGCCGTCAGATAGACCGTCGCGGCGACCATCGTGCCGGAACAGCGCCATAGCGGAATGCCGTGGTACAGGAAGACGGACAGCCCGACGTTCGGATGCCCGTTGCCGTCCGGACTAGCACCTTGTACGGCCCCGGCGGGTGTGACGAGAATTGCGACCGCAGCCACAGCGGCTGCGAGCGCAGTCAGAAGCTTGCGCAACGTTTTCTCCCCTCTGGACGTTGACCTGGGTCTGCCGGATCCCAGATCCGGCCCTCTTAATAGAGGATCCTACTTCAGGTTCAGCCGGTCTGCAGGCGCTACCGAATGCCCGTGTCGATCGAGAAATCCAGGCGCAGATACCGGCCGAGGCGGACTCGCGCGTGATCCGGTTCGAGGCCACGGCCGATCCGCGGCGTGGTCGTGAGGGCCACGCCGTAGATCCCGGGGCGCAACCGAAGGTGGTAGCGACCGGCCAGATCGGTCTTGCTCCGCGCGACGACACGGCCGTCTCGGGAAAAGAGCAGCGTGACGTTCTTGGCCGGGGCGCTGCAGGGCTGCTCCGCGACGCAGACGGGCACGATCGGGCCTCGCGTGACGATGCCGTGCAGGCCGCTGGAAACCGGAGTCGCCTGCGCGCCGCTCACCAGGAAGAGCGCCACGACTACGCCAAGGCCCCACCTTCTCATCTCCATACATGGTAGATGCAAAAAAGAGGGCCGGCCTTGCGGCCGGCCCTCCAATTGTTGCCATACAGCAGTCGACTACGGCGTGAACCTACTGATCCGTGTCGACCAGTTGCCGAGTGCCGCACGTGCACCCGGTCCATGCGAGGCGCCGCCACAGGTGCCGAGCAGGTTGTCGCCTGTGCCACCCGTGAAGAACGGGCCGCCCCAGGCGAAGTAACTGCACTGCTGGGCGATGTACTCGCTGGCGATCCAGATCGAGTTCCCGACCACGGCAGCCGCGCCGTAGTCACCCCAGCGGGTGCGCGGCGGGTTGCCGACCTGCGACTTGTAGCTCGTGAAGCCGTCGTCCTGCACGGCTCCTCCGCCGCCCGGAACGACGTTCCAGGCACCGATGCCTGCGTTCGCGTCGATCGACGCGTACGCAGCGCTCGGGTTCATAGCGTCACCCGTGGCGGTGAACGCGATGATCCCGCGACCGCTCGGCGTGACGCCGACCGCCGGGTAGGTGAAGTCCTGCCCGGTCGCACCGAGATAGCCGTCCAACGCGACCTTGCCCGCGTCCGGCTTCACGATGTACCACGCGATGCCCGCCCGCTGCGGGCCGCCGTCCGGGTTGATCGCCGTGTCGAGGGCGCCCCAGACCTTGCCGTTCGCGTACATGACCTGCTGCATCCGGGTGTCATTCGAGTCAGGCCGCGAGATGACCTCGTTGTGTGCCGGTTCGCCGGCGAACAGGAGCCGCCAGCAGCCGACGCCGGCAATCGTCGGCGTCGTCGTGTCGTTGATGCAGTGCCCCTGCGGAACACCCTCACCAGGAGCGGTACCCGAGCCCGGCTGCTTCTGCTTCGGCGGGACCGCGTAGGTGTGCACGTCGAGGAGCTTGTTGCTGAGGCTCGCCGACGGCGACGCCGTGTTCAGCGACGCGGTGTTCGTCAGAGTCCAGAGCACGATCTGGTTCGACACGCCGGCACCGCCGGTCCCTGCCACCGGATGCGTCGCCTCATCAGCTGCGTTCGAGCTGAGGAAGTACTCCGTGCCGCCGTTGTCCGTGTTGAACGAGCCCGTCCCGGGGGACTGAGCCGGCCACACCGTGAAGCCCGGCTGCGTCGGGCCCGCGTCGCTCGGAGCGTTGACCATTCCGGACGTGTCGATGTGCTGCATCGTCACGCTCGCGGCGCCCGCGGCCATCTGCGTCTTCGAGAAGGCGTAGATCTGAGCACCGGAGAAGCCGTTGCAGCACCACGGATAGGCGTTCGTCGTGATGTAGAAGCCGTTGGCGTCGGCCCCGATGTGCGGGTAGTCGCCGAGGTACGGGCCCGGGTTCGTGCCGCCGGTGTTCGTTCCGTCGCCCGTGACGTCAACGCGGTAGATATTCCAGAGGCCGGTCGGATCCGACGTCTGGCTGACGGCGGTATCGAGATGATTCACCGTTGTGAACGCCCCCGAGGTCGGTACGACCTCGAGCGTCAGCACGGTGACGAAGAACCGCTGGGTCGCCGCGTCGTACAGACACGACGGATCCGTGACGAACTGACCGCGAATCCCCGTCGACCGGTTGATCGCGGGTGCGTAGCCGTAAAACGAGTTGAGGTCGACGGCATGGTTCACGTTCCGCGGGAAACCGCTGACGATGTTCGTGGCCGTGTTGTCCGGAAGCACCGACGCTCCCGCGGTGTTGTAGACGTTCATCACGTCGTTGACGGCCTCGACGACGTAGCCGTTGCCGGCGCACATGCCCTGGTCCGGCGGCTCGACGGAGAACTGGTTCCCTCCGCGCGCATAGCGCTGCTGGTAGAAGTTCAGGCCCTCAAAGCCGAAGTTGAACTGCGGGTCCGACTTCGCCTTCTTACCGGTCGTCGTCGGCACCCCGACCGCGGTGCCGCCGGCCGACAAGCTCCGGTCGACGATGTTGCCGCCGTAGGCGTCGGGGCCGGCCTCGTCGTCCCCCTCGCCGGCGAACTCCTCGTCCGTGACGTCACCCGAGCCGGACGGCGTAAAGGCGCCGGTCTGCGGTGAACCGGTTCCGGCCTTCGGAATCAGTCTCCCCGCAGCTGCAGTTGCCCCCGTTGCGGTTCCCGCGGACGCCGTCAACGCGCAAACGGCGAGCAGCAGGAGCACCCCGAACGAGAGCTTCGTCGTTCCTCTCAGTCGCATCTCTCCCCCTTGCAGTGGATAAGGCGACCGCGCCCCTGGCGCGTCGCCTCGTGACAGGGGTATATGTGCCCCTCGATACCGGTTTGTCAAGCCGGAACCCGCTGTGCGCACGAGATTTCTTTGTTTCGAAGGAGCGCAGACTCGGGGTCTAGCTACAGATACGTTCCTATATATGTTAGGCCATGCGAGCCAGCGGTCAGACCAGCTGCAGCGCTATCCGTCTTCGTTCGGCTTCGCCATCGCGCGATAGTCGAGCGCTTTGTCGAGCACGTCCTGCGCAACACCTTTGTCTCGCGCTACATCGCGCAGCGAGCGGCCCGAGGCCGCAGCTTCTTTCACGATCTCGCCGGCCGCGTCGTAGCCGATGTAGGGGTTCAGAGCGGTCGCCGCCGACAACGTCAGCTCCGCATAGTGCTCGCACTGCTCCCGGTTCGCCTCGATCCCGTCGACGCACTTCTCGGCGAGCAGCCTCGAGGCGGCGGTGAGCAGCTTCACGGAGTCGAGCAGGTTCCGCGCCAGCATCGGGACGAAGACGTTGAGCTCGAAGTGACCTTGCATGCCGCCGGCGGTGATGGCGGCGTCGTTGCCGATCACCTGTGCAGCGACCTGCGTCACGACCTCGGGAATGACGGGGTTGACCTTGCCCGGCATGATCGAGCTTCCCTTCTGGAGCTCGGGCAGACGGATCTCCGCGAGGCCGGCGCGCGGGCCGGAGCCCATCAAGCGCAGGTCGTTCGCGATCTTCGTCAGCGAGACCGCGAGGGTCTTGAGCGCGCCGGAGGTCTCCACGATCGAATCGCGTGCAGCCTGCGCCTCGAACGGGTCGGCCGGCGCCGAGATGTGCAGGCCCGTCTCCTGCGACAGACGGCGACGGACACGCTCGGCGAACTCGGGGTGTGTGTTCAGGCCGGTTCCGACTGCGGTGCCGCCGAGTGGAATCTGTCCGAGCCGCTCGAGCGTCGAGCCGACGCGGTCGTAGCCCTGGCGCACCTGCGCCGCGTAGCCCCCGAATTCCTGACCGAGCGTGACCGGCACCGCGTCCATCAGGTGCGTTCGCCCGGACTTGACGACGTCGTCGAACTCGGCGGCCTTTCCCTGCAGCGACTCGGCAAGACGCTGCAACGCAGGCAGCAGGTCGTTCGTGATCTCGTCCAGCGCAGCGAGATGAACCGCGGATGGGAAGACGTCGTTCGAAGACTGGCCCATGTTCACGTCGTCGTTCGCGTGCACGTCCTCACCCGCCAGCGCTGCCATGACCTCGTTGGCGTTCATGTTCGACGAGGTCCCCGAGCCGGTCTGGAAGACGTCGATCGGGAACTGATCGTCC